>Ga0210398_10000235_pt1 | contig 68159 bp, 65 predicted proteins | sample IncBWC4OmetaG_FD_161047 | JGI IMG/M metagenome (GOLD analysis project Ga0210398, IMG submission 161047) | Forest soil microbial communities from Barre Woods Harvard Forest LTER site, Petersham, Massachusetts, United States - Inc-BW-C-4-O | ecosystem: Environmental > Terrestrial > Soil >... | reverse complement strand
CTGCTCCTCTCGGTGCTGCTTTGTCTCGACGTATTTCGATTCGTGCGCGCCATACTTGAAGGTCATGTCCTGCAGTTCGCACTCGCCGCCCGCGTCGCACACTGGACAGTCAAGTGGGTGATTGCCGAGCAGCAGTTCGATGGTTGCTTTGCGGGCCTGCTTGGTTTCGTCGGTTTCGGTCGAGACGACCATGCCTTCGGTGACCGCGGTCGTACAGGCCGTCTGCAGCTTGGGCATCTTCTCCACGCGCACCACGCACATGCGGCACGCCGCCTGAAGAGAGAGGCCGGGGTAGTAACAGAACGCAGGAATCTCGATGCCCGCCGCCCTGCACGCATCAATGAGCAGTGTGCCCGCAGGCGCTGTGAGCTTCTTGCCATCGACGGTAAAGGTTACGTCAGCCATTGCAATCTCTTTCCTCGCGCTCTAAGCCAGCACCGCTTCGTGCTCCAGCGAGTGGTGGTAGGGACATCCCTTGCCGTCCAGATGATCTTCAAATTCTTTGCGGAATTTCTGCACAAAGGCGATGGTCGGCATCGCCGCGGCGTCGCCAAGCGGGCAGAAGGTGCGTCCCAGCATGTTTTCGGCAAGATACTTGATGTTGTCGATGTCTTTATCCACCCCGCCGCCCGCATGCAGCCGGGTGAGCGACTTCTTGAGCCAATCCGTGCCTTCGCGGCAGGGAATGCACCAGCCGCAGCTTTCATGCTGGTAGAACTTCATGGTGCGCAGCGCAAACTCCACCATGCAGACGGTTTCGTCGAGCATGACCACGCCCCCGGAGCCGAGCATCGATCCTGCCTTGCCCACCTGGTCGAAGTCCATGCCGATGTCGATTTCTTCTGGCAGCAATACGGGCGTTGACGATCCGCCCGGTACGACGGCCTTCAGCTTCTTCCCGCCCGGGATCCCGCCGCCCACGTCATAGATCATCTTCTTGAGGTTGTAACCCATGGGCAGCTCATAGACGCCGGGCTTCTCGATGTGTCCGCTCAGGCAGAACAAGCGCGTGCCGCCGTTGCGTTCCGTTCCCAGCTTGGCGTATTCTGCGCCGCCGATGCGGAAGATGTGCGGAACGGTCGCCAGTGTCTCGGCGTTGTTGATAATTGTCGGACCGCCATAGAGTCCGACCACGGCAGGGAAGGGAGGACGAATACGCGGGATGCCGCGCTTGCCTTCGAGCGACTCCATGAGCGCCGATTCTTCGCCGACTTCGTAGGCCCCGGCGCCGGTGTGCGAGATGGCTTCGAAGTCTATACCTGAACCGAAGATGTTCTTGCCAAGGAAGCCCTTCGCGTAGGCCTCGTCGATGGCCTTCTCCATAATCTTCAGCAGGTAGCGGTATTCGCCGCGCAGGTAGATGAAGCCCATCTTCGCACCGACCGCCAGGCCAGCGATGATGGTGCCTTCAATGACCGAGTGCGGGTCGTGCTCGAAGATCAAACGGTCCTTGCAGGTCGCAGGTTCGCTTTCGTCGCCGTTCACCAGCACGTACTTCGGCTTCGCCGACTGTTTGGGCACGAAGGACCACTTCAATCCGGTGGGAAAGCCCGCTCCGCCGCGCCCGCGCAGGCCCGAGGCCTTCATCTCGGTAATGATCGCCTCAGGACCCATGGCAATGGCCTTTTGGACGGACTTGTAACCATCCAGCTCCAGATACTTGTCGATCGAGGTCGCGCCTTTTCCGAAGCGGTAGGAGATGAGCGGCACGACATCCGGATGCGTTGTGAGAAATGCCATGGCTACTTACCCGCCTTCGCGCGATAGTCTTCGAGGAGACTGTCCATTGACTCCGGCGTTAAATTTTCATGAAAGTCGTAGTTGATCTGCACGGCCGGCGCCCAGCTACAGGCTCCGATGCACTCCACTTCTTCGAGTGAGAAGACTCCATCAGGGGTCACGCCTTTGTTGCCGACACCCAGCCGCTTCTTGCAATGCTCGAAGAGTTCGTTACCGCCGCGCAGCATGCAGCAGATGTTGGTGCAGACCTGTACGTTGAATTTGCCGGCGGGCTTGGTGCGCAGCAGGGAGTAATAACTGAGCACGCTCAGCACGTCGCTCTCCTTGATGCCGACGCGCACGGCGACCTCGGCGATTACCGCCGGGGAGAGGTAGCCCACTTCGTCCTGCGCATAGAGCAGCATGGGAATCAGCGCCGAACGCCGCACCGGATACTGCGTCACCAGCTTGTCGAAGCGAGCCGCAAGCTCGGGTGAAAAGATCGTTGTCGTTTCCGTGGCCAACGCTTACTCCTCGTCAAAAACCTTAGCGGTAAATGCCTCAGCTGCTACTTCCAGCTCCAGTTTGCCGCGGCGGTCGCTCAGTTCTACCTGGCTGTCTTCGCCGATTTTGAACTTGCCGCGCTCGAGCACGCGCTCCGGACCGGGATCGTCTTCATACGTTGTCCAGCTTCCTTCGCCGATTGCGGGATCATACTCCAGCACCAGAATTTTCCCCTCACCGCGTAGGCTCAGGTGTCCATCTGCGTCCTCTTCCACAAGGGCATGATCGGAAACCGGCCTGCTCAGATCGTGGGCCGCCACGTAAGAGCGAACCAGCGCCGCGAAGGAGATCCACAGCTCCGCGTATACTCTATTCCCCAGAGTCACGGCCGACATCGCCCTCCCCCTTCTTTTTCTTTGCGTTCTTAGCCTCTGCCTGGGCTTTAGCTGATGCGATTTCTGCTTCTTCGAGAGCGGAAATTTTCGTATAGCCGCCAAGCAGTTGCTCGATACACCACTGGGCAAAGCGAGTTGCGAGAGGGAAGTGCTCCACTGTCTGCGGATCGTCTGCGAAGACTCGGGAGATGCCTGCGCCCGGAGAGTCGATAATACCCCAGTACCCCCGCGTCAATTTCAACTGGCCGTGGTAGAAGATTGCGCTCTCGCGTGGGATCAGTCTCTTGAGCGATGCCGAAGTGAATGCGTAAAAAACAATATCGCTCAGCGTGTCACAGGCCAGCTTCAGATCGAACAGTCCGGCAGAGAGAGTAATGTGATGCGGTTCATCGTCTGAAGTGTGGACTTTGATCCGATCTTTGGCGGGTTCCTCTTCGAGCAGTTCGTTGATCGCGTTGCGAAACTCAGGCCAGAAGGCCCGGACCGCACCGGTGCGCGCCGCAAATTCTTCCTGCTGTGTTTCCACCCACTGCGATTTGTGGAGGAGGGTGCTCACCGGTCGATCTCCCCGAGAACGATGTCGATTGAACCGATGACGGCAACCACGTCTGCGATCAGACGTCCGGCGCACATGGTCTGCAAGGCCTGCAGCGTTGCAAACGTGGGGTTGCGCATGTGAACGCGGTAGGGTTTGGCCGTGCCGTCGCTGACCACGTAATATCCCATCTCGCCGCGCGGTGATTCGATGGCCTGATACACCTCGCCGGCCGGAACCGGAAAACCCTCAGTCACAATCTTGAAGTGGTAGATGAGCGACTCCATCTGGGTCTTCATCTTCTCGCGGTCGGGCAGGACCACCTTGGGCGCGTCGGCCTTGATGTCACCTTCGGGCATGCCGTCGAGCGCCTGCTGGCATATCTTCACCGACTCGCGCATCTCCTCAACACGGACCATGTAGCGCGCCCACACATCGCCTTCGGTAGAGGTAGGGACCTTGAACTGGAATTTCTCGTAGCCCGAGTACGGCATGTCACGGCGCAGGTCCCAATCGACTCCGGATGCCCGCAATGGCGGTCCGGTCACACCGAGCGCAATGGCGTCCGCGGCACTCAGGTACCCGATTCCCTTGATGCGGTGGATCCAAATGGGATTGCCCATGAGCAGGTTCTGATACTCGTCGATCCTTTCGGGCAGGATGTTCAGGAATTTCTGAATACGGTCGAACAAGTCGAGAGGCGGCTCGAGCGCCAAGCCACCCACCCGGAAGTACGACGTCATCATGCGCTGGCCGGAGACATGCTCGAAGATCCGAAGAATCTCTTCACGTTCGCGGAAGGTGTAGAGAAAGACGGTGAGGGCGCCGATGTCCATGGCGTGCGTGCCCAGCCAGACAAGATGAGAGTTGAGGCGCGTCAGCTCATTCAGAAGCACGCGAATCCACTGCGCCCGCTGCGGAATTTCGATCTCGAGCAGCTTCTCGACCGCCAGGCAGTAGCAGAGATTGTTGCTCATCGGGCTCAGGTAGTCGATGCGGTCCGTCATCGGAACCACCTGCTGATAAAACTTCGCTTCGCAGGTTTTCTCGATGCCGGTGTGCAGATAGCCGATGTCGGGGACGACCTTAAGCACGGTCTCGCCGTCGATCTCGACTACCAGGCGCAAGACACCATGCGTCGAAGGATGCTGCGGGCCCATGTTCACGATCATTGTCGTGTCTTTGGAGCCTTCGGTGGGACGGGGTGTAAGCAGTGTGGAGGTCGCGACAAATTCGGTCATCAGCGGTAACCCTCCACGGGATAGTCCTTGCGCAGCGGATGACCTTCCCACTCGTCCGGCATCATAATACGACGCAGGTTAGGGTGTCCGTGAAATCTCACCCCGAACAGGTCCCAAACTTCGCGCTCATAAAAGTTGGCTGAAGGCCACACCGGCGTGATGCTGTCGACCGACGTGTCAATGGAATCAACCATCGCTGCCAGCCGGAGGCGCTCTTTCAAACTGTGCGACAGTATGTGATAGGTGACCTGAAAGCGTGGCTCGCTCGGATACCAGTCGACACAGGTCACGTCTACAAGCATGTTGTAGCCGGCGGCCCGCACGACCTCGCACGCCGTGCGAATCTGGTCCTTGTCGATGGTGAGAGTTAGTTCGTTGCGGTCGAATTTGGCGTCCTGAATGGAGCCTGGTAGGGAAGAGAGAAGTGAGGAAATGGCCTGGTTTTGTGCGTGGGCCTCAAGAACCGCGTCTTTGCTGGGGGTCGCGTTCATCTCGTCCTATAAATCCTATAGATCGCCTTTATCCGATGCCCAGTCAAGGATACCTTTTTGTCGGATGTACAAGAGCCCCACCATCACAAATCCCAGGTAGACCAGCATCTCCCAAAAGCCAAACATAGGCGAACCGGTAATCTTAGGCAATTGGCGATAGATCAACGCCCAGGGCAGCAGAAAAACCACTTCCACGTCGAAGAGGATGAAGAGCATCGCGACCATGTAGAAGCGGACCGAGAAGCGGCCGCGCGCGTCGCCTTCAGCCGGAATCCCGCATTCGTAAGCTTCCAGCTTGGTCTTGAGGTTGCGATGGCGTCCAATATGCCACGACATCGTAACCATGCTGCAGCCCATCCCCACAGCTACCACAATCTGCATCAGCAGAGGGATGTAGTTCCAGCTATATGGATGAGTTTGCATAGAGTCGTCCGGCCTCAGGATGATACGTCAAACGCCTACGCTCCGACTCTAGTTTTTCGCCTGTCAAGAGTCAAGTTTCAGACGACATCATCGTAACTGTAACTCGCGCGCACATTCACGCGTCCAAGTGGGTGGCTGGCGATTTTCAGAAGAAAAGGGAGAAATCAGAATCATGGAAAAAGTGGCACTCTGGGTCATGCTTCAGGCAAAGCCGGGTAAGGAAAACGAACTGGCCGAGTTTCTCAAAAGTGCTGTACCACTGGTTAACGCGGAGCCGGATACGATCTCCTGGTTTGCGCTGCAGACTGGCCCGTCGACTTTCGGCATTTTCGATACATTTCCCGGCGATGCCGGCCGGGATGCACATCTAAACGGAAAAGTCGCAGCCGCACTCATGGCGAAGGCGCCGGACCTCCTGTCAGCGCCGCCATCCATTGAGAAGGTCGACCTGCTGGCCGTCACTCGAAAATAAAGCGCCGCACTGGCCCGACGGCGCATCACCCTTCTCTAGAGCTGGAGGTGCCGCCATGCCATCCTGTACACACCGGAGCCATATCCACAACGTAGTTCCGCGCACTCCGAACGGTTGCGAGGAGTGCCTGAAGCTGGGCGACCGCTGGGTGCATCTGCGCATGTGCCTGGAATGCGGCCACGTCGGCTGCTGCGACTCGTCGAAGAACAAGCACGCGACGAAGCATTTCCACGCGGTCAAGCATCCCATCATGCGATCCATCGAGCCTGGGGAAAGCTGGGGCTGGTGCTACATCGATGACATGGTGCTGGACGTGGGCTAAAGACGCGCGGATGAATGCTCCGGCGCGAGGTTGTTTCCAAATGGAATGGCCAGCCGATTTTGTCCCAAAGTGATACAGGAATCCGAAGTAGGCCTGGCGTCTTCAAGGGCCGCGATTCTCTCGCCGATACAGTGGGCAACTGGAGGATCACGGTTATGATCACCCCTGCCGGAGCATCGATCGATTCTGCCAGCCTGGCCCTGGTCGTACGCTGCAGTGAGCGCTTCGCTCCCTGCGACGATTTTTACCAGGAAAATCCAATTGGCGTCTTTCGCGGATTGGCTTTTGCCATAGTCTTCAACCTCCTGCTCATGCTGACCGGCGTTGCCGGGTGGGAGCTCTGGCGCCTGTTGCGATAAGCTCTGAATCTCCCCAAACTCCCGCATCCTGGGTTTTATCGGCAGGCTCCGTTCTGCTGGTAAATTCAACACATGCAATTCGTCATTAATGGGCATCCGCGTGAGTTTGTGGATCTGGCTGCGGCGGCGAGTGTTGCCGACCTGGTCGCTACGCTCGGCCTCAAGGGCGACCGTGTAGCCATTGAGCACAACGGAAGCATCGTTTCCCGCGCCGACTGGGCTGAAACGGCCGTCAACGAGGGTGACAAGTTTGAAATTGTCCACTTCGTCGGCGGGGGAGCGTAGCGGTGCGGACTCCTTTCCCCTCCCTTCCACTTTTGCTTGGGGTGATTCTCGCCGCGGCCGGTGCGGCTTGTGGGCAGCATTCGCCTCAACCTCCGCTGGCCGTACCGACCTTCATCGTTCCCGGCATGACAACGGGGCAGACCCTCAAGATCGTCGTGTACGGAGACACGCGGTTTACAGAAACGACGAATGACCGGGACACCAACCCGCGGGTTCGTAAGTACCTCGTTCAGCAGATTGCCCGGGAGAAGCCGGGCGCCGTCTTCATGACAGGCGACTTGCCATTCAACGGCGCTGATCCGGCGGACTGGCAGGTGTATCGCGACGAGACGGCCGCATGGAGCGCCGAACATCTGCGCGTTTATCCGACCCTCGGCAATCACGATGTGAAGGGAGGATGGGACGAAGGTGTGCGGAACTTCAACTCCACCTTCCCTGAACTGAAGGGCTACCTCTATTATTCGGTTCAGATCGGCAATGTGTACCTCATCACCCTGAACTGCACCGAATCCTATGGGGAGGGCTCGCCGCAGCGGGCGTGGCTTGGCGCGCAGCTGGAACACCTGCCAAAATCCGTGGACTTCGTGTTCTTCCTCTCGCACATGCCGCTCTACGCCGATCTGCAAAGCCAGGTCATGGCCAGTTTGCCCAATCCGTCTGAGCTCTCGCTGCGGGAATTCATTCTCAAGGAAGCGCCGCAGGTCCACGCGAAGCTGATCGTCGCGAACGGTCATATCCATAATTACGAACGCTTCGAGGTCGGGCAGATCAGCTATATTGTCTCCGGCGGAGGGGCCGCGCTACCCTACTACCTGCTGTTTCGGGGACCGCAGGACTTATACCAGGATCAGTCCTTTCCCAATTACCACTACCTGGTCTTCTTGATTCACGGAAAGACTGCCGATGCGACCATGAATCGGGTGACCGGTCTGAAAGCGGCTTTGCATCTTGAGGTAAAGGACAAATTCACCTTTACCGCGCCGGAGCCCTAATCCCAGCCGGACCCTGTTCTTTTTGTGTCTGATTTGGCGTGAGTTGCGAACGACGTTTTCCTCTCGATGCGCTTCTTCCGGAACTCATTGGTTGGAAATTGATTCGACGAGAACCCTGCGGAAGGTCTTTGCCAGCAAAGACGCCGTCTCGCCGGTTGACTGAAAAGGCCCAGCTGCGTGAGGCAACCGGGCCCGTTCTTCTTCTAATTCGATCCTGTCGGACGAGAGGGTAATTATCGGCCAGCTATTTTCAGGGGACGCGGATCGAGTTCCTAGCTTAATTCCGTGTCGGAGTGAGTTCCATTGGCTCGGTCAGGCTGAAGGTTACGATTGATCCCTTAGGCACGACGGCTGCACTTGGATGCTGCAGGAGGAGATGTGCGGTAATCACTCCGGCTCCTATCAGCGAGCCCGCCACGGCCCCGCCCGGACCAGCAGCATACGCGCCGATGACTGCGCCGGTGCCCGCGCCTACTCCATACTCGGCGACATTCTTCGCCAGTTGAGACTTCGGCTGGATGCCGCCTTCGCTGTCGGTACGCGTACCCGGCGCTTCAGAACGCGCCACCTGCGCATAGAGGTGATACGCCGTTCCGTCAGGCAGCAACACCAGATCCGGGCGCAGGCGTAGCGTGGCAGACGAACCAAAATGATGGCCCTGGCTTACGCCGATCACGCGGCCCTTCAACTCTGACCCGGCGGGAATGATCACGCTCCCATCCTTGTACACATCTTTTACCACTTCACCCTGGAAGGGCGAACCTACTGAGGTTTCTCTGGTCGAGAGCTTATCCGCAATCTTTACACGGATATTCGTGCCTTGCCCAAGAGCATTTCCGCTGGAGGGGACCGCGCTCACAATGTCCTCGTCGGCAGTCGGATTCGGTCGCGTTTGCAGCGTGGCCTCGCTGCTTGCCGCGGGCGCAGCGCTTTGGCCCGGAACCGAACTGACGATATCGTAGTCAGGGTTGCTGGCGGACGCGGAAGTTGGAGAGGATGCAGGAAGAGTATTCGCAGGGGGAGGAGCAGGTGCCGCTGTCGCCGTCGGGGGCGCTGTGTCGGGAGCAGTAGCCGGAACATCCGGCGATGGCTTGGCCGGGGGCGGAGCGGGCTGTGCATCCGGATTTGCGACAATCGTGCTGTCCGGCGGGGGCTGCGACACGCCCGAATATGGATCTGCAGTCGTCGCCTCCTGTGCAAAAGCCACGCCCGATACCATCAGAATCGCCGCCAGCGTTGCAAGGGTCCGTCGATTGCCATTGGAGAGTTTCGTCATAACCACCTCATTCGGTTGAATTCGCCGCTTCGCTCCACGAAGCGCAGGCTTCGCCCATAACAATCCCCGCCACCACTTCAAACACAAACTCCTGCGTGCAGTCGCGGTCCTTTGTTCAACTATCAAGCCTAGCTGAGCTTTCCCCGCCAAACCAGTACGGAACTGGATTACGAACCATAACGGTTACCCATCGCAATCAGTTACTTCGCAGTGCTTGTTCATCCGGCCGCGACCTGCTCTTTGTTAGAATCTCCAAGGGCACCCCGAAAAGACTGAACTACGTATAAATGACAAGTTTTATCGACACGATCGGCGGAATGGCCGGTGAATCCATCCCTGTAGACCGCCGCCCCAAACTCAAAGATCGCTTACAGCACCAGATTTCAAGGAGTGACATGACGGAGATTGCTGCAATCCATGCGCGCGAGATATTGGATTCGCGCGGAAACCCCACCGTTGAAGCCGATGTTGTCCTCGAAGGTGGCGCGATTGGCCGCGCGGCAGTTCCCAGTGGAGCCTCCACGGGCGAGCACGAGGCCGTGGAATTGCGCGACGGCGACAAGGCGCACTACCTGGGCAAGGGCGTGTTGCAGGCCGTCGAGAATGTCGAGAGCGTTCTGGCTCCCGAACTGACCGGCATGGACGCGGCGAACCAGCGTCTGCTCGACGCAACTATGATCGCCCTCGATGGCACTCCCAACAAGGGCCGCCTGGGCGCCAACGCCATCCTCGCCGTCTCTATGGCTGCCGCGCGGGCCTCGGCAAAGGCGCTCGGTATCCCGCTCTATCGCTACCTGGGCGGGGTCAACGCCTCTGTTCTGCCGACGCCCATGATGAACATCATCAATGGCGGTGCGCACGCCGATAACAACGTCGATTTCCAGGAATTCATGGTGATGCCGATCGGCGCCGAGCGTTTTGCCGATGCACTGCGCTGGGGCGCGGAGGTCTTTCACACACTCAAGGGTGTACTGAAGAAGCGCGGCTACGGCACTTCGGTTGGCGATGAGGGAGGATTCGCTCCTTCGCTCAAGTCGAACGAAGAAGCCATTGAAGTGATCCTCGAGGCCATCGAACTCGCGGGCTACAAGCCAGGCGAAGACATCGCCATCGCGCTCGATCCCGCCGCCAGCGAGTTCTACGACAAGGAGTCGGGCAAGTACGTATTCAAAAAGTCCGACAAGCGCGAGCTCACCAGTGAAGAGATGGCGCGCTTCTACCAGGACTGGACCCGGCAGTATCCCATTGTCTCGCTCGAAGACGGACTCGCCGAAGACGACTGGGTGGGCTGGAAATATATGACCCAGTTGATGGGCGAGCGCATTCAGCTGGTGGGCGACGATCTGTTCGTCACTAATACCGAGCGCCTGCAGCGGGGAATCGAAGAGGGCATCGCAAATTCCATCCTCATCAAGGTGAACCAGATCGGCACCATCAGCGAAACGCTGGAGGCCATTGAGCTGGGCCGCCGTTATGGTTACACTTCCATCATTTCGCACCGCAGCGGCGAGACCGAAGACACGTTTATCGCCGACCTCGCGGTCGCCACCGGCGTGGGCCAGATCAAGACCGGCTCCGCCTCACGCACTGACCGCATCGCCAAGTACAACCAGTTATTGCGTATCGAAGAAGAGCTCGGCCAGGCCGCCGAATTCCTCGGCCTCGAAGCTGTCAACTTCGGCGAGTAGACACCAACAGCGCGTCCGGCTTTGCAAGGGCTGGCGCGCTCCCTTCATTTCTTCATCGGAGTATTCATGCGTAAAGCTTCACTGGCACTCAGTTGTTTCCTTCTGGCGGGCACTGTCCTCGCCCAGCAGGCGCCCTCGAAAACGCCGTCCTCAACTCCAGCCGCCGCTCCCTCGGATTCAAAAGCTCTAGCTGCCTCACCAGCTCCGGCCAACCCCCTCACTGACGCACAGGCCAAAGATATGCTTGAGATGACCGGCGCCTCTGCAATGAAGGAACAGTTGCAGCACACCATGATGAACTACTTCAAGACCAACATGCCGTTCCTGCCGCAGGACGTATCCACCGATCTCGAGGAGTCGTTTCAGAAGCTGGATTTTGATACTCCGATCATCGCCATCTACAAACAGCACATCTCGACGGAAGACGCCACGGCCATCATCGCGTTCTACAAGACGCCCGCGGGCAAAGATATGATGAAGGTCATGCCCGAGCTTCTACAACAATCGCAGCAGGTCGGCATGCAGTTGGGCCGCAAGACAGCGCAGGAAGTCATTCAGCGCCATCGCCCCGAAATTGAAGCCGCCGCAAAGCAGTATCAGGAAGAACACGCGCCCAAGCCTGCGCCGTCTTTGACCACACCCTCTCCAGCTGCGCCCGCTGCAGCTCCGGCCGCCAAGCCGGCCACACCTTCGCCCAATACCGCTGCGCCGCAGCCTCACTAATACCGAATGATGGGGCCGGATCTCGCATCCGGCCTCATCGCGCCAGGAAACAAGGGCAGGGGAGCAAGAGTGCCGATCCACAAGAAACCCATCGTCCTGACCATCCTCGACGGATGGGGCTACAGTCCTCAGGTTGAGAACAACGCCATCGCTCTGGCCCGCAAGCCCACCTACGACAAGCTGCTCGCCGAATTCCCGAACACGCTCCTCCATGCTTCCGACCATTTTGTCGGCCTGCCTGACGGGCAGATGGGCAACAGCGAAGTCGGCCATCTCAACATCGGTGCAGGCCGCGTCGTCCGCATGGACATCACGCGCATCGACGCGTTGATCGCAAGCGGCGAGTTCTTCACCCACCCCACCATCGTTGCGGCCTTGCAGCGCGCCCGCGCAGGCGGACTCCAGCTGCACCTCTTCGGCCTGCTTTCCGACGGCGGCGTGCACTCCCATCAGAATCATCTCTACGCGTTGCTGAAAGCCGCGAAGCAGCAGGGTCTCGAACGCGTCTTCGTGCACGCCTTCATGGATGGACGCGACACGCTGCCCACTTCAGGAGCAGGCTATCTCGCGCAGCTCGAACAAAAGATGCGGGAATACCAGATCGGCACAATCGCCTCCGTCTCAGGCCGCTATTACGCCATGGACCGTGACCGGCGCTGGGAGCGCGAAAAGCTTGCCTTCGAAGCCATGGTCAAAGGCCGGGCCCAGGGCGGAGCCCACGCTGACGCCATAGCGCGCGTGAAGGAGTCTTACAACAACGGCATCACAGACGAGTTTATTGTGCCGTTCGTGGTTACAGATGAGCACGGCAATCCCAACGGAGTCATTCGCGACGACGATGTCTGCATCATGTTCAACTACCGCGCCGACCGCGCCCGGCAAATCACCCGCGTGCTCGCCCGAAACAGCACCCTCACGAAGAACGCAGGCTCCGATCTGCCGGGTGCCGAAGATCTCGACAACACGATTCCACGCGCTGAGGTTCCCCGTAATCTGCACTACGTCTGCATGACGCAGTACGACAAGCTCTTTACGCTGCCCCTGGTCATCCTGCCGGAATCCATGGAGAACCTGCTCGCCAACCTGCTCGCGCAGGCCAGCCTCCGCAATCTCCGTGTCGCCGAGACGGAGAAGTACGCCCATGTCACTTACTTCTTCAACGGCGGCATCGAAACACCCTTTCCCGGCGAAGATCGCATCCTCATCCCATCGCAGAAAGTCGCGACCTACGACCTCGCGCCCGAGATGTCCGCCGCCGGAATCGCCGACACCGTCGTCAAGGCCGTCGAAGACACAGCCTTCGACCTGGTCGTCGTCAACTTCGCCAACGCTGACATGGTGGGCCACTCAGGGCAGCTCCTGCCCACGATCAAGGGAGTCGAAACCGTCGACGCTTGCCTGGGCCGCATCTATCAGGCGATTCGCCAGAGCGGCGGTTCGTTGCTGGTCACGGCGGACCACGGCAACGCCGAGATGATGGTCGACCCCATCACCGGTGGTCCGCACACCGCGCACACCACGAACCCCGTGCCGTTCCTACTTGTCACGGAAGACGCAAAGAACTATACCCTGCGCACCGACGGCTCGTTGCGGGATATCTCGCCCATTCTGCTGGCCATGCTTGGTCTTGAAAAGCCTGTACAAATGACCGGCAGCGATCTCCGGCAGCGGATCGGCTAGAACCGCATCGGAATCACTTGACGGGAACGAATCGCACTGCGTAGCCGCCTCCTGGCGCGAGCTTTGCTTCAAGATGCGAAGCGCGCGTCACGACTTTTTTCTCGACCTGGACAATCTCCGGATGCTTGTCCGCGTCCGGGGCGTCCGAATAGATCGTGGCGGTAAACTCTCCTGCGCCCAGAAAATCGAGCGGCAGGTTCAGTTGCCGTGCGTCCCAGTTGGTAAGGCTTCCCAGGAACCACTCTTTGCCGTGACGTCTCGTGATGGTGATAAATTCGCCAGGCCTGCCATTTAATACTCGCGTCTCATCCCAGGTGGCCGGCGTATTCCGTATGAATTCGAACGCGGGCTGGCCCTCATACACTTTTGGCCAATCAGCCACCATCTGAATGGCAGCCTGGTAGACCGCGTACATCGCTAACTGGTGCGCTCGCGTACCCATCGTCATTGGCGATTCCATGCGCGGCACGAACTCATCACGCATTACGTTGTGAAACGAGCCCGGAGTGTAGTCCATTGGCCCCGCGAGCATGCGCGTGAAGGGCAGCGTTGTGTGATGGTCGGGGTTGTCACGGCTGCCGGCTTTGGATTGTTCCATGCCGAGCACTCCCTCGTAGCCCAGGACATTGGGAAAGGTTCGCTCCAGACCACTCGGCTTCGTTGCCCCGTGAAAGTCCACCATCAGGTGATGCTCGGCGGCAGCCTTGGCAACACGGTAGTAGAAGTCGATGCCATGTTGGTCGTCGCGCTCGATGAAATCGATCTTGATCCCGGCGACGCCCCACTTTTCATACAGAGGGAAGGCTTCCTCCAACTGCGCATCCACGCTCCCGTAGTACAGCCAGATCCAGACCTTGACGTTCTTGGCAGCCGCATAACGAACCAGCTCGGGGATATCCACTTTTCCGTTCATCTGCGTGATGTCGCGGCCTGACCATCCTGCGTCCACCAGCATGTACTCAAACCCAGATCGCGCTGCAAAATCCACGTAGTACTTCATTGTTTCGGTGTTGTAGGCAGGCTTGCCGTCTGAGCCGAGGGAGCCGCTCCACCAGTCCCAGGAAGCGCGCCCGGCGTGAATCCAGGAGGTGTCCGCTACTTCACTCTCGGGGCTGAGACTTGTGATAACGTTCGACTCCACAAGCCTCCCCGGCTCGTCGCCCACCAAGAGCACCCGCCACGCTGAATGGTGCGGCAGCGTTCCTTTGACGATGACGTCGGGATCCTCCTCCTCCGGTGCTAACACAGACTCAAACCAGTGGCCTTGCCAACTCGCCGAAGGATTTGTCAGGTACATCGAGCTATTGCCCCGCAGATCGGCCTCGGTGATAGCCATCCAGGCCACACCGGGCAGCTCCATCAGCGTTGGCAGACCGATCAGCACTTTGCTCGCCACGCCCCCTTGATTCGAGAACGAGCTGATCGACAACTTTACGAATTCGCTTTCGTACATGGAACGGAAGTTGGGCAGGATCAACGAGTACGTCGTCGCGTCCTTCGCGATGCGAAACTCCGTGCTCTCCTTCGTCAGGCGGAAGGAACGGATCGGGTTTTGTTCGGGAACCACGTAACGGAACGCCACCGCTTCGTCGTAGGCGCGCGCCTCGATGGTCAGCTTACGCCGCAACCCGCTGGGTTCTTCCAGGTCGACGCGCAGAGCGTTGTAGTGGTTGCGAACTTCGCTCGCCTTTCCCGTCAGCAATCGATAGGTCTCGTCGAAGGTGGATGGCGTGGCCCTCACAATTCGCACATCGCTCCCCAGCGGGCGCTGCCCCTCCAACTCCAGGCGAAGCGCCGATTGATCCACCAGCGGCTTGCCGCGGAAGGTCACGCGATAGACCAGTTGCGATTCCTGGGGATTTGCAGCATTCGCGGAGGTCTCGATCACAAGGACGAGCATTCCATCGGGAGAGGAAAGGGTCTCCGCCCGTGCCGTCAATACACAAAACAGAGAGAGGACAAGCGCGCGAAGACAGTGCGAAGGTTTAAGCATAGCGAACATCCTATAGCACACCAGGATGAAGGCTCGCTATACCCGCCAGGCACGCGGCCTTAGAACGTCTTCTCCTCTTTCGGGTACCACTTGATCTGCACAGATACCGTCGTATCGCTCTGCGGGCCACTCTTATAGATAGGCGCCTTCCATCCTTCGTACTGCACCCAGCCCTTGATTTCGATATCCTTCAACACGCGTTTAGTCACTTCTCCCTGATAGACATTCTGCGTAGTGCCGCCCGCAATAAACGCCTGATCCACCTTGGCGCGCCGGTACATGAACTGAATATTTTCATTCGGGGAGAGATTGTAGGTCATCCACGCCTGTCCGCCTTTGGCGTCACGCCCGATCCAGTCGGTGAACAAGGATCCGTTGATAGTCGGACCCTGCCTCTGAATCGTCTCGTAGTACAGAAAATTCCCGTTGGCGTTCGAATCGCTGACCGGATCTGTGGAGACGGCCTCCACTCGCATGTCCAACTTCGGAATTACAGGAAAATGCGAGAGATACATTCCTGGACGCACGGCCGATCGCCGCGGAGCGCTGACAGGGCTTACGTCATCGTGAACCACGGAGTCGGTATAGAGGGTCAGCCAGTTTCGCAAAAATGGAAGACGGTAGGTAAAATCAAAGTTGGAGAGTCGGTACCCCGGATCGTCTCGCCCGAACTTCTCCGCTGCCGAAACATTCTGGAAACTGAAAAGGCTATGAAGAAACGTGTGCAGGGTGATGGGCACGCTACAGGTGTAAGTCTGCCCGTCCGCGCACTGACGGTTCCAGCCGCCCCAGATTGCGAGAGCGGAAAATCCAAACTCCAGGTCACGCGTGGGCTTGAAGCTGATCTTGGCAGCATGGACCCATGGGCTGATAGGGAAAGTGTGCCCAGGTATGCTGCCGACGAAGAAGTCATACCGGATTGGGCCGATCAACTTTGAAAGCCCTGGAATACGCAGAGGCTCCACGCGATTGATCTCGAACGCGTACGTATTCTGGGCGTTCGTGCTCCAGATCAGTGCGCCGCCCTGGTCAGGGCTCCACCAGTGATCGTTTTTGCCGAACGAAATCTCGTGCCCGAGAATGTGGTAAGAGAGCAGGGCATTAAAAACCCGGAAGTCGTTCTGGGCGGGAATCGGTCCCTGCGGAATCGTTGCCTGCACTGGATTCGTGGCGTATGGGATTTGATCGACGACGTCGGAGAGATACATAGACAGCGGCACCGAATAGCCTGCGGCGCTCGGCGCGTGCTGATATTCCCCCCAGAAATAAACCGTAAACCGCCCAGCTTCCGCGCGCGCAGTAAAGCCCGTGTAGTTGTTGAAGCCTTCCTCATACGGCCGGCCATAATCGTTGACGATAGTCTGGCCCAGATGAAAGCTGTCCCGCAGCGGCGTTCCGCTGATGCCGCGAAACTGGGAGTACACACTCTCGAATTGCGTGTGCACTACGTGCTCGCTCCCGGCCGCTTCCAGATCGGGCGTCAGCTCTTTCATCAATGCCAGATAGATTTCACGCCCTTCGTCATCGTTTATGTTGGCGTCGATCTTGTCCGCCGACGCCTGCAGCATGTGCGCGATGCTCAACCGCGTCCATGGACGCAGCCCCAGATATGCTGTGTCGATATACCCCAGTCCGTACAGCCGCCAGAGAGCGTTGTACATCCAGCTGTTCACTGGGACGTAGGTGGAACCCACCGAGCTGGTGTAGACGATCGGGGATTCCGGCCGATAACTGGGAGGCAGAGGTTGCTGGGAAGGTTCGGATGCTCCTCCCGCCCAACCCGTCGTCGCGGTGATCGTCGCTGCCGCCTCCCGACTTTGTGTTTCTACATATGATTGCGCAACGGCACTCTGCCAGCCCCCGCCCAGGGTAACCAGCAGATAGATCCACGGGACAATTTTCACTCGCACCTCGACTTGGGGAATCGAACCAGTGTTGCTACTCTCTCATGGGTTGTACGCAATACTCTGAGTTCAGGCTAAAGCATTTCGTCGCTGGATGCACACCGGAGTTGGTAGCTCAGCGTGACTTTTCATTATGAAAAGGTAACTGCCACATAGCACTATGGGCCATTGCGATCGGAGAATTGCCGCATGGGATCAGCTTGAGGAAGACAAAGCCCTATCCATCTCTCTCTGGAACTCTGTGATCACTTCCTCTTTCCATCTGTCCCGGAACAGGTTCTTTCCAGTCAGATAGCGCTCCATGCTTGCGACAGCATTGACCGGCGAGCCGTTCAACGAATACGCCATGCACGCAATCAGCGCCGGGCCGCCGCCTTCCCGCACGCGAGCGATCGATTCCTGAGCTACGCGGTAGACCGCCACTACGTCGTGAGCATCCACGGTGATTACCGGAAACAATTCACCAATCTCTATCAGAACGTCTCCGTGCGCCTCGCCGGGCCTCCTGTCGATGACGTAGAGGATTGGGAGCTTTTGCGCGGAGGCAAGCTCAAGCGCCGCTCTGCATCCGGCAAGCGCCGCAACATCACCTTCGACAAATGCCACCGCGATCTTCTGGTTTCTCGCAAGCTTGTTGGCCAGTGCCGCACCAGTCGCAAATCCAAGCTGCGCACTCACAGCCGGAGAAGCTGGCGTCAACACACCGAATGGCGAGTAGCTGAATGCCGATCCATATACTGTCCCATTCGCGTGCTGATGATTCAGCATCGCTCGTAGCGGGACGCCCTTCACAAAATTCGTCAGGACGTTGCGCGGTGTCAGCACGACCGTGTCTTCGGGCTCCAGATCGAGCGCCACGCCCACGGTTCCCGCTATGTTGGTCTGCGCTCCTTCGGGGTTATCGGCCGAGCCGAAACCCAGGCGCTCCTCAAGCAGCCTGTACTTCAACATCGTCGCGTAGAGCTGTCTGAATTTCTCGTCGCTGATCAGCGAGTGGCCGTTCTTGCCGGCCACGGCCGCGGCTGCGGAGCGTGCCCTCACCTTCGTTGGCATGTGCTGTGTTTTGTTCCTTTGACCTGACGATCTAGCCGATTGTATCTCAGCAGCGAAGCCAAACCCGCCGCATATTTGCAGAGCTCAGGGTCCAAAGAAACGGCTTCAGGTTCTCACAAAATTCTCGTCTAGCGCAATGCTTCAATCGCACCGTTTTCAACAGATTTGTGAATAAGCCTGTGCATTTCACGGTCGTGACGGGGAGAAGCGCAACATTGACGCGCCTTCTAGCAATCTGCACTCTTCCCGCTGCACAGCGCGCAACCGCTTATGTCGAGTAATCCGCGTTGATGCGGACATACTCGGCCGTCAGATCCGATGTCCAGAACCGGCATTTGCCGTCGCCTCCTCCCAACGCAATCCTGACGGTGAATTCAGGGTTCTTCAAGTAAGCATGCGCTCGTTTTTCGTCGAAATCCGCCACCCGTCCACCGTTCTCGCAGATCTGCTGATCTTCCAGCCAGATAGCTATGCGATTGGGATCGATCTCCGCTCCCGAGTACCCGATAGCCGCCACCAGCCGCCCCCAGTTGGGATCGCTCCCTGCCCAAGCTGTCTTCACCAGCGGAGAATGCGCAATGGTCTTCGCGACCCTCAGCGCTTCTGCATCGCTCGCCGCTCCTTCAATCTGCAACTCAACCACATGTGTGACACCTTCCGCGTCTTGCACAATTTGCTTCGCGAGGGACAGGCACACATCTTCGAGCGCCATCTTGAACGCCGGGTGACTCGCATCTACGCTCGCCCCGCTCGCGCCCGAAGCCAGCAGCAGGACCGTATCGTTCGTGGAGGTATCGCCGTCGATCGAAATACGGTTGAAGCTCGGCTCGACCGCGCCGAGCAGCAGCGTATGGAGGTCGGCGGGTGCGATCTCCGCATCGGTAAAAATGTAGACCAGCATCGTCGCGTGCGGCACAAGCTGAGGGTGAATCATCCCCGCACCCTTGCACACTCCGGCGATGCGCACCTGTTTGCCGCTAACATCCACCCATGCATGTGCAATTTTGGGCCGGGTGTCAGTGGTCATTATGGCTCGCGCGAAGTCTGAGAAATGTTCAGTGTCTGCTGTCAGCAATCGCCTAATTTTCGGCAGCGCCTCCACCAGTTTCTCCGCCGGCAGCGGAACGCCGATGATCCCGGTTGAGGAAGGGAAGACCTCATGCCCCTCCGCACCGAATGTCTTCGCTGCCGCGGCGCACACTCGCTCGCACGCAGCGATGCCAATCTCACCCGTGGCGCAGTTCGCGTTGCCGGCATTCACGGCAACCACGCGAACCCGTCCGCCGCTTCGTTCAAGATGGCGGCTGCCTATGGTCAACGGAGCAGCCTTGACACGGTTTCCGGTAAACATGGCCGCAGCACTGGCAGGTTCGTCAGCGACAGCTACGGCAAAGTCCAGATTGCCGCTCCGTTTCAATCCGGCTTTAACGGCAGCAAAGCGAAATCCGCGTGGAAGCGCATCCTCAGGGAGCAAAGAAGTTTGAATCATGTGACTTTTTACTTTATCAAGAGAGGAGATGACCCGCTTGTCCGGCGCCACCCAGACTCAACCCGAATTCCTCAACATGCAACACGTCAACGTAGCCCGTGGCGATGCCATCGTCCTTCACGACATCAGCCTGCGCATCGCAACCGGAGAGCATGTTGCCATCCTTGGCCCCAACGGCTGCGGAAAATCCACACTCATCAAGACCATCACCTGCGAGTGCTATCCCATCGTCGCTCCGGAAACCAGCATTTGCCTGCTGGGTCGCGCTCGCTGGGATGTCTCGCAGCTACGCCAGCACCTCGGCGTCGTCGAAGCGCAGCTGCCCGGCGAGCGCACAGGCGTTACGCGCGGAATTGACGCCGTTGTCGCTGGATTCTTCTCCGCCTCCACGCTCTGGCCCAACCTGCACGTCACGCCGGAGATGCGCTCACGCGCCCACTCCGCCCTCGACCTCATGCAGGCCGCCCATCTCGGACAAAAGCTCGTCGGACAGATGTCCGCCGGCGAGCAGCGCCGCATTATGATCGCCCGCGCCCTCGTCCATGAGCCCGGCATGCTCCTGCTCGACGAGCCCTCGAACGCCCTTGACCTTGCCGCCCAGCGCGAACTCCGCGAAGCCCTGCGCCTGGTTGCGCAGCAGGGAACTGGCATCGTCATGGTGACGCATCACCTCGCCGACATCCTGCCCGAGATCACTCGCGTCATCATGATGCGCTCTGGCCGTATCGTCTCCGATGGGCCAAGAGATGAGCTGATCACGCCTCAAAAGCTCCGCGATCTCTTCGGCGTCGATGTCACCCTCACCCAGCGAAACGGCTACTGGCACTCCTGGTAAAGAGCACATGGACTTGATTTCCACCGAAGCAATGTCTTACTGTGTGAGGCACACGGGAAAGGAGGATGATCCAGTCTATGAAGAATTCTGAAGGTAGTAGTTGCAGGACCCTACGTGAGGTGACTGAGGCTTAGAGCGCGCCCTTAGCTCTAGTCCTGGCGAACCGCAACTCCATCGCCGAGGCCCATCAGTAAGCGAGGGTGCCTCAGGTCAAACTCCACAGCTCACCGGCAAAGAGGCCCGCTCCGCCAAATCTGGCAGCGGGCCCTTTGCATTTTGGGCGCTGAGAAGGAAAGAAATATGGCCACTGTAGCGTTCCGCACTACAATATTCCCGCACTACAATAACCCTATGGAACCCCTCGTCATCGCCGGCAAGGCTTTTCAGTCCCGCCTCATCGTGGGCACCGGAAAATACAAGAACGGTGCCGAGACCCAGGCGGCCATTGAAGCCTCGGGAGCCGAGATGGTCACCGTCGCTGTGCGTCGCGTCAACCTCGACCGCTCTAAGGAATCCCTTCTCGACTTCATCGATCCGCAGCGCTATTTTCTGCTGCCCAACACCGCAGGATGTTACACCGCCGACGAGGCCATCCGTGCCGCCCGGCTGGGCCGCGAAGTCGGGTTGTCAGATTGGGTCAAAATCGAGGTCATCGGAGATCAGGCCACGCTCTACCCCGATGTTCAAGCGACACTAGAAGCTACGCGTACACTAGTCAAGGAAGGCTTTACAGTTCTGCCATATACATCTGATGACATTGTCTTTGCACGCCGCCTCATCGACGTCGGAGCGGCCGCAGTCATGCCTTTAGCCGCCCCTATCGGCAGCGGACTTGGCATCCAGAACCGCGCCACCCTGCAAATTCTCCGCGAGCGCATCACCGAGGTCCCGCTGATCGTCGACGCCGGGGTGGGCACCGCCTCCGACGCCGCTCTCGCCATGGAAATGGGAGCCGACGGCGTCCTCATGAATACCGCCATCGCTGGCGCCGCCAACCCCATCCTGATGGCCGAGGCCATGCAGCACGCCGTCCTCGCCGGACGGCAGGCCTATCTCGCCGGGCGCATGCCCCGCAAGCTCTACGCGACGGCAAGCTCACCCCTCGAAGGAATTTCGAAGTAAAGAGGTGAATCATGCTCACCTTGCTCCTGATTGTCGCGGAAGCATGCTGGTCAGTTTTGACTGAGCTGATGGGCATGGCCGTTCGCGAGGAAATCTCAGCCTTGCGTCCCAAAAGGAAGATTTGAACCGTGTGAAATTGAGACACGTGGGGCATCGAGAAGAGTACTGACTTTAGGAATCAGCACTTGTTAGACTCAGCCCATGCGCGTCTTCGGAATCGACTGCGGCACCGAGTGTACCGGCTACGGCATCGTCGAGTGGGACGACGACGCGCGCAGTCCGCATCTGGCCTGGCTGGGCGCCGGAGGCATTCGTCTGTCGAAAAAAGATCCACTCCCGCAAAGGCTCGCGCTCGTCTATACCACTTTGCTGGCTCTACTTGAAACCCATCAACCCGACATCGTCGCTATCGAGGAAGTCTTCTACTCCGTCAACGCCAAGTCCGCGCTCAAGCTTGGCCAGGTCCGCGGAGTCGCCCTGCTCGCTGCCGCCACTGCCGGCCTGCCCACTGCCGAGTATGCTCCCCTCAAAATCAAGTCCACCGTCACTGGCTACGGTCTCGCTCAAAAGGAGCAGGTTCAGTTCATGGTGGCTCGCTTGCTCAACCTGGCCTCTGTGCCCGAGCCGGCCGATGCGGCAGACGCTCTCGCTATCGCCATCTGCCACATCCACCAATCCCAGACACTCACGCTTCAGGCAGCCAATCTATAAAATCATGTTCGCCGCCACAGCTGCTCTCGCTCTCGCCCTGTCCCAGACGGCCTCGCCTTCGCCGACTGCAAGCGCGCAGGTTACCTTCGCATTCGAGGACGCACAGCTCGATCCCACGACCTACAATCTGCTCATCCGCGAAGACGGCTCCGGTCACTATCAATCAACTCCGGGCCCCGCCCCCGCGCCCAACGCTATCGACGGCGTCGCAGGCGCTCCCGTCGCCCGTGACATCGAAGTTCGTGACCCCTTGCTCTCTGCCTTTTTCCAGACTGCCCGCTCGCATCGCCTCTTTGCTACGGCCTGCGACGCGCCTGGCAGCCATGTAGCGTTCACGGGAAAGAAAACCGTCAGCTACACCGGCCCGGACGGTCACGGCGAATGCACTTTCAACTGGTCGCGAGACCAGCAGCTCAACCAGTTGGCCGCCGATCTTATGGCAATTGCGTATACGATCGATGAGGGTCGCCGTCTGGCCACGGAACACGTTCACAGCCGCCTCAGCCTCGACGCCGAGCTCGAAGCGCTTCAGGATGCGCTTAAGGACCGCCGCGCGCTGGAGATTGAGAACATCTCTTCTGAACTCGAGTCCATCGCCAATGACGAAGCGGTCATGAACCGCGCCCGCAACCGGGCCCGGGCGTTACTAAGCGGTAGCGCGAAGCATTGATTTGGCAAGCCTGAATCGCTCTGCCCGCCGCAACGTCCAATATTGGGGATGCTACAACGCAAAACGAAACTTTCTGCCCTTGCGTCACGTTGTTACGGTATAGAAGAAGCAGCATCGGGCCCATTGGCAGCATCGGGCCCATTGAAGGAGGTGTCCATGCGGCACCCACTTATCTGTCACTCCTGGCGCAGGCGAATCGGCAGCATTGCCGCCGCCAGCCCAGTTCTCGTCCCTGTTTTCGCTTTGGTTCTCGCAGTCACTGCTTTTGCACAGGAGCCGGCCGTTCCGCCGCCTCCCCCGGATGTGCAATCACCCGCGCGGCCATCCCAGCCGCCGGCACCCGACTCAAACAACATCCGCGCCGTGCGCCTCAGCGACGTCGAAGGCAAAGTCCAGGTTTTCAACGGCGCCAATCCTGCCTTTGATCAGGCTCAGCCCAACATGCCCGCCGTCGAGGGTATGCGCTTCGTCACCGGCCCGGACGGCCGCCTTGAGATCCAGTTTGAAGACGGCTCCGTCGCCCGAGTTACTCCTAACAGTTCCGTCACGCTCACGCAGCTTCATCGTAATGGAGACGGCAGCACCGTAACCACTATCGATGCGAATTCGGGTCTCAGCTATTACGAACTCAACGGCCGCGCCGGCCAGTATACCGTCCGCTTCGGACCCAACAGCGTCGTGCCTGTTGACAGCAGCATTTTCCGCATTAACCTCGACGGCAATCCCGCGGACCTGGCTGTTACCCACGGGACCGTTCATGTCTCGGATAGCCAGAACCTCTCGCTCGATCTGCGCACCAACCATTCCATCCACTTCGACACCCAGAATCCCGGCCAATATCAGCTGGTCCAGAGCGTCACGGCCGACACCTGGGACCAGTGGAACTCCGATCGCGATCAGGCCCTCGCTATGCTCGAGGAGAGCGCCACAACTGCCCGCGCCAGCACCGGCAATCCCGACGATGCGGCCTGGAACGACCTCGACTATTACGGCGACTGGTACAACGTTCCCGGCTACGGCACGGCCTGGTCACCTTCCGGCGTTGGCACCAATTGGGATCCCTTCGGCATCGGCTCCTGGGGATATTATTCGGGTATTGGATACACCTGGATTTCCGGATACTCCTGGGGCTGGTGGCCTTACCACTGCGGCGCGTGGAACTGGTTCGACAACTTCGGCTGGATGTGGTTCCCGGGCAATTGCGGATTCGGAGCCATCGGTGTTGGCTGGTACCCCTATGCCACCGTGTGGCATTGTCCGCCGAACTACAGGCCGCCTGTCAGGCCTGTGATTCCCGCGCGGCTCCCGTCCCACGGCCCGATCTCGCATCCTGAGCCGCTCATCGCCGTCAACCGCGGGCCGCAGTTCGCCCAGCAATTTCGAACCATTGGAGACGCCAAGCCGGCCTCGCGCGTCTTTGACTACGAGGGCAAGAGTATCGCCCCCGCTGAATCGACAATTCACGTGCTCAGCGGTGGGCCCATCGGCGAAGGCTTCACCGCCGCCGCCGAGCGCACGAATCCCGAAGTCTTCGATCGCAGCACTGTTCGCATGGCCGCGCCTGGCCGCAATACATATCAACCCGCCAGCCGTGGCTCCAATGGATACGCTCCGCCCAGCTATGCGTATCACCCGACCCCGAGCGCTGGCAGTGCCCCACGCAGCTCGTATACTGCCCCCAGCGGAGGAGGAGCACACGTCTCCTCGCCGCCTCCGGCAGCCAGCAGCGGAGGAGCGCATCCGCGCTAAGACGCCTGGGGTAGGGAACTGGCAGAGGTGCGCGATCATCTCGAAACCAAGGTGGGGCTGACATACAACGAGCGGTCTGGTCAGCCCACCGCAACCCTCATCCAAAAATATTCATGTTCAGAAACTCGTTCCGGAATTTCCCCTGGGGATCATACTCCTTGCATACCGCCTGATAATCCGGCATCTTCTCATAAAGCTTCTTCAGCTGCGAAGGCGGCACGGTAAATAGCTTCGCCCAATGCGGCTTTGCGTTGAATGGCGCCAGCTTCTCTTCTATCTGCGGCAGTATCTTCTTCACCTCCGGCCATTCCGGTTTCCAGGTAAAGTGGATCGCCATCGACGGCCGCTTGTAGGCCATGCTCATCCACAGATCGTCAGCATCGATGGTGCGCAGTTCCGTGATAAAAAGATGAGGCGTGATCTGGTCTCGCAGTTGTTCGACCGCGAGAATCGCCTCATACCCCTTGTCGCGCGGGACAAAGTATTCGGTCTGCAGCTCCGCGCCGCTGCTCGGCGTGAAATTCATCTTGAAATGCGGCAGCCGCTCATACCACGGCCCCGGGATGCCCAGCTGTTCCGTGCAGGGCTCCGCCGAGTGTCCCGGAATCGGATGGAGCTTTTGCGTCGCCGCCTTTGCGCCAAACAATTCGGGCGCAAACTTTAGAGAAGCTCCCGGGTCCACGCGTCGCTTGACCCACACCTGTCCGATCCTGTGATTCTGCCAGTCCGTGAAGAGACTCACGCTGTAAGCGGCTCCGAAGATCTCCTCCAGCTGGTGCTCCAGCACATTCATCGAAAGGTTCTCGTAGACGACCTGGCTCACCTGAAAGGTTGGCTGCACGTCCAGCGTGGTTTTTGTGACCACGCCAAGTCCGCCCAGGCCCACGACGGCGCCGCGGAACTGCTCGCCGTTTTTCTCTCTGGACAGAACCTTCACCTCGCCGTCCGCTGTTACGATTTCCATCGCGGAAACCGCTGTGGACAGGTTGCCATTCTTGTTTCCGGAGCCGTGCGTGGCCGTAGCGCACGCGCCTGCAACTGAAATATGGGGCAGGGAAGCGAGATTGTGCAGCGCATAGCCCTTGCCATCGATATACGGAGCAAGCTGGCCGTACCTCACGCCCGCAGCCACCGTGACCGTGCGCGCCTTTTCGTCCAGAGTCATCGTGTCCAGCGCCGTCAGCGAGATCTGATTCTGCCGATTGTCGGCGATTCCATTGAACGAATGCCGCGCGCCCAGCGCCTTGAGTGTGTTGCAGCGCTTCACCGCCGCCTGAACTTCCTCCACGGTCTTCGACTGGAGCAGGTGTTCGGCATGATATTCGTAGTTTCCCGCCCAGTTCGTTCGATGCGCGGCCTCTTCCTCACCCGATGCGAAGCGGCCCAGCACTGTCCCGGCCATGAAAACCCCCGAAGCCTTCAAGAACTCTCTCTTGTCCATGTATATCTGCACCTCCGGCTCCTCAAACGCAATTCAACATACAGTTTGTTTGCAACTTTCTCAATCGCATCGCACCCTTCGTGAATCCATTGGACTGATTACAGTGGAGCGAGGCAAATCGCTTCCAAACAGGAGACCTCTCATGCCGCTTCCCACAGACGAGAAGATTCTTGCACTCAGCAACGAGATCATCCACACCTTCGACACGATCTTCGGACTCCACCCAGGCTTTCGCCCTGCCCACGCCAAGGGTGCCATGCTCACAGGAACCTTCACGCCTTCGCCTGAAGCGGCTTCTCTGTCCCGTGCGGCCCACTTGAACAACGCGTCGACACCGGTCACTGTGCGTTTCTCAAACTCCACCGGCGTTCCGCTGATTCCCGACAACGACCCTAACGCAAATCCACGCGGATGCGCCATCCGCTTCCATCTCGCCGAACACGTTCATACTGACATCGTCAGTCACTCGACCGACGGCTTTCCCACCCGCACAGGCCAGGAGTTCCTCGAGTTCCTGCACGCGATCGCCGCTTCCAGCGATCCCTCCCAGCCCCATCCATGGCCCGTCGAAGCCTATGTTGGCAGTCATCCGGCCGCGCTGGCCTTTGTGCAAGCTCCCAAGCCCGCCCCTTCCAGCTTCGCCCGCGAAACCTACTTCGGCGTAACCGCGATGCACTTCACGAACAAGGATGGAGTCAGCCGCTTTGGCCGCTACCGCATCATCCCCGAAGCCGGCAATGACCATTTGGACGACGCCACTGTCGCGGCCAGGGATGCGAACTACCTCTTCGATGAGCTCGAGGAAAGAATTGCTCAGGGCCCTATCAAGTTCCGCGTTCTCGTTCAACTGGCCAACGACGGAGACATCGTCGACGATGCGACCATCCACTGGCCCGAAGACCGAACGGTGCTCGAGTTGGGCACGATCACTCTGACCGAGCCCGTCCCGGATAACGCTCATGAGCAGAAGACCATCATCTTTGATCCCATTCCGCGTCTCGACGGCATCGCGCCATCGGAGGATCCTCTGCTCGAACTGCGTGCGGCCGTCTACCTCATCAGCGGACGCCGCCGCCGCGCAGCGCCAGAAGAATAGACGTTACCTCTAAGCGAGCCTACCGAGCCTGCCGTCGCGCTGGTATTATGATCCGGCATCAGAAGGATCAGGAGAGACTCAGTGACAGGTCGCCACCGCTGGCCGGTTTTGTTCGCGGCATTACTTACTCTCGCAACAATCAGCGCTGCATCCGCAAAGACAGCATCAGCGGCGGCTCAGCCTTCGGTGATGTTGGAAGCGGTCACCGGCTCGCAGCCGCTGCCCAACGGGATTCAGATTCAGGCTGGCCCGGCGCAACTCCGCATCACCGCGCTTCGCGACGACATCATCCGCGTTCGCATCGCGCCCGGCGCCACCCTACCCGAGGACGCATCCTGGGCCGTCCTTCCAGCTTCTCGCACCAGCTCCGTCGACGTCCAGCCTGCGCAGGACGCCGCTTCCGTCGGCTTCCGCACGGCCTCTCTCGATGTCCGCGTCGAGCGCAGCCCGATGCGACTCGTGGTGCGCGATCTCGCCGGCAACATTATCTCCACCGACGCGCTCGGACGCCCCACCACCTTCGCCGATGGCGGTTTCACCGTCTATAAAGATATGCCCGCCGACGAGCACTTCTTCGGCCTCGGCGACAAGACCGGAACCTTCGACCGTCGCAATCAGGCATATACGCTCTGGAATACCGACGTAGGCCCACAGGAAGCCGTCGACCCTCTCTACAAGAGCATCCCCTTCTTCCTCGCCATCGGCAGAAGCCGCGCTTACGGCATATTTCTGGACAACACCTGGCGCACCTGGTTCGACTTCGGCAAGCAGGCGCGTGACGCCTATGCTTTTGGCGCCGAGGGCGGCCCGCTCGACTACTACCTCATCTATGGACCAGATCCGCGGCATATCGTCGAGGGTTATACCTGGCTGACGGGCAAGCCGCCTCTGCCACCGCTCTGGTCTCTCGGTTTCCAGCAGTCCCGCTACAGCTACTCGCCCGAGTCGAAGGTCCGCGAGATCGCCGACCGTCTCCGTGCAGACAGAATCCCCTCCGACGTGCTTTATCTCGACATCGACTACCAGTACAGGAACCGGCCCTTCACCGTCGATCCTGTGAAGTTTCCCAATTTCCCCGAATTCGTCTCCGATCTCCACACGCAGAAGTTTCACCTCGTCGTGATCACCGACCTGCACATCGCCCACGTCGCCAACCAGGGATACATGCCCTATGACACCGGCCACGCCGGCGACCATTTCGTGAAGAACCCCGACGGCAGCGAGTTTGTTGGAGTCGTGTGGCCAGGCCCCGCTGTGTTTCCAGACTTCACCCGTGCGCAGACCCGCGCCTGGTGGGGCAATCTCTACGCGCAATTCGTCAAGGACGGCGTCGATGGCTTCTGGAATGACATGAACGAGCCCTCCGTCTTCGATCAGCCCACCAAAACGATGCCCCTCGATACCGTCCATCGCATCGACGAGCCGGGCTTCGCTACCCGTACCGCCACGCACGCCGAGATTCACAACATCGTCGGGCTCGAGAATCCGCGTGCCACCTACGACGGTCTCCTCAAGCTACGCCCGGACGAGCGCCCCTTTGTTCTCACGCGCGCCTCCTACGCAGGAGGCCAGCGCTATGGATTCACGTGGACCGGCGACAACTCCTCTACCTGGAACCACCTCCGCCTCGGCACCCAGATGATCCTCAATCTGGGCCTAAGCGGCATCTCCTTTGTCGGCGACGACATCGGCGGATTCAACGGCTCGCCCCCGCCCGATTTGCTCACGCGCTGGATCGAAATCGGCGCCTTCAATCCTCTCTACCGCGATCACACCACCCTCGGTTCGCTGCCGCAGGAAGTCTGGGTCCATGGCCCTCAGCAGGAAGCCATCCGCCGCCGCTACATCGAAACCCGCTACCGCCTCCTGCCCTACATCTACACGCTCGCCGACGAGGCTTCGCGCACTGGCCTTCCGCTCGATCGACCTCTCTTCCTTGAGTTCCCTGAAATCTTCGCCTCTCCGACCGCCGACGCCGACTCGATCGACACCGAATTCCTCCTCGGCCCCGACCTGCTTATCGCGCCGCCGCCCTTCGCTGAGATGCTTGACGACTACACCGTCTTTTATCCCAAAACACTCTGGTACGACTTCTGGACCGGCCTCAAAGTTCCGCCTCCACCCACGCCGCCTACGATCACGGAGATCGCCAACGCCGCTCCTGACACCAAATTTCCCGAGCCTCCCAAAATCCATCCCGTCCTCGATGTCTTGCCTGTCTATGTTCGCGGTGGCAGCATCCTGCCTCTGCAGCCGCTCATCCAGAGCACCGACGAAACCCCCGACGGTCCGCTTGAGCTGCGCGTGTACCCGGGTCCTGACTGCAAAGGCTCGTTCTATCTCGACGACGGACACACCTTCCAATACCAGCACGGCGATTTCCTCCGTCAGACCTTCACCTGCTCTTCTGAGAGCAACGCTGTGATCGTTCACTTCGACGCGCGAAAGGGAAGTTACGCCCCATGGTGGAAGAACATCGAAGTCGTGATCTATGACTGGCCCTCCGCCGGTGCGGATGTAAAACTCTCGAACGCGTCAACTCCGCCCAAGACCACCTATGACGTCGCTTCGCACGCGCTCCACATTCTCATCCCTGACGCGGCAAGTGATACGGAACTTCGCATCAAAGGACAGTAACAGTAAGAGTAACTCCCCAGAAATTTGGCCCGGTTTGATAGAGCCGGTTCAGCTTAATCAGGGCTAGGTGGGAGTGAACACCCTATTCGGTCAGGGAACCGCCGCTGAGATTCCTCAACGGTTCGCGACCGGGGCTCTGATCGCAGAGTAAACCTTGATCCAGTGATTCCTCACCAGAGGCCTCATCCTCCTGCCATTCCAGTCGAAGACGATCAGGTTGGTTTCCTGTCTGGGCATGTGGCAATCAATGCAGTTGTCTGAGACAGGGTGGCTCGCTTTTGAGAAGGTCGCGGAGTCAGGTTTGTGACAGCTCAGGCAGCGATGCGAGAACTCGGCAAGGTTGTGCTGCGTGACATGAACATCGTGGCAGGTGAGGCAGGTCATGTTCGACGAGCGGAAGCAACGGCTCTGCTTCAGCATCCCTACCTGGTTGCCATGGACGTCAAGCGGGGCGTTGGGATCGGGCGGCGGAAGATCAATGTACTTGTCCAGGGGATCGCCGGGAATGTATGAAAATTCCGGAAGGAGTGACCAGCCAGATCCGGCATGACACCAGGCACAAAGATCGATCTGGCGGTCTCGCGGGAATCGCGCCGGATCCAGGATGGCGGTAGCTGACGGAGAAGCCGGCTTCGATGCCTCTTGTTCAACGTGCTCCCGTCCTGGCCCGTGACAGACTTCGCACTGGATGCCAAGCGAGACGCCCACAGTGTTGTACCGGTTCAAGAGCGGCGAAACAGCGTCAAAATAAGTTGCATGACACTCCACACACCGTGGAGTGACGGGCCGGGCGAAATCGGCGACCCCGTCGCGATAGCCGGGGCTATTTATCCAGCCCAGGTCAACCCAATATGAGACCGGCAGCTGAAATAGCTGATCCCCGTTCCAGTACAGATACGTTTGACCCTTGCCTCCGGATCCAATCACCAGAGCAATGCGCTCCGCATGTGAGGTCGTTTCGGGAGGTGTTCCTGCCACTGCCGTCTGGAAAAAATCGGGTTCTTTCCCATCCGTGCGCCGCTCATCCATTCTGAAATAAAGATTCGGATTCGACGTTTTCAGGACGTTGCTGCCGGGCGTGAACTTACCGAGTACGGAGCTTTCGTCCGGTGACCTGGAAGTCAGATAATGAGCAGTCCGGTGAAAGGAATCGACCTTGTCTGCATGACAGGGTCGGCAAGCAGCATCACCCACATAGCCATCTCGCGCATGGCGGTTCGTGTCTGTTGCAGCAGCGGACTGGGCTCCGCCTGCTTCAACCGGATAATCCCGGGTTAGCTTCTTGCTCAGCAGCGCGGCCAGCGCCAATGCAATGATGATCGTGAAAGCTCGATTCGTCTTTCGGGAGCACGCCACTGAGCAATACAGTATCCCGTAACGTCAGGTTTGTCCTTCAAGAAAAACCCGCCCTATAATCGCGGGTATCGCAAGCCTCCGCGTCCGCGGACAGGGCTGAGCCACCGGGTAAAATCCTGCGCAACAAGAAATGGAACGGATGGTATCAGCGCTCGGTAGGGAAGGGCATCAGCATTCGTCGGTTTGAGGCTTCAGGCCTGACCAATTCGCCAGCGTCCGGTTGAGCCGGGATATCCGGGCGATCGTGACAGAACTCTATAACGGCGTTGCGCCCGCTGTGCTTCGCCTCGGATAGAGCCCGCTCGGCCTCCCGCAATACCACGAGCGGGGAGCGCCCCCGGCTCTGCGCGATACCCATGCTCGCCGTTAGCGTGAGCATATCCCGTCCAGCCGCAAACGGCTTCTGAAGGATTGTTTTCCTGAGCCGCAGGGCCATCGAGAGAGCCTGTTCAGATGTGCACCCCGGCAGGGCGATGAGGAACTCGTCCTCCCCGCAGCGGCCAATCAAGTCGTAGCTGCGCAGGAAGCGTCTGAACCGGTTGGCCAGCTCCTGCAGGATCTTATCTCCAGCCTCGTATCCATATTCGTCATTGATACCCGAGAAGCGGTCCAGGTCGAGGAGCAGCAGGGTGAGCGGCGTTCTCATGCGTTGCACCCGGTCGGTCTCAGGAAAAAGCAGATTCAGCAGCGACTCGCGATTCCACAGGCCCGTAAGGCTGTCGTGCGAAGCATGAAACCTGACTGCGTTTGTCTGCTCATCGAGTTGGCTAACCAGAGCCTGGACTCGCTCCGCCACCGTGAGGCGCACACGCAGATCGGCGACATCGATAGGCTTAAGCAGCAAATCGTCGATCCCCGCGTCTGTGGCGCTGGCCACCGTCGCGACATCGACCTGCTCGCTCATGAGCATGGTCCATGCAGGCCTCTTCGCCGCGCGTCGTTTGACCTCCGCCGCCAGTTCGATACCGTTCAGCGTCGGCAACCCGGCATCGATCAGCGCAATCGCCGGGGGCGCCTGCCCCGTCAGCGCCTTGAGTCCCTCAACACCGTCGGCCACGAGCTGGACGGGATATCGCCACTCACTCAGAATGTTCCTGAGCCGGTTGGTGGCCTCGGCATCGGCCGAGGCAATCAGTATGTTGGGGGTGAAATGCAAGGGAAGGGTCATCTGTGTGGCTTTCTCAATCCTTTACAAGCCCTATATCGGAAAAAATTAGGAATTCGTAAGGAGCCGGAAAAATGCCTGGCAATAATTTGACAAGCCTGCAAATCGGGTGCAAAATAAGGGGTCATCGAGAAGTGCAGCCGCACCTAGAGTGTGCCCCCACACTCTCTGAAACCCTCTGGCCCCCGGTCGCAACCCCAGCGTAGGAGTCAATTCGATGCTCTCGGCCATCACCACGACCCATGCAATTCCCAAGAAGCTGCCGTCGGGACATATCACTGTCAGAACGACAGTGATTGTGTGTCCATACTGCTTTCATACCCTTGGTTCTTCACTCAACTCGAACGAACGACAAGTCATCGAGGCTCACCATAAGTGCCGCGAGAAATTGCTGGCAAGGCAACCCGCTATTTCGGTGCCATTTAGCTAGCTTTTGCGCCTAAATCGACAGGCTTGCAGCGGCCCCCTTGGTGCTGAACTATCGCTTTAATGGTATCCTGTAATCTCCTGTGGATAAAATACTTAACAAGATGTACTTCCATGGGCATCTCATGGGAGTCTCTCTGCAGATCTCCCTGAATCGCCATTTTTATATTGATTTATGGAGAAAAAATCCCTATAATGGGAGAGTTTGTGACTTCCCGGCCGGCTTGCCCGTCCTGAGCCGAGAGATCCGGACTTTTGTACGTCACCTTATTGCTAGAGGATAAAAGAGAATGGCAAAGCGTCGTGGCAATCCAAATTGGGGAAAGCCGGAACCGATCGGTCCGGTCGTCCCGACCGTGACTTCATTTGAACAGGTGGTTAAGGAGTTTAAGCTCACCCCTGACCAATACATTCGCTCCACCCGGCTTCGCGAATGGGCCCGCAGGAACCGCAATTCGAAGTATATCCCCGAAGCGTTGCTGGAAGCATGGGGCTTCGAGATTGAGTCGACCCTATAGTGCTAAAGAATCCCGGTATCAAACAGACGCCGCCTCCGGGCGGCGTTTCTGCTTTTTAACGTAATGCTGGTTGTTGGCGCCTCTGGATCGGCTCATCCCCCTCGCCAGGTGATTCGTTCGACAGGTGATTGCGACTTGCCTTGCTATTTGCTCCCAAAATGAAGTCGTCGCGGACTCTAGATGAACATTTCGAGTTCCGAACGTAATGATTCAACTAATAGAGTTAATCTATTCATAATGAGGGGTATATGTGATGTAATACGGAATCCTTGCAGGGCGTCGTCTCGGTAGGCATTATGTCCGATAACATATATTCTGTATAGTCCGGTTCGGAATGGTTCTGAAAGATCAGCCCTGAATTCGAGTTCACCAACTTCAGAGCTACCCGGCTCCCGCGCTTCTCTCCCATGATAAAGTCGGATCATCTTATCTGGAGATACTTACTTCCCCCCCAATGCATGTGATTCAGTCTGTGAGCGGTGTCTTTTGGCAATTCGACCTGGCCCGCGAGTTGGAGTCCCGTGGATATCTGAAACGGATTTACTCGTCGTTTCCCTGGCGGAGGCTCAGGCGCGAGGGCGTATCGAAGGAGCTCGTTCGAACCTTCCCGTGGATCCATGCCCCCTGGATAGTGATTAATAGATACAATCGATACCTACACATACCAAGACATATCAACGGGCAAATCGCCCATGCCAATATTAGGCTATTTGACTCATGGGTGGCCTCTCAGATCGAGGAATGCGATGCCTTGGTAGGGCTTTCGGGATCTGCTTTAAACACCGGTCAGGTGGTGAAGAGCAGAGGCGGCAAACATGTATGCGACCGGGGCTCGTCTCACATCCGCTACCAGGATGCCATTCTGAACGAAGAATATGCAAAATGGGGCTTTCCCTTCGCCACTATCGACCCTCGAGTGATCGCACGCGAGGAGATGGAGTATCAACAGGCCGACGCAATCTTTGTGCCGTCGGGGTTCGCTCACCGCTCCTTTGTCGAGATGGGGGTCGCAGCGGATAAAGTCAAAGTGATTCCCTATGGCGTGCGGCTGGAACGCTTCCAGCGGACAGGCGAGCCGCCGAAGGATTTATTCAACGTGATGTTTGCCGGCACAGTCAGCCTGCGCAAAGGTATTCCGTACCTTCTGGAGGCCTTCCGAATGTTTCGACACCCGCGTAAGCGATTGCGTCTGGCAGGACCCGTGGAGGCGGAAACAAGGTCGTTCCTTAAGAACCAGAAACTCGACGGTGTTGAAATTCTCGGTCGGATGTCCCAGCCAAAGTTAGCGGAGTATATGAGCACAAGCCACGTCCTGGCGCTCCCGTCCATTGAAGATGGCTTCGGGCTGGTGATGGCCCAGGCAATGGCTTGCGGCGCCGTGGTTATAAGCTCAGAGAACACGGGCGGCCCGGATCTATACCGAAACCGCTCGGAGGGCTTCATCGTGCCCATAAGGAGCGCAGCAGCAATCGCTCAAAATCTTCAGGAGCTGGCGGACGACCAGGCATTACACCAGCGGATGAGTGAGGCCGCCATGGAACGTGTCAAGCAACTGGGCGGCTGGCATGATTACGGCGAAAAATGCGCGAATCACCTCAAGCAACTCACGCAAGCCTGACAACGCACTGCGACGAGCGTTAACGACTGGTGATTCCCGAGTTATTTCACGATCCGAAGCTTTTCCAAGGTGCGTACACCACCGTTGACCATCGCCTTCCCCACCTGGAACAGTGGATTGGCATGCTTGACCAAAAATGGCTTTGCCGGCATGAGGAATGCATGGACGCGGTAGCGAAATAATTTCAAGCGAAAACTCTGATCGGGCCCGGCGCCGTTATTGCTGAAGACGGTGTGATAGTAACGCGGAAAAGCGGCGGTCAGAAACCTTGTCTGCTGCTGCCAGCGGATGCTGTAATCAATCTCGCACTGATCTTGATCGCGGTGCTCGATATAAAGCCCGACGTGCTCCATTGCCGCCCGTGAACGGATGTGGGGTTGATCGGCATAAAGATACTCTATTTTGTGGGTCTTGGCCGGTGTCGGCGTCACGTAGCAAGGCTCCTCGCTGCCTAACAGCCGCTGGTTCAAGTCGGGGGGATGAACCACGGCGGCAAAGTTGATAATGCCTATCTGGGGATTGGCCTCCATCACCTTTACAGAATTAAGCAGGTAGTCAGCGGGGCCCTGGCACTCCCAGTCGTCCTGGACCATAAGGATATATTTGCCGTGGCAATGGCAGGCCGTTATTGTTATTAGCGCCCAGTCCTGCGTTTTTTGGCGCCAGCGCGAACACATCCGCTGGGAGTGTCCGTATCTGCGCCTGAATCTCTGGACCACTCCCGTCGTCGGCGATGACCAACTCGAGATTCGGGTAGGCGGTGTTTCGCCGAAAGCCTTCCACAGCCTTCTTCAAAAAGTCAAAGCGTTTGTACGTAATGAATAGTGCAGAAACAAGCGGCAATTCAGATTGGGGCATCGGCTCGGTCTTCTTAGTTCTTTGGAACGTCATCAGCTGGACAAACCTGGGCGTGAAGCGGCGCGCCAGGTTTCGCGAGGGTGGCAAAGGCCAACCTGGCACGTTCGGCGACGGCCTGTGCGCTGAACTTCTGCGCCGAGGCCAATACGTCTTCCGGTGCCGGCAGGATACGCGGATTGTCCACCACCGCTTGCATCAGTTCAGTCAATCGATCGATATCTCCAACTGGATACAGCCAGCCATTCGTGCCGTTCTCCAGGATCTCGTTGGGGCCGTACTTACAGTCGGAAGCAATGCAGGGAATGCCACGGGACAATGCTTCAAGCAGAATCAGCGGAAAACCTTCGTATGAGGAAACCAACAAGAGAACGCTGGCCCGTTCTACACTGGCCCACGGTTGAACTTTCCAGCCGAGCCACGTGACTCGATCCTGAAGGCCAAGTTCCCTGCTGTACTCCTCTAGCCGTGAGCGGTCGTTGCCGTCGCCGATGATGGTCAGCCTGAAGTTCCCCCCAAGGCGTGAAGCCGCCGCTAACAGATCGGCGACTCGTTTCTGGGCTGCAAATTCCAGCCGGCCAACGTGCAAGAATGCGACCCCTTCACCGTTTGCCGGACGAGCGACTATGGAACCATTCAGCAGGATAGGGTTATAAATTGTAAAAACGCGATCGCTGCAAGACTTTCCCACCAGATCCTTTAATTGTCCGGCGACACCTTCGCCGATCGCGAGATGTCCATCCGCAATCTTCAGCAGCCGGTTCATACGGATGTGGTCAACAGGAAATTCGATGAAAGACAAAAGCGAGGCATTACTACCAGACAGGGTCAGGGCGAGTTTGCCTTTCACGAGGCGCAAGGAATCAAGAGCGACGACTGCGTCGGGAGAGAAGCGCTTGAATTCCTTGGCCAAACCGAAGATATAGCGGTGAAAACGGCGCCAACGTTTTTCTGTCGGGCTACCCAGCACTGTATAAGGCAACGGCTCCAGCCAGCGAGGATCTTTCGGGAGCCCTCCGAACAGGTAGACATGAGCCTCATCGCCCAGGCTTTGCAGGCCCTGCACCAGACCAGCGACGGCAGTTTCACTCCCGCCCCGCCCCGACATCATCGGCACTAGAATCGCTACGCGCATTGCACGGCTACCCTGAAAACAAAGCGTTCAGATTGCTGATGGAAGCGCAACAATGATTTTCCTCATTCTACGAGATTTTCCTCATTTTACGAGACTCGCCACTCAGTGCAAAATCAATGGTCGCTACTGCGCTTTCCCGCGCATTATGAATATCCGAGTCACCGGAAGATGTACTGACGGCCGATAGCTTTCTTTCGCTTAACGTGGAATGTAGAAAGCAACAATTCGGGAAAGCTTTCTAAGGTATTGAAAGCGAACTTCTTCAAAGCTTCGGGAATGCGCGTAATCCAATAACAGACGCCGGGCGATGAGCATCTATGGTCTCAATTACCAGTCTTCCGACTACTGACACATGCGACTTCCAGGAAGGATGAACCCGACTCTCAGATAACGGGATCACTAATTAGATTCTGTACTTAGCCGCTTCCAGCTTCTGCTGCCACTTCCAAGCGGACATCAAGATCTCGTCAATATCACGCCTCGCCACCCAACCCAGGACTTCCTTTGCTTTTGCAGAATTCGCGAACAGCGCGGGCGGGTCTCCCGTGCGAGGCGGACCGAATTCGTGCGGGACGTTCAGACCGGTGAGGCGCCGGAAGGAGTCCAGCACCTCCTTGATAGAGGTGCCTTGCCCCGTACCAAGGTTAAGGCTGATTGAAGCGCCACCGTTGGCCAGGTACTCCAGAGCTAGCGCGTGAGCTGATCCCAGATCGGAGACGTGGACGTAGTCGCGGATGCAAGTTCCATCGGGTGTATCAAAATCCTTACCGAAAACTTTGAGCGGCGGCGCAGTCTTGAGCACAGCCTTTAGCGCCAATGGAATGAGATGCGTTTCAGGGTCATGAATTTCGCCGATCATCCCATTGGCGTGCGCGCCAGCCGCGTTGAAATAACGGAGGGCGACATAGCGCAGGCTGTGCGATACGTTATAGGCCGACAGCACGTGCTCAAAGAAAAGCTTGGTTGCCCCATACGGATTGATCGGCTCCCTGGGCGAACTCTCGGTGATGGGTAAGGTCTCAGGAAGACCGTACGTTGCGCAGGTGGAAGAAAAAACAAATCGTCGGACGTTACTGGCGAGTACCGCGTCCAGCAAGCTCAAAGCAGATTCAACGTTGTTATGAAAATACTTGCGGGGATTGCTGACCGATTCGCCCACGTAAGCGGAAGCGGCAAAGTGCATGACTGCATCGACTGTTTCCAAAATCGGAGCAAGTCTGTCACGATCAGAGATGTCGCCCACAATAAGCTCGAAGCCTTGAGAGAGTGCTCGATTGCCAGTGCTCAGGTTGTCATAGAGAACGACATCGTGACCCGAGTCGACGAGCTCCCGCACTGCATGTGAGCCGACGTAGCCGCTGCCTCCCGTTACCAGGACACGCATCAGAATCCTAATTCCGGTCGGCGTCTGCAGATGAATGTGAGCATGCCAACCTATTCAATTAGTCTCAATCGGAAATCTACACCCTCAATCATAATCGAGGGATGCCAAGTCACTGCAAGATGTACTGGCGGGCCGTCCATTCTTGCCCTTCGAATAGTGCGGTGCTACCAGGGTCTCCATCTTCGCCCAAAGGCACTACCTGCTCCATCTACTCCAGAGCTAGATGCAAATCACGCGAGCGTGGCGGCATTGGCAGACGCGCCAGACTTAGTAACCATGAGATTCCTCAGCACGATGACGGCATCCTCCTGGTCTACGACCCGGAAACCGAGGTCCTCCAACTTAGCTAACAATTGAGCAGTTTTTGCTTCTCCAATAAGTCGAGCATGTGTTTCGAGGACGATGATGGCCGCCATTTGCAGTACGTCGCCTTCATTGAACACTAAATCCCATTCGCTCCCTTCGATGTCGCATATCAGATTAAAGGAGTCGAAGTTCCTTTTGGTCACGAGACCCCGCAGAGTGATCGCAGAAACGGTAACGAATTTCTTTCCTTCGTCTTTTTCTTGGACTGAATTTGCTAAGAGATCCAATGTTGGTCGAAATGTTATCGAGGGGACCCCGTACGCGAGGGCCTCACTGATTATCTCGAATTTGCATTGATTGTTATCTCTGGTTTCCGTCAAAAATGGGAGAGCAAAAGGGTTGGCTTCCACGACAACGTGAAGTCTTGGATTCTTCAACATCCGATTTGTAATACAAGCGATGACTCCGATACAGCCACCTAGCTCAACCACGGGTAACTCTGGATCAAGATATTTAGGAACCAAGCGACGTTCTGCCACCTCATAGTTCTCATCCGCGAGGTACAGTTTCGTTTTGGAACTTGGAATCCGCTTCATGTTGACTATGCATCCGTCCAACGTTACCGACGCGACTTTCCTCGCCGCGCGCATCCTCATATGAACGTCAAAACGCCCCCGCAGGCGAGTGGTTACACCCAGAACCCCCTCCGCATTAAAGACGCGATAGGCAGCAGAAACTTTTCTGGTTACATTTCCGAAGTTGAGCATTGAGGACTCCTTTGTCCACATGATTCCTTTGACTAGACTTCTTTGACCATGCGTCTCTGCAAGTTCCTTCCGCGAATCGCGAAGCCGCGCAGATAGCGTTTGATTTCCCCGCGATCGTGATCAAACAAAACGAGGGGATAGGCGAGCAATGAATAGACAACAATGAAGGTGAACGCTTCCGCAAGCAATGGAAGGAGATGGTGTTGCCTTATTGCGACCAGACGGTGTACGAGCAGCCCGCAAGCCGCGCTGCCGCCCAGAGGAATAACCGAACGGGCAACGCATCCGCCGAGCAGCTTGGCAACATTGACCTCCAGAAACCTGCCAACCCGGTACCAGAGAATCATGGTCTGCGGCAAAATAACGAGCACCAGCGCCAACGTAATCCCGCCCAAGCCAAATAGTCTGGCGAGAGCAATTCCAAGCGCAAAATTCGCTGCGCCCTGGATGATGCCTGTTACGCTCAGAAGTCGCATCCAGCCAAACGTAAAGGAATAAACAATAGCGGAGCGCTGCAGAGAAACGACAATGCAGAACGCAGCCAGCGAAGCGGTAAGCAGCGTGCCGGCGTATTGTTGATCCCCGACCCAGGTGACAACTACGTCGCGGTTAAAAAGAAGTACGCCCAGAGACAAGGGCAGAGTCAGCGCAAGTAGCAGCCGGGTGATTCTCCTGAGTGCCTCCCGCAATCTTTCCACTTCCCTTCTGCCCCAGAGTTCGTTGATCGCAGGCGTGGCGCTATCGGGAAGACGCATCATCATGTTGTAGACGGTCATCGTCGGCATTTGTGTGGTGTAGAAGCCGCTTGCAACGGCAGCACCTTTGGTAAAGCCCGCAATGGTGTTTCCAGAGTTGTAGACCAACCCGGTGCCCAGATTGACAAGAAGCGCGTGGCCGCCAAAACTGAGCATCTCCTTAAGCAAAGCCTTGTCGCTGATTCCCCACGAAGGCATAAGGTTGGGGAACAGTTTCTTGAAGCGAATGCGGTACAGGATCAGCCCGAAGGCTTCGACGCTCGTTCCTGCGAGCATGAGGCCGAACAAACCACCTCCCATCAAAATAAAAACCAGGGAAGCGACCGTTCTGCCAATTCCCATGAACATGCCGATCATGTTGAACACGGCGATATCCTGCATCGCCAGCAAGGCGCCCCCGTATGCAACCAGAGTTGTGCGCAACAGAGCCCACACAGCAATAACCCATAGTGCATGTTGCGCCTGGTGAGCCACATTCGGAGAAAGGTGGAAGAGCCTGGCCGTGAACAGGCTGAAGATAACCACAAGGATGGAATATAAGAGATTGGTGAAAATGAAAACTGTTCGCGCAGTCGTCAATATGCAGCGGAAGCGGGCGCCGCCGTCATCGATGCCGCTGGCCTGACCCAGGAAACGCTCCAGCGACCACGATCCAACGAAATCCGTGAGCGAAAGATAGGCCAGCGCCTGCATTACGGCGGCGTAGGCGCCAAGAGTCTCCCGCCCCGCCAGCTTGAGGACAATCGGAGCGAGCAGTAACTGCACCAGAATCTGCGCGATAAATTGGAAAATACTGGCGACAAAGCCTTTTGCGGCTTTTCCGGTGCGGCTCATTTCGTAACGAAACTCCGTGGGGTTGCGTGAATCAGCCGGCGGGTGATGAAGCAGCCTCAGGCCCTATCAAGGCAGGCCCTATCAGGTAAGGATTACGATCTTCACGTGTGCCATGTTGCAGGCCACACATGTGTCATACACAGGAAAGATATCTGTCTTCATGATTATAAGGGATGAAAGTCTTAGAAGTACCGACGATGAACCTCGGGAGAAGTTTCGTCGAAGGATGATCTAGGGGAGGAAACCTGAGATGGATGAATAGGCGACACTCTTAAAGTGGTTCTCGATTCCGCTACATCTTATATCGCCCCAAATCCTCGTCGTTGAGGCTCTCCAGCCACTTGCGCACATCCTGCGATGAGGCTTGCTCGGCGGGATTGGGGAGAACCTTGGCGGCGCGCAGGACGTCCTCGTCGACGTAGATCGGGCAGTCAGTACGCAAAGCCAAGGCCAGTGCGTCAGATGGACGCGCATCAAGTGCTACGATTTCTCCGCCCTGTTCCATCCAGATGACGGCGTAAAACGTATCGTCCTTAAGCTCCGTCACAACTATCCGCTGCACCTTGGCATTCAAACCATCTATTAGGTTTTTTAGCAGGTCATGGGTGAGGGGTCGTGGGGTCTGGGTCTTCTCCACCTCGAGCGCAATCGCCTGGGCCTCATAGAGTCCAACCCAGATGGGCAGAAGCGCCTCGCTTTGGGCATCCTTCAGGAGAATGATCGGCATGTTGGTAGACGGATCGACCATTAGTCCGCGTATTTTCATTTCGACTTCCATCGCTAGCCCTCTAGACTGCCTCGCCGACCAGGCTGTTGGGAAAACTTTGGGTGACGCGCACAGGAAGATAGCTGCCATGCGCGGGGAGAATCGGTTGCCTCGTGGTGAAATTCAGCGTTTTGTTCTGCGAGGTCCGGCCGATGACCTGACCTCGCGCCGAGTTTTGTCCCTCAACCATTACTTCAAGTATCTGGCCGATATGCTTAGTATAATTCAGCCTCTGCGTCTCGCGCTGGCGGTCAAACAGAACTTGCAGCCGCAGGGATTTTTCATCTTCAAGAATGGAATCCGGCATCGTGAGCGCAGGCGTGTTCGGCCGTGGAGAGTACTTGAAGCCAAAGACACCGTCGTATTGAACCTCGGCCAGAAGGTCGATGGTCTGCTCGAAATCCGCGTCAGTCTCGCCCGGAAAGCCGACGATGATGTCCGTAGTCATGCTGATGGGGCGTTTCGCCGCCTTGATCCAGGAGATGCGTTCTAGGTACTGCTCGCGAGTGTACTCGCGCTGCATCAGGTTTAGGACGTGTGACGACCCGCTTTGCACTGGAAGATGGACGTGGTCGCAGAGCGCGGGCACTGCGACGATGGCTTCGACGATATCGCGGGTAAAGTCGCGGGGATGCGAGGTAGTAAAGCGCACCCGCCGAATGCCGGGAATCTCCCCAACAGCGGCAAGTAGTGCGGCGAAGCTCCGCTTCCGTTCGGTATCGCGGTAGGAATTTACATTCTGCCCCAGCAACTGGATCTCGGTGTAGCCGGCGTCGGCCATGCGCTGTGCTTCAGCCAGCACTGACGTCGAGGTTCGGCTGCGTTCCTTGCCGCGCGTGTATGGAACGACACAATAGGCGCAGAACTTGTCGCAGCCCTCGATGATCGTGATGTATCCGCGATGCGGATTGGAGCGGGCTGTGAACTCGGTCTCGAAGGTCTCCTCGGTCTGCCGGTCGTCGAGCCCGGTAATGTGCTTTGTTCCCTGCTCCAGTTGCACCAGCATCTGCGGAAGCTTGTTATAGGAAGCCGAACCGGAAACGATCGAGACATAGGGCGCGCGCTCGAAGATACGCTCGCCTTCCTGCTGAGCGACGCAGCCGAGCACGGCGAAGCGCTTGCCCTTCTTGTAGAGCGCCTTGTAATCGTTGAGGCGGTTGAAGACCTTCTGCTCGGCCTTGTCACGGATGGAGCAGGTGTTGTAAAGAATGAGGTCGGCGGCCTCTTCGGTTTCGACCTTGGTGTAGCCCTGGTGTTCGAGCGTTCCGATGACCTTTTCCGAATCATGAACGTTCATCTGGCAGCCGAAGGTTTCGATGTAGAAGGTTCGGCTGCGCGCCGCCTGATCGGTTTCCGCGAGGCCCGCGTCGAGTGTTTCAAGAGGCGCCATATCGCTTAAGTATATCGCCACTGTACTCTGAAACCCACAGTTACCCGGACCTTTTGATATGTTCGCTGAGTGCCAGCCAAATGCCACATCGCGATGATTTCGTGGAACGTGAAGGCTGCGGCCGATAAAAAGCACTTGCTCGAGGGCTTGGGATTCCGCGTGGATCCGGTGATGAGCCACGGCACGGGCATGATCGGCAAACTCACCTCTGCCGCTCCATCGGCACTGATCATCGATCTGGATTCTAAGCCGGCGTATGGACGCGAGGTGGCGATCTACTTGCGGAACACCGCGTCTATCCGGCACCTGCCTCTGGTGCTCGTCGGAGGCGTTCCAGAAAAGATTGTCCGCATTCGGGCGGAGATTCCGGACGCCATCTATTGCGGCTGGGACGCAGTGCAGGCGGGCATCAACCAGGCGATCACGGCTCCTCCGGTGTGGCCGGTTCGGCCCAGAGCGCGCGGCGAGGCGCTAGCAAGCGGGGCGGTGCTGGCGCGAAAGCTTGACCTGCGGCCGGAGACGCGCGTGTCAATTCAGGGCGATGTAATTGGTCTGGGAAAGCGGCTGGATATGGAATATGAAGAGCGTATTGGTCGAGAGACGGGCATAGCGATTGTCGTCGTGCGTTCGGAGCAGGACCTCGATGCTGCCTTCGACTACGCTGCTGGACACCTTCCGCCGAAGGCCGGGTTGTGGATGGTGTATCCCAAGCGTAGCGGCAGACTGAAGACAGATTTCAGCCAGAAGGACCTGCTGGCGCTGGGTGCGGCTCACGGACTGATCGGGTACAAGACCTGCGCGATCGATGCGGACTGGTCCGGCCTCAGGTTTGCGTGGAAGACCAGATCGTCGCGATAAAGTAAGTGTTATGGATCTTCCTGGACTGGATGAATTACGCCGAGCGACAGAGCTGGTGCGGACCGTGATGCCGGCCACTCCCACTTACACCTGGCCGCTGCTGAATGTGCGTTGCGGCGCAGAGGTGTGGGTGAAGCACGAGAACCATTCTCCGGTGGGCGCGTTCAAACTGCGCGGCGCGACGGTGTATATGGACTGGCTGGCGCGTCAGCACCCGAAACTCACCGGCGTAATAGCGGCAACACGCGGCAATCATGGGCAAGGCGTAGCTCTCGCCGCGAGGCGGCGCGGATGGACAGCGACTATCGTGGTTCCCTACGGCAACAGCCGCGAGAAGAATCGCGCAATGCAGGCGCAGGGCGCGGAGCTGATTGAACACGGCGACGATTTCCAGGCCGCGAACGAGTATGCAACCGAATTGGCGGCCCAGCGCGGGCTGCACAAGGTTGCCTCTTTCGATCGGTTGTTGGTAGTGGGCACAGGTACTTACGCGCTGGAGATGTTCGAATCAGCTCGCGAACTGGACACAGTGTTTGTTCCGGTTGGACTGGGGTCGTCGATCTGTGGCGTGATTGCAGCTCGCGCGGCTCTGGGACTGAAGACGAAGATCGTCGGCGTAGTTGCCAAAGCATCGCCGTCGTATGCGTTGTCGTTTGCCGCGCGCAAAGTAGTGCCGCATGGGGCCGGAACGAAGATCGCCGATGGTCTCGCCTGCCGCATTCCGGTGGAGGAGGCTCTGGAAGTCATCCTGAAGCATGTCGACCACTTCGTCGAGGTGAGCGAGGACGAGATTCGGTCGGCCATGCGCGCCGTTTATGAAGACACGCACAATGTTGCCGAGGGCGCAGGCGCAGCGTCAATCGCGGCTGTGCTCAAAGAGCGGGATGGCGTCGCAGGCAAGCGCGTTGGCGCTGTGCTGACGGGCGGCAACGTCGACCGCGAGTTGTTTCTGGAGGCGCTGGGTGCGGTATGACCACGAAACTGGTGCCCCTGCAGCACAGCACTTTGCACCATTGCTTTGGCTGCGGGCAGGAGAACAAGACCGGGCTGCGGCTGAAGTTCTTCGTCGATGATCAGCACCGCGTTGTCTGCCGGATCCGCGTGCCGCGGCGGTTCGAAGGCCCTCCGGGGCATGTGCATGGTGGCGTGATCGCAACGCTGCTCGATGAGGCGATGAGCAAAGCCAACCGTCAGTTCGGAGTGGTTGCGATGACCCGTCAGATGGAAGTTGAATATCTGAAGCCGGTTCCGCTGATGACGCCACTGACGCTGACCGCGCATCATGTCAGCGCCAGCGGGCGCAAGCACCGATGCGAAGCTCAGATTGCCGATCAGAGCGGTGCCGTCCTGGCCCAGGGGCGGGCGCTTTTTATTGCGTTAAATGCATCGACACTCCGCGCCCTCGGCCGCTAAGCGGACGTGGTGGCCTTGGGTCGCGACGCCGCGTCAATAGCATGTCTCGGGGTACGCATAACCAGGGGCTTGATGCGCGCACGGATGAGATCCGTCCGCTTCTCAAAAAAGAACCAGACCAGCTGCGCGTAGATCATCACCACCACGAAAATGGCGCAGCCCTCAAGCACGTGAGTTGGGGTGGGAATCCATCGCGCTTGGGCGATCCAGGCGGTCAAAAAGACGAGCAGCGGAACATGCACCAGGTACAGCGTATAAGAGGACCGGGAAATTGCATGCGAGGTCCAGTTATAGGCCGTGGGCATAGGCGTGCGTGAGCAGCTCAGGATGACGTAGACCAGAGCCGTGACGACCAGGCCGAGAACATAATCCCCCGCGCCAGAGTGGGACTTCTTACACCAGGCAAGAGTGGCGCAGCATGCGATTACCGCAACAAAAAACAACAGTCTGCGCACCAGCACGTTGCCGGCAGGCAAATGCGGCAGGTAGTGGATCCCGACTCCCAGGAGCCAGATAGTCCCGAGCAGCGCGATCTGCGGACGAACAAACGCAATAACAGCGACGAACAGCAGAACATTGAGCAGCCGCCGAGCGACCCCAAGGCGCGGCCACAACGCGCAGGCCAGGAGCGGAAACGCGAGGTAGTACCAAAACTCGTTCGCCAAACTCCAAAGGGGGCCGTTCGAGCCGAAAGTCGGAAAATAAATACCCTGAAGAAAAGCATAATTCCCGATCAGGATAGGAATGCTCAGTCGGTTGAGAACGGCAAAGTTGAGTTCGTGCGTGCCTGTTCGTCCGGCATAGATTCCCGTCGCCCCCAAGAGATGAATGCCAGCCAGATCCAGCAGGCCGCCAAAGAGAAGGGCGGGAATGAGGACCACGTAAAGACGAGTGAGCCGGTTCAGCAGATAACCGCGCCACGACCATCGATCGAGAGCGAAGGAACGAAGCACGCTTCCCCCGACCAGATATCCACTCAGCACAAAAAATACGATGACCCACTGGTGTCCGAGTCCGGTAACAAGATAAGCCGCCGCAAGCAGCGGATTGTGATGCGGCAGTTTGAAGTAATCCTGAAAGAAGAAGTCACGCAGGTGGTTTAGGCAGACGCCGACTGCCGCAACGCCTCGCAACGCGTCGAGATGAACGGACGCCGCGCCGTGCGGACTTCGGAGATGTGATGGCACCTGACGGGGGGCATCGGCCATGAGGATTCCAGGCGGTTCGACGATCCTGCGATCACACCACCGCTTGTGGCGAGTGTAACGAACAAGACCGCTCGTCACAAGAATTCGAAGAGAGCGCATACCGCGGCGACGGTGGCTTAAGTACTCGATGAAAACTGTTAAACTGGTGCTTCAGAGTTATTTGCGCTGCATGTGGCGGACCTTGATCTGTCCTGCATTGGAGCGCGGCTTGGAAACGGGAGGCACATCATGGCGAATCATGTGAACGCTAACGGCAACTATTCGGGCAACGGTACGGGGCTGCGTCTCAAGACCGGCCTGGCCGAGATGCTGAAAGGCGGCGTGATCATGGACGTGATGAACGTGGAGCAGGCGAAGATCGCGGAAGATGCCGGCGCGGTTGCGGTCATGGCTCTCGAGCGCGTGCCTGCCATGATTCGCGCGGAAGGCGGCGTCGCGCGCATGGCCAAGCCGAGCCTCATCAAGGAAATCATCGGTGCCATGTCAATCCCGGTAATGGCCAAGGCCCGCATCGGACACTTCGCCGAAGCGCAGATTCTGCAGCATCTCGGTGTCGACTTTATCGACGAGAGCGAAGTGCTCACTCCCGCAGACGAAGCGCATCACATCGACAAGCACGCCTTCACCACGCCGTTCGTCTGTGGCGCCCGCAATCTGGGCGAAGCCCTCCGCCGCATCGCCGAAGGCGCAGCTATGATCCGTACCAAGGGTGAAGCCGGGACAGGCGATGTCGTTCATGCGGTCAAGCACATGCGCCAGATCGTGCAGGAGATGAAGGCTCTCACCGTGCTCAGCGATCAGGAGCTTTACGCCGCGGCCAAGGAGCATCAGGCGCCTTACGAACTGGTGCGCATGGTCGCGAAGAGCGGCAAATTGCCGGTGCCGAACTTCTCGGCGGGCGGCATCGCGACACCCGCCGACGCGGCGTTGATGATGCAGCTCGGAGCTGAGTCCGTGTTTGTTGGCTCGGGCATCTTCATGAAGGAGCGCGCCACGCCGCTCGACGTGGGGCTCTGGACTGAAGCGGATGCCAAGGCCGGCCTCTGTGGCACTGGGGATATTGGTATGATCCGCAACCCCGCAGAGCGCGAAGAGGCCGAGTCGCGCGCCAAGGCCATCGTCATCGCAACCACGCACTACGACGATCCAAAGATACTCGCCGAGGCCAGCCAGCAGGTCACCGGGTCGATGAAGGGCCTGGCTGTTGCCACAATCGAAGAGAGCCAGCTGCTGCAGACACGCGGCTGGTGAGGATCGGCATCTCGACGCATGCGCTTGTTGGGCGTGTCGTTATCCAATCAGGGTATTGTTGAGAAGTGGACGAATCCAACCCAAACACAACACCGGAATCACTGCCTTGCATCGGTGTCCTCGCCATCCAGGGCGACTTTGACGCTCATGCGATTGCGATTCGCGAAGCCGGAGCGGAAGCAGTCCTGGTCCGCAAGCCCGAGCAACTCGACGACATCGATGGTCTGGTCATCCCCGGCGGAGAATCGACGACCTTCCTCAAATTTCTGGAGCGCGACGGCTTTCTCGATCGGCTCCAGGCCTTCGTCCGGACCCGTCCCACCTTCGGCACCTGTGCCGGCTGCATCCTGCTGGCGAAAGAGGTGACGCATCCGGCGCAGCAGAGCCTCGGTGTGCTCGACGCGACCGTCGAGCGCAACGCTTATGGACGCCAAATCGACAGCGTGATCGAAGAAGCCGAGACGAAGCTCGAAGGCGGTCCGATGGAGCTCGTCTACATACGCGCGCCGCGCATCGCGAAGACCGGACCCAGCGTCAAGGTTCTCGCCGAACGGGACGGCTTCCCGGTTCTCGTCGAGCAGGGACATATCCTAGCCGCGACCTTTCACCCCGAGCTTTCCGCCGACCGTCGCATCCATCGGCGATTTGTCGACCTGGTGCGCGAACACTCCGCGGTTCGTTCCTGAGGATTATCCAGACCATGCCCCTGCGCGTCACCTTGCTCGAAGCTGTGCGCGTCGCGTGGATGCCATCCAACGGAGCGCTGCATGGACCAGCGCTGGACGTCCTCATGCGCTGGAACCTCATCGCGCTCTGCCTGTGCTTTCTCGTAGCGCATGTATGGCTGATCGCGGCGATCCTGAGGCGCTGGAAGTCCAAGCCCGCCACGGCCCCGAAGGCTCTCCCCTGGCTCATCCTGACTGCGCTCTGCGCTATGTATGTGTGGATGGCTGTCACCTCCCAGCGTCTTTGGGCAAACAGTCGATTTGCCGGTCCCGCCCCGGCAGCCATGCAGGTCGAGGTCGTCGGAGAACAGTTCCAGTGGTATTTTCGCTATCCCGGAGAAGACGCGGCATTTGGAGTGACGCGTCCCGAGCTGGTGAATGCCGCGGAAGGAAATCCGCTCGGGCTCGATGGCCGCGACGCGCGCGGCAAGGATGACGTTGTTTCCAGCGTGCTGGTTCTTCCCGTGGGCCGCGAAGTCGATCTCCGCCTGCGCTCACTCGACGTAATCCACGGATTCTTTATCCCCGGAATGCGCCTCAAGGAAAATGCCGTGCCGGGGCTCGTTCTGCATGTCCACTTCACGCCCTCCGTCATCGGAACCTACCCCATCTTGTGCAGCCAGGTATGCGGGTCCGGACATGCGCGCATGCAGGCGATGTTATCCGTTGTTTCGCAGGCCGAGTTTCAGGCGTGGCTGGCGGCGCGTGAGCGAACCCGTATCCAGGAAGGCGCACCGTGAGACTACGCGTCTTCACGACCAGCCATCGCGCTCTGGGGATTCTTTATCTGCTGCTTGCGCTGGTCGCGGTGATTGCCGGCACGCTGCTTTCGCTCATCATGCGCCTGCATCGCATATGGCCCGACCTGGCAGTTCCCTTCTTCGGCACGATCAAGCCAGAAGGCTATCTGGCGCTGGTCACAATGCACGGCACGCTGATGATCTTTTTCGTCCTCACCACCGCGCCGCAAATAGGTTTCGCAAATCTCGTTCTGCCGGAGCAGATCGGCGCGCGCGGCATGGCCTTTCCGCGGCTGAATGCGGCGGCCTTCTGGCTGACGGCCTTGGCGCTTCTTGTCCTGCTTGCGGCCTTCTTCGTGCCGCAGGGTGCGCCGATCTCAGGATGGACCAGCTATCCCCCACTGAGCGCCGTCGCGTCGGCAGGTCCGGGCGAGGGTGCAGGCATGGATCTGTGGCTGGCGAGCATCGCCATCTTCTGCCTGGCATCGTGGCTGGGCGCCGTCAACATGCTGGTGACGATTCTCGGCGAGCGCCGCGCGGGCATGACCTGGTCGCGTTTGCCGATGACGGTCTGGGCATGGTTGGTCACGTCGATTCTCACCCTTCTGGTTTTCAGTGTGTTGTTGGCCGCGATTATTTTGCTTTTTTCCGACCGTCATTTCGGCTCGAGCTTCTTCGTTCCTCGCGGCGATCTCGTTAACGGACACATCGTCGGCCACGGAGACGGCTCGCCGCTGCTATGGCTGCATCTTTTCTGGTTCTTCGGCCATCCCGAAGTCTACATCGCGGTCTTGCCTGGAATGGGGCTTGCTACTTCCCTCTTTGCCAACTTTGCGCGCCGTCGCGTGGCCGGCTATCGCGTCATGGCAGCGATGCTGGTCGCCATCGGATTGCTCGGTCTCGTCGTCTGGGGGCACCACATGTTCGTGAGCGGCATGAATCCCTACGCCGGAACCGCGTTTGCGCTCACCACCATGGCGATTGCGGTCCCCAGCACCGTCGAAGCGTTGGGCTGGCTCACGATACTGTGGGGAGGCAGGCTGCGGCTGCGCACGCCCATGCTCTTTGCCCTGGGCTTTCTCTCTTTCTTCATCGCCGGCGGCCTCACAGGCCCGATCCTGGCGCAGCCGGCGCTCGATGCCTATCTGCACAACACGTTCTTCGTTGTCGCGCACTTTCACCTGGTCATGGCCATGGCCGGAGTCTTTTCGATTTTCGCCGGTATCTACTACTGGTTTCCGCTGATAAGCGGCCGCATGATGAACGAAAGCCTGGGCAAGCTCCACTTCTGGATCACCCTCATCGCTGCCTACGGAACTTTCTTTCCCATGCACTTTTCCGGCCTCGCCGGGGAGCCCCGCCACTACGAACGCCTTGCCGGTCCCGTGACTTCCTTCTCCGCAATCGCTGCCAATGAACGCGGCATTACCTTCTCCGCTCTGTTGCTTGCGTCCGCCCAGCTTATTTTTCTGTGGAATATCTTCACGAGTGTCCGCCGCGGTCGCGTCGCCGAAGCCAATCCCTGGGAGGCGACGACCCTCGAGTGGGCTCCCGAAATGGGACGCGGACGGGTGGAACGCGGGCCTTATGAATATGAAATTCCGGCAAACGAAACGATCTTTCATCCGCAGTGGGAATTGGCATCAAAACAGGAGTAAGCTACCGTGTTAGGGGACTGCGATGCCTGCCACATTTACCCGCCACCCTGTTGAGATCGAGCGCAAAGACACCGGCATCGGGGGCAAACCGCCCCTCGATCGGCGCCCGACAGGCGGCGGAGGCGATGGGGATAACTGGGAGAATCGCCCCTCGGGCCGGCGCGGCCCACGCGAACTGCTTACCCGTTACCGACTTGGAGTCCTCTTCGCGCTTGCTGGCGACCTGATGTTCTTCGTCGCCCTGGTCAGCGCCTTCTTTGTGCGCCAGAGCGCCGGACACTTCGACGCCCGCGAGAACTACGTTTCAGACTGGCATCCGCTCGCCGTCCCGCCCATTCTCTGGATCAACACTGCCATCCTCATTCTCAGCAGCCTCACCATGGAAATGGCGCGCCGCCAGCTCTTCCACGAGATTGACGTGATGGACGAGTGGCTGGGCCTTGGCCGCCCCGCGGTCAAACGCGCCGCTCCCTGGCTGGTGGCGACCTTCACCTTGGGCTCGCTCTTTCTCGCCGGGCAGTGGATCGCCTGGAAACAGCTCGTCCAGCAGGGCTTCCGCTACAATTCGCCCGACCCCAGCAGCCACTTCTTCTACCTGATTACCGGTACTCACGGTATCCACCTGCTGCTGGGAGTAATCGCTCTGGCCGCTGCCCTCGGCGCCCTCTTTATTCTGCGCCGCATTGAGCTGCGCCAGATCGTCGTTGACTGCACGGCCTGGTACTGGCACACTATGGGGCTTTTCTGGATCTTCCTCTTCGCCCTGCTCGTCTGCTTCCAGTGAAGCGTATTCGATACGTTCTCGTCCTGGCCTCAGTGTTGGCCTTTTCTGTCTTGAGTCACGCGCAGGGATGCAGCCTCTGCCGTGACACAACCGCTGGTTCAGCCCCGCGCGTAAGACAAGGACTGCGGCGTGCGATCCTCGTATTGGGAGTTCCAGCGAGTGCGGTGTTCCTGGGAATTCTCGTTTTGGCGCGAAATATCAAGCCGCGCGAAGCTCCCGACGCCGGCAAGTAGCTTATTCTTAATCACTGATTGCTAATCTCAAAACGCCGGATATCTTGAAAGAAATCCATTCGGAGGCAACCCGTGACGAATCCCCATTCTGACGCGCTGGTGTTTTTCGGAGCGACCGGCGATCTGGCCTATAAGAAGATCTTCCCGGCTCTGCAGCTCATGGTCCAGAACGGGAAGCTCGACTTTCCTGTGATTGGCGTAGCCAAAGCCGGCTGGAACCTCGACCAATTTAAAGCGCGCGCCAAGGATAGCCTGGAAACACACGGCGGAGTCGATCCCGGCGCGTGGCCGAAGTTGAACGCCTTACTTCGATACGTCGACGGCGACTATGCGGACTTCAGCACATTTCAGGCGCTCCGGACTGCGCTCGGTTGGGCGGCGCATCCCGCGCATTATCTCGCCATCCCGCCTTTTCTCTTTGAGCTGGTAATCGGGCAACTGGTGAAGTCGGGCTCCGCGAAAGGAGCGCGCATCATCGTCGAGAAGCCCTTCGGCCACGATCTGGCTTCGGCTCAGGAACTCAACCGCATTCTGCGTTCCGCCTTTGATGAATCCGATATCTTTCGTATCGATCACTATCTCGCCAAGGGCCCGGTCACCAACATGGTTTCCTTTCGCTTCGCAAATTCCCTCATGGAAAAGATGTGGAATCGCGACCATGTGGAAAGCGTGCAGATCACCATGGCGGAAGATTTCGGAGTTCAGGGACGAGGCCTCTTCTACGACCAGACCGGCGCGATTCGCGACGTCATCCAGAACCATATCTTTCAGGTCATGTGCAATCTGGCCATGGAACCGCCGGCGCGCGACGACAGTGAGTCGCTGCGCGACGAAAAGGTCAAGGTACTCAAAGCCATCCCTCCAATCGAGCCGAAAAATCTCGTGCGCGGACAGTTCAAAGGCTACCTCCAGGAGAAGGGCGTGGCACCGGGCTCCGAGGTCGAAACCTTCGCCGCCCTCCGGATGGAAGTGAACTCATGGAGGTGGGATGGGGTTCCCTTCTACATCCGCGCCGGAAAGAACCTGCCCATCACCTGCCTGGAGATTGTCGCCCGCTTCCGCCGGCCACCCGCGACCCTCATCAATCAGAACCCGCCGCAGAACTATCTGCGTTTCCGCCTCAGTCCTGACATCACCGTGGCCATTGCACTTTCAGTCGCGCCTTTTGAAGAGGGAGGAGAAAGACCGGACGTGGAGCTGGTAGCCAGCCGTCATCCACGTCCCGGCGAGATGGAAGCCTATTCGCGCGTGCTGAGCGATGCCGTCGCCGGCGATGCAACGCTGTTCGCGCGCCAGGACTACGTCGAAGAGGCATGGCGGATCGTCGATCCCGTGTTAAAGGCAGCGACTCCGGTTTATCTTTACGAGCCGCATACCTGGGGGCCGGTAGAGGTCAGCCAGTGTGCTGTTCCACCCGGTGGTTGGGAGACGCCCCGGGTCGAGGTCGCCGAGGGCTTCCGTGTAGTTCAACATGATGACTAATTTCTAGTCCGGCTTTTGTCCGCCGGAATGCTCGTTCATACGCAGGAGGCATGTTCGTTGCCAATCGCTGGGTCTGCTTTGCTTTCATCATCAACTGGTACGCACAAAGCGCAACCGATCTCGCCACCGTCAACGGCTTCTTTTCCGCTATCAATTACTAGAGTTGGCTGGTAAGAGTTCCGTAATACTATGTGAGCAATATTGATCACTTGAACGCCTGTGGGGCATGCACAGTGCTGCCTTCGATGTGCGCGGTTTCGTACTCCTTGGGCTCGCGCACGTCGAGGAGAATGTGACTTTGGGAACCTTGGGCGGTAAGCAATCGCCTCAGTTCCTGCGTCGATATCTCATAATCCATCATAGGGATGAGAATACAGGGCGAGCCTTGATTTTGAAGAGCCGCTTTTCAGGGGGCGCTGGTAGGGTCCCGCGTGATACAAGGTATGTGTCCCCCAGACAGCATTTATGGCAAGTCAGGAAAAGGTTTTGATCGTTGAAGATGAGCTGCACGCCCTGACGGGCCTGGCGGAGCTCGTTTCCGGGTGGGGATACCGCACCGATACGGCACGGGATGGCGTGGAGGCGCTGGAGCGCGTGCAGGCCTGGCAGCCCGGTATCGTGGTGACCGACCTTAAGATGCCGCGCATGGATGGGCTGGAACTGCTCGAGCGGCTGAGCGAGATGAAACAGGACCAGACGGTAGTGGTGCTGACGGCCCAGGGCTCCATCGAGCTGGCGGTGGAGGCGATGAAAATGGGCGCGTACGACTTTATCCAAAAGCCTGTCGATCCGACCCGGCTGCGTACGATTCTGCTGAATGCGACGCGGCAGCGGGACACGGAACGAGAACTGGAAGTAACGCGGCGCAAGCTGCGGGATACGGGTGTGCTGGGATCGCTGGTGGGCTCCTCGAGGCAGATGCAGGAGGTGTTTGCGCTGGTGGAGCGGGTTGCGCCATCGAATGTCTCGGTGCTGATCACGGGTGAGAGCGGCACGGGCAAGGAAATGGTGGCGCGAACACTGCACGAGCTGAGCCCACGCAAGGCAAAGCCGTTTGTCGCGGTGAACTGCGCGGCAATTCCGGAAACGCTGATCGAAAGCGAGATTTTCGGCCACGAAAAAGGGGCTTTCACGGGCGCGCTGGAGCGGCGCGCGGGCTGTTTTGAGCTGGCCGAAGAGGGCACGCTACTACTGGACGAGATCGGCGAAATGCCCGTGGGCACCCAGGCAAAGCTGCTGCGAGTTCTCGAAGAACGAAAGCTTCGCAGGTTGGGGAGTAAGGTCGAGTCTGCGGTGGATGTGCGGGTGCTGTCGGCGACAAATCAGGATCCCGACGAGGCGGTGGCGAACGGACACCTGCGCAGCGACCTTTTCTATCGCTTGAACGTTTTCAATATACACATGCCGCCGCTGCGCGAACACAAGGAAGATATTCCGGCAATTGTGGACTCGATGGTTGCGGAGATGAATCGCAAACACGACCGTGAAGTGACCGGCGTGGACGCGGATATGATGGCGCGACTGATGGCCTACGACTGGCCCGGCAATGTGCGCGAGCTGCGCAACACGATCGAGCGCGCGGTAGTGTTGGGCGGAGCGGGAACGATCGAGCCGCAGCATCTACCGCCCGGATTTGGGATGCGGGCGGTGAAGGCCGCAGGGGATATGGCCACTGCCGCGAATGCCATTCAGGTAGAGGTGGGCGCTACCGTCGATGAAGGCGAGCGCCGCCTGATTCTGAAGACGCTGGAGTCGACCAACAACAACAAGACCCGAGCGGCTGAGATCCTGGGCATTAGTCTCAAGACGCTGCACAACAAGCTGAAGGATTACGCGAGCACCGGCGCGGAAGAATAGGCCCGCTCACCGTTTGTACTCATTGGCAGGAACCCGTCAACGCAGATGCGATTGAAAACCAAACTCGTTGTGGCCATAGTCGCCTTGGTGTTTCTGGTGGTTACTGCTCTTTCCTTGCTCTATCTAAATCAGCTGCTGCAGCAGCGCATCGACCAATCCTATTCATCGGCGGACTTCGTTGCCCATGAACTGCTGTTCGCGACGCGCACTGCTCTGGAAACGGGTCTGCGCAACAGCACCGTAAACGTTGATAATCCCGCGGAGCTCCGCGCTGCGGTTGCCAAGTCCTTGCGCAACGATGTCGGCCTGAATGCGTTGATCACCTCGGTTATCAACTATTCACCTGATGTCCTGGACCTCGCCATTGCCGACCGCGATGGGCGAGGGTTGGTAACGGCTCCCGATACGGCACTGGACAAGCAGCTGCCGGTGCGACCGGAATATCCCACCCTCCACAAGCAATCGTTCTTCCAGCCGCTCAGAGTGGTATTCGGGAAACCGCAGGTCTACAACGTCACGCTGGGGCTGGAACGCGATAATCAGCCATTCGTTACGATCCGCGTTGGTGTACGCACGACCTTTCTGTTTAACGCCTATCGTCCAAAGCTGATCGACGCGTTGACTTATGTGGGGATAGCGATTTTGCTTTCACTGATAGCGGCTGCACTCGTCGCCAACCTTGCGCTGCAGCCGCTGGAGCAGATCAGTTCGCGGCTGGACGCTTTGTCGCACGCCGAAGCAGAGCCGGCCGGCGAGCTGGAATCGGGCAGCTCGTCCGATGCTGTCGTACAGGTGTCGCACAAGATTGAGCGCCTGGGACGCAGAATGCGAAATGTGGAAGAGGTGTTTTCAGCGCTCAAGGAGAATCTCGACCAGATTCTCTCTAATCTCCAGGACGGCATCATGCTCTTCACACGCGACTCGCGGGCGGTCCTGGTATCTCGCTCGGTTGAGCGCTTTCTGGAAGTGGGCCGCGACCAGCTGTTGGGTGCCGAGGTTCATGACATCTTTGACCGAAACACGGTGCTGGGCCGCACGGTCCGGCAGGCCTTCGACGCAGGCATGTCGATTGTGCAGGAAGAGATCGTGACCGAAGCCGGCCGCAGAGTGGAGCTGTCACTCGACTTTATCCATGACGACCACCCTGAGAACAGCCACGCGTCGAACCAGGTTGCGGACCAGGGGCGATCGCTGGGCGCACTGCTGACCTTGCACGACGTGGAGTCAGTAAGCGAGATAGAGAGCGAACTCGAGCTTTCTCGGCGCATGGCGGCGATCGGGCGGCTCACCTCGGGTGTGGGTCACGAGGTAAAGAATCCGATCAACGCGATCGTGGTTCACCTGGAGCTGCTGCGCAGCAAGATTGGCGGAGAGCAATCCGCCACACGGCATCTGGAGGTGATCCAGAGCGAGATTCACCGGTTGGACCGTGTGGTGCAGACGCTGGTGGATTTCTCCAGGCCTGTCGAATTGCAACTTCAGGACCAGGATATGCGCAGCATCGTCTCAAGTGTGCTGATGCTGGCTTCGGCGGGGCTGGAAACCTACAACGTCACCATGGCGAGCGAGCTTCCAGGCCATCCGGTAATGGTTAAAGTAGACGCCGATCTGCTGAAACAAGCGCTGCTGAATGTGGTTCTGAACGGAGCGCAGGCCATGCCGGAGGGGGGCGAACTGTCGGTGCGGCTCACCGAGGACGGGCGCATGGCTATCCTGAAGGTTCAAGATCAGGGCGAGGGGATTCCCGACGATATCCGCCCTCGGATCTTCGACCTCTACTTCACGACAAAACGCGACGGCAGCGGCATTGGCCTGGCGATGACCTACAGAATTCTTCAGCTGCACCACGGGCAGCTTGCCGTAGAATCGAAGATCGGGGAGGGGTCGACGTTCACGTTGTGTGTTCCGGCCGCTAACATATCCGACGCAAGAATGCGCGGACTCCTGGAAACGAACACATCGGTCGTGAAGGGGCTCAGGGAATGAATTCCGCAAGCAAGATCGCGGTTGTAGTGCTGCTCTGCCTGATAGCCGGATGCAAGCATAAGACGCAGGCTGCGCCGCCGCAGGCCGCGCAGGCGCCGAACTACCCTCCGAGCCCCATTACGAAGGATACGCCGCTGCCTCAAGTACCCCCTCCTGAGACTCGCCAGGTCGGCCTGGCGCAGGAGGCAGAGCAGCCGCCCCCGCCAAAACCGCGCCAGAAAACGACTCACCATAAGCCCAAGCCGGCCGATCAAACTACCGTTCAAGCGGCAAAGGATACGCCACCGGCAACGACTCAGCAGGAACCGGCAACGACCCAGAAGGCTTCTGCCGGTGAGCCGCCGGAGATGTCCCCGATCGGTCAATTGTCCGCGACTGGCGGCGCGGGCGGCAGTTTACCCAGCCGGCACGATATCCAGGACCAGATTACTCTCACGGAAAATGGGCTGAAAGACATAAACATAAAGCGCACGCTCACCTCGGAAGAGCAGGTGACGGCAACCCAGATTCGAACGTTCTTGACCAAGGCGCAACAGGCGCTCGATCAGGACGATCTGGACGGAGCGAATACTCTGGTAACCAAGGCCAAAGTGCTCCTCGCGGAGTTGAAAAACGCTAGCCGCTAGCCAGCCTTACCGTTCGCCCCATTTGAGCTTGGCGCGCAGAACGTCGAAGAATCCCGTGGCGCCCAGCCGCACCAGCTTAACGGTGTGCTGCGAACGGCAGCAGTGAAGCTCGTCGCCGACCCTCATGAGAACGGCTTCCTGACCGTCGACGGTAAGGAAGATCTGATCGGGAACTCCGACGATGTTGACGACGATGTTGGCGTCTCCGCGGACGACGATGGGACGCAGAGTCAAGATGTGGGGGCACACCGGGGAGACGACCAGGGCATCGACATCAGGAACCAGGATAGGGCCGTTGGCGGCGAGCGAATAAGCTGTAGAACCTGTGGGTGTGGAGATAATCAGTCCGTCCGCCCGGAAAACGGCGGCGAGCTGACCGTCGAGCCTGATGCTGAAATCTCCCATGCGGGCGATTGCGCCCTTCGCTACGACCACGTCGTTCAGCGCCTCATGCTCGCTGAATAGATCGCCATCGCGCCACAACTCGCTGTGCAGCATGGAGCGGGAATCGGTGGTGAAGCAGTTATTGCACCATCCTTCGAGAGTGGAGTACACGTCGGCGAGACGCACTTCCGTGAGAAAACCCAGCGAACCGAGGTTGACACTGACAATCGGCGTCTCTGTCTTGGCGAAGACTCGGGCGGCGGACAACAGGGTGCCGTCTCCGCCAAGCACAATCACCAGTTCAGGATTTGCGGCAGGCATCTCGTGCCGGGGAACGATGCGGGCCTCCTGCGTGTAGGTTCCGCTCACCGGATCCAGAATCGGATCGAGCTCATGCGCCCTCATCCAGTGGACGAGGTCGGGCAGCAACTGGAACAGCTCTTCTTTTTGCGGCTTCGAGATGATAGCGACGGGGCGCATGAGTCACCAGTGTACCCAACGCGCGTGAAGAAGGAATTCACGATTGCCTTCGGCTCCGTGAATCGGCGAATCGATGACTTCGACGGCGGTGCCACCGATCTCGGTCACGCAAGCGCGGACGCGGTCGATGGCCAGGCGGTGCGCCGCCGGATCGCGCACGATCCCCCCCTTGCCGATGTGCTCACGACCGGCCTCGAACTGCGGTTTGATGAGGACGACGGCTTCGAGGGGTTTCTGACGTAAAGGTCCGGCGCCGATGGCGTGCACCACCGGGGGCAGGACGAGGGTCGCGGAAATGAAGGACACATCCATCGAGACGAAATCTATATCGGGTGGAAGGTCGCCTGGGACGAGCTTGCGGGCGTTGGTGCGCTCCATCAGAGTTACGCGCGGATCTCGACGCAGGCTCTCGGCGATCTGGCCGTAACCTGTATCAACTGCCAAGACGCGGGCAGCGCCGTGCTGCAACATGCAGTCGGTGAAGCCGCCTGTCGATGTGCCGATGTCGAGGCAGAATTTTCCGGTGAGGTCTATCTGCCAGTGACTCAGCGCCTCTTCGAGCTTCAGACCGCCGCGGCTGACGTAGCGGATGTCTTCGCCAAGCAGGCGCAGGGCTGACGTATCCTCGACGGAGCTGCCCGGCTTCTCGATCTTCTGCTCGTCGACCAGGACGCGACCGGCGAGGATCAGTGCCTGCGCCCGTTCGCGCGAAGGGACCAAGCCGCGTTCGACGAGCAACTTGTCCAGACGTGTCTTCATCTCGTGGTCGCGCCTTTCGTAAAACGCAAAGAAAAGACAGCCCTTTGTGGCACCGTTTCCTTCGGCATCATAGAATACGCAAGGACCCGACTGCATGCCCCAGGATTTCCCCAATCCAAATAATGAAGCCCTCCGTTCTTCTCACAGAACAACGGTGAACACCAATGGGGCGGACGATATGGGCCTGCTGACACGCATTCAGTCCGGCGACCAGGAGGCGATGTCTGCCCTGTTCGACCGTTACGGGACGATGGTGTATTCCGTGGCATTGCGGGTCTTGAAAGATACAGGTGAAGCCGAAGATGTAATGCAGGAGATCTTTGTCCAGATGTGGAAGAATCCCAGCGCTTTTGTCTCCGGGCGGGGATCGCTCGGCGGCTGGCTGGTGGTGGTGGCGCGGAATCGTTCGATCGATGTAATTCGCAGGCGGCGTTTTTCAGAGCCGGTGGAATTGTTCGCTTTGCCTTCCTCGACCAACCTGGCGCAGGAGGCGGAGCGAAATTCGCTGCTGGAAAAGATTCGCGGCGTAATGCTTTCGCTGCCCGTTGAACAGCAGAAGTCCGTAGAACTTGCTTTCTTCGAAGGACTCAGCCATTCAGAAATCTCGGAGAAGACAGGCGATCCGCTGGGAACGGTAAAGACACGAATTCGATTGGCGTTGATTACGATCAGAAAGGCATTGAACGTTTGAGCAGGACGCCTCACATCTCGCAGGAAGACCTGGCGCTCTATGCCATGCAGGCACTGACGCCGGAGGAGAATCGCGACGTGCAGGCGCACCTGGATGAGTGCGCGTACTGCCGGGCTGCGCTCTCCGAGTCTTTTGTGGATCTGGCGGTGATCGGCATGAGTGCCGAGCAGCGGGCGCTTCCAGAAGGGGCGCGGGAGCGCCTGATGGAGCGGATCGCGAAGACTCCGCAGGAACCGGTAGTCACGCCGAGGGCTGTAACTGAGTTTCCTGCCCGAGAAGAACGCGACCAGGGGTTTGGATGGCTGGGCTGGGTTGCGGCCGCTGCGGCTTTGGCGATTGCTGCGTATCTGGGCTATGGCAATTTCAAACTGAAAGAGCAGCTCAGCGAGAATCGGGGACAGATCGCGCTGCTCGCCGCGCAAGCGGATCGAGCGCAGGAGTTGACCGATGCGCTTACGTCGCCGGCAGCGAAACAGGTGACACTGACCGAATCCAAACAGCCAGCTCTGCCGGTGGGCCACGCCACCTATTTGTCCAAGCGGGGCGCGCTGATTTTTGTTGCCAGCAACCTGCGCCCGGTGTCCGCAGACAAGACCTATGAACTATGGCTGATTCCGGCAAACGGCAAGGCTCCGATCCCGGCGGGGTTGTTCCGCCCGGATGCGAGCGGCAGCGCATCGGTGATTCTGCCTCCGCTTCCCGAGGGCGTGGAGGCCAAGGCCTTTGGGGTAACGATCGAGGATGCGCAGGGCTCGACCACGCCGACACTACCCATTGTGATGGCCGGGCAGTAGTCGGCTACTGTTCTCCCTCGCAACAAATCTCGCGCCAATTCCCTTTTCTATCGGCTACACTTGACCGGACCTATGGCAAGCACAACTTCACGATTCCCGCACCCTATTACATTGGCCGTCGATATTGGCGGTACCGGAATGAAGCTGATGGCCCTGGATGCCAGGGGTAATCCCCTGACCGAGCGGCTGCGCACACCCACGCCAAATCCGGCTACTCCGGGGCTGATGCTGGCCGCGCTCGACAAGATGCGGAAGGAAATACCGAAGTGCGATCGCGTTTCCGTCGGCTTTCCAGGAGTGATTAAGCAGGGCAAGACGCTGACGGCGGCCAACCTGCACCCCAGCTGGGTGGGCTTTCCACTGCGAAATACGCTCGAAAAGCGATGGCAACTCCCGGTGCATCTGGCGAATGACGCGGCGGTGCAGGGCTACGGTGCGATCAGTGGCAGAGGAGTGGAGCTGGTGTTGACACTGGGCACGGGGCTGGGATCGGCACTCTTCACGGACGGGCATCTTTGCCCAGGATTGGAGCTTGGACACCATCCATGGTTGAAGGGCAACACCTATGAGGACTTCCTGGGCCGCAGAGGACTGAAGAAATTCGGGAAGAAGCGCTGGAACCGGCTTCTCGAGAAAGCCATTACGCAGACGGCGATGACCTTCAATTGGGATCGGCTGTATCTCGGAGGAGGCAACGCGAAGGAGATCAACTTCAAGCTCCCGAGTTACGTGTCCACCATTTCCAATGAAGACGGCTTGTTCGGCGGCGTCGCACTCTGGCGGTTCCAGGGATAGAGAGAAGTTATTCGGGCGTGGGCAGCGGATAAATGATAACGGCATCGTTGTCGAGAACGGCAATCGATTTTCCGTCGGGAGAAAGCTGGGCGTGACTGAAGACGGATGAGGCGCTCTTCTCGAAGAGAGGCTTCTTCCGGTCAGTTTCCTCAACGATGAACTTCTTGTAGGGGTAGCACTCTCCTTCCTCGCCTTCCGAACAATATTCCAGCGCAAAGCGGTTGCCTCCGGCAGCAACTCCGGCGATTCCGTGAAGAGCCAACTGACCGCCAGGAGATGGCAAGGGCGTCTTCGAGTTGCCCGGCCTGACGATGAATGCTTCCGGGCTGTGAAAGAGCTTCTTCTCCTGTCGCAATATCAGGAGATGCGTGGAATCTAGGAAGCCTACGGGGTGCAATGCAACGGGCTTGTCGGATTCGTCATAGGACCAGGGCGCGCCGTCGGGAGAGAGAAAGTTGGCGTCAGGCGTGAGGACAAGAATCTTGTTGCAGGTGTATGGCGACTTGTTGACACCGCAGTGCGCGCCCGCAACCCGCTCATCTCCCGGAACCCAGTCTTCTACCGCATTGGCTTCGGTCGACTGATCGATCGCAATCGTAGTTAGGAGCCGCAGCGGTCCCACACCGTAGAACTCGAAGTTGCGGCCGTCCGCGGAGAGCAGCGGGATAGTGCGCCGACCGGGCGTGACCCACAGCCCCTTGGGTTTTTCCGCGAGCTCGCCGGTCTCGACGGTTTGAAGTCGAGCGTCGAGAAACTCCAAGTCACTTCCCTTCCATACGACGATGGATTGGTTTGGGCCGGCGAAAAGGGCGAGGTCACTCTCCAGAGGCCAGTCATGGGATGCGATTTTAGCTCCGGTGCTGTCGAAGACGAGGGTACGCAGGTTTTCCGGCTCGGAGCGCGAACGAAAGGTGCAGGGAGCATTGGTGGTAAATGCGACAAAGATGTGACTGGAGTCGAGCCAGAAAAGCCGGGTTCCAGCTGCATGCAGGTGAAAACAGCCATGCAGAAAAGTGCCATAAAAGAAAGCCTTCGGGATACCGAAAGGTTCGAGGGAAATGGTGACGGGCTTCGGCCTGTCCTCGGCAAAAGCCGGATGTGGGACAACGGTCCACACGGGTAGCAAGAGCAGAGCAGACCAAAAGGCCAGACGGTGTGCCGAATGCATCGCGTTGTCTCCCATAGTCGGCGCGCGGTCCTCGCCCGTCCCGGTATGTATGAGGGTTTAACCGATCGTTCGATACATTTCAAGAATGAATGCGATCTCATACAGGAGGGCAAAGACGGCAAAGGCTGCGTGAAACCATGGACGCTTGATCAGGATGGCGAGCAGGCTGAGGATGAGAAAGGCGGCAGTGCGGATGTCGTAGGCGTATCCCAGCCGGTGGAAGTAGGCGGGCCCCTTGAGCAGGGTGTCTACGATGTCGGCGACGAAGAGAGCGGCCATAAGGGAGAAGATCCACTGACGGCGGGAGTAGAAATAGCCTTTGAATCCGTCATATTCGCCGATCTGTTCGGGGAAGAACAGAGTGCAGAGCAGATAGAGGATAACGGCGTAGAGCGCGACGAAGAAGTAAAGGGGAAAGGTCCACTCGCGGACGCGGGCCAGATTGAATTCCCACCACCAGAAGTGAATGAGATAAAGAAAGAGGAACAACACCCAGACCAGGTGAACCCAGTACACCCGGAACCGCTTGGGATGCTGGACGATGCCGGCCACGCCCTTGAGAAGATGAGCCACACTCAAGCCCACGATCATCCCGAAGAGCACTTTGACGTGAAGGTATAGATCCATCTTCAGTAGCCGCTCGATCCTCGGTGGCGATTTTATAGGAGGGAACGTGCGGCGCGTCGGGATGGCCTGAAGGCAAAGAAAATCGCCGCGGGAGAAGGCATCTCTCGCGGCGATTGATCGTTGAGGTGAGTTAGTAGCGGTAGTGGTCGGGCTTGTAAGGGCCTTCCTGTGAGACTCCAAGGTAGTCGGCCTGCTTCGGACTCAGCGTGGTCAGCTTGACACCGATTTTTTCGAGGTGCAGGCGCGCGACCTCTTCGTCGAGCTTCTTGGGGAGGGTGTAGACGTCGATCTTGTAGGTATCCTTGTTCTTCCAGAGATCGATCTGCGCGAGTGTCTGGTTGGCGAAGCTGTTGCTCATCACAAAGCTGGGATGGCCGGTGGCGCAACCCAGATTCACGAGGCGGCCTTCAGCGAGGACGAAGATGCTGTGTCCATCGGGGAAGGTGTACTGATCGACCTGGGGCTTGATGTTGAGCTTCTTGACGCCGGGCGCCTCATTGAGCAGGTCCATCTGGATTTCGTTGTCGAAATGTCCAATGTTGCAAACGATGGCCTGATCCTTCATCTTCTTCATGTGCTCGAGGGTGATGATGTCGAGGTTGCCGGTGCAGGTGACGTAGATGTCGCCACGGCCGAGGGTGTCCTCGATGGTGGTGACTTCAAAGCCTTCCATCGCGGCCTGGAGGGCGTTGATGGGATCGATCTCGGTGACGATGACGCGCGCGCCCATGCCACGCAGCGAATGCGATGAGCCTTTGCCTACGTCTCCATAACCGCAGATGACGGCGACCTTGCCGGCAACCATAACGTCAGTGGCGCGCTTGATGCCGTCGGCGAGCGACTCGCGGCATCCATAGAGGTTGTCGAACTTGGACTTGGTGACCGAATCGTTGACGTTGATGGCGGGGACGAGCAGCTTGCCTTGCTCCATCATCTTGTAGAGGCGATGCACCCCGGTGGTCGTCTCTTCAGAAACGCCGCGCCATTCCTTGGCGACGTTGTGCCAGTGCTTCGAATCTTCGGCATGGACGCGCTTTAGGAGATCCTTGATGACCTGCTCCTCATGATTGCCAGAAGGCGTGTTGACCCAATCGTCGCCCTCTTCGAGTTCGTAGCCTTTGTGAATGAGGAGGGTGACGTCGCCGCCGTCATCGACGACCAGCTGCGGGCCTTTGTTGCCGGCGTGGGTGAGGGCGCGGTAGGTGCAGTCCCAGTATTCTTCGAGGCTCTCGCCCTTCCATGCGAAGACGGGAACACCCGCGGCGGCAATAGCGGCTGCGGCGTGATCCTGCGTGGAGAAGATGTTGCAGCTTGCCCAGCGCACATCGGCGCCGAGATCGACCAGCGTCTCGATGAGCACCGCGGTCTGGATGGTCATGTGCAGCGAGCCGGTAACGCGCACGCCAGCGAGAGGCTTCTCGGCAGCATACTTGCGGCGGATAGACATGAGGCCGGGCATCTCATGTTCGGCTATCGAGATTTCTTTGCGGCCCCACTCGGCGAGGGACAGGTCGGCTACCTTGTAATCGGTAGCGATGTTTTCGAGAGTTGCAGTTGCCATGTTTTATATCCTCATATCGTCACATCGAGATACATTGATATAATACCTTATATCGCTATGGCGTCAATTGTGAAAATTCTACGCGTGGTTGCCGATTCGACCAGGCTGCGCATTCTGCTGCTGCTGGAGCGCGAGGAGCTGTCGGTCGCGGAGCTGCAGGAGATCCTGGCGATGGGCCAGAGCACGATCTCGACGCACTTGGCGCAATTGAAACAGGCTGGGCTGGTCGAGGACCGGCGGACAGGCAAGAATAGCCTGTATCGGTTGATGCGCGAGAATGGCGCAGGAGTGCTAACCGAACTGCTTACACAGTCGCGAGCGGAAATCGCCGAGGCAAACCGCGATCAGGCAGCGGTGAAGCGCGTGCTGAAGAAGCGGCAGGACAAGACGCGGGCCTTTTTCGACGATGTGGCTGGGCGGTTTGGGCGCAGCTATGTGCCGGGCAAATCGTGGAAGAGCGTGGCGGAAACGCTGTTGAAGCTCATGCCTCCGATGGTGATTGCTGATCTGGGGGCGGGCGAGGGTGCGTTTTCGTTGCTGCTGGCGCAGCGTGCGAAACAGGTGATTGCAGTGGATACCTCGGCGAAAATGGTGGAGTTCGGACGGCAGCAGGCGAAGCGGCAGGGCGTGAAGAATGTCGATTACCGCCTCGGGGATATGGAGGAGGTTCCGATCGAAGATGGGTCGGTGGACCTCGTATTTTTCTCGCAGTCGCTGCATCATGCGCTGCATCCGGAGCGCGCGATGGCCGAGGCGTGGCGAATTTTGAGGCCAGGCGGGCGCATCGCGGTGCTCGACCTGGCGAAGCATCGCTTTGAAGAGGCGCGCGAGCTGTACGCCGATGAGTGGCTGGGCTTCAGCGAAGTGGAAGTCGAAGCGGCGATGGAGAAAGCGGGATTTTGCGGAATCCAGATTTCTATGGTGCACAAGGAAGCGGAGGCTCCGCACTTTCAGACATTGCTGGCGATTGGAGATAAGGAAGCGTAGGGTTAGAACAGATCGCCTCCGCCTGCCGTTGTTGTTGAATCTGAGGGCCGAGTCAGCCCAATCGTTCGAGATTTATTCACGAGATATATTCAACCGTACTTCGGCTTCAAACGTCTTTCTTAGTGAAATGCAAAATTTTGCTCTGTTGCGCCGGTTGCGGACGACTGTGTTCGGGCTGTTCGCTCTGGTTCTGTTTTTGCCGGCAGCCCACGCCCCCGCGCGGCGCCTGCATGGACCTGCGAAAAATCCACATCCGATCCTGGTGGGATATTTTCCGCAATGGGGGCTGTATTACGAGCAGCCCTACTACGTCAAGCATTTGGTGGACAACGGGAGCGCGGCACTGCTGGACCAGATGAATTACGCGCAGGGATTTGTGTCTGGCGGCAAATGCTCGGTCGCCGATCCGAATGCGGATCTCAACGCGACTTATACCGCCGCGAACAGCGTGAGCGGAAGGGGAGACGATCCGGCGTCGCCATTTCGCGGCTACTTTCATCAGCTCAAGGAGCTGAAGAGGCGTTATCCGCAACTGAAGATTTTGATATCGCTTGAGGGCAACCCGGCTGGCTTTGCTGAAGATGCGCGGCCGGAGAATCGCAGGGCGTTTGTGGCCTCCTGCGTAGATATTTTTCTCCGCGGACAGTTCGCAGCAGGAATTCAGGAGCCTGGTATCTTCGACGGCTTCGATCTCGACTGGGAATATCCAAAGGGAGATGATGCGGCGAATTTCCAGGCGCTGCTGGAAGAATTTCGCCGGCAGATGGATGCGATGCGGCCGGGACTGCGGCTCTCGATTGCTGTGGGGCACTCACCGCGCATGCTGCCGGGCACGGACTTTGCCGCGATCGCTCCGCTGGTGGATGAAGTCGGCGTGATGAATTACGACTACACCGGGCCGTGGAGTCCGACGACAGGATTTCTGGCTCCCCTGTTTTCGAATTCAACCGATCCGCGTCACTCGAACAGTATCGAGCAGAACATTAGTGACTACGAGGCCGCAGGCGTGCCCGCTGAGAAGCTGCTGATGGGAGTGCCGTTCTATGGCTACAGCTGGATCGCGGTCGAGCGGACGAATAACGGCCTGTTTCAGACAGGGCACGGCGTACGCGGAGACCAGCCTTACCGGTATATCCGCACATTGACTCCCGGATTTTCGACGTATCGCGATGCGCGCTCGCAGGCTCCATGGCTTTTCGATGGAACGACATTCTGGACCTATGAAGACGCGGTTTCCGTTCGCTATAAGGTGAGCTACGCGGCGAAGGAGCGGCTAGGCGGGGCGATGATCTGGGAACTGAGCGATGATACCAGCGATGCGGAGTTGCTCAACTCAGCGCATCTGGCGTTGCTTCATCCTATTCGGGCCAGCGTGTTTGAAGAGAACGCCCAGCAACCGGGGCAGGCGAGAACAAACTCCGGTGGGCGCTAGGGCCGGTATCTTGATCGCCAACGGTTTTCCACATGAAAAGAAATCTCAGATGGCGGAGCCCGGGTAGATACTCCTGCGTATGCTTGCTCGAATCCTGATTTTTCTTTTCTCCTTGATGGGCAGCGCGTACGCGCAGACGCCACCGGACTGGACGCAGCCGTTTCCGCCGCATCGCGTGTTCGGAAATGTGTACTACGTGGGCAGCAAGGACCTCGCGTCTTACCTGATTACTACGCCGCAGGGCAACATCCTGATCAACAGCAGCCTGGTGAGTTCTCCCGCGCTGATTCAAAAGAGCGTGGAGCAGCTAGGGTTCAAGTCCAGTGACATCAAGATTCTGCTGATCAGCCATGCGCATTATGATCATTGCGCGGGGAGCGCGCGAGTCAAGGAGCTGACACACGCGAAGTACATGGTGATGGATGCGGACGTCCCGGTCGTCGAGGACGGCGGTAAAAGCGATTTTCAGTATGGGAGCTCTGCGGGTATGCAGTTTCCGCCGACGAAAGTGGATCGAGTGCTGCACGATGGAGACGAGGTGCGGTTGGGAGGCGTAGTCCTCGTGGCGCACAAGACGCCG
>Ga0210398_10000233_pt1 | contig 68749 bp, 98 predicted proteins | sample IncBWC4OmetaG_FD_161047 | JGI IMG/M metagenome (GOLD analysis project Ga0210398, IMG submission 161047) | Forest soil microbial communities from Barre Woods Harvard Forest LTER site, Petersham, Massachusetts, United States - Inc-BW-C-4-O | ecosystem: Environmental > Terrestrial > Soil >... | reverse complement strand
GCGTCGTCAACCGCGCCGCGAACCGCGCCGCGAACCGCGTCGTCAACCGCGCCGCGAACCGCGCCGCGAACCGCGTCGTCAACCGCGCCGCGAACCGCGTCGTCAACCGCGTCGTCAACCGCGTCGCCAACCGCGCCGCGAACCGCGTCGCCAACCGCGCCGCGAACCGCGTCGTCAACCGCGCCGCGAACCGCGTCGTCAACCGCGTCGTCAACCGCGTCGTCAACCGCGTCGTCAACCGCGTCGTCAACCGCGTCGTCATGGCCACCTTTCTTGATCAATGAAATCAAGAAAGCCGCAGTAGGGGCTGCAAAAGCCATTACCAATGGCGACGAAACCCACACAACATTGCCGTGCCATGGGATGCCTGCGTAGTCGTAGCATTTCTTCGCGGCGGCCTCAAATTTAGGTCGATCGGCAGGAGCGGTGCGAAGGCCTATCTCAATCCACTTATCTGCCCACTCATCGAAGCGAGCGGACTGTTCTGGCGTCAACGCCTCAATGCGTAAGACTTTCTTAGTCTTGGACACGGCGTAACTCCTGCGGGGTGTATTCAACCTGGACCGGGAGAAGCCACTTGCCGGCAGGTACGCGAGCGGTGGAGTGTTCTTCGTGCAGCAAATCGGCAGGCGCACTCACATCGAGATATCGCGCGCCGCTGTGAGCGACGTAGAGTTTGATGTTCTGCGTCTGGTCTAGAAATTCGAAGCGATGGCAGTGACCGGTCCGTTCCCCGTAAGCCAATATAACTTTATTGCCATCGGTTTTTTGTTCGACAGCATCTTTTGGAATTTCGTTTACCTGGATCAGGGCTACATCGCCCTGGCGTATGGTTGAATATGTCTTCATGTCTTGAACCTCGAAGCGCCATTGAAAACCGCCATGCGTTCTACGCTTCCCTCGACAACAGGCGGATATGTGTTTAAAAGATAAGCCAGTGGCTCGTGCTGCGTCCATCATTCCAGCGAATCTAGCGATGTCTCCATCAACGTTGAATTGAATTACTGGCTTCGAATGCGGATTGTCTGCGCCAAACTTTCCAGACCATGGCTTCCCCTGGCCGAATCCTGGTATTGACTTCCAAATCTCGTTCATAATCGGATATCGACCCTTTCACCTGACTCTAAAACGCATCCCGGCACTTCCGCCCCCGACTGCAACGCCTCCTTAACCGCCTTCTTATCGATCCTTTTCGGCGGCGGCTCGGGCTGCACCCAAAAGCTCGCTGGCACGCTTCTCTCATCGAGCACCTGCACGGCTACTGGATTGTTGCGACGCGCGATGACGATGTCGTCGGCCTCGATCTTGCGCCGCCAGTCGATGATCTGCATTTGTAGGAGCAAGTAGTGGCGAATAGACTCGGCACGCTTGGTGAGGCGCGCGGAACGCAGGTCCATCGCCTTCGCGGCTTCCTTGATCGAGTCGGCGCTTGCCTCAAGACTGAGGATGAATTTTGAGACGGCGATGGCCTTGGCTTCGAAGTCGCCCTCCAGCCCCTCAAGCGTGTCAGCGATGACCTCGGGCGGCAGATCGTCGGAATCCTCAAGGGCCGCCAACGCCTTGAACTGGGATGTAATTTCGAACAGACGCATTAGATAGACCCGTCTTCGATGGCCGACTTCATATCATCGTAAACCGACTTAAACCGCCGCTTGGCATTCTCATCGCCTGCCGCCTTCGCCGCCGTGAAGGCGCGCCCGAACGCCGGGGTGAGCTCGGCAATGGTTTTCACATCCATCGCAGAGATGAATTCCTCGATCTGCTCGGTTGGCATCTCATGCGTCACGGCTTTGACAGCTTCGGTAACTGCCTGCTGTATCGCGACCGGTTCATCGACTTCCTCTGCGCCAATGGTGCGAATCTCTTCAGGCGTGTACATGTTCTCAGTCGCATCCGGGGCGGTGGTGCGAACCCCTTCCGAGATGCAGCGTGAGCGGAACATTGCGCGCGTGTACTTACCGTACATGTCGCCATTCTTGCCAGCAAGCCCCGCCTTCTTCGCTCGCTCCATGTTCCAATCCACCGTAATCGGCGTCGGCGATAAGGGGTGCGAGAAGACGCCGATTACGCCGTCATCATCGTATTTCTTCCACTCGACGCGGCCGCCGCTGGCTTGAAAGTCCCTCAACATCGATGAAGCCTTCTTAGCCAAGCGCCCTGAGATTAAGTCATAGTCCATCATGATCGCGCCGGGATGGCGACCGATCGCTTGCGCGTACATCATTAAGGAAAATGCGGAGTCTGCATCCTTGACGCCGAACAGGCCGGATTTGGCGAACGAGGCGGCCATGCGCTGCACTTGGTCGAAAGTGTAGGAGATCGAGACTTGCTGCTGCGGTTGGTGGCGGATGACTTCGTTCATTAAGATGGCTCCTGAATAAAAGCGGCTTTCGATTTCGTGATTGCCTTTGTACGCCACAAAAAATAAATTTGCAATAGCGGCTTTACGAAAATCAATGGTTGGGGTAGAGTCGCCAGCAAGTGATCACTTTACGCTTCAAACAGAACTTACTCCTGCAGTCCATCCGTCAAGCGTACGGCTCTGGTTTTAAGGCTCCGTTGGTTGTCGCCCCCTGCGGATTCGGCAAAACCGTACTGTTCTCCGCCATGGCGGAATCCGCCGAGAAGCGCGGGTGCCGAGTGTTAATCATTTGCCACCGCATCGAATTGGTTGACCAAATCGTGGCAACTTTGGCGGAGTTCGGCGTCATTCCTGAGATTATCGCCGCAGGCTATACGCGAAGCGCCGGGCGCGAGCGTGCTTCGAATAGAACTGTGGCAGTGGCGAGCGTGCAAACATTGGTGCGCCGCATTGACTCTTACGCCCCGCCGACATTGATAATAATTGACGAGTGCCATCACGCCGTGTCGCCGACTTGGGCGGGAATAATCAGGAAATTCCCGAATGCTAAGATTATGGGTGTCTCCGCATCACCGATGAGATTGGATGGGCGGGGCTTGGGCACGATGTTCGATAAGCTAATCGTCGGGCCATCAGTGAAGGAACTAACGGCGGACGGCTTGCTTGCGCCCGCTCGCATATTCGCGCCTCCGACGGTCGATACTTCTGGCCTGCATGTGCGAATGGGGGACTTCAAGACCGAGGAAGCCGACGCGCTACTTGATACCCCGGCGATCACTGGCAGCGCTCTCTCTCATTATCGGCAGCACGCAAACGGCTTGCCGGCGCTAGTATTTTGCACCTCAGTCGCGCACGCGCACCACGTCGCGGAACAGTTCCGAAAAGACGATATCTCGGCGATTGCGCTGGACGGCGGCACAGACAAAGACTTGCGCCGCATGGCGCTCGCGGATTTCAAGCGCGGGGCTATCAAAGTCATCACACAGTGCGAGATCGCCACGGAGGGCTGGGATCTCCCCGGCGTTCACTGCGGAATATTCTTGCGCCCTACGCAATCATTGGGATTGTGGATTCAGATGACTGGCCGATGCAGCAGGCTGTCGCCTGGCAAAACGCACGCTATATTGCTCGATCATACCGGGAATTGTCAGCGCTTAGGAATGCCGGATGAAGATCGCGAATGGACCCTCGAAGGCGATTCCGACAAACGCAAAAAGAAACCCGCGCCAGGCATCCGCGTCTGCCCCAAATGTTTCGCCGCCTCGCCTGCGCGCGCCACACAGTGCGTCGAGTGCGGCACTGCGTTCGAAGTCAAGCCGCGTCAGCAGGTAGAAGAAAAAGAGGGCGAGCTGGTCGAACTGACGGCGGAACAGATTGCGAAGAAGCGTGAACGCCGCGAACAGGGCCGTGCGCAAACGCTCGATCAACTCCGGCAGATTGCGCGTATCAAAGGCTACAACGAATCTTGGGCACAGCATGTGTGGGAAGGACGGCAGGCTAAGATGAGGAAGAAAGCGTGAGCCTAAGCGATCAAACGTGGGCATTTTCTCAGCTAGAGAAAATAAAAGCTCACGTCGACTCTGGCCCGTTAGGGTGGTTTAACGGAACTGTCCGCGCGCCGAGAGGCACAACTGATCAGGATGTCATTGTGTGGTTGGCAACGTTGCGCGATTTGGTTGGATTAAGTGGAATCGATAATGGACCATGCAGGCATCCGAATATAGACGCTGACGGATGGTGTCCAGACTGTGACAGAACCAACCCTATGAAAGTAGTTGTTGACATCACAAGCGGATTGTGATGTACTGTGTCCACGGTCAACACAGGAGATGGAAATGAACAAGCATTACACCAGCAAATTCTTCACGGCGAAACAGATGGCTCTTACCTCCCGCAATCTCAGCCAGGACAGCAACGCGGCCACCTTGGCAACTGGCGAAGTCTACCGCTGGAGCGATCGCTTCCAAGTGTGGGCCGGCCCGTTTCCGCAAACTCAGGACGATGCGCAAGCGCCGAGGATCGCGTCATGAGTTGCGCGTACAACATGCACGCTGAATGGCGCGCCATGGATCCGCGCCGCATGCTCGAAATGGCGAAGCGCCACGGTGCGCGTGTAACCCCTTACACTCGCGGTATCGGTCAGCGTTCTTACATCGTCTCATGGACGACGGAATGGGCTCCTGATTGTGAGGGAAATCTATTCGTCCTGCGGGTGCGGGCGAAGAAGTTGTCATGAGCAAAGAAATACCTAAAGCGGTCTCCGCATATATGGCGGGAATCGGCGGTAAGGGTGGCAAAACGAAAGGCGCGAGTAAAGCGCGGGACCCAGATCACTACGAACGTTTGGCAGCAATGAAGCGATTGCCAGAACACATATGCCCGACATGCAAGAAGAAATTCAAAGGCCGCGACGAACGCTTTTGCCCACACTGTCACGCTGAAGCGCACAAAGGAAGCCCAATATGACCGAAAAAGACAAAGAAGCCATCAGTGCCGCATTCGCCGACATGGCGATGCACGGTCGCGGGTTCACGCGCATGACGGCAGAAGGCATCAAGCATGTTCCGTATCACGACGTAGTCAAGCCACGTTGCAATCCGTGTGTCGTATGCGGCAACGAATTCATCGAATGCTTCGGGACGCCAGAAAATGGCTGGTGGGTCGGCTGCAAACCATGCTCAAAGCGCGATCACGGCCGCGATCACTTCCACACTAAGACAGAGGCGCAAGGCATTGAGCTTTGGAATAACGCGAATCCAATAAACGGTGGCGTATGACCGACTCAGACCGCGAATCCCTAATAGACGCCGCCTACGAGCAGCTCATTGCGGCAACGACTGAAGCCGAGCAGCGTAAGCACTGGGCGGATATGATTTACCATGTGCGGCTGCGATCTCCTGAGCAGATATTTAAGATGGAGGCGGAGCGGCGGATTAGCTCGCAGTACGCACCGCTCGTAACTTATCAGATGGGGGATGTGGCGTGAATCAGTTCCCGAAAGCCGCACTCGCACAGCACATCGCAGTGCTCGGAAAAACCGGATCCGGCAAGTCTTATGCTGTTCGCGGCATCGTCGAGGGATTACTTGATGAGAATGCAAGGGTCTGTATCATAGATCCTACCGGCGCGTGGAATGGCCTACGATCAAGCGCGACCGGCAAGAGCGGCGGATATCCGGTCGTCATCTTTGGCGGAAGTCACGCGGATCTGACGCTTGCCGGTCAGTACGGCGAAGCAATCGCGGAGACGATCGGCACGTCCTCGACGCCAGCAATCATCGACACATCGCTAATGCGAGTCGGCGAGCGTACACGATTCATGGCGGACTTTGCAGATGCGCTGATCCGCAAGAACAAGGGACCGCTTCATCTAGTCATTGACGAGGCGCATCTGTTCGCGCCGCAGGGCAAGGTGAACAGCCCTCAGGCTGGTGAGATGCTGTCCGCTACGAACAATCTAGTGAGCCTTGGTAGATCGCGTGGGCTACGCATAATCATGATTACCCAGCGCCCGGCGAAGTTGCACAAGGACAGCCTTACTCAATGCGAGACGCTAGTAGCACTTCGCCTGATCGCTCCGCAGGACCGCAACGCCGTGCGCGAATGGATCGAGGACAATGCCGACAAGGCAAAAGGCAACGAAATCATATCGAGCCTGGCTTCGCTCAAGACAGGTCAAGGCTGGGTGTGGGCGCCTGAACTGGGGATTCTCGACCGCATCAGCTTCCCCAAGATCCGCACCTTCGATACGGGTCGCGCGCCGGACGGCAGCGAACAGCATGGCCAAGTTCTCGCTCCAATCGACAAGGAAGCCATTAGCGCCAAGCTGCAGGCGGTCAAGGCCGATGCCTTGGCTAACGACCCATCGGCCCTCAAGGCGAAGATTGCGGAGTTACAGCGGCAGATTAAGACGACACTAGCCGCCGCGCCTGTCGATACCGCGGCGCTCGAAAAGAGCCGGTTCGAGGAAGGGTTCAGGCTGGGCCAGGAGAGCATCACTGATCAGCTTGAAGTCTTTTACGGTTCGCTCGAATCGTGGTCAAGGAACATGCCGCCGGCGCCAGCATTCAAGACTCAGATGGCTGGCGTCCCGGTCAGACTTGAGCGTCATCGACCCTCGCCGCCAAAGGTCGCTCCGCGTGCAAAGACGAATGGACATGCTCCTGCGACCGATCTGCCGAAGGGCGAAGTCGCCGTGCTGTCGGCATGCATTCAATACCCTGATGGCCTGCGACGCGAACAGATCACCGTACTTACAGGATTCAAGCGCAGCACCCGCGACGCTTACATCTATCGGCTCAAGGAAAAAAGTCTGGTAGATGTCAACGGCGAGACCGTGACCGCGACGGAGGACGGGGTACTGGCATTGCCGGACGCCGAGCCTTTGCCACGCGGCGCAGAGCTGCAGCAATTCTGGCTGGACAAACTCCCACAGGGCGAGCGGCTGATTCTTGAGAATCTGATCGACGTTTACCCGAAAGCGCTGGCGCGCGATGAAGTGACCCAGCGTACCGGATTCAAGCGGTCAACTCGCGATGCGTACATTTACCGGATGGCGTCCAAACAGATTGTGACTGAGCCAAGCCGCGGCGAAGTGCGGGCGAGCGAGGAGTTATTCGCATGACCAAGCGCCACGCCAAACCCACAGCCGCCGCCCTCTCCGAGCGCACCTACCGTCACGTCCTCGAATTCAAGCGCACGTTGCTCAATCAAATGGCGCACATCCGTCTAGACCTAGCAGCGGCTCGGCGCGAGGATCGCGAGCATATGAAAACGCCCAAAATGCTGATGTTCCCTGGCGCAACCGAAGAAGACCGCGCTCGTGCAATCGAAATCGAGCGCAAGGCACGCGAGAAATTCAATGACAGACGCTGAGTTACTCGCCGCCCAACATCGCATAATCTCCCTGATGCCCTGCGCCTGCAAACTCGCTTGGAAGCACGCCGACTCCCAGCCGCTCTGTCAGCGATGCTCAGTGCTCGAAGAGTTTGACCGGCATGTGATGAGCGGGAGCGTTTGCGCGCACGGCACGCAATTGGGATATGACTGTACGCCTTGTCCGCGGGGCGTGGCGCAGGTGAGAAAAAGTGGTTAAGCGATTCCGTCCTTACTACGCCATTCGGCAACAATGCGCGAGAACACGGAAGGCGATTACGTGCTGTATTCGGATTACGCGGAGTTGGCCAAAGAGATTGACCGGTTACGTGAATTTGAGTGGATGTACAAGGATCTTTGCAAGTGAGTGGCCCAGGCCTGGTATGCGCTGGATGCGGTGAGCCGACAACGCTGTTCAAGCCGATATGCGACAACTGTATGAGTGGAGACTTCGGCATTGTCGGAAGCCGAATATGTCAAGACTGCATGGGCAGCGGTTTGAGCGGATCGCATTATGAGGACGGCAGCCCGCGCGAGTGCCGGGCCTGTAGGGGCGAAGGGCATTTAGATATTTAATGTAGGGCTTGACACCCTACTTAGGGTATTAGACCCTACGCTTAATCCAGCAATACCGCTGGGCATAGGAGAAAGGAAAATGAGCAACTTCTTCACACAAGGCCCTTGGAATATTTTCCCGCATACCAATGGCAGTCTTGGCTGCACCATAGCGTTCGAGGGCCGAGATACCGGCTTCACATCAACCGATATCTGCGTCGTTATGCCGGAGGACGACAATGGCGCGGCGATTCGCGTAGCCGATGCAAACGCCCGCCTAATCGCCGCAGCGCCGGATCTTTTGGAAGCGCTGCTCGGAATGCTCGACGCGGAAGGCCGCGAGCCCATGACAGCTAAGCAGGCCCGCATTAACGCTCGTGCTGCAATAGCTAAAGCGCAAGATGCCTCCACCAAAGTCGGATACATGGGCAACGCCAATGGCGTTGGCGCTGATCCGGACGTGCGGTCATGAGCGCCACTGAAACACACTTGCGCACCTACGTGCATTTGACTCATCTGGTCTCAATTGCCAGAGGTGATATCCCGCCAGGATATGTCGAGGTAGAGACAACTATGCTCGCCCCAGGTCTGCGTGATGTCATCAAGCACCTGCGGGAGCAGGACGAAATTCATTGGAAGACTCGGCGCGGACTTTTGGCAGAGCGAGAGGCACTTGTGGATGCGCTGCGTGAGTGTGTGGCCGCTTACGTTGATGTCGATCACGCAAATACCTACACGTCGGATGACACGTTGTCCGTCGTCAAAGCTAACGAGCGCATTCGCGCTGCTCAAGTCAAAGCACGCGCCGCTCTCACCAAGGCGGACGCATGAACTCCATGCAACTTCGTCGCCTCCTGGACCGCGCTGACATGTCGCAGCGCGCTGCGGCCGTGGCGCTAGATATCAACGAACGCACGATGCGCTTGTATGTCGCAGGTGACGCCGTAATCCCTCGCACCGTCGAATTGGCGTGCAGATACCTTTGGGAACGAAATGGCAATACCTAACGCATCACTTCTGGCAGATCCAAAATTCTTCGCTGAAATGATCCAATCGTTTAGGACGCAGGAAGAATATCCGCTGCCTTTACTTCGCGATCTTTTCCCGAAGCAGCCTAAATTTCGCGAGCCGCGTGAAATATCAGCACGTCGCAAGCGAAAGTTGGAGAAGCGCGGCGAACATTGCCACTTTGTGCGCTGGACCGTAAATGGCAAGTGCCGTTATTCGTGGGGTGGACCGTCATCACCTAAGATTTATTTCAGATTCGGGCCGTGGCAGAGCCCTAACTATCAGCCGCCACCGGTGACCACGTGCACAATTGAGACGCGCTATACGGTATGAGATATCGCGACGTCATCTTTCATCCCGGCCGCCGCCTGCGCGTCAGCATAGGCAGCCACATGGGGCTATGGATTCGTTGGGGATGGTCTGCCGAATGGCATCTATCAATCGGAAGCCACGGAATATCAATGGGACACTTCAGACATTGGTATTGGCGGTGGCCGAAGTGACCGAGCGCGACATCCAAAACGATATCCAGCGAGAACTGAGCCGAGGGTCCACCAGATTATTGCGCGTGAATGCGGGCAGCGCGTGGCAGGGTCGCGTCGTTGAGCAGACGCCCAACCGCCTTATCCTCTCGCCCTGGTATCCGATCAAACTCGGCGCGACCGGGATTAGCGATTTGATTGGGTGGACGACGATTGAACGATGGGGCAAATTTGCTAGCGAAGGCGTGGCTCCTATCGCCGTATTCACTGCCGTCGAAGTAAAGGGCGAGCGCACGCGCGTGACCTCAGAGCAGCTCGCCTTCATCGACACAGTGCGCCGCGCGGGCGGGCGGGCTGGGGTGGCGCGGAGTGTGGAGGAAGCGCGGAAAATAATTCTCGCCGATTCGTCATAATGCCTTGACGGTTGTCCGTGTAAGTCCTACATTCGGTCGCCCCACCATATGTTGATATCCGAGCCGAAATGTACCATGCAACGCGCCAAGAACCCCTCAAAGAAGGGCGTAGAATTTCGGTGAATGTGAATCTATCGCCCCAGGTTCTCCTGGAATTATCCAAGATCTCGGGCGGAAACAGATCAGCCGCAATCGAAAAGCTCGTCCGCGATCACGTCATTCGCACCAGTCAGCCATCCGCCACAACGGCCTAGGGCCAAAATGGCGATCACTTTCGATGACGTTGGCTCCGCTGCGCTCGCGGACGCCCTAATTCTGCTCCCCCAGTGGCTCTCTGGCGGCACGCGCCGCGGGCATGAGTATTTGGGTGAGCGTAAGGCCAATGGCGGGCCGGGGGACTCCTGGACCGTGAATTTGAACACTGGCGCGTGGATGCACGGCGCGGGGAACGAAAAGGGCGGCGACCTCGTAAGCCTTTATGCTGCGCTGAACCATATCAATAACGGTGCCGCACTTAAGCAGGTCGCGCAGTTGGTAGGGGTAATCGATGGCGTGGCGCCCAAAACACTCCCCCGCACGAGGCCCGCCAAACCGCCCCAGAGCATCTCAGAGCCGATCCCGCCCGACGCACCCAATCCTAGGGACCACCCGACTCACGGCAAAGCTGACGCCACCTATCGCTATGGGGAGGCCTTTTGGATCACTCGCTACAATTTGCCTGAGGGCAAGGAGTTCTGCCAATGGACGTGGCGGGAGGGGAAATGGCACATGCGCGGCTACACAGGGCAAAAGCCGCCCTACAACGCCGACCTCCTAAAATTGCACCCCACCGCCCCAGTGATGATCGTCGAGGGCGAGAAGTGCGCCGATATCGCATCGCAGCAGCTGCGCGCCTATGTGTGCATGACCTGGGCGGGGGGCTCGGGGGCCGTTAAGCAGACCGACTGGACATGCCTCGAGCGGCGCGATGTCATCATTTGGCCGGACGCCGATGAGCCGGGGCGCGCGGCCGGAGCCGAGCTCGCTCAGATATTGGCACCAATTGCCACCAGAGTCCGCGTGGTGCAGCCCAATGGCCAGGATCCAGGGTGGGATATCGGCGATGCGGTCGCCGAAGGCTGGAGCCCGGCGCAAATTCGGGATTGGGCGACAGCGCATATTACGGATAAGATATCGAAGCCGGCCGAGGATAAGCCGGCGCCGACTCCAGCCGTTGCAGCGGACTTGTCTCCCGCGACTTCGCCTACGCAGGCCACACAAGAGGTTTCGGTCGCTGCAGCGGCGGAGCCGGCCCTGGCGCCATCCGAATATCTCCCAAAGAACGAACATCCTCACGCCGAGGATTACCCCAACGAGCAGCCGACTCGATCGAATCTGGTTCTCTGGAAAGAAATGGGGCTTTTAGCGGATTCGAAAGACATCCCCTACCCAACGCTGGCCAATGTCAGCATGATCATGCGATTTCATAAGAACTTCAAAGGCAAGATCTGGTGGGATCATTTCTGCGAGCGCGTCTATCACACGACGACCGGGCCATATCCTCGGGAGTGGACTGATATAGATTCGAAGAATCTCGCCGCTTTTATTCAGTACACGCTGCGATTGCCTAAGATTTCCCTGAAAATGGTCGATGACGCAATAGGTCACGCCGCACATCAAAACCCGCGCAACTCGGCGCAGGAGTGGCTCGAATCCCTCGAATGGGACGGCACGGAGAGACTTAGCACTTGGCTTGGCGATTGCTTGCATGTGCCGCTCACGGCCTATTCAATGGCGGTAGGTCGCAATTGGATCATTTCCATGATCGCGCGCGCGTATAAGCCTGGCATACAGGCCGATCACATGCCAGTACTAGAAGGCACCATGGGCGCTGGCAAATCATCTGCACTAGAAATTCTAGGCGATCGCTGGTATGCCGCAGTCGGCACGGCCTTTGGCAGCTATGAATTCATCAATACTATTCAAGGCAAATGGCTGGTTGAAATTCCGGATATGGCTGGATTCAGCCGCCGTGATCACAGTCACGTTATCTCAACTATTACCACGCGCACCGATCGATACAGAATCAAGTACGGGCGTCATGATGAAGATCATCCGCGCAAATGCATCTTTGCAGCGACATCAGAAACCGAGGACTATCTACCTGAAATGCGCGGCATTCGCCGCTATTGGCCGCTGCGCTGCGGAAAAACAATTAACCTCGAGGCGCTGCGCAACCAGCGTGAGCAAATATTCGCTGAGGCGCTTCATGCATATCGCCAAGGTGAGGCTTACTACAAGATGCCAGCGGAAGAGACCTCAATTGAACAGCGCGCTCGTAATTCCGAGGATTTGTGGACTGAGGATGTGCTGGTCTATTGCGAGCCGCGGGCTATTGCCGGACACCCAGTACAAGTAGCCAAGATTCTCACTGACAGTGGAATTCAACTAACAACAAAGGATATGACACATATCGAGAAACTGCGTGTGGTCAATATCTTAAAGGCGTATGGATGGATTCAGAAAACCGTCGATAACAAGCGCCAGTGGGTTAAGCCGAAGAGAATTACCGAAGATTCAGGCTGACGCAATAGCGCTCGCAGCGAGCGCCGCGCAAACCAATATCGCGAGTCCGACAGCGAAAGCTGCGGCATAGCGATTGCGCGCCTCATGATCGACGCGGCCGTTGACGATGCGCCAGTATCTAATCGATCGCGTGTCTAATCTCACGTTATTCATGACTGCAATTCCTCCAGCAGGCAAACGAAGCCAATTACTATAAGCGATGCGACGGCGAGCCAATACCACACATCGGCGCTCATATTAATTTCCCATCGAAGAACAGCGCATATGCCTGCCGCTGCACGCGTATCCACTCCCTGATCAGCGGCCACAGATCGGCAGGCGCGGTGTCCCACGTGTGCCATACAACTTCGATGCCGTCTCTCATGACACAGCCGCGTCGAAGCGACCGTTATAACGCAACGTGCCGATCTTTACGCCATCGCATTTCACTGGCCAGTTGCTACCGACCTCGGAGCAGCCAAAGCCAGTGCTGAAGCCATTTGGTGCGGTGTGCACGGCGTCCCATGCGGCATTGCCTAACGCCTCAATGGATGACGCAGTGAGAGTTCCGACCTTCGGTATCTTAACGGTGAGTTGCATAAATATTCATCTCCGTATGTGTCCAATCTCTGATGCGCTATTGGGCGATTCATCTCTTCTGTGTCAAATGGTATGTTTATGTGGCTCACTTGTCAACACCGAACTCTGTGAGGCGTATCTCGGTTTCCACTTCGGTCACGCATCGCAGCACTCGTTTGCCTCGGTCAATTGCTGCACTGCGATGTACAGCTCTTACAGGTCTGGGAGGCAACATTCATTTTATCATTTTTATTATTGTTAAATTACCACCATTACCATGGTCAAATATCTCATGTACCATGCTATTTATACTGTACTAACTGTAAGACTGTAATAATTATATTAAATACATGTACTTATATCTTACAGTATGCCTTACAGTCCTTACGGTCTATATTGATAATCGCGGTCTATCAACTTTTTGATAAGTCAGTTATAAAATTGGTGATAGGTTTGGCTTATCAATCCAACTCTAATCCCGATCGCCACTCCTTCGATCCATATGGAATTCGCTGCGATGCAACAATGATGCGGTGCAACTAACCCTCGACCTAGCGAACTCGCCACAAGTTTGATCTGTGCCGCTGACTGGTATTGGTTTGCACGCGTAACTGTGGATAGCTATTGTAGATATATGTTAACTCATTGATATCATTGGTAATACTTATGTTACATAATAAGGATTATGCGAAGTCACTATGCAGCATGGGATCGCGCTGGCGCCAGCGACCGAGGCACGCTCGAAGCTCGGCTCACGGCATGGCGGTCTCTAGGCCATATCAGCCGCCCGCCTGGCCTATTAGGCAATTTCGACCCCGGTACACCCCCTTTTCTAGGAATTTGGGACTCCTGTACCGGTACCTGCGCGCCGCGATGGCATATAGGGAAAAGTCAGATTCTGGGAATCAATCTGGAAAATGGGTCCCCTTTTATCCTATACATCATAGTATCCAATATGGTATTATTTTAGGCCATAGTTAATACGGTACCGAATAAGTATCACTAGGAGATAATGTGACAAGTACGAAGAATCACGTCTGGATCAACGTGCATTTCCCGAAGGATGTCCACGCGAGCCTCAAAGCTTGGTGCATTCGAAACGGCCGCTCGATGCAGGATGGCTTAGTCGAAATGGTAGCCCTGATGTCTGGGCCGAACGGGTTGCGGCTAACGCAGCCGACAGCGGTGGTGCCAACCGTTTTGCGCGCGCCGGATCCGCTGCCGCGGGCGGCCACGCCGGCGCCGGTACGCGCCGCGCCGCCGAAGCCTGCGCCTGCGCCAGAGCCGCGCGGTTTCAGGCCAGGCAGTGCAGGCCAGATATACCGCGACTGTTTCGGCGAGCCGCCACCGGGTACGTATGACGAACACGGAAATACTATTGACACGCCTAGCCCAGATGATAGTATTGACGCAAATGAGTACTCAGACGAATACGGAGACGACACCGGCGGTGAAGAGGAAGCGAGTGAACCTGACGCTGACGCCCGAGACGCACGGCCGCATTAAGGTCTGGTGCGCCCGCAAGGGACTAACGATGCAGTGGGCGATTTCAGACATCCTCGATAAAGCCTTTGCGCACGTCGATACCGGTCCGACCGAGGGCCCGATGCCATGAACGACGCTGCGAAGACGATACCATCTCGCCAATACAATCCGCGTTACTCGCAGCCTGTAACTGTAATGCTAGGCGATATCGACCGCCTTCAGCTTGCGCTCGGCGCGGCATCCGACTATCTGCTGTGGCTAGAACTGAAGGGCCACAGACACGGTGCGATCGATAACGTTAGCCATTTGGTGAACGAGGCGCGAGAGTTGGCGTATTTGTTGCGCAGCGATGGTGCGCGATGAACGACGCCGACTTCGAGATGCTGGCGCGCGAGTCGGGCGGGGCCTTCGATGCGTGGCTGCGCAGTCAGGCGTTGGGGCATGCGATAAGGTGGAACGCGCGCAGCGTCGAGTCGCTGCTTGAGATATCGAACAGATTTTACGATTACATCAGGGGAAATTGCGATGAGAATCTACATCGTCAAGACGAACGGTGAGCCGGTCAGGTACGTGCGCGCGGCAAACCAGGCGGGCGCGATTAAGGCGGTGGTGAACGAGCGCTTCAGCGCCGCGGTGGCCACGACCGAGGATATCTACGGCGCGGCGAAGGCGGGGACGCTCGAGGTGCTGGACACCACCGTGCTGCCGGACATCGAGGACGAGTCGGCGCCGCCCGTGCGCCACAACTCCCGCATGCCGGCGGATGCGTGAGCACGCCCGCCGGCCAACGCCGCAAGCCCGGATCGTTCAACCGATCGAAAGTTATGGCGATGGGCAAGCGCATACTTCGCGCGAAGAAAAAAGGCGTGAAGCCTGAAGCTGCGCGCCGCTGGACATCGACTGACATTATGGCGGTTGCGGGCAATGCTGGCATGCTGTCGGTGAGGCGATCACGCAAGGTGTGCGGCTATCGCTGGGCTTCGCCGTCGAAGGAGTGGGCGGCGTGAGCACCGCCACCGGCCCCCACATCCCCATGACCACCAGCGCAGGGCATTTTTTGTCCATGCAGCCGGCTCAGGGTGTGGAGCCGCGCGCGGCGGTGTGGTATCGGGGCACAGACTGGGACATCGTGGCGGCGGAGCGGGAGAAGTATAAGCGGGCGTGCCAGAATGCGATGTCGATATTCGAAGATCGCGGATCACTGGAAGATACGGAGACGCTCGTGCTGATTCTAGAACTCATTGAGGAAGCGCTGAAATGAACAGCGACGAGATAAAAATCCTATCAGCGCTCACGGTAATTGAGCGCTACGCCGGAATTGACGGCGCTCATCATAAGCAATGGGTGTTGGATCAAGTGGTGCGCTGTTTGGTTCCGGACTACCAAGCGTGGGTTCGAGAACAAAAAGCCGGCGAAGATGGCCCAGAAACTTACGAGTGGGATGAGGGAATTCCGCCATGACAGAAAAATTCGAACAATGGGCGAACGTCGAACTGATGGGACACCAGCGCGTTGTAGGCCGCTGCACTGAGGAGATGATCGCAGGCAGTCCGATGCTGCGCGTCGATATCCCGGATGGCGAAACGTTCTCAACCAGTTACTTCGGTTCGAGCGCAATCTATCGGCTCACTGTGGTTTCCGAGGAAGTAGCGCGCAAGCTCTGCTCGAAAATCTCGCAGGCTCCTAGCTTCGTGTGGGAGTTGAAAGACCATCCTAAGGCGGTGACGTACTCAGGATTGAGTGAGGAAGACGAAGAAGATGAGGTGCGATTTTGAACGCGCTCATCCCCACCGCCCGCCTACGCTTCGTCGAGCGCGCCGTCTCGTTAGACGCCGAGAATTCCGCCACGATGAAAATCCTGCAGCAGTACTGGGCAGAGGACATGCCTGGATACATGCGCGATTTAGCCAAAGGCGAGTGGCGGGACGTCGAATGCGTGATGGGCGAGCCATGAACGCCGATCGCCTGCTAGCCGGTATTATCACTGCCGGAATGCTTTTCGGTGTGGCAGTATGGGTGCTAACCATATGACTATATTCGTCCCCGTACTATGCTTTCTTCTGGCCATCGCGTTTGTTGGCATCCCGCTAACCGTCGGAGTTGACAGGAACATGAATGGGTGGCTCATGTGTGCTTGGGTTTCTGCGCATGTTTTGATTATTGCCGCAATAGGCGAGTACTGGTGGGACCACAGACCGCCGCAATTGGTGTACGAGCTTCCTACCTCGTCGTGGTCTTGCAGTTCGACCTACACGGCGCGAGTATTTACCGGCAAGATTTGGATAGAAGAAACGCGATGTTCTCAATATTCAATCCACGGTGAGGGAAAGTGAGCGCCTACTGGCTAAACTTCACCGACGGCACGAGCGGGTCCTGCGAAGGCAAGACGCTCGCCGCCGCGATCACAAAAGCCGAGAATCTCACTGGGCGCACCGTGAGCGGCGGCAAATCCTTACCCTACTTCGCCGTGCCGGTAATTTTCCAGTCGGGCGATGAGCCGGCGTTCTGTCACAATCCGGTTAGGTGTGCGGGTAGGTCTTCGTGTCCGATGGATTATGCGTGTACGGAGTGAGCGCCGTGACAGCGGACGATGGAGGATCAGAGCATGGATGAGGTATGGGACTTCGCCGGAATGCTGTCGGATCAAATACACCGTCGAGTGCGCATGCATGAGCTTCGTGTGGAAATAGCGAAGATCCGCTGCGGGGACTGCTCCAATTGGATGAAGTCGTCGCTTTGTCCGGCGGAACGCCACGACATGCAGCGTGGCCGCTCAGTTGGCCCAAGCTGCGATGGCTTTATTTGCTCGCAGTTCATCGAATCTGAATCTAGCGCACACATCCGTGCCGGGCGGCGCGCCGAACTTCAACGGATTGAAGGCTCTACTGCCAGCGGAGGCGCTGAACATGGGTAACGCGATGGCCGAAATTCCCGACGCGGGCGATCCGCCGGACGACGACGGCGAAGTTTTCGACGAAGGCAGGATCTTCAAATGGGAGATCGAGCCGCATCCATACAACAGCAGCGACTTTGACACTTTCGTTTGCGACGACGACGACCAGGCCCGCGAAGCGGTTCTCGCCGCAGCCGAGGGCGCATGGGATCAAATGGAGGAAGGCGAGGAAATCACGATTGTGATCAGGCGCAACAAAGTGACAACTGATGATGCCGACTCTGCCATCCATGTCTAGCGGCCGCACCGCAACGATTGCATTCACCGTGACGCCGCGATTGAAGTCCGAGCTTCAAGTGGAGGCATGGGAGTCCGGCGAGAAACTCGGCGAGTACATCCGCGGGCTGCTTGAGCGGCGCGGGAAGTGGGCGCGGAGTGTGGGTAAATCTGGCGGGTATGATATCGCAGCGCCTGAGTTAGCGAAACGTCGTGACTGACGACCTCCCAAACCTCCCCGACGACAAACGCGAAGCCATCACGCTATGGGTGAAATCTCGCCTCGAGGAGTCCGAGAAAGCCCACCAGGATAGAATCGAGTTGCTGCGCACGGCCGGTGAGCATCCATCACCGATCTATCAAAGATTTGTGCGCCTCGCGGGTGAACTCGGGCTGTCTAAGACGCTCGCGGCGAAGCAATTGGGTATCACGGTCGCCGTGCTGACGACTCACTATGCCGATGACTACGAACTCGGAGCAGCCGAGATTCTCTCCGCCATCGCGGCGAATATGAACCGCAAGGCGATATCGGATACGGATCCAAACGCCGCGAAGGTCGGCATGGCGATACTCGAACGGCGCGCCGGGGATGAATGGAAGCCGCCTAAGAAGCAGGTTGAACTCGATGACAACAGGAACAAGGCGCCGGTGATTGACTCATCGAAGCTCACTTACGAGCAGCGTGCCCAGCTGCGCGCGATGATCGAGCACGTGCAGTCGGGCGGCAGTGGCGATCCTGAGGATGAGCCGGTGATTGAGTGAAGAAGTTCGGCCCACGTTTCGTGACGATTGACGACATACGCTGCCGAGCGCCGATGAATTCGGACGGCTCTTTCACTCACATCCGAATCGATTGGCCAGATGGCCATGAGATTTTAGTGAAGAATGAAGTTGCGGTGCAGATGAGAGATTGGCTCATTGAGGTATTGGGTGTTGATCCTAGCGTCAAATGACCCGCCGCCGCATCCTAACCCCCGCGCAAGTCTCGATCATCGACGCCTGGTACTCGATCAAAGGCCGCAACAAGCAGCCGCCAGCGAAGTGTATGGCGCATAAAATGGGCTGCTCACTTAGGACGCTTTGGAATGCGATTCATCGGCGCGATGGGTACGCAAAGGAGCCGACAAATATAGAATCCAAAGAGAGGGTTCGCCGCCCTTCCCTGCTTAGTGAGGCGGCCGAGCAGCAATCGTTAACTGTTGTGGCGCGCGGAGAAAATTAGTGCCGCCGAGTGGTCCCCGTAAGGGACTTGCGCTATTGTCGCGCCCATGCTCCAAGACTTTGACTTAAGCGGGATTGATCCGAAACGCCAACTTTTGGATCTAGACGCCGCGGATTGTCAGGATAGTCTCTACGAGTTCTACAAAGCCGCATGGCCGTTCATAGATTCTGCGCCATGGGTAGATTCTTGGGCAATTGATGCGGTGGCCGAACATTTGCAGGCCGTGATTGACGGCGAAATCCGCAAGCTGCTCATAAATATTAGTCCGCGCTGCTCTAAATCCGGGCTCGTGAGCGTTGCATTGCTGCCGTGGTGCTGGGCGCAATCGCGCGTCACGCCAGTGAGCGGACCTGGCGTGCCGTTTTTGTATTCTTCGTACGCAAATCAGCTCTCATTGCGCGATTCGGTGAAATGTCGGCGCTTAATCGAGTCGAATTGGTATCAGGAGCGATGGGGAAATCGATTCGCATTAGTTTCTGACCAGAATACGAAGTCCCGCTTCACAAATAGCAAAGGCGGCGAGCGCTTAATAACATCCGTCGATGGCGCTACCACTGGCGAAGGCGCTCAAATACTCGTGGGAGATGATTTAAACGCTGCTAATGAGGCTTTTTCTGACGCATCGATCAAAGCGACGACAGACTGGTGGGATTCGGTCGCTTCAACTCGCTTAAACGACCCAAAAACTGGCGCTTTCATCGTCATCCAGCAAAGGCTCGCCGAGAACGACATCAGCGGTCATATTTTGGAGAAAAATACCGGCGAGTGGTGTCATTTGATGATCCCGATGCGCTATGAACCGGACCGATCATTCGTAACTCAGATCGGATGGAAGGATCCGCGCACGGTTGCCGGGGAACTCATGTGGCCGGAACGATTTGGCGAAGAAGAAGTCGTTTCTCTCGAGCGCGCATTGGGTCCGATGATCGCAAATGGTCAGTTGCAGCAGCGACCAGAGCCTGCGGGCGGCGGCATCATCCCACGGGATTATTGGAAGCTGTGGGAGAGAGAAACATTCCCGTCGATGGATTTCGTTATGGCGAGTTTGGATACCGCGTACACGGAGAAGACCAGCAACGATTTTTCAGCGCTCACTGTGTGGGGCGTATTTTCCGGTGAGCGCTCGCTAGTTGATGCTCCTAACAGAGTGATCGATAAGCGCGGAAACTCGCAGCCCATGTATCGCGACAATGAAACTTTTGAAGCAGCTACAGCGCCGAAGGTCATGCTCATGCACGCATGGCAGGACCGTTTGGAATTGCACAAGCTTGTAGAAAAGGTGGCTGAGACTTGCATAAAATTAAAAGTTGATCTTCTCCTAGTGGAGGCAAAAGCGGCTGGCCATAGCGTGGCTCAGGAAGTTCGCCGCCTCTATGCTAACGAAAAATTCGGCGTGCAATTGTATGACCCGAAAAGCCAAGACAAACTCTCGCGTCTATTTTCAATTCAGCATTTATTCGCGGAGGGAATTATCTATGCGCCTGATCGAAAGTGGGCCGACATGGTGATAACGCAAGTGGCGCAATTCCCGTATGCGAAATTCGATGATTTGACCGACACAGTTTCTCAAGCCATAAGACACATGCGCGATAATGGACTGATCGCGCGCGCTCCAGAGAAAGCCGCCGAGCTGGCGGAATTGCAGCGCTATCGCGGCAGACAAGAACCCCTGTATCCTGTCTAACCATGCTCAACGGCCACAAATCGCCAATAATTACCGGAGACGCGGTCCGGGTTTTGTGCAGCTGCACTGTCGATCTGATATCCAAAGTCATGCGCCCGTGGCTTTTTCGGGTAACAGTAACCGGACTTCCCCCGCACAATTGTACGCGGGTCTATGAAATTGCTGCAAAATCTGATAATGATGCGGCTTTATTGGGCCTGAAGATTTTCTCTGACCAAATGTCTACCCTCACGCCACTGATGGACTATATCGCCGAGCGCTCGCACTGATGGCCGCCGCCCCCGGCCTAGGCAACGCCAATCTTCGCTTAACAGGCGACGACGGCGCGCCGCTACCGCCGGACATCACAGTAGAACTCGCCCCCGAATCCGCCGATGTGCCGGACTTCGACACGAAGGGCAATATCCTCAAGATCACGCACGGTGACGGCTCCGTATCGGTCAGCCTGGATGGTAAGCCGATCTCCACCGCGGCGGCCAATGACGATAACAAAGGCTGGTTTCGCAATCTAGTCGATGAAATCGATTCCGGCACGCTCAGCGGCATTGCCGAGGATTTGCTGCGCGCCGTGGATGAAGATCTTCTATCACGGATTGAGTGGATCGACGATCGCGCCCTAGGCATCAAGCTTCTGGGGCTAAAAATCGAACTCCCCAACGTCCAAGGCGCTGCCGATGGCGCGCCGGTCGAGGGAATGTCAAAGGTCAGACACCCCCTCCTTTTAGAAGCGGTGCTACGTTTTCAGGCCAACGCACGCTCAGAACTACTCCCCACTGACGGGCCTGTTAAGATTCGAAACGACGACAACAACGCCGTGCTCGCCGAGGATGAACTCGCGAACGATTACGAGCGCGACATGAATCACTACTTGACCGCGCGCGCGACGGAGTACTACCCCGACACGGATCGGATGCTGTTGATGCTCGGCTTCGGCGGCACGACGTTCAAAAAGGTGTACTTCTGCCCCATCAAGAGCCGCCCAGTATCTATTTCGGTCGATGCGGAGGACATCATCGTCAATCAGTCGGCGATCAGCTTACCCAACGCCCGGCGCGTCACGCATCGCACGTACCTTCGAAAATCCGAAGTTCGGCGCATGCAGATCCTTGGCGTCTACAAGGACATACCGCTATCGGACCCGTTGCCGCGCAAGGAAGATGCGCTGGAAGAGGAAAAAAAATCCCAACAAGGGCTCACGGTTAACAACTACCGGCAGGATGACCGAGACAGGGAAATCTATGAAATCTGCTGCGAGCTCAATATCCCTGGGCTTGAGCATCAGCACAAGGGCAAGGATTCGGGGCTCGAGATTCCGTATGTTGTGACGATTGATGTCTCTACGCGCGAAGTGCTGGCGGTAAGTCGCAACTTCGACGAAGACGATCAGGTGCTGCCGACCGCCCGCACGCGCTATGTTAAGTACACCTTCGTCCCTGGTTTAGGATTTTACGACATTGGATTGCTGCATATTTTGGGCAACACTACCAATGCCGTCACTGCCGCCTGGCGCGAGATGCTCGATAACGGCATGTACGCGAACTTCCCAGGGTTTTTGACCGCCAAATCCGGCACTCGCCAGAATACGAATATTTTTCGAATTCCTCCAGGAGGATCGGCGCAGATTGACACCGCTGGCATGCCGATAGGGCAATTTGCCATGCCGCTGCCGTATGAGACGGCGCACATGGCGCCGATGATGGCGCTCGTTCAGGACATGGTGCAGACCGGGCAGCGCGTTGGCGGGACATCGGAGCTGCAGGTCGGCGAAGGTCGCGCCGAAGCCCCGGTCGGCACGACGCTCGCGCTCATCGATCAAGCGGTAAAGATCATGAATTCCGTGCATAAGCGGCTGCACTCAGCGCAGGCTGAGGAATTTAAACTCATCGTGAAGTGCTTTATTGAGCATCCCGAGTCATTCGCCGGCAATGGGTGCAAGTCGAAGTGGGATGTGGAGAGATTTTTGCAGGCGGCGAAGAACTGCGAGCTGGTGCCGCAGGCGGATCCGAATACGGCCAGCATGGGGCAGCGGATACTAAAATTGCAGGGATTGGCTACGCTTCAGACTACCTTCCCGAGTCTCATGGACCCGGTAGCAATCTGTAAAGCTGCGATCCGTGGGATAGGCTGGGCAAATCCTCAACAATTTATGGTACCCCCAGCGGCTCAAGGTGCTCCGCCGCCACAGCTTCAGCAGATGCAAGCGGAGATGAAAAACAAAGCCACCGAAGCGCAGGCCAAGCTCATGGAAGCCCAAGCGAAAACGGCAGAGGCCAAAGCCACCGCCGCCGAAGCACAGAACAAAATCGACGTCGGCCACTATGCCCCCAAGGGCGAAGGCGTAGCGGCCGGCCCAGAAGCGCCACCGTCAGACACGCCGGCCGATACGGCGCTCGCGCAGGCAAAATTAATTGACGCGGATTCGAAGTCTCGCGAAGTGGCGGTGAAAGAACGCGAGGTTGCAGTGCATGAGATGGAAGCGAAGACCGAAAACCAAAACCGTGACTTGGATCGCGCCGATAAATTCAAAGAATCCGCCATTGCGCTTGCCGGTAAAGTTATCGGCGCTCCTACGGCGGGTGAGTCGGGCAAGCAAGTGAGCACTGATAAAGTCGGAAAACGCACCTCAAAGATCATCAAAGACGTTGATAAGGGCCTCAAATGACAGATCTTACGGAAGCATCGCTTGAGGAAATTTGCAAAGCCGCCTCGATGATCAAAGGTCCTGTCGCGGTTACACCAACGAAGTTCTACCGATACATTTACGATGTCCGCCGACGTGACTGCTGGCCGCAGATACGGGCCTGTTTCAAATCTCAATGGCGCAACAAAGCCTTCTGGCAGTATATGTGGCAGGATTCGACGCGTGTAAAAGTTGCGAACGCGCCAGATTCAGAGTAATTTCAGGAGCCTACGATGTCAGACCTATCCAAGAAAGCCCGCGAACTCGCCGAAGACAAGGCAGAGCGCCTGACGCGCACGCCGAAGGGCGACATAGACGCATCGGGATGGAGGGAACCCTTGGGCGAAAAAGGCGGCATTCAGACGGGTCCAAGGCCGGTCAGTCGCCCAGCCTTCCGCAAAGGCGGCAAAGTCACCGGCGCCAAGGCCATTATGCACGCCGGCCGCAAGCCCCGCGCCTCGGGCGGCATGACCGCGAACGCATTCATGAATCGCGACATGAAATCTGCCAACGAAGAACGCGAGGGCGAGAAGCACATCGGCGGCATGAAAAAGGGCGGCCGAGCTCACAAGATGGTCGGCGGCCCGATGATGGGACGTCCCGGTATGCCGGCATCCGCTCCGATGGCCACTGCGGGCCGTCAAGCGATGCCAATGCAACGCCCCGGAGTTCGTGCATTCGCCAAAGGCGGCGCGGCTCACGGCTCAGGTTGCGATTGTGCCAAATGCTCGGGCGGTCGAGTCGGCAAAGCCAAGGGCGGTGGCATTGATGATGGCACGCGCCCGGAAAGCGGGCGCATCGCGCGCGCATCTGGCGGCCGATCAAAGAAGGGCATGAATGTGAATATCGTCATCGCCCCGCAAGGCGGCGGTGCGCCTCCGCGTCCTCCGATGCCTATGGGCGCAGCGCCGGGGCCTGCTGGTATCCCGGCTCCCCCGCCGCAGATGCCACCTCCTGGCGCTGCCCCGCCGATGGGTCCGCCGCCGATGGCGCGAAAGCATGGCGGACGCACGAATTATCCGATTGATACCGGGGCCGGTGGCGGACTCGCACGCTTGGAGAAGATGCGCGCGTATGGCGCTCGCCCGGCTTAAGTGCAGACGCTAAACACCCAGTTCGAGAGCGAGCTAAAAAAACTCATAGCGGATGAAATCGAGCGCATCAAAGACATCATGGCGGTAGGTATGGCCGTCAAAGACTATGCCGAGTATCGCTTTCACGTCGGGCAGATTGAAGCGCTGAATAAGGTATCTGGCTCGTATTGCGATGAAGTCACGTCGATAATAAATAAGAGGTAGTCATGGATCGTAATTATTCCACCGGCGCCCGCGTTCTAGGCAACACGGCGACCACGATGACGATTTCAAATCCACAAACGTCTGCAGAGCCAATGACCATGTTGCGTCATGCTGTGCACCGACTTGGTAGTAGCGGCGGCCAGTTGTCGAAATCGATTATCGATATTCGCGAAATACTTGATCGATTGATTGGAACTCAGCCGCAAGACGTGAAGAACGGAACCGCGCCGCAAGCTGTTCCGAATGGTGACATCCAGGCGGTGCACGCGGAAATCGACTCGTACGAAAATATGCTGACCTTACTGCAGGTCGAAATCAGTCGGCTACGGGCGCTGTAATATGCCATCCGCATTGAAGAAATCCGACCCAATCCTTGACGAAAAAGAAGCGATCTTATCTAAATTAGGCGATTTATCGGCGGTTCAGATCGCGCAAAACGAAGTCCTAGTCGCGATTTACATCAGACCTGAGAAATCCGCAGGCGGCATCTTGCTCACCGATCGCACTCGCAAGGAAGACAACTACCAGGGCAAGGTCGGATTGGTGGTTAAGATTGGTTCCGCGTGCCGGTTCGTGCGCACCGATCCTGACACCGGCGTTACTTATGGCGTCCCGATCGATCTTTATGACTGGGTAGTCACGCGCCCGAGCGACACGTGGCCGATGGATGTCAACGGCGGCGAAGACACTTCAGATCCCAAGGCATTTACGAACTGCCGCCTCGTGTTCGATGACCAAATTCGCATGAAAATTCCGAACCCAGGGATGATTTGGTAGAAAAATGTCCATCCCCGCCGCCGATCTACACGACAGAGGACGAATGAGCGCATCAACCGATGAAATTAAGATCGATTTGGACGAAATCGACGCTAAGGCTGCGGAAAAACCGGCCAAGAAGCCCGCGAAAGCCGCCGAAGTCGTCGAGTCCCCTGCCGTAGCGACGCCCGCAGCCGCCACCGACACCGAAGAGGGCATCAAAAAGCTCAAAAAGCAGCTGGCCGATGAGCAAGCGGCGCGCGTAGCTGCTGAACAGCGTGCGCGCGAGGCTGAATCGGGTGAGGTAAAGGCGAAAACCGACGTTCAAGCCACCCAACTTGACCTAGTGAAGGGCGCAATCGCCACCGTGACGCAATCACTCGACGTTTTGGAAGGAAAATACGCCGAAGCCGCCGCCGCGGGCGACTGGGCGGCCGCTGCGAAGGTGCAGCGCGAGATTGGAACGAATTCGGCGCGTCTGTTGCAGCTCGAGAATGGCAAAACTCAGCTTGAGAAAGCGCCAAAGCCTGTCATGCGCGAGCCGAGCGACCCAGTTGAGCAATTCACCGCCAATATGACGCCGCGCAGCGCCGCTTGGGTGCGCGCGCATCCGGATTACGTGCGCGATGCGCGTTTGAATCGCAAAATGATCCGTGCGCATGAGGATGCGATCGATGAGGGGATTAAGCCCGACACGGATGAGTACTTCGATGCGATTGAGCGACGGTTGGAACTCAAGCAAGCGCCGCCAGATGATGCGGGTGAGACCGAAGTGGCTTTGTCTGATGCCGCGCGGCCCACAAGCCAGCGCTCGCCGGCGCCCGCCGCCGCGCCCGTGAGCCGCTCCGGCAATGGCGGAGGCTCGCGCCCGAACGTCGTACGCCTCTCAGCCGAGCAGCGCGAGATTGCGAAATTGAACGACATGACGGATGAAGAATATGCGCGCCAAGTGGTTGCGCTCAAGCAAGAAGGACGCCTAAATTGAGTACCGACAACGACGACCCCATCATCGGCGAACCCCCGCGCCGCCGCTCCGGCCCGCACGCGCCGCTTCCAACTGCCGGACTCGGTGCAGCCGCCGTGACGCCGCCACAGCCTAAGCCCACGGAGACCTTCGCCGAAGAAGACCCCCGCACGCGCGCCGCGCGCCGCGCCGCCGAGCTCCATGAGCACATGGGCGCAGGATTGGATGATGACGGTGTGAATGAATTCTACATCGACCCGCGCATGGTCCCCGACGGCTGGAGCTATGAATGGAAGCGCTTTACCGTGCTTGGCGCTCAAGATCCCGGCTATCAGGTGCAAATCGCGATGAAGGGCTGGGAGCCGGTTCCAGCCAGCCGTCACCCTGAATTAATGCCAGACACCTACAAAGGCACCACGATTGACCGTCAAGGCATGGTGTTGATGGAGCGCCCCGCAGTCATCACCGCTGAAGCGGTCGCCCGCGAGCATCGCAAGGCGACATCCCAGGTGCGCCAGAAGGAAGAGCAGTTGAAGGGCGCCCCTCCTGGAACGTTTGACCGGGACAACAAGGGCACGCCGCTCACCAATATTCGGCGTGATCGCGAGTCGATTGCGGTGCCGAAGTAGTCCAACGCTCACGCCACATCGGCGTCAGCACTGACATATTGCTGTTATGATTTAAGCGTAGTTTTCGCCTAGGTTTTTCCACCGATCAGTCCATAAAGGAAATCACATGTCCACCCCTCTTGTCCCCGTAATTGTCGCCATCCAAAAGGGCGCCTCCATTGCCACGCCGACCGGCGCGCAGTTCGCTTCCACCTCCGTCGTGGTCACTGACTCGAGCGGCGTCGCGCAGGCCGCGGTCCTTTTGACCGGCGTCGAAACCCCGACCCCGTGGGCATTTTCGACTTCAGTCGCGCCGGGCAATGGCACGGTTGTCGCCACGGACCTTGACGTGAATGGCGCCACCTTGGGCACGCCGATCAGCCAGGCATTCACCGAAGCCGGTACGCCTGCGAACTTCCTGCCGAGCACCGGCATCAGCGTGACTCCGGTCACCGCGACGGTGGCAGCGGCCGCGAGCGTTCGCCGAGCGAAGTAGTCCCACGTCATGACACTGTTGACTTGGGAGGAAATGGACATATTGCACCGCGTGAGGCGGATCGATGAAAGACTCGACCGCCTCTTTGAGTTGGTGCAAGAAATCCTAGATGACGTTGGTCCGCCAAAGTATTTCCCATCCACGGCAATAGTCGTCATTCCGGCTCAATTTGACACTCAGGGCCCAGTCCTAACTCCGGTGCGAAGATGAATATAATCCCGCTAATAATCCAACTCTTCGCACTGGTCTTTCTATTTTTCGCCGCGTTCAATCTCTTCGGCGGACCACCTCAGCGTCCGGTTTGGGGCTGGCTCGGTATGGCACTTTGGCTACTGTCACTGATGGTCAGCGGCATCCAATTACACGCGACTTACGGCACGCATTAGCTTATAATTAACGGACGCCGCGGTGCTGATACACCGCGACATCCTAAGCTCAACGATCTGGATTGGAGACCGTCATGCCTGCTGCGAAGCCTATCATTACTGGCGAACGTTTTGCTCGCTGGACCACCCTAGAAACTACTGAAATTCGCACGTATCCGTCTGGAACGAACATACGTTTTCGCCTGTGTCAGTGTGATTGCGGGAAAATTCAATTCGTTGCCGAACAAAAATTAAGAAGCGGCCACAGTCGCAGTTGCGGATGCCTTCAGGCAGAAGTGACCGCGAAAAGAAGCACTAAGCATGGTCACGCGCCGCGATATAACAAAACCAGAATTTATAAGGTTTGGTGCTCTATGCTCGGCAGGTGCACGAATCCTAAAAATCCAGCGTATGAGGATTACGGCGCGCGCGGCATAACAGTGTGCGAACGATGGTTTGAATTTGAGAATTTCCTTGAAGATATGGGCGAACCGCCGTCTGGATTGACAATCGATCGATTGGATAATGACAAGGGATATTTCAAGGAAAATTGTGCGTGGAAGACGCGAATTGATCAGGCTAGAAACAGGCGCAGTAGTGTGAAAATCACGTTTGATGGGCTAACTCTAACTGTTGCCGAGTGGTCCATCCGTGTCGGAATTAACCGCAGAACTTTAGAAGCTAGATTTCATGCTGGCTGGACGCCAAAAGAAATATTGACAACACCAGCAGGTAAATCATGGCGCAATGCTTGACTTTCTATATTCCATGTAGGATAACTAGCACCTACGAAGATTGAACTGCCAGGTGCGGTTCGTTAGAAGTAAGATTTTCGGGTCCCACATATCCCCGGTGGCTATGCGACTCCAGTAGGAGATTCGCGTGCCAAATGTGTCAAGTCCTTTCGGCTTCCGCCAGTTCCAAGGCACCGGCTCATCGCCGACCATGGAGCAAACTACGTTTGCGAATGGCGGCATCGACTTCAACGCCGCTGCAATTTTCTACGGCGACCCAGTGCAGCGCGCCGGCGCAGGCGATGGCACCATCATTCCTTCAACGACTGCCACGGCGGTCGCGACTTGCGGCGTCTTCCAGGGCTGCAAATATCTCTCAACCTCGCAAAAGCGCACGGTGTGGAGCAACTACTGGCCAGGCACCGATGTAGCCTCAACGGCGCAGTCCACCATCGAAGCGTACGTGATCAACGATCCGCTCGCGCAGTTCGTGGTTCAGTCGGACGCCACGGGCGCGACGCAGGCGCAAATGGGCGCGAACGTCAATCACAACGTCTCGGGCGGCAACGTCGCCAACGGCCTCTCTGGCGCCTTCATTACGCCGGGAACCACGGCCGCGGTCACAGCGACTCTGCCATGGCGCATGGTGAAATTGGTACTCGACCCTCCAGGACAGCAGGGCACGCAGGCGGGTGCTTTCAACTACGTGGTCGTAGCCTTTAATAACATGGAAAACAGAGTCACGCTGAGCGTGGTCGCATAATCGTGAGAGAGATTCCTTTCAACCAGTACGTACCGTTCGAGAAAGTTTCTGCGAACGACTTGCTTAAGGCGAAACTGTTTCATCAGTGTCGTCTTGGCGAAAGCGGCTGCTGGCTCTGGATTGGCGCGACTAACGGTAAGGGTTACGGGATGTTCAACATGGTTAATAACACCAGGTTGACACATCGCGTTAGCTACGAAGTTTTCGTCGGTCCGATACCTGAAGGGCTTCATATCTTGCACGCGTGCGATACGCCTTCGTGCATAAATCCGGCGCATCTTCGACCCGGAACCGTCAAGGAAAACATGGCGGATCGTGACTCGCGAAAGCGGCGCGATGTACGCGGAGAGCAGATTGGAACATCTCGTCTCACGGAAGATGATGTTAAATTCATAAAATCATCTCCGAATATTTCTCAGAAAGTTTTAGCCGAAAAATACGGCGTGTCGTCAACACATATTTGGCGGATTCGCACAGGACAAAGTTGGGCACACATAGTGGCTCTGGAGACCGTCAATGGCCGTTAATCTTTCAGCAATAAAAGACCTCTTGCTTCCTGGCCTTAGGGGGATCAGTGGAAAGTACGAGCAAATCCCAAATCAATATTCTAAAGTTTTCACCAAGTTTGACAGCAAGTTAGCGCTTGAACGTACAGCCGAGATGAGGTATCTAGGCCTCGCGCAGCTGAAGACCGAAGGCGGCCAAACCGGCTTCGATAACAACGCCGGCGAACGCTACGTCTACAACCAGGAGCACATCGAACTGGGGTTGGGCTATGCGATCACCCGCAAGGCGATCGATGACAATCTGTACAAGACGCAGTTTCACCCCTCTAACCTGGGGTTGATTGAGTCATTCAGCCAGGCGCTGGAAATCTACGGCGCCAATGTGCTCAATACCGGCACGACCTACAACGCGGCAATCGGTGGCGATGGTGTGGCCCTTTTCTCAACCGCGCATCCGATCGATGGCGGGACGTTCGCCAACACACCGGCGACGCAGGTCGATTTGAACGAAGCGACGCTGCTTAATGGCATGATCTCGATTCGCACGAACTTCAAGGACCAAGCGGGCCTGAAGATGTTCTCGCGCGGCCGCAAGTTGATCGTGCCGCCGACGTTAGAACCGGTTGCGATTCGGCTGCTGAAGACCGAGCTTCGCCCCGGCACCGCGGACAACGACGTGAACGCGATCCTGACCACGGCCGGCGGCGTGCCGGAAGGCTACATGGTCATGGACTTCCTCACCTCCAACTTCGCGTGGTTCCTGTTGACCAACATCGCTGGATTGGCGTTCATGAGCAGAATTCCGTTTGAAACGGATATGCAGGTGGACTTCACTACTGACAACCTCCTTGTGAAGGGCTATCAAAGACTAAGTTTTAGCTATTTTAACCCCCGAGCCGCCTTCGGCTTCTTCCCGACGACATAAGGGGACCGCCACGTGAGCGATATCAACGGTGGTCAGAGTCCAAATCCGGCAGGTTCCCCGATTTTTCCGGGAACCGTCTTCACGGGTCCTTTGATCGCTGGCAACATCATCCATTCCGATGGCTCTGGCACGCTCGCGGCAGTTGGCGAAACCAACGTCGGCACGGCCAATCAGGGCTACGTGCAGATGTCGCAGTCCCAAGCTGGCGTCACGAATGCTGCGACCACTTTCACTACAACGATCGTCATCCCGGCGCAGAGCCAGATCATCGATATTTACATGATGACCACCACTGTGGGTACCGGCACGTTTGGCATCGGCACGAGCGCCGGAGGCACAACCGCGCTCACCGCAGGCACCGTTGGCACCACGGTGACCTTGGGTCAGCAAGCGACAGGGATATCGCCAAGCACTTCCGCGCAGGCGCTGCTATGGGACAACGTTGGCAACACCGATGTGCAGATTACGGTTACATTCACCGCAACGAATACGTTTGTGGGCACGTTGACGGTATCTTATTTGCAGGGAATAAATCTCGCGTCCTAAATTGGCTTCGGAGTAATCGAATGAAAGGCAGAAAGCATCGAGAAACTGGCGGCGTGAACGAACCCGAAGAGGACGCGAAGACCAAGAACGAAGCGCGCACCAACGCCAAGAACATCGACTCGGAAGCCGAAGAGATGAAGAAAGGCGGTCGCGCGAAGAAGAAGCGCGGTGGTAAGGCAGGCTTCGGTCCGGAGAAGCACGGCTCGGATGAGCCGAAAGTCACGGGCGATAAGCCGAACATGCACGCCGGCCGCAAACCTCGCAAGAGCGGCGGTCGCACCGGCTCAGAAGCGCACCCTTTCACTAGCGCGCTCAAGGGTGAGGATGCGCCGGGGCGCAAGCTGATGAAGGGCGAATACTCGATGGGTGAGGACTGAAAGAAAGCCGCGGGGCGCCGGCAGGCCCAGGTGTAGCGAAGCGGGCCCTCATGCGGGGCCCGTTTCATTTTGGAGAGTAGATAAATGCGTCCCATAGTAATCACGACAAACGGCGTAGGCAGGTCTAATCTAGCGCGCATGGATGACTGGGCGCCTGGGCAGATATCCATCGCCTGCGTCATAACCGGTGCGCCGACTTACTCGGTACAAGTCTCAAACGATGATCCAAACAGCCCCACGAACCCGGTGGCGCAAGGATCAATGACTTGGCTTCCATCGCCCGACGTCGCCGCGACAGGGGCTACGACATCTATTTACACCATCCTCACTGCAATACCATTATTCATCAGCATCAATCAAACCGTTGGCACTGCCGGTAACGGCGTAACAGCGACGGTGGTCCAGGCGAGCTCGGTGCCATACTAAATGGCAAACGAGAAGATATCCGAACTGCCGGCAGGCTCACCCGCACAGCCGAGTGATGCGATCCCTATTGCCCGTGGCGGCCAGAATTTCAGCATTGCTGTATCAGACATCGGTGGTGGGGGCGGCGGAGGCGGGGGGATAAATGCGTCCTTCGGCGGCAATACTGCCGGCGTGCTGTCGCTGGTATCCACTGGAACACTCTTTTTGGCTGGCGGCAACAACGTCACCCTCTCGCAGAACGGCAACTCCGTCACTATCTCCGCTAATACGGCTGCCGCAGCGAACCTATCGATTAGTGCCGGCACGACCTCTGGAGCCTTCGGCGGCGTGACCTTCGGCAATGCCAATAACGTCTCATTTGGCCTAAATAACGGCACCATCACAGCCACGGCTTCGCAGTCGAATCAAACCGATGGCGTGTACCTGTTTGGCAATACCACCGGCCAATCGACTTCGAATACCCACGATGCGCGATCGCTCTCGATTGTCGCCAGCGGCTTGGTATCGGCAGGCTGGAGCGGCGGATCAATCCTTATCTCAGCGCCCACGCTGCCGCCACTGTTCTCCGGGGCTGGCATTTCCACTGGTGGCAATTCCGCTGGTATAACCGGCGTGCAGTCGCAGCAGCTCGTGCTGGTGGGCGGAAATAATGTCACGCTCTCTGGATCTGCAGCGGGAGGCTCCGGCACAGTGTCGATCAACGTGCCTAGTCAGACGGTACAAACGATTGGGCTTTACGGCTCTTCCCAGACCTACGGGCAATCCTCTTCGTCCACCTACGATGCACGCTCGCTCACTCTGGTTGGCCAGGGAAATGTGCTGATTGGACAGTCAGGGGCCTCGATCTTCATCTCGGGGGCCTCTAATTCTGGCGCTTCTGGGGATATTTTCGTCGCCGGCAATACCACGGGCCAAAGCAGTTCGAGCGCGTATCCCTTAAATTCCTTCAATATCTCTGCGGCTGGGTTGATATCGGCTGGCTGGTCCTCGAATAGCTTGATCATCTCGGCGCCAGCCACAACCGGCATATCGCAGTCGATGTTTGCCGCGTCCAATACAACCTTAGGCACCAGCGGCACGCAAACCATCGGCCAATTGACGCTCGCTGGCGCTGGCAACGTCTCAGTAGGGGTATCCAATGGCTCGTATGTCATCAGCGGCGCGGCTGGTGGCGGGGGCGGCGGCGTTAACTTTGGCGTCTCAACTGCCGGAAACACCGCAGGTGCCACTGGCACGGTATCCACTGGCAACGTGGTCCTCGTGGGTTCCGGGCCTATATCTCTATCCCAGGCGACCGGCGCTGCAGGCTCTGCTGCCACAATCACCATCAATGCACCAGCTACCTCGAGCATTTCCGGGACTGGCAATCTCAGCGTTGCCGTCGCGGGTTCAACGATTTCGCTAGGGGCGAACGCGGCGGCAATATCCATTGGAGGTAATAGCACTTCCGCGGGCGCGGGGTACTCTAACGTCAGTTCAGGAACATTAGTACTCGCTGGCGGAAACAATATTACGCTGTCCCAAAACGGCGCTTCTGTAACGATCAGCGCTGGCGCAGGAGGAGGCGCGCAACTGTCGGCCGGTGTCTCAACGGGTGGTAATACTCTCGGCAATACCGGCATCTATAGCGGACAGATTGTATTAGCGGGCGGAAATAACATTACCCTGTCCGTCTCGAGCGGCGCGGCTGGCGCGCAGACTATCACGATCAGCGGCGCGAATGCAGGTGGCGCGCAGACTGGCATCAGCGGTGTCATCGTCTCAAACACTACCTACACGTCAGGCACGATCTCATTTAGCAACGCAAATGGAATATCATTCGGTAGCAGTGCCGGACAGGCGATAACCGCATCCTATACCCAATCTGGCCAAGCATTCTCGGCTGGCGGCGGATCGTCAACATTCTCAACACTTTCTTTCACCAATGGCAATGGCGTTAGCTTCACCAACACCGCCGGCAGCGTTGGCGGAATTGTCGCCACAACTCAGGCCCTATTCTTTCAGGGAAATACCGTTGGCCAATCTTCCAGCAGCACCGTGGCGGACCAGTCCATATCGTATTCTTTGGGCGGTGCGATATCCGGCGGCATGTCGAACGGATCTGTGTTGCTATCGGCCCCCGCAACATCCTCTATTTCAGGCACCGGATTAGTTTCAGTCGTCGTCAATGCATCAACTATTTCGATTGGCGCTGCTATTCCGCAGCTCTCGTTCTTCCAGCCTCTAGGCCCGGTGCAGAGCACGACCGTGACGCAAAATGGCTTAGGAAGCGTGCAAGTTTATCCTGCAATTGCGCCTTTCCCGTTCACCGCGAGCCGCGCAGATATCATGATTTCAGCTTCTGCTGCAGTGCTTGCGGTCTCCACAATGGCGCAGACGATATCGGCGTATGTGGGCCTGTATTCACTGAATGCATCCACCCTGACGCTGCTCTCGAGCGGCTCGCAGTCCTACGCGATGACGAATTCCAGCAACGCCTCGAACGCATCCATCACTGGCATTAGGCGGCTATCGATACCGATCAACGTCAACTACACCGGCGGATTCGATCTATTCATCGGCCAAATGACCAATACGACGTTCGTGAATACGAATGGTATGTCCTTTAGCAACGTTGTCGTGCCATTGGGCCCTGGGCAGCAGTTGCAGGGCTTGATCGGTCAAGTGCCCGCTAACAGCATGCAGTTCGTACCTGGTATGGGACTATGGTCCACGACCTCGGCTGGTATGCCATCCTCTATGGCGCTATCGGCAATTTCCGGAGCAGGATCGGGAGGAAATGCGGTAGATAACTATTCTCCCGTGCAGTTTGCTAATGTGACGGCATGAGCGCGGTATTTGAAGTTGGTGGCCACGTGCCTAATGCGCCTGGTGGCTTTGTATTTAGCAATGGCAGCGGCGGTGGCGGAGGAAGCGGATTTCTTCCGGTTGGGCATTTTATCAATGCCAAACAGGCGATGATCCAGATCTATCCGCGGCCTGATACGGAGACCAATACCTTCGCGCGCCATCGCTGGGCATACTACGACGGCACAAATCCGGTGCTGTATCAGATTCCTCTAGGCGTTGCTTTCGGTGCATTCCCGTATGTGTTTTCGCTTCAGAGCGGGCCGCCCGGCATGAGCATTGGCGCGACATTTTGGAATACATCATGGGGTACGGGCAGTAATCCGCCATTCGTTGATGCACGAAACGCAGGCTACGGTGTCTTGCAGTGGACTCCAACGGGTTCCGTCAGCGGCGCGACTGTTTCTGTGCTGGTCACCGATCAGCAGCTCAATACGACCACGATCACATTCACGGTAAGCACATCCAGTTCCACCGCGCAATTCTTATTCTTTGATTCTCAGTTTGGAAACGATTCGACTGGTACAGGAACGATCAGCGCTCCATGGCAAACGATGGCACAGGCGATTGGCACATCTTTCTCAACCACCAATAATGCCAGCACCTTGTGTTATTTCAGAGGTCGAGGGTCATCTTTCCCCTACACGATGCCAGCAGGTTCTGCGAGTGCCACTGATTTTAATGATGGCTCTACCTGTTTCGAGGTCAACACTTTAACCAAGCCATCCGCTTACATGGGATTCCCAGGAGATGCGCTGACCTCGTACATAGATCTGTCCAATAGCTTTTTTGCGTGCGCCCACTCGGCCGATTTGTTCGTGCAGAACTTGAACCCCAATGGCTATCACACTGCAACGCAGAACTGTCGATTTTTCTGGATTGGTGGAGGCGGTGGTAACGGTGGCGGCTTGTTATCTTCGCGCACCACAATGGATATAAACCAATGGACCAATTCCGGGTATGGATCTAGCGCTGGCAGCAACGCCAGCAGTTACTATGTCAACCCCACAAATTCGGTTGCGAGTTACATTTTCATTAATGGCTGTTCGGAGACCAATCGACAGTCTGGAAACGCAGGGAATAACTACTGTATTTGCTCTGTCTATAGTTGCCAGAACGTTCTCGCACAAGGCAATTTCATCATCGATCCCACGCTCACGATTGATGAATTTTGTATGCCCAAGAGCAACATCACGAACGGCACCTGGAGGGGCAACTATTGCCAGGTGGCTTCGGTTCAATATATCTGTAGCCCACTCCAATCGGTTAGCGGCAATGCCGGTGTGATGTCGAGTGTGGAGATTTGCTACAACATTGATGTTGGCGGAACTACTGGCATGGCTATTCCGGTTGGACCCACTGGACAGAACTACGGGGCGCTTTGGTGTTATCGAAACAACTGTCGAGCTAATCTTGGAATTTCGTGTAACGGTCAGGGAGTCGGCGGCCCTTATGTTTTTGAGAACAATGCATCTCAAGGGTCGAATTCTGTTCCCACCGGAACTGGCGTTACTGCGAGTGGAAATATCTTTCAAGGATCGGGACTTCTTGACGGCACTACCGGCTACCTAACCAGTTCCTTCTCCTCTGATGTTGGCACGATCGGAGCACAAATTGCATGAGCTTGAGCGTTGTCACTGGCATTCACGGGTCAGGTAATCCACCGGGCGGAATAGCTCTTTCTGGAAGTGTTGGCATCGGACAAATAGTCCTCTTGTTCGCTACCGGCGGTGGATTGCCAGGAAGCGCCACGGTTTCAGATAATGTTAATACCGGCAATTATCTCGTCCTGGAATCTTTCGTCGCTCAGAATATGATGATCTTTTACAAGATCACCAATGCGAGTGGAACGCCTACAATATCTATAGCATCCCCTGGCGGGTTCACCGACATATGGGGAATTGGAGTAAATGGATTCGTAGGCACCCCGACTATCGATACATCTATCGCTGCGACTGCAACAGGAACGAGTACGACGCCTACGATGTCGCCGCTATCTACGAATTTCTCGAATGAGATAGCTTTGATGGCCATTGGTACTGCCTACACGCAAGCGGTTACCGCAACCGGTTGGTCTAACGGTACTACCAGCACCGATAACGGGTTCAACGCTCTCTACAATATTCAAGCGACTCCAGCATCTGTTGCCTTTAATGGAACGTGGGGCACGAGTCAGGCATGGGCGCTGCAATCAGCAGGCATCTATGATGCGCCCGCATTGAACGTCGCAACCATTGCGTGGGTGAGTTGATGAGTAAGCCGTTAGAACTGGTCGTCACGGATATGTCTGGATACCACAATACCAATATGCCGGAGACAGTATCTAGGTTGCAGCGTGGTGGAAGTTGGAAAAAACAGCGAGTTGTCGTTGTACTCCCTGCTGCAGAAAAAGTATCTGCGAAATGTATGCTGTCTTGGTGGAATTTGATGTTTCCGCCAAACAATGGAGTGGTTAAATGGTTGGCGCTCGGCGATGAAGTAGGCGTCGCTTACTCAACTGCAATTGAACAAATTCTCGCGCATCCAGAACTTTCTCAATGGGAGTATCTGCTGTGCTTGGAACACGATAACGCGCCCCCGTCGGATGGACTTATAAAGCTCATTGAACGCATGGAATCACATCCAGAATTTGCTGCCATTGGCGGAGGATATTTCACAAAAGGAGAGGGCGGCGTGTTTCAGGCGTGGGGCGACCCTAGAGACCCAACGCCGAATTTCCGCCCTCAGTTGCCAGATCCAAACGGCGGATTGATTGAATGTTGCGGTACCGGACAAGGGTTTACACTATTTCGTCTCGCGATTTTCAAGGATCCTAAACTTCGCAAGCCTTGGTTCGTCACGCAAAAAAAAGATGGTCTATCTACACAAGATTTATATTTCTGGTCGGACGCCAGAAAAAACGGATATCGTTGCGCGATTGATTGCTCTGTAAAAGTTGGACACCATGATTTGGATGGTACGTTCGGGCCTGCCGACATGATGTGGTAAAAGGAAAAATAAATGAACGCAGTAGTAAAAGAAGAATCCGCAGCGCTATTGAAACTCAATCTGTGCTCCGGCAAGTCAAAGATGGAAGGCTATCTGTCAGTCGATCAGATCGCCTTTGATGGTCTAGATCTTGTCGCCGATCTTCGCCAGCCATGGCCGTGGGCTGATAACTCAGTTTCAGATATCCACTTATCCCACGCGCTCGAGCACTTCGACGCGATGGAGCGCGTGCATATCTTCAACGAGATGTATCGAGTACTCATCAATGGTGGTAAATGCACCATCATTACCCCGCACTGGGCATCACAGCGCGCGTATGGAGACCCGACGCATAAGTGGCCACCAGTATCTGAATTCGCCTATTACTACCTGTGGCGTGAGTGGCGCAAAGCCAATGCGCCGCATATCGATATCGAATTCAACCCGCAAGGCTTCGATTGCGACTTCTCGTGGGGCGGCGGCTATTCGCTGCACGCTGACATGAATCTATGGAATGCGGAGCGCCAGCAGTATGCGCAGAAGTGGTACAAAGAGGCTTGTACAGATACGGTGATGACGGTCACTGCGCAGGGCAAGAAGGCTGAATGAGCCAACAGACCGGCACGTATAACCTCTGCATCAATCAATATGCCACTTACGAGAAAGTGTTCATATGGATTGCGGGTTTCTGCGGATGCGGTACTATCGGCGCCACTTCCGGGCCGGTGGATTTGACTGGCTACACAGCTAATTTGCAGATTCGCCCATTCTCGCTCTCGACAACGATCCTCTACGATGCTTCCTCGAACATCACCCTAGGCGGCACGGCCGGCACGATCACGCTAGATATCCCGGCGACCGCGACCGCGCTATTTACATGGTGGAATGGGGTTTACGATTTAATTCTGACTGACTCTAGCGGCAACGTGACGCGCCTCCTGCAAGGCTCAGTGATCGTAACTCCTGGAGTGACGCCATGAGCGTGCCGCCAACCGAAGTCATCGTTCAAGAAACCAATACCAATGTCGTGCAAGTGGTCACTGCTGGCCCGCAAGGTCCGACGGGACCTATGGGAAATCCTGGCCCCACTGGCCCAGCATTTGGTGTGCAGGGCCCAACAGGGCCCACAGGCGTCGGCGGCCCCACTGGCCCAGGGATAGGGGCTACCGGCCCCACCGGGCCTGCTGGTGTCGCTCCGACCGGACCAATTGGCCCCACCGGTCCAACGGGCGCTGGCACTGGACCTACCGGTCCCACTGGCGCTGCTGGCACAGGATCTAATCTTCTCGGCGTCCTTGGTTCGCCTCTCAGTGCCTCTGGCGACATATCCGGGATAACCGACACAGCGGCATTTATCGCCGCCTATAATTTAGCGATCAGCAATCCGCTCATTGAACCTGGGGGATCGGCATTCGGCGGATATGCGGTTATTGCTTTGAATGGCGGGATTTTCTACATCAACCAAGCCTACGCGATGATGCCTGGGATCACTAAGGGACCGACCGTGAAGATGTCGGGACTTAAGTTCAAGGGCGCCGGGTCTAGCCTTACATGGATTGTCTACACGCCGTCGACGCCTGGCCCTCTTTGCTATAACCGCCTGATTGGCAATGTGCAGTTCGAAGGCATTACCTTTTTCGGAAATTCCACCACCTCAGATTTCTATCAGTCCTCAGAGCAAGGTGGACTGTCGAACATTCAGTATTTCAACCATTCAGATTGCGCATGGGCAAATAATTGGCAGAATATTACGCTCGTCAGCGGTGCAAATAATAATAGCGAATGGCGATGGGATCGCTGCACGGTGGATGCGGGCGCAGGAACAATCGCCAATTGGCTTTATATAGCGGCGCCTGCTAATTGCACGATATCAAGCGGCAATGCGACGCTTGCGATGACGAATATCAATGGCGGCTTTGCTGTCGGTCAGACATGCAGCTTCGGTACCACGGTAGGCACTGGCGCCGGACAGATTGCTACCGGAACGACATATTTCATCGTTGCCGCATCTCCTACCGGTATTCAGGTATCGGCAACTTTCATGGGATCAGCAATTACGCCGAATGCGAATGGATCTTCGATAGCCACTAATGCCACCGATCAATTCTTAAATTTCTGGTGGACCAAGTGCAAGTTTTGGGACATGAAAGGACCGTGGATAAATGCCAGTTTCGGCGGCCAGTTCAATGTCGATGATTGCGATATATCCGCCAATGGGCCGACATCTGCAACGTACATATTCAATCTGCTAGGTCAGCCAAATGCAGCAGGCGTGCAGCAATTTCGCTCCAATGGATTGCGCATTGAGCATACGAGCGATTTCTCATTGCTGATGAAAAGCAATTGGAATTTCGGAAATATCAGTTTTGTAAATCTTGATCAGTCCTCTCAGGTCGCGTCACGCTCCGCAACTGATGTGCTGTGTACATTTAACTTCGTGAATCAGCCTGGACCAATTGTTACGTTTCGAGACTCTCAACTATCTGGAATCCATAACTACGTTTGCAACGTCAATAATTTCCAATTTCAAAACGACATCTTGTATGAAGGCTGCACGCTGCTGCAGAATAACTCCGCAGCGAATTTTATCAGCGTTACCAATAACGGCAACACCGGAGGATTCCCGCGCGTACGCTTTCGAAAATGCCGCAATGGCAATAACGCCAGCACCGTAGGGTGGCATGAAGTGGTTGACTCCGATGTCAATTGGAATGTGAGTTGCGGCGGTCAGACCGAGACGCAAGTAATAAGCTTTGTTGGCACCAATTCTGATTGGCCGATCAATAGCGGCATCCTAACTTTTAGATTGCCTCTAAATGCCATGATCACACGCGTACGCTATTGGAACCCGGCAGGCTCAGGCGCTGGAGGTGCGTACAACTATTCCATTCAGACTACCGAAGGGACGCCGACGGTGCTTGCGACGATATCAGGCGCCAATGCGTCCACTCCTGTAGCAGCGAGCGCCATGACCTCGGTGACCCCTAATTTCGTTATGACTACTGATTTGGCACGCACGGTGCAAGTGATAGATACTGCTGGGAGAGCCGGGATTTTTACGGGACTTTATTGCTTGGTGGATTACATCGGATGAAGATTGCCGTCTACGCTATCGCCTTGAACGAAAAATTGCACGCGCAACGTTTCTGCGATGCGGCGTGCGATGCAGATCTTATATTTGTCGCAGACACCGGATCTACTGACGGGACTCAAGAAATACTGCGCGAGAATGATGCGGAAGTGGTCAATATTAGGATCACCCCATGGCGGTTCGATGATGCGCGAAATGCCGCGCTCGCGCTGCTGCCGAATGATATCGATGTGTGCGTGTCGCTCGACTTGGATGAGGTATTGCAGCCTGGGTGGCGCGCGGAGATAGAGCGCGTATGGGTACCAGGCACTACGCAGATGCGATATGGATTTGACTGGGGCTGCGGGATAGCATTTCAGTACGAGAAGATCCACGCCCGACATGGCATTCGCTGGCACCATCCTTGCCACGAATACCCGGTTGCAGATCGCGTACCGACAGTATGGGCGCAGACAGATATGCTTATGGTGGTCCATAAGCCAGACCCCACTAAATCACGCGGCCAGTATCTTGATCTTCTGCGCGTCTCAATCGAGGAAGATCCATCCTGTCCGCGCAATGCGTTTTACTATGCGCGGGAGCTTTCATTTAACCGGCACTGGCAAGATGCCATCACACAAGCCGAGCGTTATTTATCGCTCCCGCGCGCCACATGGCCCAACGAGCGCTGCTACGCCATGCGCGTCATCGGCCGCTGCTACCAGGAGTTAGGCAATTGGGATGAGGCGCTGCGCTGGCACCGGCGCGCGACGAACGAAGCGCCAGATACGCGCGAGCCGTGGGCGGAACTTGCCATGCTGTGCTATCGACTATCGCGCTGGCCGGAAGCCTTGGGCGCGGCGCTATGCTGCTTAGGAATAAAGAATCGCGAGAAAGTCTACACGGTAGATCCGGCAGTGTGGGGCAGCCAGCCGCACGACACCGCATCCATTGCGGCGTATAACATGGGACTGTATGAATTGGCGCTGGAGCATGCTCGCAACGCCGTTGAGATTGACGGCGATGATTTAAGGCTGCGGCAGAATTTGAAATTTTGCGAAGATAAGGTGAAGGCTGCGTGAGTACGCCGAATCCGCCGAAAACATCAGGCACATTTAACTTCGCTCCATCGATGGGCGAAGCGGTGCTATACGCGTATGGTTTATGTGGTGTTCGCCGCACTGCATTGACTCAGCAGCATTTTGAGGACGCGCGCTTAGCTACCAATATGATGATGCTGAGGTGGTCGTCGAAGGGCGTGAATTTATGGCAGGTCGAGCTAGATCAGATACCGCTATGCCGCGGTCAATCAACGTACTCGGTACCTTCCAATACGATTGTGATGCTGGATGCGTATATCACTCTGAACACTGGCGCGGCTGGAATTGATCGTCTGATTTTGCCGATCAGCCGCACTGAATATGCGAGCTACGCGAACAAGCAGTCAATTGGATTCCCAACTACATTCTGGTTCGATCGATTACTCGCCCCGACGGTAACTCTTTGGCCCGTGCCAGATGGCACGCAGAGTTGCTTCAAATACTATCGCCTGCGACAGACGCAAGATTCTGTTATGGCAAACGGCACGCAGGTGGAAATTCAGCCATATGCGCTGGAGGCCTATGTGCTAGGACTAGCATATCGTCTCGCATTAAGCTGGGCACAGGATAAGGTGCCGATGCTTAAGCCACTAGCGGATGAAGCTTATAACGATTTCGCGGATCAGAACGTAGAAACCAGTTCCGTGTACATCTCGCCAATGGTTGGCGGATATTACCGGCAATGAGTTATGCAAGTTTAAGCGGTCGCGCTAGGACCTCGGCTAAAAAACCGCAAGCCCATGCGATTTGCGACAGGTGCGGCTTCCGCTATAACTTCGTCAATCTCAGTTGGCAGTTTGACTGGCGTGGCGTACAGCCGCAGAACCTTCGCATCCTGGTTTGCAATCGTTGCCGCGACAATATGCAGGAGCAGTTGCGCGCTATCACGTTGCCCGCAGATCCTGAACCGATCATTCAAGCGCGCGTCCAAGACTTCACCGTAGCCGAAAACAACTACCGCGCCGCATCCATCCCCTTCTCGGTGCATCCCATCACCGGCCTGCCTGTCCAGTCAGATTTACTTCGCGTCACCGAAGACTGCGAGAATCGCACGCCATTCCCCTTCGGCCGACCTGTCGGCTTAGATGCCAATGCCGTGATGCCGTACTCTGGCGTGGTGCAGGCGCCATTTGGCGTGCCACTACAAATACTCTCCGTCACCGGCGACGGCTCAGCCACCGTCACCGTCACATGCTCGGCGGTGCATGGGCTGCAAAATTCGACGCAATTAGGCGATGGCGTAATAGGTCCATCGCAAGTAGCAGTGCAGGGATTGAATTACGCGCCAGCGTGTGGCTTCTATTCCGTCAATGTCACGACGGCCACGGCGTTCACGTATATGACCTATGGAGCTAACCCGGCGCAGTCGCTCTTGACACCAACGACGCGCATTATCACAGCGCTTGTTGGCCTGCCGCGCGGCTACAAACGCATTCCGAAGATCTTCGGGCCGACGCTATTTCCCGAAGTCGAGGCCGCGATATGCTTCCTTGAGACCGAGGATGGAACGGGGATGTTTTTCCTCGAGGATGGCTCCGGATTTATCCAGCTTGAGCAGTGCATGCAGACCCCAATTGGAGATTTTTTCTTCGCTCTCGAAGACAATTCTGGTGACATCTTGCTTGAGAATGGCGCGTTCTTCTTAGAGCAAGAGCGGGGGCCGTAAAATGGGCAACGTCACCATACCGATGCTGCCGCAATCGATCGGACTCACGGGCGATGAGCAATTGGAAATAGTGCAGGCTGGCACATCGATGCGCACCACGGTGCTGCAGATTGCGAACTTAGGTGGTCCCACCGGACCTCCTGGGGCTGGACCAACCGGCCCCACTGGCGCCCCTGGTCCCACGGGACCGGCGAGCGGGCCGACTGGGGCGACAGGACCGAGTGTGCCAGGTCCAACTGGCCCAACAGGCCCCACTGGCATAGGCGGCCCAACCGGTCCAGGCGTTGGCGCTACTGGACCAACCGGCGCGATGGGCCCTACTGGCACTGGTCCAACGGGCCCCGCAGGCGTCGGCGCAACCGGTCCGACCGGCTCAAGTGGACCGACTGGGAATACCGGCTCTACCGGCAGCAACGGGGCGACTGGACCCACGGGGCCAACTGGATCGATCGGCCTCACTGGGGCCGGTGGTCCCACTGGGCCCACAGGTCCTCAAGCACCCACTGGACCCACAGGTGCTGGCGGCGGCACGGGTGCGGGTGGTCCGACTGGACCCACAGGTCCGATTGGCGCCACAGGATCGACAGGCAGCACGGGCTCCAGCGGAGCCACGGGCGCGGGAGGCCCAACTGGACCAACCGGGCCTGCCGGCGGTGCCGTCACCACGGGGACTTTTACGGCTAGCACCAATGGACTCTCTGGGGCCACGATGCCCTGCTCGTGGACGCTGATCGGCAATTCGGTGACGCTGTTTATCGGAATAGCAACCGGCACCACCGGCTCAGGAGGAACATTCGGCATCACTAATTTGCCTACCGCCATTCAAGCGGTCACGGCTAAATTCGCCGCAGGCTCAACCATTGGCCAAAATAACTCGGTATTCAGCGAAAATATCACCGCCTTTGTGAATGCCAGTAGTGCGGCCTTGACATTCTTTCTAGCCGCAAATTCTACCGCCTGGACGACTGGAGTGAGAAGCCTAGGCATCCCCGGTACTGGCGGCGTTTGCTTTGTGTACGACATCACATGAGCGCCCCAAACACCAATCCGCTTAGTTTCAACGCATGGATTCAGCAAGTCGCCGCGATGGCGGTAGTGACCGCATCCGAAGTCAGTGGCGTGTGGCAATTCGTTGATGCACCGTTGCAGACAATCGTGCCGATGATTTTGAATTATTCCGAAGGGCGTATACAGCGCGATTTAGATTTGCTAGCAGGTCAGACATCTAATGTCTACACGCTCACCGCGAGTAACCCGATTTTTCCTCTGCCGATAGATGATTTCTTCACCGTCGAGACTCTCGAACTATTACAGATGAATGGCTCTCAAGTAGTCAATTCATCTACGCTTCTGCCGGTTTCAAAAGAGCTAATTCAGAATTGCTACTCAGGATTAGCTAATGCTGGCACGCCGCAGTTCTACGCGATGTATGGGAGTAATTTCGGCGATGGCGCGGATACGGTGAATAATATTTTGCTCGGGCCTACGCCAAACTTCGCGTACTCGATTCGCGTCACTGGATTGATTAAGATTCCATCGCTGTTTCAGTACGCATCGGCGGGTGTTGCTGATACGAAATTCACTTATATCAGTTCGTACTATTCGGACATGCTGCTGATGGCAAGCATGATTTACATATCGGCATTTCAGCGTAACTTTGGCGTCGCTAGCGATGACCCGGCGATGGGGATGACGTACGAGAAGCAATACCAGGCGCTGCGCCTAGGCGCAATCAATGATGAGAACGCGCGCAACCTAGAGAACTCCGCTTGGACTGGGTACACCACTCCTACGGCCGCCACTCCCACGCGCGGTTCGTGATGCATGCCACACGCTGCCCTCAAGCTTATTTCGGGCGTAAACACTGAAGAGACGCCAACTCTTAACGAGAACTCAGGCGTCTCGCAGTCGAATTTAATACGCTACAAATACGATCCAAACGGCGTCGTATTAGTCGAAAAGTTAGGCGGCTGGAGTCGCTTCAACGCACTTGCGCAACCGGCCATAGTGCGAGCGCTGTGGGCATGGGAAGACCTTAACCTAAACGCTCACCTAGCCGTCGGCACGCAAACAATCACCGGCACAGATTCTGCGCAGCTTTCGGTTATCACTAATGGTTCTATAGACAACATCACGCCGACCGCGCTTACAGATAATGTAGCTCCATTGGCGCAGTCCTTTGCTGGAAATCCCAGCATTGAAATTACTGACGCCACAGTGCCAGGAGTCACGCATTTCAATACTGTGTATATCGCGACGCAGATATCCATTGGTGGCGTTATTCTATTTGGTCTCTACGCCTGCGATCCTGACGGCTTCTTAGCGGCCGATGCGTATACGGTATTTGCGCGCGATAAGTTGGGAAACTTGTTGCCCGCGACATCGAACTCAACTACCGCAGTGCTGCCGACATTTAATACTGTGAATATGTCGATCACGGTTACCGTTAATTTGCCTAATTACACTTATGCGATCGGCGAGACGTTTCCAGTGCTTGTTGCCACAACGGTAGGCGGTATTACATTTTTCGGTAACTACGTCGTGCAATCGCTGATCGATGTGAATAACTTTACGATCCAATCAAATACTCAAGCTACGTCGACCGCTTCTGGAACGATGAATAACGGCTTGGCCGAATACATCTACAGTTTCGGCCAAGGCGCACTCCCTGGAGGCTCAGGCTACGGCATCGGTGGTTACGGCCTAGGCGGCTACGGCACAGGCACGCCAGTTATCCCATCAACCGGAACGGCGATAGATGCAATCGACTGGACGCTGGATAATTTCGGCGAGATTTTAATCGCGTGCCCAGATCGGGATCAGCCGTTCGAAACGACGCCGTTTCAACCCATATATCAGTGGGATGAAGGCGCCTCGAGCGCGACTATAATCACCAATGCGCCACCGGTGAATGACGGGATATTCGTCGCGATGCCGCAGCGACAGATCATCGCTTGGGGATCGACGCAGACCGGGATTCCTGACCCGTTGCTGATTAACTGGTGCGATATCGGGAATTTAAATCAGTGGATAGCGCTGGTGACTAACCAAGCAGGATCGTTTCGCATTCCAAAGGGATCGAAGATAGTCGCAGGCGTGCAAGGCCCGCAACAGGGCATAATTTGGACCGATATTGATGTCTGGTCGATGCAGTACATCGGTCAGCCGTTTGTATACAGCTTCAATGAGATTGGCACCGGGTGCGGGCTTATCGGGCGAAAGGCCGCAGCGTCCTTCAACGGCATCTACTATTGGATGAGTTTCGCGCAGTTCTATACGCTCTCTGGAAACGGCGTACAGCCGTTGCTGTGCTCGGTGTGGGATATCGTATTTCAAAACATTGACACCTCCATTGACCCCATCAGTGGGGTATCTCACGCGCAGAAGATTCGTGTCGCAGTGAACTCACGCTTTGGCGAGATTGGCTGGTTTTATCCGTCTATCACCGGGGGCAGCGGCGAAGTCGATTCTTACGTTAAGTACAACGTGTACTTGAACGAATGGGATTACGGTACGCTGGGGCGCTCGGCGTGGGTAGATCAGTCGGTATTAGGCCCACCCATCGGCGCCGATCCATTGACCGATCTGCTGCAGCAGCATGAGACTTCGAACGATGCGGATGGCACGGCGATGGCCTCATCGTTTCAGACTGGATACTTCGCGATGGCGGAAGGGGATTTCAAAACCTTCATCGACTGGGTGTGGCCGGATTTTAAATATGGCCAGGTCTCGCAGCCTAAAACATCGACGATTAATATTTCGTTTTTCGTCAAGGATTACCCATCAGATACGCCGAAAGTTTTCGGGCCTTACGCGGTCACTCAGATAACGCCTTTTTTCTACACGCGCTTGCGCGGTCGATTAGTCTCGGTGCTGATCGCGAGTAATGATTTAGGAAGTTTCTGGAGAATCGGTCTCATTAGGTATCGCTTCAGTCAAGACGGTAAAATCTGATGGCAGGCCCTAATCCTACCGCCCAGACCGCGTCGACCTCAGATGTCCTTTCCGCGATAAAGAATATCGTTACCGCACTCGCCACCGCGGCGCAGAACTATCTGAATGTGCAAGGCGTCATTAACGCCGCCGCCATCACGGCGCCAACGGTCGTCAAGGCAGTAGCCGGGCGAGTGTGCTCGGTGAGCGTCATAGTTGGAGGCGCGGTGGGCACGATTTACGATGGCGCGACACTCACGGCGACCACTAAACCGATCTATATAATCCCGGACACGGTTGGCACTGAACCGTATGTGGTTAATTTTCCTTGCAGTTTTGGTATATTGGTAGTGCCAGGTTCTGGCCAGACGGTCAGCGTGAGTTACTCGTAATGCCATTGCTGAAAGGTAAAAAAGAGATCGGCCATAACATTTCGGAAATGGAATCATTAGGCCATCCGCGCGATCAAGCCATCGCCGCAGCGCTCAACGTCGCACGTAAGCACCACGCTCGAGGCGGCGTCACAGCATCCGAGGCGCACCATATAGCTAAATCGGTCTTAAAAGAGCACATCGAATATCCGGCGCCAAAGGGGCATAAAGGACTGGGTGAGGAAATCCGACAGGGAAAAGCTGAAGGCGGACACGTCAAAGTTCACACGCATAAACCGCCGACGAAGATGCATGTGGGGCCGATCCACAGTTCCGTCGCTGGGCGCACCGACCACTTACCGATGCACGTCCCGTCAGGGTCGTACGTTATTCCTGCGGACGTGATTTCCGCAGGTGGGGAGGGGAACACCATCGCGGGCTTCAAGCACGCTAAGCGCGTCTTCGGCGGCAATCCCTATGGCGGCTCAGGCGCGACTCCGTACGGCCAAGGCAAAGGCCCTTACGGCATGGCGAAGGGCGGAGCCGCCAGCGGCGTGCCGATCGTCGCGGCCGGCGGCGAGTACGTTGTGCATCCTGATGGCGTGCGGAGCGTCGGCGGTGGGGATCTCGACACCGGGCACAAGGTGCTCGATTCTTTCGTTAAACGAATTCGCGCGGAATTGATTCACACGTTGAAGGGCCTGCCCGGCCCGCAGAAGGACTGACCGCCAGTGGAAGAGAACCTCCAAATCCGCCTCGCCACCACCGATGATATGACGGAGGTGATGCGGTTGGCGGTTATGGCGGCGGAGGAAAATGGATTTCTCAACGCCAGCCAAATACTGCTTGCGGAAGCCTTATGGCCAGCCTTGAATAATGATCACGGATTATGCGGGGTAATAGGCGCAAAAAACTCTCCACTGGAGGCGTTTGTGCTTCTTCAAATAGGTACGCTATTTTATTCAACGCAACCATGCGTCGAGGAAAAAGTTGTATTTTGCCATCCTGATTTTAGATCAGCTAAGGGAGGCCGCGCTCGTAGATTGTGTGAATTTAGCAAGAAAGTGGCGGATACCCTTGATTTACCGCTACTTATAGGTGTATGTAGCTCTCATAGAACCGCTGGCAAGGTGAAAATGTATGAGCGGATATTTGGCCCTCCTGCCGGGGCTTATTTTTTATATAAAACGAAAACCGGCGGCCACGTAGTTAGCTAAATGAGTGATCAGAAATTTTATGTTTACGAGCACTGGCGGCCAGACCGCGGCGAATGCTTCTACGTCGGAAAAGGCAATGGAATGCGTGCGCACGATATGCGCGTGCGTAATAAATATCACAAGCGCGTTCAACAGAAGCTGAGTGGCCTTGGATTGATAGTCGAAGTCAGAATAATTGCCGACAATCTATCCGAGAAAGATGCCTTTTCAAGGGAAATTGAGCGCATTGCATTTTGGAAAAACGACGGCGCGGATCTTTGCAACTACACCAGCGGCGGCGAAGGTTCTTCTGGCATAAAGTTTACGGAAGAACGCAGAAAGCAAATCAGTGAAATACTACGCGCACGCCCTCCAATTTCTGAAGAAACTCGCCAGAAGCTTTCTCGCGCGGCAATGGGTAATCAGCGTGGAAAGGGAAAGAAAAAGCCGAGACACGTTGTCGAGGCATTAGCCGCAATTCATAGGGGTACAAAGCGAAGTCCTGAGACGCGTGCACGGATTTCTGCAGCCAAAAAAGGCATTGGACACCCGCAAAAGCCTGAGACAATTGCGAAAATAATTGCGAAGCAAAAAGGCAGGCCGCATTCTCCTGAGCATGTCGCCAATATGCGCGGACCAAAATCAGAGGAGCATAAAAGAAATGTCAGCAAAGGATTAAAGGCGTATTTCGCTCGCAAGCGAGAAAAAGAAGCGGAAGATCAGATAGCACTCCAATTGGAAAATAAGGAATAGCGAATTTGGGGGGCAAGACCGCAACTAGCCAACAAAATGTGTCCATACCGCCGGCGGTATTGGCGCAATACCAGAGCGTTGTAAATTCATCTAACCAAGTTGCACAAACTCCATTCCAGACTTATAGCGGAGAATTCGTCGCGCCTGTTAATGCCGAGCAATCTCAAGGAATCGCTGGCACGAATGCCGCAGCCAACGAAGCTCAACCAGGCTACACCGCTGCGCAAAATACTTTAGGAACAGCGCAAGCCGGAACTACAGGGATTAATAATGCGGCTACTGGGTTAGCGGCCGCCAGTTCTGAACAAGTAAATGCAGATCCGCTAACAGGCCAACAAATAAATTCTTACATGTCGCCATACATAGGCGACGTGCTAAACACTACTGACGCCCTTGCGAATCAAAATAATAGCATCGCGCAGAGTGGCGCACTCGGCACCGCGATCAGCAGTGGCGCATTCGGCAGTGACAGGACCGGCATAGCTGCGGCGAACCTGAATCAACAAAATGAACTCGCTGAGAACGCGACTAACGCGAATATATTGAACACCGGGTATAACACTGCACTCGGAACCGCTCAACAACAGCAGGGCGTTAACTTATCTGCTGGCCAGGTGAATCGTGCAGCACTTGCGTCTTCGGGTAATGAACTCGCATCGATTGGACAAACTGCTTACGGCGAAGGAGCAAACACCGCCAGTGAGCAGGGAGCGTTGGCAAGCGGCGCGCAGACTGCTAGATTGCAAGGCGCAAATGCGCAGATCGCGGCAGGTACTGTTCAGCAGCAGACACAACAAGCTCAAGACCAAGCGCTTTATAATCAATTTCTTCAACAAGAATCTTATCCATTTCAGGTCCAAAGTTGGCTCGCGTCAATTTCCGAGGGGACAGGTGCGTTAGAGGGATCGGATACGACCACGACCCAGCCCGGGGGCTTCTTCTCCGACCGCCGCCTAAAACACGACATCAAAAAAATCGGCGAGACCTTCGACAAGCAGAAGATTTATTCCTACAAAATGCACGGCGACGATCGCACGCACATCGGTTTGATGGCGCAGGACGTCGAGAAGAAGCGCCCGCGCGCGGTCGGTGTCGATCCAGGCTCTGGCTATAAGATGGTTGACTACGGCGCGGCGACAGAAAAGGCTGCGAACCGCGGGCACTTCTATGAGGGTGGCGTCGTGCCGATGCGCCGAGTCGCTAAGGCGGGCGGTGGTCCATCGATTGTCGATGCGGGCGATCTGTCGGCGATCTTGCAGGCGCAGCAGGGCATGTATGCGCCGATGTCTGGCGGGGCTAGTGGGGTCTACGGCGGTGTCGGCGGGAGCGTGCCGCGTGGTGGCTCGAGCCGAGTGCCAGCGCCTGAAGGGGCGGTGCCGCACTTAGTCACTGCGGAAGGAGGATTAAGGGCGCAGCCTACGGGGGCGCAGAATCTCTCGAGCACGTTCGGCCTGTATGAGAAAGGTAGAGGCATCTACAACGATTCTCACAAGCCAGTGCAGCGCACCGTGACCACCACGACCCCTGGCGGTATAGCGCCATCGCAGCCTGTGGCAGTGGATGATGTGGATGACACGCAAGGACCGCCTACGCCTACGGCACGCGGCGGCCGGCGTGGCTTTGATGATGGCGGCGGGGTTGATTTCGATGACCTAGCCGCCGCCCACGGGGCGATGTACGGCCAAGGTAGCGGCCAGAAGCAGGAAGACATCCCCAATCAGGGCGGCACGCATACGTTGGCGGTTGCCTCCGGGACGCCTCAACCGGCGCCCTCTGGCGGCTCGAACCTCAACACTGGCTTAGGGCTGGTCCAAAAGGGCCAGCAGATCTACGGCAAGATGTCTGGCCCGAGCGCGCCGACAGCGACCCTGGGCGACACCTCTGGCCTCTCGCAAGGCGCCATGACGGCCACCGCGCCTGCGGCCGATTCCGGGACCATATCAGGGATTGCCTCGACGGCGCCTGCGGCTGACGCTGCGGCGACGAGCGCTGCGGCCGGAGCTGGCTCAGGAGCCGCTGCTGATGCGGCTGGGAGCGCCGCTGCGGGCGCGGCCGGGGCAGCAGCAGCCGATGCCGGTGGCACGGCGGCGGCTGAGGCCGCTGCTGCTATTGCGGCAGAGTACGCCGCAGCGGATGTAGGCACGGTGGCACTGCTCGCGGCTAAGCGCGGTGGGCGGATCCGGCGCCCTGGGTACGATGCTGGCGGAATGCCGTACTCATCGGATGATGGGCAATTGGACATCCCGGACGATGGATCGAGTGCGCCTAAGCTGCAAACCGCAGGGCCGTTAGTGAAGCAGCCGACCGGGTTGCAGACGCTCGAGACCTTGGGCACCCAGCAAGGGGCGCAAGGGGCGATCAGCGGGATGTTCAGCAATCAGGCTTTGAGGCGTGGCGGGGTCGCAGGACGGCGCGGCTATGACGATGGCGGGGATGTCGATGACACGGATGCTGGTCCGTCGACGGCTTCGGACGCGCCGGCCGCCAGTGGTGTCGCCGCGGCGCCGCTGAAGATGGACTCAGGCCCCTCATGGTGGGATCGAAATAAGGGCAAAGCGATACCGCTGCTTGAGGGCTTGGCGGCTATGGGGACGGCTCCGACTAAGCATCTAGGCGTGGCGCTCGCGGCGGGGTTGGGGGCTGGAGCTGGGGCGTATGTGCCGACGCAGCAGGGGTTGGCCTCAACGCGCGAGACTGAAGCCGAAGTTGCAGGTAAAAATATCCAGAATCAGATGGCGCAGATGAATTTAAGTGCGTATCAAAAGGCGCTGTCATCTGCTACAGCCGCTCCGTCCACGCCGGGAAATAATCCAGTTAAATCGTCTCCATTCAGTATGAACCCCGTAGACATTGCGGCGGCTACCAGAAATCGTTACTTCATACCGTCGAACTACACGCCGCAGGAAGTACAGGCTAAGGAAGCTGGGAATGTGGTTTCAGGAATATCGAAGAATCCCGCATTTAGTCAAAATCCGCAGTTCTCACATGACCAACGCATCGCATCTCTACAAATTGCCAATCAGAACGATGCTCAGGATCAGTATGACAAATGGTATAACGTAGCGACCTCTACAAAAGCTGGAGATCAAGAATATACGAATGCAAAAATGGTCAGTCCTGGGGATGCGGCTCAGATAGCGCAATCGGTTGGATTAGATCCAGCACGCGAAAATCAATGGACAGATCAGGATCGAGCGAAAGCTAATGCTGCTGCTGGTCAATATGCAACTTCCAAGGTCGGATCTCTATTCCAATGGACTGGCGATAAACCAATAGACATAGCGGGTGCTCGCGTCAATTCTCGCACATCAGAACCATTGATAGGTTCGATGGCGCAGACACTTACTCCCATGCAGGCTACCGACCCGGTTACATTGGGGGCCGGATTACCTCAGACGAGAGCATCTGTCTTCAAGGCTCAGCAACCGAAAACCAATGTTCCAGCGGCAAATACTCCAGTAACTACAAATCCTCCGCAGCGACCGGTAGCGCCTACATCTATTCCGACGCAGGCACCTCAGACTGAAATTCTTAACGGCGTGGATTTGCGTGCAATTCCTAAGTTGCCACCACCCCCGGCTGCGACAGATCAAGTGTCTCTCGAAAATGCGAAAAAGACGAATGATGCCAATCGAGAGATTCAAAATCAGGCGCTCGTACCGTTGCGCGATCAGGTATCACAGGCAGCTCGCAATACGGCGATCTATTCTCAACTTGAAAAGACGCTCGCGAATGCTAACCCGCGCGAGTTTGGCCCGAGTTCGGCATCCTATAAAGCGCTTGCGAATCTAAAAACATATTTGAGCGGCCTCCCGCCAGACGGACTGGTGAATCAAGCGGAGGCAGATAAATATCTTGCCCAGTTGGGCGTTGGCGGATCTAAACAGCTGCTAGGGGCAGATCAACAACTACGACAGCAAGAAATGATGCTGCTCATGGCTCACGCTAATCCGAATATCGATCAGCCATTGCAAGTCATCAAGAATTTGGCATCCTTCGGCAAGGCTGGCAACACTTATGATTTGAAGGCTGCCAACACCGCCATTGAAGCAATCCGAAACGGCGCCGATCCGATCAAAGTTCCAGGCGCTATAGAGAATCAAGCCCATCGGGCTGATTACGTCAATGGTGAACTATCTACGCCGCAAGCGGCAAAGGCTTATCTGGCGACGCATCCGGAAGCCGCGCCGCTATTTAAGAAAAAATATGGATATCTGCCGTAATGTCTACGCCAAATCCATTTGATCAATTTGATTCAGCGCCAGCATCGACCGCTGCTTCATCGCCTGGGGACGCGAATCCGTTCGATCAGTTCGACGCGCAGGCTACGCCGAAAACTGCTGCTCCAATAGATCCAACCGAAGGCATGTCCACCAGCGATAAATTTGTCTCCGGCGTCGGCAAATCATTCGTAGATACGGGCCGCGGCATGTATCAATTGGGGGCCTCGATTGGGCACGCAGCCGGGATGGTGTCAGACGAAAAGATGAAGCAGATTCAGGCGGACGCCGACGAAGCCAAGCATCTAGATAAGCCGCTCATGAATACGACCGCTGGCACTGTCGGTGATATAGCTGGATCTGCTACGCAGATTGCCGCGCTTCCCGAGTTGCTGCCAGCAAAATTAGCGGCCGCGCCTTTGCTGGCGGATACCGCGAGCGCTGGAGCTTTCAGTGGTGCGCAGCCAACATCTACTGGTGAAAGTCGCGGCGAGAATACCGCACTCGGCGCAGCTGGCGGCGCAGCTGGTTCGCTGGTCGGAAAAGGCATTGGATTTATCGCGCAGCCATTGAAAAACGCTTTGAGTACCGCTGGACAGCACGCCGTCGACGTACTTAAGCAAGCTGGCATTCCCCTAGATCTGGCGCAATCGACCGGCAATCGCATTGCGCAGACTATTAAAAATGTCGTGGCGGATAATCCCATCATAGGTCATTCCGTATTTCCAGAAGAGCAGGGAAAGTCATTTAACCGCGCCGTGCTTAAAAAGATGGGCGTGAATGATCCGTCAGTTACAGCAGCGGATCCTGACACCATGCAGGCTGGACGTACTGCGATAACCGATACGATGAACGACGTCGCCGCGCGCAACCCGATCAAGTACGACAACGGACTAGAAAGTGACTTAGCCGATATCGAGAAAAATGCCAGCGGCCAACTGTCGCCAAACGATCTGGCGCCCGTAAAGCAACATCTGAATAATATAGTGCAGGCAGCCGCAGACAATAACGGCGAGATTCCAGGTGCTGTATATCAGAAGATGCGCTCTCAACTCGGATCACTGTCGAAAGATCCTAGATACGCGCCGGTGGTAGGAGATATTCAAGAATCTCTAGATGACGCTTTTCAACGTTCGACTTCACCTGAAGATCAGCAAGCGTTATCGACCGCGCGCCAACATTATCGTGCCATGAAGCAGATCGAGGGAGCGATCAATCCTGACACAGGAGATATCAGCCCAGGAAGATTACTAAATCAGATCAACACGAAAGCGAACCGCAACCAGTCTCTCTATGGTCAAGGGGATCAATCATTGGTTGAATTGGCGAAGGCAGGAAAGAGCACCTTAGCGCCTGTCAACCCTAACTCTGGAACAGCGCGACGATTGGCTGGCATGGCTGGTGTTGGTGCGGCGGCCGGTGGAGTGGATGAAATTCTACATGGTGATCCGACAGAGGCGTTGAAAGTTGGTGCGGGTGTCGCCGCCGCTCCTTGGGTGGGGCGCCAATTGATAGAGAATCCGACAATAGGCAAAGCCGTTACAGGTTGGAATAACAGCAAGATACTAAAGGGAGCTACCGATACTGCGCGAAAATCGCTATCTACCGGAGTTCCTGCTACACAAAACGCTGAGAATGAAGGGGCCGATATCGTGCGAGCGCGCGGCGGAAAGGTGGATCACGAAGCGCTAGTCGAAAGGCTTATGAAGCGCTGGAAAGCTGCAAAGAAAGAGACGGATAAGACGACTAAGCCTATGCTTAATTTACCGGACAACGTAGTAGCTAAAGCACTAGAGATTTCAGGTAACGCGCTGTGAAATTAATCGTGTATAGGAGCGCCAACTTGCTTAACGACAATTTTCCCGGCACTGTCGATTTCCATATGCGCCATTTGGCAACTCCATTTTGCACTCGGTATATTGTGAATTTCAGAAATCCTGACTCGCCCGGCCGTAACACAATCGATCTTTGTTTCCCACACGCCGTCACCGTCGATAATAGGATGAAACCCGTACGACAGAATGAGAATGAAAAAGGTGTGCATGACTATTTTCCAGACAATACGGCGACCACGAAATACACTGCGGCTATAGCGGCGGCTAGAATTGCCAATAAGAAAACGAAACCTATGATCGAGAGAAGCGCGCCGCCGATCCATGATGTAACTTTATTTTTGCTGTCTGCTAGCGCGAACACGCCATATATGACTCCGAAGACGGCGAGCCAAGGTAGCCACGGACCAGGCGCTTTAAAAAACGAGAAGACGCAAACCATGATGAAAGCGCCTTTGATGAAGGCGCCTACCGAATCGGTGACGCCCGCTTGGACTGCCTGTCTAGTTTCTAACTGGTTCATGCCTCCAATGCTAAAGCCGCTTCTCGAAAAAGTCAATTTTTGAGTTAACTTATGCCAACATTCACGCCTAACAAGAATATTGAGCAGCCGGATAGAGGCTCGTTCACGAACGATTGGGACCTGCCAGTCAACGCCGATTGGGGGATTATCGATACGGCATTTGGCGGTAGCGTCGGAATAGTAGTAACGGGTGTGTCCGCTGGCACGTATGCCTTCACGCTCGCGCAGTACACACCTCCTAATATAGAGTTCTCCGGCACGCTATCGGGAAACCTTACATATGTTGTCCCCTTAGGCGTCGGCGGCATTTGGACGATAGCAAATAACACGAGCGGCGCATTCACGATATCGATCGGTGTATCGGGGGGTGGCGCAGTTGCCGTGCTACAGGGATTTCGCACGCTTATCAATTCTGATGGCTCAAATGTCACGCTTGCCGATACATCCGCGCCCGCTCAGGCGCAAGCGAATGCCGAAGCTTTCGCGACCGCCGCCGACGCGGTAGTCCTATCCTCTGCCGAGTCCTTCGCTAGTGCGGCGGCGGCGACCGCGCAGAGCAATGCGGAGACCTTCGCGGCAAACGGATCAAATATAAATACAGGCACTGTTCCGGCTGCAAATCTGCCGCTTGCTGGGAATCTTTCCGGCATCACGATTCAAGCAGATCCGGGTGGCACGCCATCTGGTTCACCGGGCGATATTTTTTACTACTACTAAATGTCAGCGCGCACCCTCATCGTTGATTCCGGCGGCACAACGCGGCAAGCGAAGCGAATGTTTATCGTGGATTCTGGGTCTGTCTCGAGACTTGTGAAGAGAATTTTCGTGGTCGATTCCGGCAGCGTGAGTCGTCTCGTATTCACCGGGGCAGATTACCTAACGTTGGTAACTGCCGGTGCGCCCGTGGCTGGATCTAACGGCTACATACAAGGCGGCTTCGGCAGCCTCACGCCGACTACTTTGGGCGATGGCTCAACGGTTACGGAAATTGCAGCGAGCGTAACGAGTCCATTTCCTTTGAATCTCACCATCCGAGGCTATCCCGGCACGATTGGCTCATCGTATTTGACATCCCTTAGTCTAAACGCCGCGCTCTTTACGGCCGCTTCGGCCTCATTCTCAGGCGGGACGCCAGGAGGCTCGGCGGTGTGGACCTGGGCGAGTGGGTTTCACTTCGGTGCAAGCCAAACCATTGCGGTCATTTTGCAGCGCACGTAATGGCAATCGACAACTCGACCCCGCTACCACCATGGGCAATACAGATCTTAAGTTGGTTCGCGCTCGCCGTCTCTGGAATTTTCATCGGTATTTATGGATGGATTCAGCGCAAGTATGTGGTGAAGGTAGACAGCCACGACAAGGTGATCGAATCACTTGGTTCTATTTACGCAACGATTCGTATGGTGAATGATGTGGAAGAGAAAATCCCTAGTCTGGTAACACGCATTGAACTGATGGCCTTCATGCAGGATATGAAGGAAGAACGCTTGCGGATGCACAAAGAAAATCTCGATAACGGCATGGCTACACGCTCTGACATCAGAGCGGTGCATGAGCGTGTCGATGCGCTATTTAGGAATGGGCATGCCCGCTAACTGGCGCGATGGCCCAAACGCCGCCAAATGGATACCGGTCATATCGGCCGCGGAGATTAACAATGGCATCCCAACTGGACTCTCGTCTCGCCAGTGCTATCAAGAGTCAAGATTTAACCCTAGCGCTAGAAATCCCGCTTCCGGGGCCATCGGACTCTTCCAGCTGCTCCCTCAGTTTTTCCGTGGGGCAGGTAGTAATCCCGTTAAAGACATCGGAACCGCTACCGCCTATCTCGCCTCCCTCGCCAAGCGATTTGGCGGAGATTGGCAACTCGGACTCGCTGCCTACGATTTTGGGCCGGGAAACTTAAGTAAATGGCAGAAAAGTCAAGGAACTTTCGCTACACTGCCGCTGGAGACCAGAAACTACGTCACTCAAATAGTCGCCGATGTACCGGTGCCAGGAGTTTTGTGCAAGATCCAGAGTCCCCTCCAGCCAATTGGGTCCCCGGTCAAAAAGTCGTCATCGGCGCCACCATCGGGCAGTTCCTCGGGCAAGTCGTTATTCTCGCGTGTGACCAGTATCTTTCGAAAGCCCCAAGTCCCGCCCTTGGAATTGCCATCGGCGGTCTCATCACCACACTCTGTACATATTTCATTCCAAATAAATCACCCTGAGGTATCTATGTCTACGCCTAATCCCGTTCTAGTCGCCGCCGCGCCGACGCTCATTCAGGCCGTGCAATTGGTGCAGGCCGCAGCCAATACAGTTCTCACAGGAGATCCTCTTCAGATTGGGCTGCGCGCAGGGCCTGCTTTCGCAATTTTGGTATCGCAACTTGAACTGCTGCTTCCAGGTCTGGCCACTGCCGAAGTTGGAACCGTTAATACCGATGTTCAAGCGAGATTGAGTGCGCTGGTCGCGAAGCTGCAGGCGCTCGCGCCGAAGTGACGGTACACGTAATACACGGAATTCACACGGAAGGAGTCAGCCCGGTCGAAGGGCTGATTTCTTACCTGATTCCTTTGGCTGTGAAGTATCCTGATTACGGCTATATATTAGGGGTAGAAACCCGAATCGTTAATCCATTGATCATCGGCACGCTACTCCCATACATCGCCAAAGACGACATCATTATCGGCCACTCGAACGGCTGCGCGATCGCGTACTCATTGATCAATTCTGGCGCTCCAGTAGCTGGCGCAGTGTTCATAAACGCGGCGCTTCAGCAGGACATCATTTGTCGCTGCCCCTGGATCGATGTTTACTACAATTCTGGCGATGACATCACCGAGGCAGCAAAATTAGGTGCAGAACTCGGCATCGATGATCCGGTCTGGGGTGCCATGGGCCATGGCGGATATATCGGAAACGATAAGCGAGTCACGAATTACAACTGCGGCGCCACTACCGGATTACCGGTCGTGTGCGGTCACAGCGATTTTTTCACGCCCTCAAAACTGGCGAGTTGGGGGCCATTCTTGGCGAAGAATTTACAGGCGCATCTACAATGACCACCACAGTCTCCGGCACGTTTCTAGTCAACGGCGTCGCCGTCCCATTCACCGGGACTCTATCGGCCGACCCGCCTGCCGGCCCTACAGGGCCATCCGGTACTGGACCCACCGGTCCAACCGGCAGCGGCGCGCCAGGTGCTCCGGGCGCTGTCGGTCCAACTGGACCTCAAGGTCAGCAGGGCGTACCAGGCAACCCAGGGCCCATGGGGCCAACTGGCGCTAAAGGCGTGGGCACGCAGGGTGCTTCGATCACTGGCCCGACTGGACCTACCGGAGCTTCTGGGCCAACGGGACCCACTGGCCCGAGCGATCCGACGGGACCGACCGCGCCGACCGGTCCGACAGCGCCCACTGGACCTACGGCGCCTACTGGGCCGACGGGCCCGACTGCTCCAACGGGGCCCACCGCACCCACAGGCCCAACCGGAACGCCGGCGGCCGGATTCTTCCCTGATGGTCACTGGATCTCAGCTAAGCAGCCCATGATCCAGGTGTATCCGCGTCCAGACTCAGAGACTGGAGCCTTCGCGCGGCACCATTGGGCATACTTTGATGGGAAGAATCCGGTCGAGTACAAGATTCCGTTAGGGGTCTCCTTCGGCGCATTCCCGTATGTCTATCAACTTCTGTCAGGACCGCCTGGCATGAGCATAGGCGCGAGCGCATGGCAGCCAGGATGGTCTTTCGCGCAAGCCGCGACTGCCGGTTATGGATACCTCGTGTGGACGCCAACCGCTGCAGTGAGCGGCGCAACTGTGAGTGTCCTCGTAACCGACCAGCAGAAAAATACACTAACCATTACCTTCACCGTCAGCACCTCATCGAGCACGGCTCAGTTCATATTCGTCGATTCGGTGCATGGCAACGACTCGAGCGGTACAGGAACTATTTCAGCACCATGGGCATCGTTCACGAAAGCGTTCGGTACCACTTACGGGGAGAGCGCCAATGCGGGAGCGATCTGTTATTTCCGATCTGGCACTTATTCCGTACCGCAATACAACGATCAGGATCTAAACACGTTCTGGTCCGTATGCGAGTTGAATACGACCACTAAGCCTAGCGCATTGATCGGATTCCCTGGAGATACGCCGCCCATATTTGATTTAAGCGCTGCAGGATTTGCCGCAAACAACAAGGGTTTCGATTTGTTCGTGCAGGGTATTAATCCAAATTCTTATATTCATTCAGGAACCGGATCTAGCAGCTTCAGATTCTTCTGGGCGACCGCATCGAATCGCATGACATTCGATAATGACGTATGGTCAAATTCAGGATACGGCGTCTCGGCAGGCAGCAACGCAACGATGTTCTTTATCGATGGCGCTGGAGGTACTGCCATGCAGTATGTTTTCCTAAATAACTGCTCGGAGACGAATAGACAGTCTGGAAACGCTGGCAATAATTTCGCCGGATGTTCTTTCTACACGGTGAGTGATTCGTTGGTGCAAGGATGTTCTATCATCCAGCCAACCCTGGTAATCGATGAAGCGTGGCAGCCGAAGAGCGATGTTAGCAACTCTAGCTGGCGCGGTAACACGACCATTGTTGCATCAGTCCAGTATGCGTACAGCCCACTGCAGGCCATTGTTCCGTCGTTCAATAATTTCGAGGTTTGCTATAGCACTCTCATGGGCGGAGGCAGTATCACTTTCCCGATTGGGACCTTTCCTTACGGAACGATGTGGTGCTATCGAAACAGCGTAGAGGGAACGAATGGCGTAGTGTGTGGGCAACCGGGATCCGACGGCCCTTATGTATTCGATTCAAACGCGGTGCAAGGAGGAGGGCTCCCGGTTGGCGCCTCAGTTCAAACCGATGGATTGAATCTCATTGAATCATCCGGTCTGTTGACATCGACCGGCGCTCTGACTCTTGCATTCTCAACGTCGATCGGGAAGGTTGGAGCGCAGATAGCCTGAGCGCCAAATTTGCTCGTCAACAATATTATCCAGGCTCTCGCCCTGAGCAAGTTCGCCGTTGATTACGGTATAACCGTCTTCATGATCGCGTAGCCATCGGTAGCGCCTCGCGTCGCGTTCATCGTCGGTCATGCTTCGTTCCTACCCTTATCTATTGGCCCAAGTATCGGCGTCATAATATGTCTGCCGAGAATTATAACCACCGCCAGCGTCATGCAAATGACGTCCTTAATCACGCACATATATTTCCTTGCATTTGTTCGGCCAAACTCAATATTTGGTAGCTCAATAAATCGGTAGCTAAAGTAAGCGCATGCGAAGGCTGCGGCGATACCGAGCGGTACAGGTAGCGTGCGCCCAGGCCCCCAAATAAACATCTGCTGCCAGATGTATAGGCTGTACGAGATGTGGCCTATGAATCTCATGGGCGCGAGTTCTAGGAATCTGCCTATCCAGTTCGATGGACACGATACGATAGCTCCTAAAATGACCACTGGTAGTAAGTCTTCTGCGGTCAGTACGATATTGGCATTCACTGGTGGCAATCCCATGACGCAAAGAATCAGAGCAATTACTCCTATAACCGTGATACCAGCCGATATCCACGGCCTTAACTTGAATGAGAAAAACGCGAGCGAACATCCCCACAGCAGCGTATCAACAACCGCATCGGTCCCGTGCTGATTCCAGACCAGCCATGGTGCGTGGAATATTCCTGCCAGGATATTGAAATGGTGATCGAGCGCGCGCCATACGATTACGCCACATATTAATGTCAGCGCAGTGCGCCATCCCTTGGCCACGCCAAACGTGATCAGCGCGAGTGGCCATAGAAGATAGAAATGCTCTTCCACAGAGAGTGACCAGAAATGACCGGCACGAAAGCCTAGATGATCTGCTGGATCTATGTAATTCACATAGAAAAACATCGCGGCTAGTATCGGCTTGTCGGTGCATATAACGATTCCAATCGCGCTTGCTACGGCGAGAACAGCCAAATACACTAACGCTGGCGGTATAATACGAAATATACGACGCAGGTAGAAGTTACTCAATGAAATGTGGCCGCTCTTGCGGTATTCATCAATCAACCGCGTAGTGATCAGGTAGCCTGATAGGGCGAAGAACAGCAGCACACCGGTGCGTCCGAGTGCCTGGATACGTCCTTTGGTAGCGTGCGAAGTGATAACCATTAGAATCGCCACCGCTCGCAGCCCATCGAGTGTTGGAATTCGGCCGCGCGTCATTTCACATCTCCTGCGGCATCATGAGATTGTGAGGCATGGCGTAATCCACAATCGATAGCGGCTTGATTGAAACCACATGAACAATCCCCGTACGGATGGTGCCTGCCGTGGTATAGCAATCCGTGGCAATCGGACATGTGTTGCCCGTACCGTCTCATTGACGCCTCAAGAACGGCAACACGTTCGCGCAGCGGCGTCACATCCTCGACTTGCTGCTTTAACAGACTGCGACATTGAGCAAGCGCAGCGTCGCGTTTGTGGAGTTCCTGCGCTCCTGCTTCGTACCCCTCGGCGTAGGCAACTTGGTATTCGGTTGTCACTTGGCTGCTCCGGCATCAGATTGTGACCTGTCGGGGCCATATACCAACTCCGTAGCCAATTGCTCGCGGAGCCTTTTGTTCTCGGCTTCTAACTCGCAGAATCGTAATACGGCCGCCTCAAGTTCATTTATACGGTCAGCCGCATCATCGTAGATGTTCGGCTTTGCATAGTGGCCTCCCGCTACTCTAAGGCTCTGTACCAGTGTCATTCTGACTCCGCGATGGTTCTAGGATCGTTGAAATCAGGATCGCATTCAGGGCAGCGGCAACCCTCCATGTGCTCGGCTCCGACGCCAGCGCGGCAAGCTCGCGTGTGTCCGCGAGGGTCATCCCATGTCCGGCCGCAATCCGTGCAATGCGCTCGCGTTCCCTTCGGCGGTCTCATGGCTCAGCGCCTCCGCTGGCAGGAGAGCCTGTCCATAAATGCTCGCAGATTCTTGTCGGTGTCTTCATGGTGCGGGCGATTTCCTCGGCTTCCTCGCGTGTTGGAAATCTCTCGCCGTGGTTCGCGATTGAGCAAAATCCCTGTTCAGACCAGTAAAGCGTATGCCCAGCAGCATCCATCTCAATGAGCCACGCTATCTCGTCCTTGGCATTGGCAGCGCGCATCCCCTCACGGAATGTGTTGATTGCCTGATTTGCCATGCAGGTATGCTCGCAACCCGTCTCGCCACATGCGATGCAATTGCGCATCTGATCGATGCGACCATCGCAATCTCGGCAGCGCGGCGCGGTGATCGTGTTGTATTCCCATCCGCAGTACCGGCACTTAGCCATGCTCATCGCCTCCATCGGATTGTGATGCGGCGATTTCTTCGGAGCCAGCGCATTGCCTGAGAAATGCGTCCAGCCGCTTGCGCCACAGAGAGTTGTCGCCGTCTAGTAAGTGAGTCTGCGCACCGCGTAGCAAATCAACGGCCTCAAGGAATGCGCGCGAGTGACCTGAATTGGCTTTTGAGTAGTGAGCCCAATCCCATGCGTTTTTGGTATCAGTTGCCATGTCTAGCCTCTGTATTAGCCTGTGGCGAAAGCCCGTTACGTGGGCCAGACGGCGCAGCGCGCTCCTGCTTCAAGGTCTCTTCAAGAACGCGGATGCGTTCCTGGCGCTTGCTATACCATGCGTGACAATTACTAATTTCCTCGTTAGCCAGCTTCAATTCGGTCTCAAGTTCTTTGCATCGGCACTTCATCGCGTCTATGCCCCATTGCCAAGCCTCCCATCGTTCCCAAGATACAATTGGCGAGCCGTAATAGCGCTCGAACTCGGCTTGCAGATGATCTTCGTCACGCGCGGAATTAGTCATACGAGCGAATCGCTTATTTCGTGACCATGCGCTCTGCACAATTCTTCGGCGAGTCGGCGACGCTCGGTCTCGGTCTGTTCGAGGGCGTCTGCTAATTGCAGGATTACTCCCCGCACGTGCTGCGCGGAAACACGGGATGGATATGACACGTCTTTGCTCACATTCGCTGTGCTGCGGGCAGATTCGATCAGCCTAATTATGTCGGGACGCAGTTTCATGGCTTGGAATCTGGATTGGCTTGTGGCGTGCTCATCGCAGCATCGACAGACAGAAGGTCGGCGCAGGTGCCTAGGATTGCGCGCCTAACGTTGTAAGACAGGATTTTCCTATCTCGGTTGCGGCGCCAATGCTTGCCCAGCTCCACCAGGTCATCGACAGCCGCTTCGAATTGCCGCTCTAGCATGTCCGCTGACGCCGCTGCTTCTTCTGCGTTCATTCGCCACCTTTGGATTGACGTGCTGTCGCCTCGAAACAATCCCCACACTCGGCCTTCGGGTGATTGTGAACATGGCACCAGCCGCAGTAGAAATGCCCTATCTCCCCGGCGCGAGTGCAGTTGGCGCGCTCTAGGTCATCTTGAATCGGCGGATGTCCGGCCGCTTGCTCGAACTGTTCTGCGGTGATGTTCATTTTTCCTCCGTGACAGCACGTGAAGTACGTTCTGTCAGAGACGCGACGGCAACGCGGTGCATCTCTTCGGCCTCTTCCCATGTTGCGCAGCGCGTCTGATATTCGCCGTCGTTGTCATCTCCAAAAATCATGGTCTCGAATATCAGCGGATCGCCGTCACCAAATTGGTGATCGAGGCCGATGAACACGGTAGACACGCGCTTGCCGTCAACAATCGTCTCAGCAACTCGGCGATCGGCCGTCTCGAACCAATGAGCCCACTTCATTAGGTCGTTGCACTTCTTGGCTTTATGCCCCATCCAAAATGTATTTCTGACTCATTTGTCACTCGCTTGTGGCGGATAAACTTGCACGCCGTTGTGGAAAAGGGTCGGAGGTTCGAAGCAATGCAAAATTACTTTCACCGAATCAGCGCCTTTCCACCAAGTTTTTACGAATCCCCAAAGCAACTGGCAGAGATTGGCTCTGCTGCAATCTGCCTGATACGTAACCTCGTAGCTGCCCTTAGGAATGTCCCTACAAAGTTTCATTTCGTGACACCTCCCTGGTTCGCAGTAGTGCGTTTACGCTTCGACTGTTTCTTGAGCCGGCGCACGATCTTTTGCTTTTCCAGCTTCTCGACCTTGCAGTCAAGTAGCCCGAGCGCCTTATCGATCTTTTCGAGACGCGAGATAACGTCCAGCAATTGTTTGGCAATCTTCGGATCAATTGTCTCGATAGGCGGCAGGGGCCATTGTTTTGGGTGCCACGGCTCCGGTGGTTCCTTCGGCCAAGGCTTCTCAGGATACGGATAGGTGGGAAGATTCCCCCACGGCTGGGTGATATTGCTAACCACGCACATCTGCATCTCCTTTCGTTTCCAAAGCTGAATATTTCTTCGCGCAGGTATCCATGTGAAGCGCTCCTTCGGGAGCCGAGCAAGTGCAGCACGTTTCCTTTGGTGTCACCACGCTCTCAACGCCAAGGGCTGTGAGGCGTTTGTATTCGCTTTTCGAGTGGACTTGGCGCGGCGTTTCCTTTGATGTCATGTGCCTGCTGGCGACTTCCGCTATCTGTTTGATCAATCGCTCCTGGTAAGCCTCTGGCGCAGTCTCGGGGATGAATCCCTCGCTGCCAGCGTGGACTTCATAGATCTCCCGCAGCGCCGCCTCAAGCTTGGCCTCTCGCTCTTGATACTGTTCCTTTGCTGTGTCGTAGCCATCCTGGAAAGGCGTTTCCCATGGCCAGCCGACTATCGGTGTCTCGGTAGAATCGATATATGCCAGCCGTGCCTCAAGCTCGCGGATACGGTCCGCAGCCTCTTGTTCAATCGGCGTATTGAATACAGGAATGCCGGCGACAGTCTTTCGCGTTAGGCGCTCTACCAGCGTCTTTGGGTCATTCATGTTCAGAGGCTCTTTGCAGTGCTGTCATAGGCCACTGGCGAACCTGTAAATAGCTAGGGAAGCTGTCGAAATCCTTAAACGTCGGCCAGTTGGCCTGCGATCCCTGCTTCATGAAAAAGGCCGTTTCAGTCACAGCGCATTGCGCGCGAATGAAGTCAGCCCACTCGCGCTCCATTGGCCTTGCGCCGTGGCCGCTCTCGCCGCCGACGATCACCCAATCGAGATGGTCAAATCGATCTACGAATCTGATCGGCCCTAACAGGGGTTCGCATGACAGGAACCGGATACGCGCAGGCATCGCCAGCAGCTTCGGAATGTCGCGGTCAGCTTCTTCCTGATTTACCACGCTGATACCTAGCCAGACATTCGGCGGCCATATCACGCCAAACGGCACCATCTTGGCGACATTGCCGATTCGCTTCGTGAGGATCAGCCAATCAAGGTTGGGCGTCTTGCGGATCAGGTCCCAAAGCATCTCGCGAACCGGCGCCAGGTCATCTGCATTGTCGAACACGTCAGCCATGGAGGCGCAGAACACTCTCAGCCGTTTACCCTCTTTCCTGGCCCTACGCTCCCACCGGAGCGGCGCAGACCAATGTTCCTCACCGAAGAACCGACGCTCGCCGTTCGGCTCCCAGAGCGTCGTATGGTTCGGCAGGAGGCGTGCAGCAAAGGCTTTGGCATAGCAGTTCTTGCAGCCAGGCGAGACCTCAGCGCACCCCCACCATGGATTGAAGGTCGCGTCCGTCCACTCGATTGCGCTGTTTTCAGCCATTGCCACAATCCTTTGCAGACTGACTACGAAAGTGCTGCAGGACTTCCGTTATATCCGCAAGCGCCATCTCGGCGCACTTCACCGCGCCGCTCTCGCTGGATGTCTTTATGATCGCGTCGCAATACCCCTGAGCACTAGCGAGCTTGCCAAACATTACGATTTCTCTAGCCTGCATAAAGGTACCTTCGCTTGCGATAGTCACAGTGTTTTCCAAGTTCTGACCGGCTTCGGAATCCAAACGATAGGCCCGTTTGGACGCCAACTGACGGGAATGTAACGTTTCTTCTCGCTCATCGCTGCGACGCATCATGCTTATGCGGAATCCCGGCGTCCACTCGCTGGCGGATCTCTTCGCGATCCACGCGAATATCTTTCGGCGCTGAAAACCCTAGCCGTACTTGACTTCCCTGTACGTCAATCACAGTCACTGTAATATCCGGCCCGATGCAGACAATTTCCCCGATTCGGCGCGTCAATACGAGCATCGCTAACCCTCCTTGAATACAAAATTGGCCCCCAAACGGGGAATGTCAAAGTCACGATAACGGTAATAAATACGACTGCCCACATCACTAGGATAAAGGCGATCCACTCGGCGATGATCCTACCCCTTGGCACGCTTGGTCCTCGGCCGCTTCGGCTTTCCCTTGCCGTTCTTGCCGCCTTTTCGGCCGATGCGGCGCATGTATTCGCTCACGGATTCGGGGATGCGTTTGGTCATATCAGCTCTCGAATACTGGCGCGTAATCCTGCGGGCGCTTAAACGCGAGACTCCCATCCGCATTGCGCCACGTACTTGCTACCGCTGCTAAGCAATCGCGCGAGGCTTCGCCGTCATAGGCGTCCGGCTGCACGCGCAAGAGATATCGCTTCACCGTGCCATCGGGCTCGGGCGTGGAGTTGAGCAGATCTATCATGACGATTGCCTCATCCTCAGGGACTTCTTTGCGCAAAAGTCGCGCACTGCGTAGGCCAATTAGGTAGTGATCTGCCTTGCATTCCTGGACGACAACAGCGCCTGAGTCAGAAAGGTATTTCTTTGGCCCATACCGATCGATCATGATGCGGCGCACTTCGGCATTCTTCTCGGTCTCGATCTGATGCACGGTGAGAGTCTCTGGTGTCTCAACGATCTGCTGCGTTACGCGTACGCCGTGAATCGAATAGATGCCCCAGCCATCGCCCCAGGACACTGCAGCGCCTGAATCATTGTGCAGGCGATGCGAACCCCAACCGCGTGGGCGTGCCGGATCGACGAGTTCGCGGTGAATTTGGCGCGGCCTCTCGCAGACCATGAGGAAATCTTTGTGCGGGTACCACCAGCAGGCAGACTGAATCGTCTCTTCGTACGCGATCCCGCGGCGCCATAAATCGCCATTTAAATCGAGATTCCCGACCTCGCGAAAGAACGATGTATACGCGCCACCCCAATACCATCCGCCTGCCCAGAACTGACCGCCTAAGTAATTCGGCCACATCTTTTCGATGCATTCCATGACGACCTCTTGAATGGCGGATTTAGATACTGATCCGCGAACCGCGCCGCCAACCGCGCCGCCAACCGCGCCGCCAACCGCGCCGCCAACCGCGCCGCGAACCGCGCCGCGAACCGCGTCGTCAACCGCGTCGTCAACCGCGTCGTCAACCGCGCCGCCAACCGCGCCGTCAACCGCGCCGCGAACCGCGTCGCCAACCGCGCCGCGAACCGCGTCGTCAACCGCGCCGCGAACCGCGTCGCCAACCGCGCCGCCAACCGCGCCGCCAACCGCGCCGCGAACCGCGCCGCGAACCGCGCCGCCAACCGCGTCGTCAAC
>Ga0210398_10000232_pt1 | contig 68999 bp, 64 predicted proteins | sample IncBWC4OmetaG_FD_161047 | JGI IMG/M metagenome (GOLD analysis project Ga0210398, IMG submission 161047) | Forest soil microbial communities from Barre Woods Harvard Forest LTER site, Petersham, Massachusetts, United States - Inc-BW-C-4-O | ecosystem: Environmental > Terrestrial > Soil >... | reverse complement strand
CGAGCGTAACCGAGTACGGATTGCCCTGTTCAATCGCGTGCACGAACCTATCGAGTGCGACGCGATCATAGAAGATGCCAAAGCCAGCGCGGACAACCAACTTATTGCTGTCCAGAGGTTGCCACGCCATTCCGATGCGTGGGGCAAAGTTGCTCAACGGGACATGTTGGTTAAGGGCAGTGTCATTTGAGTTGGTAAGAACTCCTGGGGGCGGTGGGCCGTAAAACCTCTGGTAATTCCTCGGGACCACGTTGCCAGCCAAGCTCAGGGCTGGATTTGCGAGTGCGTCTGCCAAGGTTGTCGGTACGGCGGAGTTAGGCACTTGACTGAGAGCGCTGGTCCAAATGTTGGTAGCGTTGCCCTGTGTATCCGTTAGCGTTCCGTCGTACTCCCAACGGAGGCCCAAATTCAACGTGAGCCGAGAACTGATCTTATAATCATCCTGCACGAAGGCATCGAAGTTCGGCAGCCGATAGTGATGCGGGATGCCATTGGGTCCGCTTGTTACGCAGAACAGGCACTGAATGATGTTCCCAGGCTCGCCAACGAGCAGATCGTTGAAGGAGCCCACCACCAATAGTCCCCGCTCCAAGCCCTGAAACAGCAGGTTCCACTGAGTTTGCTCGAACTCAACGCCCGCTCGGATCGTGTGCTTGTTGTGCGACCAGGATATTTGATCTGCTTCCTGGAACTGGTTGACCGGGCTGAAATCGGGGTCAATCGTGCCAAAAATGTCGTAATTGCCCGTGGCTATTACTGTGAAAGGCGGCTGAGTCAGCGAAGGCGAGCTTGGTGTGCTAGAGGTCATGCCCAAGTTTGCGTAGCTTGCTCCCGCCGGGACCTGTTGAGAACCTTCGGCGAACAGGCGCTGGTACGACACGCGGGCCTCGTTAACAAAGTTGTTGCTGACGAGTGTCGTTAGCTTGAGCAGGCCGTTGATATTCGAGTAATAGTTCAGTTGGGGTGTACCTGGCAGATCGCCATTCAACGTAGTCAGCTGAGGATTTCGCGAATAGAAGAATCGAGTCGCGAGCGTGTTCTTGCTGTTGAGGATGTAGTCGCCATTTCCAATGTATTGATCTTCGTTGTAGATAGCAGGGATGCTGAAATTGCAGGTGTAGTAGGCGTTGGGCGAAGGATTCTTCGCCGCGTCGAAGTTCGAGAAGCATCCCGGAGTGGCCGACGGACCGTTGGCGACATTTGTCGTGGGATAGTAGAACCCGCTCTTGGTCGGTCCCGGAAGATTCAGTATCTTGAGCGTCACAGGATTTAAGTTGGTACCGTCGCACAGTGGCTCTCCCCCGCCGGCCAAGGTCAAGTGCTGCGGGTCAACGCTTCCGGGATCCGTTTGCGGGTTGAAATAGATGGGATTCGTATTATTTGCAGTGCAGTTTGCCGCGGCTAACGCCACCGCCCACGGGGACGTCGGATCCGTGCTGCGGGCCCCGGTCGGGATCGGGGGCAATTGCGCGCCGAAGGTTGTGCCAAGGGCTGTCACGCCGTTCTTGGAGCGCGTTCCCTGATAACTGAAGAAGAAGAACAGCTTGTCCTTCTTGATCGGGCCGCCGACCGAGCCACCAAACTGCTGCTGGTTCAAGGTCTGGTGAGGCTGATCGGGAGTCAGGTTGTAGAAGTAGTCGCTGGAATTCAGGATCGAATCACGCGTAAATTCAAACACCGAACCGTGAAACGCGTTCGTGCCGCTCTTGGTGACCACGTTGACGTTTGCGCCGGGGTTGCGGCCGTAGCTGGCGTCGTAGGTCGAGGTCTGGACCTTAAACTCTTCGATTGCGTCAGGATTAGGGATTCCGATACCCGCGTAAATCCCGAAGTCTCCTGCGCTTCCGCGGTTGGCGATGTTGTCAATCGCCACTCCATCCATCTGGAAGTTGTTCTGGCCGGGGTCATTTCCATTCACGCTAATATCCTGGGTGCCCTTGCCCAAGGTCGTGGCGTTTTCCGGTGATCCGCTGGTACCAGCCGAGAGACCTAGAATCTCAGTGTAGTTGCGCTGGGCCATGGGGAGCGCGTTGATCTGACCGCCGGTTACCGTGGTGCCGAGCGTGGAGCTCTGCGTCTGGAGGGTTTCAACGTTGCTCTCAACAGTGACGGTCTGAGTTACGGCGCCAACCTCGAGTACCTTGTCGAGAAGAGGTGTCTCGGTAACGTCAATCACGACGCCGGAAACTTCGGCGGACTTGAAGCCCGCGGCGGCGAACCGAACCCGATAGGTTGCAGGCGGCAGCAGAGAGAACTTGTACACTCCATCGGGGCCCGTGGTAGTAGCGCGCTCCTGGTTCGTTCCGGAATTGGTAATTGTTACCGTCGCATTCGGGACCGATTTGCCCGACTGGTCGGTGATTGTCCCGGTGAGTGCACCCGTTCCCGCCGACTGCGCCGCGGCACGGTTCGCGCTAATCCCGATGAAAATCAGCGCGCTCAAAACGCACACCAAGACACACCGCAACGACTTCTTAGTATTTACCATTTTCCACCCTCCCCCAATTGAACCGAGTCACGTGCACAGTGGCACGGATACACGCATTCCTGGCTCGGTTAATACTATAGGAAACAAAGACGTGTCAAGTTCAAACCAAATATGGTCTCGTCCGAAGCGTGCAAACGGTAAACCTTAAACGGAACGAGAAAAGGGGAAATTGGGCAGGCGCGGTGGTTTGACAGATTTTTCGCCACGATGTTACAGTCGGTGACGCTGCCGAGGTAGCTCAGTTGGTAGAGCAGCCGATTCGTAATCGGCAGGTCCCCGGTTCAAGTCCGGGCCTCGGCTCCACCCATTCCGCTAGCAGACAAGCAGTTGCGCGGACCTGATTCGGACGGTTGGTGCCGTTTGTTGCAGGGCCGCTGTAAGTTCCCTTTTTTCGCGACTCTGCTCCGAGCCAATCCATCGCGTTAACTCCTGACTCGGCCACACTCTTGACGTACACATTGATCGACAGTCCGATGTTCCCGGATCGTCGAACCGAACATGCCCATGAGCGTCGTAATGCCCGCATTAGAAATGACCGAGGACACTCGGACGCTCGTCTCCTGGCGGAAGAAGGAACGCGAAACCGTCATCAAGGGTGAAATTGTGCTTAAGATCGAAACGGACAAGGTCGTTGTCGAACTGGAAGCGCTAGCCGACGGCGTTCCGGCGGGAGTGAAGGCGCAACCTAGCGATGTAATTCCAGTCGTTCGGCGCCCGCCGGAGCTGGTACAAACACGCGCGCGACGTCGATCGCAGGAGGTTCACGTCGGTGAACGCTGAGCGTAGCGCCGCGTGAGGGTGTAGAGGACCAACTCTACACGACTTGATATTCCCAATTTGTCATAGATCTTGAAAAGATAGTTGCTTACTGTGTGCTCGCTAATGCCCAGGTCTTGTCCGATCGCTCGGTTGGAGAGGCCGTCAGCTACAAGATTGACTACCTCATCTTCCCTCTTGGTCAGCAAGGATCGACCTTGAAAGCTCGCGGCACGAAGAGGCGTTGCACTGATCAAGGCCTCGAGAAGCAAGTGGAGCTGTTTACTGTTGGCCCAGATTTGCCCACGATGAACTGAGCGGATGCACTTGCAAAGCGATGATAGAGGTTCCGTTCGACAGAAAACACCTTTTGTCCCGCTTCGAAACGCATCGACAATCATCTCGTCAGGCACTGACTTGAGCAAGAGAATGACGCGCGTCTTGGGAAAAGAGACTCTTAGCTCATTCACAATCTGGAAACCCATGAACGGTCCATCCGCCAAGTCTTGGTTCACAAGCGCGATGTCCACTTGGCCTATCTTCAGAAATTGAAGGATCTCAATGCGAGTTGTCGCGCAAGCAACGACATCAAAGACAAAACGCGATCGCGTGATCGCACTTTTGAGGAGGTGGCAACTCATTCGACTATCGTCGGCGATGAGGACACGGATTCTCTCACGGCGGGACGTCGACAACTCATTGCCAACCGATCCGGCACTTACCGACGTTGTGGGAGTCGCCACCATCCACTCACTTTTCGCGAAAATCCTGCCTGGAATTTCTAGAACATTTTGCGAGCGCGCACACAGGGGATTTGGATTGTAGGGATTTGACGACGATCGAGTCAAGCAAATTGTCATTCATCGATGATAAATTCTTCAGACAATTCAGATAATAATGAACAATCGGGGACTCGCTCTGACGCGGTTACATAATTGCAGGGTACCTTTTACCCCGAATTCGTTGATAGAGCGCCTGGCTTGAGTAGGGAAGTTTCCACCTAAGATCGAGACGACCGTCACACCGCTATAGGCAAAAGATCCCTGACTGTTCCGCATCCCGGTGCTACCGAACCCTTGAGAACTATTGCCTCTTGTTCATTTTGAATCTAACGATTAGATTGTCCCGCGATCCAGAAGGCGACAAATTATGGCGGCTATTGGCGTTCCATCGGAATCGTTTCGAAGAATCGATGGCTCAACATTGGGAAAAAGATTTACAGTACTAGAGGTAATGGACCGTCGACGAAGCCATCGTTACGATTTGAGAACCCAAGTTGGTTTCTCTTGGGAGGATCTTGAAGGAATCTACCACCGAGAAGAAAGCTTGACCCGTGACATCTCCGAGGTGGGAGTATTTGTAGTGGCGAATTCCTGCCCGCCTGTCGGAACAACGGTCCAGCTCGAAGTTTCCTTTCACTCCGCGACCGCTCAAGGAGTGCGAATACAGGCACAGGGTCGGGTTGTTCGCGTGGAGAAGGCGGATCCATCGCAGGCACACGACGGTTTTGCGGCAGCAACAGAGACGATAAAGGTTTTCAATCATGAGCTGGAGCCTAACAGCCGTAAACCTGGCCGGGTAAGGAACAGAAGATCGGGTGGAAGAGTAAATTAGATCAAGGAGCCTCTAAGTTTCGACCGGATTATGACGATGGAACATGCTTCGACCAAAGTTGAAACTTTCACGATGCACAAAGCAGCATCGCCACCAGAGGAAGTGATCTTTGGCAGATCTCCTGCTATGGAGGCTGTGCGGCTGAGCGTTGACGTTGCCGCTGGCGCGAATGTCCCGATCCTCCTTCAAGGACCGAGCGGTAGCGGCAAAGAAATCCTTGCGCGCTTCATCCATCACCGTTCTTCGTGGAGGCACGGCACGTTCGTGAAGGTCAACTGCCCAGCGATTCCGGGCACGCTATTTGAAAGCGAACTGTTCGGATATCAGAAAGGTGCCTTCACGGGTGCGTATGCTTCTAAGCCCGGGCGGATCGAGTTGGCGCACCGGGGCACGCTCTTCTTGGATGAGATTGCCGAGCTCGAACCCAGCCTCCAGGCAAAACTCTTGCAGTTACTGCAGGATGGAGAGTTCTGCCGAATCGGCGGCCAACAGGAGCGACAGGTCGAGGTGCGCTTCATTTGCGCAACGAATCGCCAACTCGAAAAAGAAATCAAGGCAGGTACCTTTCGTCACGATCTTTACTACCGGATTAACGTTCTGACGATTGAACTGCCCAGTTTACAGCAGCGGACTTGTGACATTCCTGTTCTGGCGAACTACTTTCTTGACAAATATGGAAGAGACTTCAACCGCCCGGTCCGTACTCTGTCCAGCCGATCAATTCGAGCCCTGGAAAAATATAGCTGGCCCGGAAACATTCGGGAGTTCGAAAACATCATCAAGCGCTACGTTATTACGGGCAGTGAAGAGACACTCAGCGGGGCGATGGAGAATGGCCATCAGGGGGACCTGAGTGCCGAGAACCCGATCGAAGGGACCATAAAACTAAAGGATGTGACACGAAAGGCCACTAAAGAGCTTGAGCAAAAGATCATCCTGAAAGCTCTGGAAGCTCACAGATGGAATCGTCGGACGACTGCTCGCGTCCTGAGCATCAGTTACGCTGCTCTTCTTTATAAATTGAGGGAAGCCGGAGTCCCGCCACGAGGGCCTGGGAGAAGGTCCAAGAATCGTGCTTCGCCTGCTACGGACTTTGAACCAGCCCACATCGCATAGCCGTCCGGTGGCATTACTAAGCCGAACACTGGTTGAGAAAATTGGTACGAATCATGTCAGCGAGGGCTTGGCTGGTCTTCAGTTGCGCTGAATTCGTCGCGGAGCGGCTTAAGCCGACTTCGTGAGCGTGGCTTGGTCAAGCCTCTCTTACCAACATCAAACGGATAGCCCTCAATTCAGTCGAACCTCGAAGGGTCGATTCCAACCGGGTCACAGCCACGATTCCCACCCGATTCTGAGTGTTCGTCAAAACCCAGAACACGCACTGCCAAGTCGTATCCACTCGCAACAGATCTGAACCCGGGCCCCTGGCGATGGGTACCCACGGAATATAAAAACAATTCTTCTCTTTCGAAACAAACTTATTACATCACTTCTCTCAAATCACATTCTTGGAATCCCGTCTCACACGCAATCTCAAGTCCATCAGGTAATTGGGATTGAACGTGTGTGGTGAGGAGATTGGCCTTCCCGTTGCATCATAGAATTTGGAATCTAACAAATGCTGTGACTGATGTGGCGGTAGCTTGTCCGATCGGAAGCTTCATGCAGTCCCGCTGGACGACACGGGAAACTGTGATATTGTGACCGAATTAGAGACTACTTCGAATTTGTCAGGCGGAGTTTCGATATTGCGGTGGTTCGCCCTGCAAGTTCGATCCCGATCTGAAAACATCGTCGCAACTTTCCTCCGTGGATACGGATATGAGTGGTTCCTACCTAGCTATAAATGCAGGCGGCAGTGGTCGGATCGGGTCAAGCAGATGGAAGTTCCTTTGTTTCCCGGCTACCTCTTTTGCAGGTTCAATCCCCAAGACCGACTTCCCATACTGAAGACACCTGGCATGATTGGGATCGTTGGCATAGCCAATACCCCCATCGCAGTAGATGACGGCGAAATTGCTGCTCTTCGCGCCCTGGTGAATTCCCAGCTCCCCCGTCAACCTTGGCCGTACCTACAGGTCGGCCAGAGAGTCAGGATTGAGCACGGAGCTCTTTGCGGCCTCGAGGGAATCTTATTGAATTTCAAAGGGGACCATCGCCTGGTGTTGTCCGTGACGCTCCTCCGGCGCTCCGTCGCAGCCGAAATCGATAGCGCTTGGGTGACCCCGATTCATGAGCGTCCTCACGCCGGCGTCTCGACGAGGGCCAATCGGCCAATGCCCGGTCAACCACCTGGGTAGATGAGCTTAGAGAAATCACCCTCATTTGACCAAACCCCTCGATACCGCAGGCCGCACAGAGGAGCGCCGAATGATAGACGATGATGCGAGTACCGTGATCTAGATGAATTGGACCGAGAAACCTCGTTGGGCTGAGATCAAGCGTCCCTACACGGCGGCCGATGTGATTCGGCTTCGCGGCTCCTTACAGATCGAATACACGTTGGCCCGCAACGGAGCTGAGCGGCTTTGGAATTTGTTCCAAAGTCAACCCTATGTAGCGGCGCTCGGCGCGACGACAGGAAACCAAGCAATTCAGCAAGTCCGCGCGGGTCTGTCAGCCATCTATGCTAGCGGCTGGCAGGTCGCCGCTGACCTGAACGCGGCCAGAGAAATGTACCCTCACGAAAGCCTCTCCCCTTCCGACAGCGTCCCCAATCTTGTGCGAAATATCAATAAATCTTTGCAGCGCGCGGATCAGATCCACCATGCCGAGGGCAGAACCGAGATCCACTGGTTTGCGCCAATCGTGGCGGACGCAGAAGCGGGCTTCGGCGGTAATCTCAATTCCTTTGAGTTAATGAAGGCGATGATCGAAGCCGGCGCAGCAGCGGTGCATTTTGAAGATCAACTTTCCATTGCCAAGAAGTGCGGCCACATGGGAGGAAAGGTCATCGTTCCCATTCAAGAATTTATCCAGAAACTGATTGCAGCGCGTTTGGCTGCCGATGTCATGGGTGTCCCGACCTTGTTGATCGCGCGCACCGACGCCAACACTGCGCGGTTTATCACCTATGATGCAGACGCGCGCGATCGCAAGTTCATCACCGACGAAAGAGCGCCCGAAGGTTACCTCGAGTTTCGCGGTGGGATCGATGCCGCGATCGTTCGCGGATTAGCGTATGCTCCTTATGCTGATCTGCTTTGGTGTGAGACCTCGGCGCCTGATCTCAAGGAAGCCCAGAGATTCTCAGCTGCAATCCACGAACAATTCCCGGGCAAATTGCTTGCATACAACTGCTCGGCTTCTTTCAACTGGGTCAAGCAGCTCGATGCGACGACCATCCGCAATTTCCAGGTGGCGCTCAGCGCCATGGGCTATAAATTCCAATTCGTCAATCTCGCTGGGTTCCACTCCCTCAATCTCGGCATGTTCGACCTTGCTCGTGATTTCCGCGAAACAGGAATGGCCGCCTACCTCCGCTTGCAACAGAGCGAGTTCGATCTGGCAGAAAGTTATGGCTACGAGGCGGTAAGACACCAGCGATTTGTGGGTACCGGCTACTTCGACGACGTTGCCCAGACGATTGCAGGGGGCGGATCTTCGACGACGGCGCTCAAAGGATCTACCGAGGAAACGCAATTCGCAACATCCTCCTCCTCTGTATTTGCGACTTCAAGAAGTGAAAGGTTGCGGGAAAAAGCGTGAGACCTAAAACAGCACTCCTTTATGCAAGCGCATCGACCCTTGATTCCAAAGATGGAAACTGGGTCGCGTGCGTGGGACTTTCCATAGCGACGACGATTCCGTCGCGTTGCTAAACCCATGTATAAAGCCTTTTTTGGACTAACTCGCAATCCGTTTGAGCTCTCACCAGATCCCTCCTTTATGTGTCCGTCAGGAAGGAGCGAGGAGGCTCTTGCGTCGATTTACCACTCTATTTTGCAGCGGAAAGGGTTTGTCGTCTTGACCGGCGAAGTCGGTACCGGCAAGACGCTGGTGGTGCGCTACTTGTGCGATTTGTGGAAAAATCGGCGAATCCCCTTCGCCAACATCATTGGACCAAGCTTATCTGTCAGCGATTTCTTGAGCTATCTAGTCTTTGACTTGGGAATTGAGGCCACAGAACCCACGAAAGGAAACCTCCTTCGTGCTTTATACGGATTTCTGCTCGCTCAGCATGAAAAAGGTCTCACCACCGTCTTGGTAATCGACGAAGCGCATCAAGTGTCCCCGTCTGTGCTCGAAGAAATCAGGCTACTGACGAACTTCGAGACCGCTCAAGAAAAGCTGTTACAGGTCCTTTTAGTGGGGCAGCCTGAGCTTGACCAGAAATTGGATTCATTCGAGCTACGTCAACTCAAACAGCGCGTCGCGATCCGTTGCCAGCTAGAGCCTCTCTGCGAGGAGGAAACCGGACTCTATATCGAACGACGCCTCACGCTTGCGGGTGCGAAATTACAGGCAACCACGATATTCCCTGCGGAAACAGTGGGTGCCATTTACCGCTATTCGTCGGGAGTCCCCAGGTTGGTGAATAGCATTTGTGAGCAAGCCTTGGTCGCGGCATATGCACGGCATACTCCCGACGTTTCTGTTGAAATCATCGACGAGGTAGCATCCTATTTTCGCCTCGAGCCCACTGCCGATCTCGGGCGAACGCAAAAACCTTCCTCGCTCGCGGAGCATTGGGCGAGCTTGGTTCCTAGAATAGCCTGGCAGCCCGAGCCGGTCGTGCATGCGCCCGCCGCGATAGCTTCCAATCCAGAGTTGCCTTCAGGCTACGTGAAGACACTCACAGCGCAGTCAGCTCCAGCCATTCCGGCGAGCAAGCCGGAACCTTCCCTCACCGCAGTCAGCTCGCAGGAAGAAGTGCAGCGTTTGACGTCGTCAACCACAGTCACGAACGCTTCAACCATCGAGACGTTCAGGCAAAGCCTGGCCACAGACGGTCTCAGGCCCGGCATAGCAGCCCATGCCGAGAAGAGTTCGAAGCCCTGGCAGAATAGAAGGCTACTCGCGGCCGGGGTTGCCCTTCTGTCTGTTTTGGCGGGGGGTGGAAGCTTCTTGTTTCGATCAGGGGCCGTCGGGAACGCTGCTGGCAAGCCTGCCCCAGAACTAGCGCCGCCATCCGCAGCGACGAATCTCGGCGAAAATTCCGCTCCTCAACGAACGGAGCGAACTAAACAGTTCAATCCGTCCAAGCGAAGATCAACAAGTGAATCCACCGCAACCGAAGCAGAGGTTCTCAAGGCCACCGAACCATTTGACAGGGAGCAGAGTCAGGTGAGACCGGCGGCAGAGCGATCCGTCCCAAACGTCACGGCCGACCTTTTCGAGTCGCTAAATGCTCGCCCAACTTCGCGTCATGCGGAAGCATACGAAATCCAGGCCGCGCCGGATCCCGTGGCGGCTTCCTCGAGTGACGATAGCGTGCTGTCCGAAATTGTCCGTCCTTCTGATCTTGCTGCGCCTCCGCTGCAGGAATCGATCACGGACGGACCGCTGCATCTCGGCGGGCAAATACGGCAGCCCCGACTCCTCTCCTCGGTCATTCCTATTTTTCCGGCCGCCGCACCGCAGTCTCACATACAAGGTGACGTCGTTGTCCAGACCGTGATCGACGAGAGAGGTAGGGTGACCGATATGCAGATTGTTTCTGGCCCCCGACTTCTACGCCAGGCTGCCCTCGATGCCCTCCGCCACTGGAGATACGAGCCGGAGACGCTGAACGGTGCGCCCATATCGGTCCAGATGCTAGTGACCATCCGCTTTCGTCCTTAGGTCATTTCGCCACAAATGGAGTCAATCAAACGACAGGCCGGGGAAGCAGCGTATCGCGGACCCCGCATTTCTCGGCTTTTTGTTCTTATCTCGTCGCGGGAACGGGCTTGTGCAGCAGATCGCCCGTCAATATGGGCAGCGCAGGCTACAAGAGGACCCCTATGAACACGGAAACTTTGGCACAACGGATGGCGGAAGCCCGCGTGTACTGGCGCCTGGTTGTCGGATACAAATGGCATATCTTAGTGGGGACTTTTGCGCTGACACTTGTTTTTGCAGCGATCATCGCAAAATTGCCAAGCATATATGTGGCGACCACCACGATACTGGTCGACCCACAGCAAATTCCGGAGAAGTACGTGAGCCCCGCGGTTACCACCGATGCGTACTCCCGGCTCAATACGATCACCCAGCAGGTACTCAGCAGAACTCGCCTGCAGGAAATCCTCGACAGACTTAGCCTCTATCCCGAACTCCGAAAATCTCTTTCGCCCGAAGAATTGATCGAGAAAATGCGAGACGACATCACCATCCTCGTGAAGCAGGGATCCGGTCCAGAGTTGAGCACATTCACGATAAGTTACCAAGGTAAACAGCCCATAGTGGTCGCGGAAGTCGCGAACGAGTTGGCAGCGAGTTTTATTCAATGGAACGTTAACAGTCGGGAGCAACAGGTTGCCGGAACGAAGGAATTTCTCTCTTCAGAATTGGGGGCGGCCAAGCTCAGCCTCGAGCAGCAAGAAGACCAGTTACGACAGTTCAAAATGAAGCACCTAGGCGAAACCCCGGACCAAGCCGCGAACAATCTTCAGGCCCTGGCTAGTCTCCGTTCGACCTTACAGGCGAACGCAGATGCTATGAACCGCCTGGATGAAGAAAAAGTCCTATTAACAAGCTTGCCAGCATCGGGGCCGACCGCAGCGACCCCCGCCACCAATCTCACGGAACGTCAGCGCGTCGAACTAGAAAAGCGCCAGCTCGAAGCGAGCCTTCAGCAACTGCGCGAGCGCTATTCCGACAGCTACCCGGACGTAGTCACCGCAACCCGCCGATTGGAAGAACTCAACACACGCTTGGTGTCTTTGCCGCCGGACCCTATTGATCCAACAACCAACGAAACCGACAGGCCGGCGGCCGCTGCCGTTCGCCTGGAACTGATCGACCGGGAAATGAAGAAACTCAAGGGCCAGCAGGATCGCACACAATCCCAAATCGATGGTTACCAAGCGCGACTGGATGCCGCTCCTTTGCGCGACGAACAACTTGTGGAATTGACTCGCAACTATGAGATTTCGAAGCAGAACTATCAGACTCTGTTGGACAAGAGCTTTAGCATCGACATGGCTGCGGATCTAGAGCAGAAACAAAAGGGCGAGCGATTTACAGTGTTGGATCCGGCGCAGGTCCCGGAGAAACCTATCAAACCGGCGCGAAAGATACTCATTCCTCTCTCCGGCTTGGTCGCTCTGGTCGTCTCGATTTTCTTCGTGCTGGCCACGGAAGCGCTCAGTCCTGCGATAAAAACGGAAATGGAATTGAAATCCCTGCTTCCTAAGGGTGCAAGAATCGTAGGGCTCATCCCGCGCATTGAAATCGCCGCCGACGCGCGCCGAGATCGGCGATTGGCGATTTCCGCATCTCTCATTAGCGCGCTACTTTGCGTGGCGCTGATTCGCATCATTTGGCTAATCCGACTGGTCCTGTAAGGCAAGAGCCTACCAGTCCCGACCGCAGTTCAAACAAAACAGTTCGGAGTTCACTTTTATGAGCTGGTTTTACGAAGCGCTAGTGCGAGCCGAGAAAGAGCGTCCAAAATCGGGGAATGGAACCCGTGCAAGGACGCCCAGCCGGGATGGAGAATCGTTTCTGGCCCCGATTGAGTCCTTGCCTTCGATTGCGGCCGGGAGCTCTCCGTCGAAGCCTGAAGTACCATCGTCCGGGTCTTTGTCGACTGTTGAAAATCTTTCAACACCGGCATTGCCAGGCCCCGACATTCATGGTGAGGCAGGTAAGTCAACGAACGGTTTTCGCCGTCTCGCCTTACCACTCCGGGAGGACTCCCGCCTGGTCTTTCAAACCGATCCCCATGGAGTGCCTGCTGAACAGTTCCGTCTCTTGCGCCGAACTTTGAGGCACGAGTTTCCTGCCGGAGCTGTTCTAATGATTACGAGCCCAGGAGAAGGAGACGGCAAGACTCTGACTTCTCTGAATTTGTCTGCGTGCTTGGCCTCGCTAGGCGACGCAACACTTTTGGTGGAAGCGGATGTCCGCCGGCCGACCGTCCGCAACATCTGGGGCGGTGCGATCAAACCCCCGGGAATTGAGGACGCCTGGGCAGGGAAGGTGGAGCCGCGTCAGGCGATCCACCTGATCGAAGAACTCTCCCTTCACGCCGCACTGGTCGCAAAGATCCCCGAGAACCCTTCTCGCCTGGTAAACGCGTCCGGCGTCAAGCGGTTCTTAGTCTGGGCTCGGGAGAATTATAGCTGGGTGGTGCTCGATGCTCCCCCAGTGCTTCCAGCCGCAGACGTAGCTGAGCTGTTACCTTTGGCGGACGCCGCCCTGCTGGTAATCCGCGCCCAGTCAACCCCGCGGGAGCTCTCAAGACGAGCCTTCGAAATGCTGGGGACACGTCTCCATGGGGTGATTTTCAACGCAGCTACGGTCGATTCCAATCCCTACTACGGCTATTTGGGTCCGCACCAAGGAGCGGACACCAAGAAGGCGAGTCCGATCCGATCCGCGACAGGGAGCAAGGAGAAATGAAGCCCGTTCTAGGGAATGCGCGTCGCGTTCTGCGATGGTTATGGGCGGGCATGCTAGTGACGAGCGGGTGCTTGTGGTGGGCGAAACGTCAACTCCGCGCCGGCGGAGCGGTTGTCCCACTGATGTTGCACCGAGTCCTAGGCGAAGCCGACTACCTGAGAACGCACAGCCTGCCGGGAATCGTGGTTCGGGAGCGCACGTTCCGCGAGCTTGTTGCACACGTGGTAGGTCGATACGAACCGGTGGACTTGCGAGCGGCTGAGCCTGGGAAACCCAGCAGGAGAATCCGTGTAGCGTTTACCTTTGATGATGGATGGAGCGACAACTATTCCGTTGCCTTTCCAATCACCCGCGAGTTCGAGGTCCCACTCACGGTTTTTCTATGCCCTGGATTGATCGATCAGAACTCCCCATTCTGGCCGGAGACGGTTGTCGGTCTGATGCGAGCAGTGCGACCGCCGGCCGAAGAAGCTGAAGTCGAAGCGGTGATCGAAGGCTTGAAGAAGTACGCGACGGAGGCGCGAGAGCAGCACCTGTTGAAGCTCTCAGAACAGGCGCAGGAGCAGGGTATGTCGATCGCCCCGTCGGACGTAGACCGCACGCTTTCCTGGGCGGCAATCACCGAGATGGATCGAGCGGGTGTCAGCTTTGGGTCCCACACCCTGACACATCAGATCCTTACGAGAATACCGTTGGACACGGCCCGCCAGGAAGTACGGCAGTCGAAAACCGCGATAGAGACCGCGCTCCAGAAATGTTGCGATGCGTTTGCGTATCCGAACGGAAGCTGGTCTACCCAAACGCGGCACTTGCTGGCGGAGGAAGGCTTCCAGCTAGCCGTCACTACTGAACGCGGCGCTTGGACGGCGACCTGCGACCGTCTCGCGATCCCACGTTCCAACATCTCCGAGGACAACGTGGTAGGACCGACCCATCGGTTCTCGCCAACGATGTTCGAATACACAACTTTCTGGAAGAGCTGGCGCGCAACGAAAGCGAAATCCCGCCTGGAGTTCCGCGCGAACCAGCAACCCACGCCTGCCGCGCTTTGAACTGCTGGATAGGGAGCAGCCCCAGAGGACGTGTTGACCATTTTATCTCTCATCAGTAGTGAGGGTTACTACGGTGCGGAGAACATGCTGGTTGCGTTGGCCCGGAACTTGTCTTTGTTGGGCTGCCGCTCGATCGTCGGCGTGTTCTGCGATTCCCGCTTTCACCATACCGAGGTGGGGGAACAGGCGCGGCGGCAAGGCTTGGTGGTGGAGATTGTGGAATGCAACGGGAGATGGGACTGGAACACGGTGGCTGAAATTCGCAAGCTGCTGGTCAAGCACAACGTGGATGTCTTGCACCCGCACGGGTACAAGTCGGACCTGTACTCCTGGGCGGCAACTTGGCCGAATCGTGTGGCGCTCCTGGCCACGAGCCACAACTGGCCCAGCAAGCTCGTGACCATGCGCGCCTACGCCACGCTCGACCGACTGATACTGAGAAGATTTGACAAAGTCATTGCTGTCTCCGAGGTCGTATCGGACATTCTGCGGCGTTCCGGAGTCGCACCCGACCAGGTCTCCACGATCCCGAACGGCGTAGACATCGAGCGCTTCAACGGGGCCAGATCCACGCTGCGAAACGAGATTGCGTCTCGTGACCATTCGCTTGTCGGATTCGTCGGGCGATTGGTGCCGGATAAGGGTGGCGAACTCCTGCTACATGCAGCACAGCGTGTGCTCGCTGTCCATCCGAAAACTACGTTTGTCTTCGTGGGCGAAGGTCCGTCACGAAAAGAATGGGAAACGCTTGCAACTCAGCTCGGAATTGGCCCTCACGTGGTATTTGCGGGCGTGCGGGACGACATGCCCGGAGTCTACGCGTCGCTGGACATGGTTGTCCTGCCTTCGCTCGTTGAGTCGATGCCGATGTGTCTGCTCGAGGCCATGGCTGCTGGCAAGCCGGTGATTGCCACTCGCGTGGGAGCGATACCCAAGCTGGTTATTTCCGACCAGACCGGATTATTGATTGAACCGGCCGATGTGAACGGGCTGAGCGCCGCGATTCGTCGCCTCCTCGCAGACCCTGAACTGGCGTGTCGCTTGGGTGAGAGCGGACGCTCACACGTTAGCCAGAAATTTTCGGCTGAGGTGATGGCAAAAAGCTATCTAGCACAGTACTACCAGGTGCTCGAGCGCCGCCGCAACGGAATGTGCAAGCAGACGGCATCGGAGACGAGTTGCTGATGACCGCGAGCGAAGCCGCGCGAGTCTCCATCGTCGTCGCCTGCCGCAATGAGATCAAACATATCCGAGGTTGGCTCGATTCGCTGCTGTCCCAAGACATGGCCGGCATCCTCTGGGAGGCGATCATCGCCGATGGCATGAGCGATGACGGCACGCGAATCGTGCTTGAGGAATATGGCGCCCGGCACCCCCAATTGCGCTTCATCCCCAACCCGGGCGGGATTGTTTCGACCGGACTCAACGCGGCGATCCGCGGCGCGCGCGGAGAAATCATCATTCGTATGGATGCCCACACTTCCTACGCGCCGGACTACTGTCGGCGTTGTGTGGAGACGCTGGAGCGCACCGGCGCTGACAATGTCGGCGGCCCGGCGCGAACACGGGCCGTGGGGGCTCGGGCCCGCGCCGTGGCAGCCGCATATCATTCGCGTTTTTCGACCGGGGGTGGCAAATTTCACGACGTGAACTACGAAGGCTGGGTCGACACGTTGCCGTACGGCTGTTGGCGCAAGACAACGCTGTTAGGACTCGGATTGTTCGACGAGGTCCTTGTTCGCAACCAGGATGACGAACTGAACCTGCGGATGACGCGGGCCGGTGGAAAAATCTGGCAGAGTCCGGCCATCATCTCTTGGTATTCGCCACGACCAACTCTGTCGAGCCTTTTCCATCAGTATTTTCAATATGGTTTTTGGAAAGTAGCCGTAATTCGAAAGCACCGTCTGCCGGGGTCCTGGCGCCACGTCGTACCGATTGGGTTTGTTCTCTCGAACATTTTCTTGCTGACCTCGATGGCTGCCACAAAGGTCATCGGAGCACCGCAGTGGTTTGCCATCAGCGCTATCCTTTGGTTAACGATAGCCGCAGCCTACGTCGTCTCGATCCTAACGGCTTCCCTCATGGCTGCAGGACGGCACGGATGGGCGACTTTACCGTATCTTCCTGCCGTCTTCGCTACCTATCACTTCTCTTACGGATTGGGGTGTGTTGCGGGCCTGCGCTGGTACTTTTCGTCGTCGACACAGACCTTGTGCGGCCCGTCGGTGTTCACCCGCATCACTCGATGACGACCGGCGTCCTCATTCGCTTGTTGGGACGCATTTCTCAAAGATAAACGCACAGCCTCTCGCCCACTCACGGAAGTTCGGCATTTGGAGTAACTCATGAGCTCAACTGTTCGCGTGCCCTTTCATCGTCCGAGCATCGGCCGGGAGGAAATCGACGAGGTCGTGCGTACGCTCGAATCAGGCTGGCTCACAACGGGGCCGCGTACGGCGCAGTTCGAGCAGGAGTTTCGCGAATACGTCGGAGTTCCGTATGTGCAGGCAGTTAGCTCTTGCACCGCCGGCATGCATCTGGCGCTGACCGCGCTGAACATCGGCCCGGGGGCGGAAGTCATTACGACTCCCCTTACCTTCTGCTCCACGGTCAATGTCATCTTCCACGTAGGTGCCATACCGGTGCTGGCAGACGTGGGGGCCGACGGTAACATCGATCCGGCGTCGGTGTCCGCGCGGATTACGGAGCGGACGCGCGCCATCATGCCGGTTCACCTCGCCGGATTGCCGTGCGAAATGGACGCGATCTGGGCGCTCGCTCGGAAGCACGGGCTAAGCGTGATTGAAGACTGTGCGCACGCGGCAGGGTCACAGTATCGCGGCCTGCCCATTGGGGCCGGGAATCCCGTAACCGGTGAATCGAGCGATGCTTCGGTCTTCAGTTTTTACGCCACCAAGAACCTGACGACGGGCGAAGGCGGCATGGTGGCCACGCAGCAGGAGGCGCTGGCCGAGTCATTAAAGATCCTTTGCCTGCACGGCATCAGTAAGAACGCCTGGAACCGTTATTCGGATCGCGGCACTTGGTATTACGAGGTGTTGCGCTCGGGGTTCAAGTACAACCTCACAGATATTCAGTCCTCGATTGGCATCCATCAACTCAGAAAGCTGGAAGGCTTCATCGGGGCCCGCACCAGACTCGTGGAGGATTACAACCGTGCGTTCGCCGACGTCGAGGAGTTCGAACTCCCGCCAGTCAAGGATCATTGCCGGCATTCTTGGCACCTCTATATGCTCCGTCTGAACCTGGACCGGCTCGACATCAGTCGCGATGAATTCATCGTGGAACTGACGAGGTTGGGCGTTGGTACAAGCGTGCATTTTATTCCCATCCCGCTACATCCGTTTTTCGCTCCACTTGCCCATCGGCCCGAAAACCAGTGCCTGCAGGCCCTGAAATTGTACCCTCGTTTGATTTCTCTGCCGCTCTATCCGGCGATGACGGAGCCGCAAGTCGAGTACGTGACAAAGTGTGTCAAACAGATCGCCTGGAGAGCACGCAAAAATCGCCGTCTAGCAACAAGCATCTCTGGTACGCGACATGCGAGTGTCAATCCGTAACTCTACCCATGTTTGAGTCGGTACGGGAAGCCGCCCGGAGCGCGGTCTTCGCGATTCAACGCATGGCTTGTCTGCAATAGGAGGACGACTATGAAGGTGAGGAGTCTCAGCTACCAAGAGGCCGTCCCGCGGGTCATCGCGGACTTCCTGGTCGTGCATTCCAGTATGATTGCCGCCCTCGCCGTTTCTGTGGTTTATCAAGTAGCGACGGGTTCAGGAGCTGAGGCCCAGCAGTTGATTACGGATTTCGAGCGATACTACGTTCGTTTCTTCTGGATACTTTCACCGATTTTCCCGCTGACCTTCGCCCTGCTTGGTTTCTACACGCACACTCGAAGCTACGGCGGCAGACGCAAGAACCGTTTGATCCTACAGGGTGTTTTCGTAGGAGTGATATTGTTTTTCGGGGCAAACTGGCTGGTCGGAATATCGAACGTCGGTAGGAGCGTGGCTGTTCCTTTCGCCGTGCTGGCCAGTTTCGGCCTTTGTTTCTCGCGCTTTCTGAAAAATTATATTGAGAATCGCTTTGACATAAAACCAAAGAACGTGCGCGCAACAGTGAATGGCAAGGTCCATGTTCTGGTCGTCGGCGGAGCCGGCTACATCGGCTCCCTTTTGGTCGAGCATCTCCTTCACCTCAACTATAAAGTCCGAGTCCTGGATGCGCTGATGTACGGGAGGGAACCACTACGGTCGGTGGAGAATCATCCAGACTTTCAGTTGATGGTTGGGGACTGCCGGAATATGCAGAATGTCGTCAGGGCTGTGCGAGGGGTCGACGCGATTATCGATCTAGCAGCGATTGTCGGCGATCCAGCTTGCGAGCAGGACCGGGAGGCGGCACGGGAGATTAACTATGGGGCGACTCGACTGTTGATCGAACTCGCCAAAGGACACGGTGTCAGTCGGTTACTCTTTGCATCGAGTTGCAGTGTGTACGGGGCATCGGAGCATGAGGTGGACGAACGCACAAGAGTGAACCCGATCTCCGTATATGCGCAAACGAAAGTGGACTCCGAGCGAGCCCTTCTGGCTGCGGCGAGCGAGGGATTTGACCCGACGATCCTCCGCTTTGCGACCGTGTTCGGCCTTGGCTATCGACCCCGATTTGATCTGGTCGTTAATCTGCTGTGTGGTAGAGCAAAACAGGACCGAAACGTCACCATCTATAACGGCCAGCAGTGGCGGCCCTTCATTCATGTGCGTGACGTTGTGGAAGCAATCCTGCTCACGCTGGAAGCTCCTGTTCGACTTGTCGGCGGAGAACTTTTCAATGTCGGAGACATCCATCTGAATCACACCCTTCAACAGGTTGCAGAAGTCATTCAAGAGATATTTCCCGATACGCGCGTTGAACACGTGGCGAACTCGGACCGCCGGAACTACCGGGTGAATTTTGACAAAATCCGCAACCGTTTGGGTTTCGAGGCGCATTACTCACTTCGTGACGGAATAGAGGAACTCAAAAAAGCCTTTGACGCTCGGGTCATCCTCGACTATCGGGACCTGCGGTACCACAACCAACGGTTCCTCGAGGTGGCTGGGGTGGTTCGAAACAAGGATGAGATTGATGCTCTGGTCATGGCCGCTTTCGCTCACGTCGCGTAATTTCCGCAGGACGATCCGGGCCGAGGCGATGAAAGCGGTTTAATGAACGGCCCCATCCCATCCTAAAAGGTTGCTATGCACTTCGGCTTTGAGCCAGATCTCCCCTATGTTCTGTACGTCTCGAGCATCGTGGCCTTCTTCTTAACCGTGTTCTGGAGGCCGGTTATCGGGATCTATTTCCTGATGCCGCTGATTCCGCTGCAGACCCTGCGGTACCGTCTTAACGACTTGCCGCTTGGGCAGAGCGTCGTCGGCGTCATGCTGCTAGCCGTCGTGCTGGGGCTGTGGTGGCGCGGGAAGTCGGTTCTGCCGAGGACGCCTTGGACCAAGTTCCTGTGCGGTTACGCCCTCTTCACATTTGTGTCCCTGTGTCTGGGCTCGTTCTATCTTGGACGATCCTTGCCATGGCCGGGCGACTCCCGGTTTAGCGATTGGCAGGGGTACATCACGATGCCAGCCATACTCCTGCTCGTGGCCGCCGTAGAGCCGACCAGCCGGCAGATGAAGGCGATGGTCATCTTGATGTGTCTGACCGCATTCGCATTGGATCGCAACTTCTGGGACGTCGTGGCGGGCCGCGACTTTTCAAGCTTTTCCTATGACCTACGCGACGAGGGTGGGATGGGCTATGCCGGAGTGAACGGGCTCGGTGCTTTCGAAGCGCAGGTTGCGATACTTCTGCTGGCGTTGGCCGCGTTCGAGCGGAAGCGCCTGTGGCAACTTGGCTATGTCGCGTTGGCCATCGTTTCAGCAATCTGCCTGATGTTCACCTTTTCGCGCGGCGGATATCTGGCGCTTCTGTTCGGTTGGTTGTTTCTCGGCTTGGTGAAGCAGCGTAAGCTGCTCGTCCTGCTGGCCCTTTTCGTGGGTATGTGGACCAGCTTGGTGCCTCCTGCCGTCCAGCAGCGGGTGCTGATGACTTACGACCAGACGAGCGGCGAACTCGACCATTCGGCGGCGACGCGCGTGAATCTTTGGCACGAAGCGATGCAGGTTTTCGACACCAACCCACTGGTGGGCGTTGGATTTGACACCTATGCTTACACCGAACATTTAAGCAATTACAAGGACACTCACAATATTTACGTAAAAGTTCTAGTCGAGACCGGTATTCTGGGATTGCTCATTTTTCTTTGGTTACTGGCGAAGACTTTTGTCACGAGCTACGGCTTGTTCCGGAAGGCCAGGGATCCTTTCCTGGCCTCCCTTGGGCTGGGCCTGGCCGGTTGGGTCGTTTCTTCCTTCGTAGCCAATTGCTTCGGAGACCGGTGGATGTATCTTCAGGTGAACGGCTACATGTGGGTCCTGGGCGGAATGGTTTCCCGGGCATTGATGATTGAGGAAAACGCCGGAACGCTACGCATCGCAGACAACGCCGCGGTGCCCGATCCCGGCGCGGCCCAGGAGATGCCCCAGCCTGTAGGCGTGATGTGAACCGATCCCCTAGAGGAAAGATTCGAGCGTGCCGACGAAGGCTTTCCAGATGAGTGCGGCCAACCAGAAAATCGCCGGGCGACTTTGAAAACCTACAACAGATCATCGGACGATTGGGACTCCCTGTATCATGGTGGGAAGTAAATAGAACGGGAATCCGCCAGCGCCCCAGTCCCCTGCCTTTCGACTCCGAGCGGTGAGCAACCGACGTGACCCATAGAGAACCGATTCCGAAGATGGCAATGTCGGTGATTATTCCGACCTTGAACGAGGAGAATGTAATCGGACGATCCCTGAATTCTCTGACACAGCAAATTCTTCCACGTGCTGCTTTCGAAGTGATTTTGGTAGACAACGGCTCAACGGATCGCACTCTCGAAATTGTCCGCCGTTTCGAAAAAGCCCTGGCTTTGACAGTCGTTCACAAAACGGGTGCACACATTTCTGCTCTTCGCAATCTTGGCGCGGCCTCCTCTCAAGGCAAGTTCCTGGCATTTCTTGACGCGGATTGTATTGCTCCTCCGCACTGGCTGAGTGAGGCCGTCGAGTTGCTGCAAGTCGATGAATCCGCCGTGATCGGAGCACGTTACACGATCCCCGAGGGCTCATCCTGGCTGGCCAAGGCTTGGTATGGGGATCAACACACCAAGCGTGGCCCCGTGTCCTATGTGCCTGGCGGGAACTCGCTGTTAGCTCGGAGCACCCTTCGAAAGGTCGGCGGCTTTGATGAAACCATCGAGACGAATGAGGACTCCGAGTTCTGTCACCGTGCGTCCCGCCTGGGTCTGCGCGTGCTGGCGGTGCCCTCTCTGAGTGTGATGCACCTGGGCACGCCACAGACGGTTGCCAGCTTTTATCGCAAGGAGCGGTGGCATGGAGCCGCTGTTCATTCGGTGTTCTTGAGGGACCCCTTCCATTCACGGAACCTGAAGTCCATTCTCTGGGCGGCGTATATCTTGTGTTGTCTCATGACCCTTGTCGTCGGTATACCGGTAGCTCTTCTCTCTGGACAAAGCGTCGCGCTCTTCCTCGGCCCTCTTGCTATGGTCCTGTCTTCGTTCGCATTGGCCGCGCGCGATGCCGCAGCGCGAAAAAGGTGGGGCATGGTAGCTCCACTTACAGTCCTATTTGCGATCTACGGACTCGCTCGCGCACTGTGCTTGTTGGGAATCAGGTCTACTCGGAGGGCCCGGCGTACCACACGAAGTGTTCTCGACGTTGGCTTTGCGGATGATGCACTGGGTGACGCGAAGTAATTCGTCGGCGCGAGCCGTATGTCGAATGACTCCCGCTTTGGGCCCAACCAAGTGAGAAAACGCTCAACTGAAAATGCCCGCACGTAGCCCGAACGCATCTCCCAGCATCGTCTTCATCGGGGCGCACATGGAGGCCCACGCGCCATTCAGGCGACTCATTGAGGGAGGAGACAATATCCTGGGCTTCGTAACTTTGGATGCCGACGGCATGTCCACAATGTCAGCAGCAACGGATCTCACACCATTGGCGAGAAAGGCGCGAATAGCCACGCTTCGGGTTCATAACATAAACCAGCCGAACTCCGTCGATTGGATCCGCCAACACGCGCCTGACGTCCTCCTGGTAGTGGGGTGGACTCAGTTGCTAAAACCGGAGCTACTGCGCGTTCCGAAAATGGCGTGCCTCGGCTTTCACGCATCGCTGCTGCCAAAGTATCGAGGCCGCGCTCCAGTGAATTGGGCAATCATCAACGGAGAGACCGTCACAGGAAATACAATGATTACCTTGGAGCCTGAGGCAGACACGGGCGATATCGTGGCGCAAAGGGCGATTCCCATTACCGATGAAGACGACTGCAATACGATTTATCGAGAGGTCAGCAGAACAGAGGTGGACATGTTGGAGGAGATTTTGCCGATGATAAGGCGCGGCGTTCTGCCCCGCCAGAAGCAGGATGATACTCAGGCCACGGTCATGCCGAAGCGGCGTCCGGAGGACGGGCTTATTGATTGGAGGCGTTCGACGCGGGAAATCTACAACTGGGTTCGTGCACTGACCCATCCCTACCCTGGCGCATTTTCCGTCCTCAACGGCGTGAGAGTCTGGATATGGGCAGCACGCATGGATGGGGGGAGAAAAATTCAGCCTGGCTCCCGGCCTGGTGAAGTTGCGTTGGATGCGGATGGATGGCCCTGGGTCGGTACGGCGAACGGTTGGATCCGAATGGTCACGATTCAACGGGAGGGTGGTCCCATCGTCTCCGGGCTGGTCGCGGGTAAAACGTTCCTTGCTTCCGGAAGCGCGTTTAGCGAGATACGAGAGGTCGCGAAATGAACATTCTCGTCGTGGCAGCTCATCCCGATGACGAACTACTGGGAGTCGGCGGCACGGTCGCTTCTCATATCCTCAAGGGTGACCGCGTGAAGGTCGCAGTAATGTGCGAAGGCATCTCAGCCCGCTATTCGCTTGAGGGGCTGTATGAAGTGCGGAGAGAAGGCAGCGATGACCCTGGCGTGTTCGATGTTGCGAACATCAGCGTGGCGGCGCTTCGTACCAGACGCGGTTACGCGGAGGGCCGTGCCACGACGTCGGGAATCATGCCCCGCCAGTACGTTCCCGAGAGGCTCGATCAAGTCAAGAAGGAGACACACCGGGCCGCTCGCATATTGGGGGTAACGGACCTCGTATTCGGTGATCTGCCGGACCAGCGGCTGGAGACACTGACATTAAGTGACGTGGCGAAAAAAGTGGAGCGCTTGGTCTCCGATTTCGAACCGGAGTTAGTCTACACGCATTTCGGAGGCGACATAAATCGCGATCATCGAGTGCTTGCTGAGGCCGTACTGGTTGCGGTGCGACCCTATGCTGCACCGACGGTGAAGGAAGTTCTTATGTTTGAGACCCCGTCTTCGACCGAATGGGGTTCGCCCTCGCTCACCGCTTCTTTTCAACCGACGGTATTTGTTGATATCAGCGAGTGCCTGGCCGCAAAAATAGAGGCCTTCCGCTGCTATTCAGCCGAGGTGCGGCAGTATCCCCACCCTCGGAGTCCCGAGGCACTGGCAGACCGGGCCCACTATTGGGGCAGCCTCGTCAACCGTCGGGCCGCCGAAGCGTTTGTAGTTGTGAGATCCACCAGGTGATCCGCCGCATCGCCGACATTTGTATCGCTCTTTTGGCTTTGACCTTGTTGAGCCCGCTGTTTGTGCTGATCCTGGTGGCCATTATGCTCGGGTCGCCTGGCAACCCGTTCTACTCCGGATGGCGCATCGGGAAGGATGGCACCCGTTTCCGGATGTGGAAGTTCCGTACGATGGTGAGCGGCGCCGATCGACTCGGAAGCGCCGTCACCGCGCCACGCGACCCGAGGATTACGACAGTTGGTCGGTTTCTCCGGGCAACGAAGATCGACGAACTTCCCCAGTTTTTCAACCTGCTTCTCGGCGATCTCACGGTGGTAGGCCCACGTCCGGAAGATCCCAACATCGTCGAGCACTATACGCTGGAACAACAGCAGACACTCAAAGTGAAACCAGGCATAACCGGTCCGGGGCAGTTGTACTACACGACGGATCAGGCAGACGCAATACCTGTCGGGGTGAAACCGGACGAATTTTACATCGCGCACCTGCTGGACGACAAATTGCGTATCGATCTGGAGTACTTGAGGAAACGTACGACGCTTTCCGATTGTTACGTCGTATTGCAAACGATTGTGGTAATGGCCAGAGCGCTCGCCAATGCAGCGCGTTAGAGTGAGTGCCAAACAGTCGTAATCAAACTCCACCGATGCGAATCGGGGTTCTCTATCGCCGAGTTCCTTGAAAACATAAAAATGATTCTTCTGTTTCGAAAAATACTTGTCGATTCAGTCCTTTCAGGTCGCCCCTTTTCGAATCACTATTCGAAGCAATCTCAAGTCATTCATATGGTTGGGCCGCACATGTGGAGTGGGCGGGAAATGGTCCTTATCTTGCACTATGGGACTTGGAGATCAGCCCCAGTTGTGAAAGTCGTCTGATGTGCCGGTAGCTTGGCCGGTTGGAAGGCAATTCTGTTCCATGGGAACGATAACAGGAATTGGAAATCTCGGATGAATCTCCGCGACTCTGTCCGAAGACACGGAATCGTGCCAACGGCCCACCACCTTACCTACAAGGTGGCGAAACGACTGGTGCACTACCTGTCCATGAAGTGTGTATGGATCGCTGTTCCCGCTTTGAATCAGCGAGCTCTCAAAAACAGCATCGGTTACACGATTCGGTTTCTGGAACCGCGCGAACTTGTCGAGTTCGCAAGCCAAAGTGAGTATGAAATCCCGGGCGACTTTCTCCAGAGTGCTACTCGGAGAGGAGACGAGTGCGTTGGAGTCCTAGACGGGCACACTTTGATCAGCTACGGCTGGTATTCTCGGTGCCCGACGGCAGTGAACGATGACTTGGTGCTGCACTTTGATCCCACCTATGCCTACATGTATAAGGGGTTTACTCATCCCAAGTACCGTGGGAAGCATTTGAGTGATTTAGTGATGGCTTTCGCTCTGGAGGAATACGCGAAGAGGGGAAGCAAGGGCTTGGTTTCGTTCGCCGAGTCGCACAATTGGCCGTCTTTGAAAGCCCTCTACGGAATGGGATGTAAGGATTTGGGAACGATCCGCGCGATAAAATTATTCGGACAATACTTTGTTAGCCACAGCCGCGGTTGCGAGCAATTTCGATTTCGCCTTGTCCCGATCGTGGGCGAAAGCAATGCCGTTCTGCCGATGAAAAGTACAAGCCGGAACAGTTTGTAACTCTACTGGCGCGGACTGAATCGGAGATCGCGAACCGAAAGTCCACCCTGTAAGCCTGCCGGGATGCCCCAATCACACCCCAGAGGTCCGACCGTCAGTGGAAGCCGTGCGGCGGCCTAAAGCGGAACCAAGCTATCAGCCACGGAAGGAACTGGAAAAGAAAAACTCCCAGCGGAAGCGGCTGGTGGCGGAACTGTCCCTCGGGAAGCAGATTGGGAAGGATCTAGCCCGGGGAGCTTCTAAGCCCTGAGCGCCCGAGGGGCGCCGTCGAATAAGCCAAACTTCAGCAGCGTGCAAACAGTGAACAACCTCACGACACTGTATCGGCAGTCATCCCATTACCTGGGAGGCCGGGTGATTGTCATGCTGTTGGCGCTCATCTCATTTCCCATTTTTACAAGGCTCTTTTCAGTGGAAGAGTATGGGCTCATGAGTCTTGTGCTGAAAACGGTCAGTGTTTTCATCGTGTTTGCGAAGATGGGAGTTCAGAACTCCGTCATGAGGTTCTATCAGGAGTACGCGGTTCGGCGGGACCGCAGCGCTCTGCGCACGTACTACTCCACCCTGTACTTTGCTGTCTTTGCATTTGCCGCCGCAGCGACACTCATTTTCGATCTCTTGGTGTGGTCGGCGCCGGTCTCGTTTCTGTCGCCTTTGCTTCGACAATTACTGCTTCTTGGCTCCGGTCTAATATTCATCCGTGGAATATATTCCGTTTTGCTGGGTTTTTGGCGAATTGAAGAAAGGACACTCTTATTCAACGTGGTCGATGCCGCGAACAAACTCGGCGTCATCGTCATAATTTGCCTCCTGGCCTTTACCTGGGAAAGGAGTGTACGCGCATTCCTGGGGGGGTCTCTTCTGGTAGAATCCGTGTCCGTCGTTATTGCGAGCGCTCTGCTATGGAGCCAAGGGCTCATCGCGCCCACAGCTTGTGAACCTTCATTTTTCAGGAAGGCCATAGCCTATGGCGCGCCGCTTATTCTGTACGAATTGTTCGGTGTTGTTTTAGGATCCGCAGACCGCTTTTTAGTCCAGTTTTACCTTGGGGCTCGTCAGTTGGGTTATTATTCTGCTGCATATAATATTTCGTCCTCCCTACAGGACTCGATCGTTTCTCCGCTCAATCTGGCTTTATTCCCGATTTACATGAGGCTATGGGTCACCAAGGGAAAAGGCGAGACCCAAGCCTTTATATCCACGATTTTCAACCATTTTGCGCTCGCGTCGATTGGCATCATCGCATTCGTTACCCTTACCTCCAAGGATGCTGTCGTCCTTCTTGCTACAGAAAAATTTCAAAAGGCGCAGTCCCTGGTGCCGCTACTGGTGGCAGCTCTTTTGCTTGCCGCGTCGCACTTCTTTATTGATCCTGGATTGTTGATCTTTCGCAAGACCGGTGTTATGGCTCGGATCGCCATCTACTCGACCGTCGTCAATATTGGGTTGAATGTCCTGCTTCTGCCGAAGTTGGGACTCATGGGAGCTGGGCTGGCGACGCTGCTGACCTATCTTTTCATGACACTATTGACTCTTCATGCCTCCTTTTCTCTACTACCCATTCCACTCCAACTTGACCGCATGGCCAAGTATGCGGTGGCTGCAGCAATTGTAGTTTTCGCGCTTCACGGTTTGCACCTGGGACACCCGTTGGCCGGCCTTTTGGTAAAGGGAGGGCTTTGCGCGATTGGGTATCTTGCGCTCGCCTTGCTGTTCGACAGGAAGTTCCGGGTATTTGTCGTCTCGAGCTTGAGTCTTCGCTTTCACTCGACTGCTATCGCAGGCATGGGTTCAGAAGGGGAATCTATCTGAAAGCCGTCCCTTTAAGAGCCATCAAAATAAGAGACGCCTGTCGGCGGGCGTGCCGGTTTGCCCGCTAATTCTACGGCGAGATGGCGCACGATCCCTCGAGTCGTGGAATGGCTGAGCACTGGTGGATCGATTTGGATCCAACGACTGGCTCCGAGTCAGTTGCACGACACCCCAAACCAGGGCGTGAGAGGCCCTTTCGTTGGCATTTGAGGAATCCGGTACCTTGACCATGGCAATTCGGCGACTGGCCCTCACGGTTTCCAGATATAGCGGCGCGCAGAGATTGTTCCGGCTATGGAGCAGAGGGCCCACGGTTCTTTTTTATCATGGCATCGAGGAAAACATTCTTGATCGAGAAGTTCAAGCACTCCATCTGTCTCTGCGGGCCTTTGAGCGCCAAATCGCTTTTGTGCGGTGCAATCGGGAAGTCGTTTCGATGGATTATCTGTATGAATGCATAGCCAGTGGACGGGGACTGGACCCCAGGCAGGTAATCCTTACTTTCGATGATGGATATAAGAACAATCTGCGCGTCGTTGCGCCGCTGCTCAACGCTTGGAAACTTCCGTTTACGATATTCGTCAGTTCGAGGCACATCTCGGAAGGTTGCAGGTTTCCAAACTATTACATCCGGGCGGCGATCCTGTACACGCAAAGCGAGTCTATTCACTTGCGGAGCATCCGCCAGACCTTCCCTCTCACAACCCGCACGAAACGATCGGCCGCGCTTGCGACGATCATTGCGGCGGTGAAGAAGGCACCACAGCATGTGGTGGACGAGGTCATCCTAGAATGCAGGGAGCAGCTCTCTCGGGCTCAGTGGGAGGACCTCGATGCCGACTTTTTCTCCGAAGAGCCCATGAGCTGGCAAGACGTCCGACGCGTCAGCGAGATGGGAGCAACAATCGGATCCCACTGCCACGATCACTGCATCCTGCACTCCAATCAGAATGAGGAAGAAGTTTGCCGGCAACTGAACCAGAGCAAGTCAACCATTGAGAAAAATGTCGCGGCGTGCAGATACATGGCCTACCCGAACGGAACGGTAGCCGATGTCTCGAGCGTGGGGTACGCCGCTGCGAAATCCGCTGGATTCCGAATTGCCTTTACGAGCGTTCCAGGAGAAATTACGCGAGACGTCGATCGCTTTTTCGCGCCTCGGATTTTTGCTACTGCCGACTTCGAGGAATTCTGCTACCTCCTGAATCGAACCAGTTTGCAGAATCAAGTCTATACGATGGCCCGCTTACAAGGCGGAGCATCGGGCAACCAAGCGACGATCGAGCCGAATTGATGTCAACAAACATGATATCGGAGGTGATATCGGGTGAAACTAAATCCGATGCGGCCGCACAATTGTATCTGGACCTGATCAAGAAATGCCTCACCAGGTTTATCTTTCCCGAGACATACCGACCGATCAAGATTCGTCCTTCCAGACGGGCTCACCCCATCCCGTGGGCCGTGTACCCAATGGTTACACCTATACTCGCGAAGCTGAACGTGGAGCTATCTCGGCATGCGCCGTTCGATCCGGCGGCACGGTCGGAGGGCAGAGACTGGCCACCAGAGGCAGAAACCATGGTAGGTCTCAAACGGCTGGAGAACTTGCAATATTGTGTTAGGGAAGTTATTCAAAGGAATGTACCTGGAGACCTCATTGAGACCGGTGTGTGGCGCGGAGGAGCGAGTATCTTCATGCGGGCAGTTTTGAAGGCGTATCAAGATCAGACCAGATGCGTATGGGTAGCAGACTCCTTTGAGGGTTTACCGAAACCGGATGGACGGTACCGGCAGGATACGGGCAACTGGCATTCGGAATTAGATAATCCACTAGGCATCTCTCTCGAGCAGGTGAAGGCGAACTTTACACGTTATGGCCTGTTGGACGAGCAGGTACGCTTCCTTGTTGGCTGGTTCAAAGACACGTTGCCGACGGCCCCTATCAACCATCTCGCGGTGCTACGCCTGGATGGGGCTATGTACTCGTCGACGATGGATGCCTTAGAGAGTCTGTACCACCGGCTTTCTCCTGAGGGGTACGCGATTATCGATGACTATGGAGCCATCCCTACCTGCAAACAGGCCGTCGATGATTTTCGCGCCGAACACAAGATTACAGAACAGCTGCAGCAGATCGACTGGACTGGCGTATTTTGGAAAAAACTTCGCTCATGCGGATCAAGCGAATGAAGCCGACCCATGCCTTACACCGGACCGTTGACAGGCAGCCCCGGAGGTGGGCTTATGATTCTCTATTTCATGCTGTATAGCGCACTCCTGCTTCAGGTGGCATTACCCAGCCCGTTGCCTCCCCACGTATTTTACTCGGATCTCGATAGTGGGCCCAATTCAGGCGGCGAGAAAAATGCAGGCGCTTACATTACCATCTACGGAGAGCGCTTTGGGTCGACCCGCGGCACGTCCCTAGTGACGGTCGGTGGCCACCCAGTCGCTTCCTATCCGATCTGGACAGACGCCGAGATCACCTTCCAACTCGGTGCTCTAGCGGCTACCGGTCCGATCGTGGTGACGACGTTGGCAGGTTCATCCAACAATAACGTTATTCTCACGGTTCGAAACAACGGTACCTGCGGAACTTCGCAGAACCAGGAATGCCTCTATATGGTTGCCGCGGGTGGCCGCGACCGCGGTCCTGGAACTTTTTCCGCACCTTGGGCAACACTGCCATATGCCGTACAGCATGTTCCGGTCGGAGGGATCATCTATACGACCGTCAGCCAAACGACCGATGATGGACAAGGCTGGGAGGCAGCCCTCACGCTGCGTAATACATGGTGCGGCGCCAGTCCCGGCGGGTATCCTCGCGCCCTAGTGGCCTACCCCGGGGCGATGGTTACGATCGGCAATGTGATGGGACGCTATATCGGTATCCGAAGTACGGACATTAGTGCGGGCGAGGGTGCATGTTCCGGGTATTGGACATTCGCGGGACTTCAATTGCGGGGAGGCGTGGCCATGGTCCTCGGTGGAGCGTCCCGTACGAATCCGTCCAGTCACTGGCGCATTGTGGGCAATGAAATGACCTGCCCGAACGGTGACGGCACTACAGCGTGCTGGCATACGAGCTTCGCTTCCTTCATCAAAGGCTACGGGAACTACGTGCATGACACCGGGAGAATTGGTCCCCCAACTGCGTCAGCGTTATATCACGGTGTGTATTTCTCGACGGACAGCACCCACATCGATTTTGGCTGGAATACGATCGCTAACGTACGCGGTTGCCGCGGACTCCAGATCTACTCGACGAGACTTGACCCGCAATCCGGTTACAACATTTACGACGTCGCGATTCACGACAATATAATTCACGATACGCAGTGCGACGGGATGGTCATTAACAACATCGATCCTTCCAAGGGCAGCGTCCAGATCTACAACAACCTTATTTACAACGCGGGAAAAGGTCCCAACAACCCGGAACACAGCGGCAATTGGTCTTGCATCTACTTCCCCGGCGATACCAACAATGGTCCGCCGGGCCATGGCACGGCGGAGGTTTATAACAACACTCTCTACAACTGCGGCAGTTTCTCTGGCCCTCCCTATGGCAATAGCACTTCCGCTGTCGCGAACGGCGGAAACAATTCTGGCCTCGCAATCAACATTCGCGACAACATCATCTACCAGCCGACAGGAGTGTCCTATCTAATGTGCGTCCCGGCGGCATGCGGGATCTACGGTGCCAGCAACCTGTTCTTCGGCAGCGGGCCGGCGCCATCAGTTGCCAATCTCACCAATTCGATTAACAAAGACCCGTTGTTCGCTAATCCCGCAAACAAAGATTTTCACCTAACGGCAAATAGCCCGGCCCGGCGCTCGGGACTCGACACCGGCCTTGCCAGCGACGCGGACGGTACGGATCGCAAGGGGAATTCGCGTTCCGATCTGGGGGCTTTTGAGTTCCGGGCACCGGATGTTGGAAGATAGGTTCGAGCAGTTGTTGGAGATGAAATGCTAGATACGAAACTTGAGAGCGAGCTCATCTATCAGAGGGAGCGGGCAGTTCAGATTCGCGAGATAACTCGTACTCCCCGCCAGATTGTCGAACGCTATCGCTATCACAGATTGTGGCGGCTGTTTCCTAAGGAATTTATCTTCAAGTCTCTCGGTGATCTGAGGGACAAGAAGGTCCTGGATTTTGGTTGTGGCGAGGGCCGCATCGCGACCCAAATGGCTCTTCTAGGGGCTCGCGTAACTGGGATCGACGTCTCTCCCGACCTTATTCAATTGGCAAGCAGGCGTGCGGAACTGGATCATGTAGGACGTCAGGTTGAGTTTAAGACTTGCAATATCTTAGAGTCAGCTCCGGCCGATCGAACATTTGATTTCATCATTTGTACTGACGCGCTTCATCACGTCGATTTGTCCGCGGTGGTCCCGATCCTGTATCGCTGCTTAAAGCCTGGCGGCAAACTGATCGCCAAGGAACCCGTTAGTTTTTCGATGTCATTTCAGGCTGTCCGGGACCGCCTACCAATCGAAAAAGTGGCTTCCCCCGGCGATCGCCAACTGACCAAGAAGGACATAGCAGGCATCTGCCGAGTATTTCTCAGAAGCCAGATTGCGTACTTCAATCTCTTTGGAAGATTTTCCCGGTTTCTTAGGAACGCGAACAAAATAGACCAGGGGCATCCGTTTACGAAGGCAGCACTCGTTGGGCTATTGGGTCTGGATTGGGTCGTGGCTCACACGTGTCCCTTCTTCCGCAGATTCTACGGAGAGGTTGTAATCGTTGGACACAAACCGGATGAACTCTCGGGTCATCGCCTTCCGCCGGCTATCGGGTCGTGACAATCCCGCGCCCTCGGCCGCCCGGGTCACTCGCGCTCTGTGGATCGCAGAGAATCGCGAAAAGTAGACATTTCCTCCTCTGGCGGGAGTCCGAGCTCGAGGACGCCGGCGAATGCTCGGTTGTAGGCCTCCACCAGTTTCTCAGCTAACAACGCAAGATCGCGGAGATTTACGTAGCAACTCGATGGCATCGGGAACGCGCGACTGTCGATTGTAGCGCCCAGCAATCTCGTGAGGACAGATCACAACCAGCGTGAAATGAATGGGGGAGTTCATATGATCGATACAAAAACGATGGGCTTGGTCTCAGATTTTCCGCTCGTTCGTGCGACGCGAGAGCCCCTTCCGATTCAGTACCTGGACACCGAAAGCGTTTTCTACGGGGAATACGAGTGGTGCCTCAACGCCGTTCCGACGGTCAGCGAGATCATCAATCACTTGCGCCGGGAGGTGGATCGGTTCGGATCGCTCGGGCAACCATGGCATCTCAGTGAAGCTGCCACGAACATTTTTTTACTCGCCTGCGCGGTTTCGGACACTGTAGATGACTACCTGCTTGGAAGTGGCGTGGATTTTTCAAGGGCCGCGAAAGTCATTCCGGCTGGCAGGCACGCAGGTCGGGTGGCAGATAAACTTCGCGCTGGGGTTCGTTCCTGGCGGCTCAAGAACGTTGAGAAATGGAGAAATGAGTGGGAGTTGGCTGTGGGACAGTTTCTCCAGTGGTACTTGCGATTCCAGCAAGACGAAGGAGCGGGCCGGCTCGCACCGACGGTGGGCGCCAAACTGACTTCCTTGTTGAGCACCAAATTGCCAGTCAAGCTAAGCAACCGACGCTCTAGAATTCCCGCCGCTTTTCGCTCACAGGATTTGACCCATTTCGACGTTCTCAGGTTGGGCAGCAAATTCATGGAAGCGTTTCCAGAGCGCGGACGCAACATATTAGTGGTTGGGCTCAGGACAGCGGGATCCTATTTGGCGCCGCTATTGCGAGCCTATCTGCAGTCAAATGGCTACGAGAACGTGGACTTCGTAACGCTACGTCCGAAGAAGGGCATCGCCCCCTGGGAGAAATTGCGCCTGGCCAGGTGTGCGGCGAGCAAGGGGTTGGTTGCAATCGTGGATGAACCCATTGGTACCGGCGGAACCGTTGCCAAGGCGGTGGGCATAGTTCGTCAGGCCGGCGTTGCCCCCACCAATGTTGTGGCCTTGTTCCCGATTCATCCGACTGGGCGTGAGTGGAACCGCAGCTACGAGTCCCTTGTTCTTTCAACTATCCGTGTTCTAACCCTAGAACCAGAGGAATGGTACAAGCAAGCCTTTCTAGAAGGCGAGGTCGTGAAAGACCGTCTGAAGGGCTATTTTCGCGGCAGAGGATACCCGAGTGTGAGCGTAGTGGCATCGGCGACGGCCGAACGTTTGAACCGTGAATTTCAACTTTCATCCGACGAAGGTTTTCACACGCGACTGAAGCGCGTCTATGAGATCGAATTACAAAATAATTCGGGCGAGAGGGAGACTCGCTATGTTTTAGCCAAAAGCGTGGGCTGGGGCTGGCTCAGTTACCATGCTTTTGTCCTCGCTAGGGAGCTCGCACCTTTTGTCCCCCCGGTGCTGGGCCTGCGTGATGGGATTCTCTATACGGAGTGGTTATGTTCCAGTGAGGCGCCCACGAACGTCGAGCCAGATCGGAGTCAATTCGTTGAAACAGCAGCTTCCTACGTCGCCGCACGCGTGCGTCACATGGGGCTAGGGCAAGACCCTTCGCCGGATCTCGGCCGGGAAAACCGACATGCCGGTTTTGAGCGACTTACCACGCTGCTCAGTAAAGCATATGGTTGGAGTGTTGCAATGGCACTCAAGCGCACCCGAATCCGCCAAGAACTCTCCGCGCGCCCTTGTCCGTACCCAACGCTGATTGACGGCAGAATGCGCGCCGGCGAATGGATTCGTTATCGGGACTCGTTTCGCAAAGCAGACTTCGAGCACCATGGTATGGGGAAACATCAGCTTTCCGTGACGGACCCCGCCTACGACCTTGCAGACCTAATCCTTCACTGGAGACTCTCGCCGGATGAAGAGCGCAAGCTGCTCGCGCGGTACAAAGCCAAAACCGGGGATGAGGGGATATCCGGGCGACTGTTCTTGTACAAGGTACTCGCCGGGACCCACTCGATCGACCGTGCGCTAACCGGCCTCAGCAGTGCTCGACTGCTGCATCGGCACCAAGAGTTCAACCGTCTCTATGTTGAAGCTCGGACTTTTCTGACCATGCAGACGATGCGCTTGTCGGCCGCCCTGGTCACAAAACCGCGAGCCATTCGCTGGGGAAGCCCCCTTGTCGTGCTCGATATCGATGGTGTTTTGGACAAGCAGATTTTTGGCTATCCCTCCACCACTGCGTCTGGAATCCTGGCTTTCTCGCTGCTCCATTCTCATGAGCGACCGGTTGCGCTGAACACCGCCCGCGCGGTTGGCCAGATGAGGGAATATTGCGGCGCATACGCGTGTGTAGGGGGCGTTGCCGAATATGGGAGTTACGTCTGGGACGCCGTAGCAAAGCGAGAGCGGGTCCTGGTCAGTGACGAATCGATGAGTCAACTCGAGCATCTGCGACAACATCTCCGACAGACTCCAGGTGTGTTTGTAAATGATGACTATCAGTACTCCATCCAGGCATATGTCTATGAAAAGGGCGTTACAGTTCCCTTGCCTGGGGCGCTCATTCGAAACTTGATGGCTGAGCTGAAGACGGATCGGCTTGGCTTTCACCAGACCTACACGGACACCGCAGTGATTGCCAAAGAAGCAGACAAAGGACGCGGGTTAGCGGCGCTGCTTCAATTGGCTGGCAAGGGTGAGATCGAGACCATGGCAGTGGGAGATTCCGCGCCTGATCTGCCTATGTTTCGAATGGCAAGCCGAAGCTTCGCCCCGGCGAACATCTCGTGTCGGACAATCGCGACCTTGCTCGAGTGCCGCATTAGCGAGAAAGCCTATCAAGCAGGCTTGTTGCAGATTGTGCGTTCTTTACTCCACACGGGTGGCGATCAATGCAAACAATGTGAAATCGGGATGAAGGTGGGCGAGGACGGTTTGTTTTTCCGGCTTCTCCAGGTAGCTGACCAATCACGCTTGAAACGGCTCGTTCAAACATTCTTGGATCCGATGGCTTTAGCTGCCATTGTCGAGAGAAGTAGAAACTGATGGCGGGCGCTCTTCACTGTCAAATCCTATCTCGCTTTGCTGAGCTTGAAGCCGTAGCCAGCGAGTGGGATCGGCTATGGGCGTCCAACCCTCGTCGCCAGATTTTCAACCGGTTCTCCTGGATACGAGCGTGGTGGCAGGGCTACGGCCGGACCCTTTCGCTGTGCACGCCGGTGGCTCTCAGAGACGGCAAAGTGGTTGGCATTCTGCCGCTGGTTCGACAGGAGGCGCAACTGCGGTTCTTGGGCGAACCTGGATCGGATTACAACGATGTCCTGTGTGAGGGCGCAGAGACGCCGCGAATTCTGGAGGCCCTTTTGGATGCGCTCTGCGGCATGCCTGGGAAACTCTGGAGGACCGCCACGCTTGAGAACGTACCTGAACATTCGCTCTTGCTGACTCACATGTCGGACCTACCGGGCCGCTGGCAGAGACGGTTCGCTACCACTCCCGGCCATCTGTGCCCAACGGTTGTTTTGGACGAGGAAAACCGAGAAGCCACGTTGCGTGCGATTTTGGATCAGAAAGAGCCACGCCAGCACGAAACGAAACTCCAGAAACTTGGGAAACTGACCTTCCGGCATATAGAAGATCGTGAGGAAGTTCGCCGCCATTTGCCTTTGTTTTTCGAACAACACATTCAGCGATGGGCGATGACGGCCGACGGCGACAGTCGCTTTCGAGGCGAACAGTCACGGGTATTTTACGAGGCTTTGGTAGAGGAGCTGGATCCGCGAAATGATCTTCGGTTCGCAGTCATGGAAATAGATGGACGCCCTATTGCCTATCACTTCGGCTTCCAACTGGACGGAAAATTCATTCACTACAAACCGACCTTCGACATTAACCTGTGGAAAGAATCTCCCGGCCAAGTGATGAACCGCAGCCTATTTTCCTACGCCAAGAGCGCCGGGGTGAGGGAATTTGATTTTACGATTGGAAATGAGGTTTACAAGAGCCGCTTCGCCAATCAGTCCAGACGGAATTTCACGGTCCGGCTCTATCGACCTGGCCCAAGGAACTTTGCGGCGCGCAAGCTGTCCCTGCTGAGACAACGGTTCGACAAGGGGCAACGGCCCTTCGCCCTGCTGAAAACTCTCCGTTCAACTGTCAGATCGGTCTTAAAGCGCGCGCGAGGCCTGGAACGGCGGGGTGGCCCCTTGACGCTATTCGGTAAGGCGCTCGTCGCGACATTCAGGACAGTCCTTTTCGCAAGCGATCGGGTGTTCTTATTCAGCTCGGAACAGGGAGACCCGTCCGAGCTCGATACGGCGCCGTGCCCACCAGATTCGAGTCTCGGTCTCGTCGCCGCCACCCTGGGCGATCTGGCGAATTGTTCGGTAGCAGAGCCGGAACCTCTTGACCGATCCCAGCTGCAGGCTGCTCGAGGGCGCTTAAAGAAAGGCGATGTCCCATACGTCACCTATGCCGGAAACAAGTTGGTATGCTTGGCTTGGATCGGAACTCGGAACAACCTAAGTCCCTTGGAAGTCGACCTCAACTGCCAGGTTCCCTTACCTCGCCCGGCAGCCGTTATCTACGATTTGTGGTTTCCGGCAAGTCTTCGAGAGAAAGCGGATCCGAGAATGTTGCGGGCCATGGTGAGCCTCAGCCACCGAAAAGGCCTCGATGCCTGGATTTACTGCAATGACGGGGACGTCGTCTTGCGAAAGTCGATTGAGGCAGCGGGCTTTTTGATGCGGTATCGCGTCGAGCGAACTCGGCTCTTCGGACTGAGCTCGACTCGACTTCAACCAGTGACTCTTGTTCCGAGCAGCAGCATGCGAGGATCGGTTCGGATTCCGGATCCATACTCTGCCCCGTAGGGAACCACGCGCTTTTCCGGTTCTGTCGAACTTCGTGCCATCCCGGACCAGCTAGCCGGTAACGGTGATCTGTCACGCAAAGGGCAGATTGGCGGACGCTTGGGCGGAATCGACTCACCCGAGATATCCGAACGAACGACTGGGCTGAACGTGCTCCATAACTAGCGGGTAGAAATTAATGCCAGTAGGAATCGACAAAGCTATAGCGACACCGACGATGAGTACGCTAATTGAGGCCACTGGAGCTCTGCACATACGCGTGTGCTCATCCTGGGACGACCTTGAGATCGTCCGAGCGGACTGGGATAGCCTACTCACAGCTTCTAGCAGCATCTTCTTGACGCTGGAATGGCTCACCGCTTGGTGGCGCAGTTATGGGTCCGGCAGAGAACTCGTGAGCTTACTGTTTTTCACGCCAGAGGATGAGTTAGTGGGAGCAGCTCCCCTCTACCTTGACACCCGCAACGTTGCTCTGGGTCGAAAGCTCACCCTGCTCCGTCTGGTGGGAGACGGATCAGGGGATTCGGACGACCTCGATTTCCCCATTCGACCGGGTTACGAAGCGGCATGTGCGGAAAAATTCCTGTCGTGGCTGCGAGCATACAAGTGGGACTTGTGCGTTTTAGCGACGCTCGATGAAAATTCTCGGTTCAGGAAGTGCCTGCTTCGGTCTTTGGGTTCGGCCGGTTGGCCCTTTCTTGAAACGCGTTCACCTCATTTGTTCATTTCCTTTCCCGAGAGTTGGGAATGTTATCTCAAGCGCTTGGCGCCAGAATTCCGTCCTTTGCTCGGGAGGTACCCGCGAAGGCTACGCTCCAAGCACCAAATACAGATCTTTCGCTCGACGACTCAGGACTTAGAGAAGAACTTATTGAAGCTGTTTTCTTTGCACAAGCAGCGTTGGAACGCGCGGGGCGGCAGTGGCGCCTTCAGTAACCCGGGTCGCTGCCAATTCTACCGCGAGATGGCACACAACTTCTCTGGTCGTGGATGGCTTGAGTTCTGGTTGATGGATTTGGATGGAACTACGGTCGCAGCACAATTCTGCTTTCGCTTTCGGGACACGGTTTACCTTTTGCAGGAGGGATTTGATCCGAAATATGCAAATGAGAAAATCGGGTATGCCCTGCGCGCAGCAACGCTGGAACACTTCATTCGTGAAGGTGTGGGAAAGTACGACTTCTTGGCGGGCGCAGATTCTTATAAGCTTCGTTTCGGTGCTGAGGAATCCACCTACAGAAACATTGAATTTGCAAAGGCGTCAACGCGCGGGAGTGCGTACCTGGCGCTCGACAGATTCGGTCACAATGCTCGGCAGCGGGCTCGCACGCATCTGCCCCAACCCCTCATGCATTTCCTCCGTCGCACTCTAGGCAAGGCGAACGGAGCTCGTAACTTGTTTCTGCGGCACTAGCAAGCGAGACGAGAATTTGCGCCTAAAGCATCGAGCCAGGCGATCGATGTTCCCTGTTTCCTGCGAACGCGAACAAAATCGACCGAGGACATGGCATCGAAACCGGAGGATATTTCGCGTGGTCATCTTCTCGCGGTTATTCTCAGCTTAAATTCTTCCGCGGAGCCTATTCCTTCATGAACGCAATATCACTTGCCTTCCACGATGTGACCGACGGATCAAATGTCGCTCGAGCGGGCTACAAAGCCCTGTACAAGCTTGAGCGCAAGGATTTTCACAATCATATGCTGTCGATCCGGCAGCAGGCCGGCACGGCTAGAGTGCGCTCCATTGACCGCTTTCGCCCGTGGAAGGATGAGGTTTGCGTGTTCCTGACATTCGACGACGGCGAACTCGGCGCATACACGCATGTCGCCGACGAACTGGAGCAGCACGGCTGGCGGGGCCATTTCTTCATCACGACAGACTGGATCGGAAGTCCGGGCTTCTTGGAGCGCCAGCAAATCCGCGAGTTGCGCAGTCGCGGGCATGTCGTCGGCAGCCACTCGTGTTCGCATCCTGCGCGTATGTCGCACCTTAGCTGGGATCAGCTGATGAGGGAATGGTCGGAGAGTTGCGCGATCCTGAGCGACATTTTGGGAGAACACGTGAGAGTGGCCTCCGTCCCGGACGGGTACTATTCGCGGAAAGTCGGCAAAGCCGCAGCCGCTGCCGGTATCGAGGTACTGTTCACATCCGAAGCCACTGCAGCCACGTCAATTCTGGACGGTTGCCTGGTGCTCGGACGGTACTTTATCCAGATGCATACGCCGCCTGCCGTGTCTGGCCAGATTGCGGCGGGGCGCATCGGTCCACGATGGCGGCAAACATTACTTTGGGGGTCGAAGAAACCACTCAAAGCCCTGATGGGTGAATCCTATTTCGCGATGCGACGTTACTTGATATCGCGGGCCCTCGGAACCACGGCCATGAATCGCCCAGGGGGGCCGTCCTAAAGAGTGGAGTGGCGCTGTAAGGAGCGAAGCGAACGCGAAATGATCATAGAGACCGCGCGGGTTAGTCTCGATCGTCGGAACCATCGCTGTCGGTTCTGCTCCGGGGACCGATTGATTCGAGCCGAACGGCAGGAAGCTCTCAACGGGATCATATCGCTGAGGGAGCTCGACGAAGAGCTGAGCCCGCTGATGTGGCGAATTGGAGGCGGGCTGAGCGGCTCGATGGGGTTCGCTCCGCTGTCTGGAGTTCTACTGTGAAAACAACTACGACCGAGCCATTCCGAACACCGAGACAACAGCGGAACCCACAGAATAGAAGGGCGCGATTGAAACGACTCTTGTTTGGATCCGTCTTCGGTTGTGCGCTTCTGGAAGCATACTTTCTTGGCTTGATCCCCAACTTCCTGGGAAGCAAATACGTCTTGCTGATCAGCGTATGTCTCTCGCTCGGGGTTGCCATGATCAAACCCGGCTTGATTCTGACCAGGACAGTCATCGTTCTGGCTTCGATTTCCATGTCGTTTGCTGCCGTGGATCTGAGTCTCCGTCCAGTGATACAGCCTAGACTGTTTGGGCCGCGAGAGATGTTCATGTACACCTGGGCTCCGATGCCGTCGCTATGGAGGTATGGGCCGAACCTCTCTTTTCGTGGCACGGTAACCGGAGATCTGGCCTCCCGGGATTACCGAGAGCGAAGACAGGAGACATTCGAAACCGATTCTTACGGATTCAGAAACGATCCCGAGCAAGCATGGAAAGCGCAGAAAGGCACGACCGATCTCATTCTGCTGGGAGATTCATTCGGTGTGGGAGTCGGCACAACACAAGCCCAGACCTGGGCCTCCTTGTTCGAATCAAAGTACGGCCTGCACACCTACAACCTCTCCATGGCAGGAAGCGGTCCATGGCATGAACTCATGAATCTTAAGATCGCTTGCCCGAGACTGCATTGCGACGAGGGAACCATCGTGCTCTGGGCATTGTTCGCGGGCAACGACCTTCAAGACCCAATCTCCGACGCGCTGGAACCGTCCTTGTCCGATAGCTGGTCGCAGCATTTGGCAGTGTCCCTCACAACGTTCAGAAATATGTCACCCGTACGAAATGTCATGGATCTTCTGACAAACAACGATCATGAGTCCAAGCAACCGGTCATTGTGCGAGACCTGCCAAATGGGGCGAAGCTGATATTCCGCACGCGGTACGTACGTGCGGTGCGCCTGAGCTATGATCAGGTACGACTCCATCCGCATTATCCGAAACTCGTCGCCGTGTTGCGTGAGATGAAGAAATTTTCAGACTCGCAGCATTTCTCTGTCGTCGTGGTCATGATTCCCGCCAAAGAGGAAGTTTATTCGTCGATCCTGTCCGGCGAGAGTGAACCGGGCGACAAACAGCCGTCCGGCTTTTCTCAAGCCGTCCAAGAACTGTGCCAAAGGGACGGACTGCCGTATCTTGACCTGAAACCTTTCTTCCTCGATGAAGCAAATAAGGAATTTGCACGATCAGGCGAATTGCTGTGGTGGTCCGATGATACGCACTGGAACGATCGCGGGCACGCGCTCGCTGCTTCAATCGTGAACGACCGCCTGCTGGCCCCAATGAAAAGGGCTCTCCCGAGTGCCGCCCCCGCTCGCGGAAACGCGATGGAGTTGCCAGGCCGGTTGTCTCTTGAAGGGTATCGTCAGATACCGCGCTTGACCAATTTCCCGGAACATCTCGCCTGGCGGAAGAATGACCGGCAAAGAGTCGGCGCATCGTCAGTATTCGGTCGTAACTAAAGCATATTTCGCCAACTCCGTTGTCTCTCTCAATCGCAGCAGCTTCTGGACCGGTTCAGGGGGTCTTACGCGACTAGGCCGCCGAATTAGCCGGTTCGTTCGAGAGCGTACATTGCGTTTGGATCCGATGAGTCCATTGCCGATATCGGTCTGGTTCTTGCGACAAGGACATGCGTTCGTCTCGTGTCGCTGGTATGCGTTGGGAAATATCGCGCGGAGACCGGTCGACGTTGCCCGCACCGGTACGCTGTCGCTGACAATCTACAAGTGGATCGCTGAATGATTCGTGTCACCTACATGATCGACCACCTGTTCGAGGTGGAGGGCGGCGGGGAACAAGCACTCCTTCGGATCCTTCGCCATCTCCCACGTCGTCGGTTTCGGCCTTCCGTGGTGACCTTTATTGTTAAGCCTCGCACCAGAGAAATCCTGCGCCAGTTGGAATGCCCGCTGTACGTGTTTCCCCTTCGACGTACCTATGACTGGACTGGCCTAAGCGCGGCGTGGAGGATTCGCAATCTGTTCCGAATTGAGAAACCGGACATTGTTCATACCTTCTTTGAAACATCCAATACGTGGGGAGGACTGGTTACCAAGCTGAGCTTTGGCCCGCTGCTGGTTTCGAGTCGCCGTGACATGGGAATACTGCAGTCCCCAAAGCACCGCATGGCGTACAAACTGGTGAACATTCTCTCAGACAGAGTACAGGCAGTATCGCGGGAAGTCAGAAGAGCGTGTATTGAAAGGGAGGGCATTGCTCCGGGCAAGGTGTGCACGGTCTACAACGGAATCGATCTTGCAAGGATTGACCTCACGGAAGCAGGCGGTTCCCTACCGGCTAGGCCGGGACTCAATCGAGCGTCACATATTGTTACGACCGTCGCCAATATACGAAGGGTGAAAGGTCTCGACACGTTCATCAAGGCCGCCGATATTGTTCGGCGCCGGTTCGAGTCAGTCCTGTTTGTAGTGATTGGCGCGCCCAATGAGCGAAGGTACTTTGAGGAACTGCAGCTCCTGGTGCGGGATCTGGGTCTCGAGCGTAACGTAGCCTTTTTGGGCCAAGTGGACGATGTTGTCCCTTTCTTGAAACAAAGTAATGTTTTCTGCCTTCTTTCACACAGTGAGGGTTTTTCCAATGCTTTGCTGGAAGCAATGGCCTGTGGGTTGCCGTGCGTTGTGACACGCGTTGGCGGGAGTCCCGAGGCCATCCGCGAAGGCGAAAACGGTTATTTGGTTCCGACCGACGACGCCATCACGGTCGCGAGCCGAATCACGACGTTACTTGAAGCCAGGGGGAAAGCGGATCAATTTGGGCGACTTGCTCGCAAAACAGTGGAAGATAAATTTACGATCGATCGCATGCTCGATCAATTAACTGCGCTCTACGACGATGTCCTGCGGCGACCAAGGATCTCAGGCAGTCTCGCGTGAAAGTGAAGAACGTAGTCCTCGGAATTGGCACGCCGTGAATCAAGAAACTGAATCAGAACCATAATCGACAGCGGGGAGCAACATCATGAATGTTATGAGCACTGCACGAACGGTCGCCGGGCGTTTTGGAATCGTCGGTGAGCTGTTTTCTTTTTTTTGGAGCAACAAGAAATGGTGGCTTGTGCCGATGCTGGTTAGCCTTTTCCTGATCGGTGGCTTAATCATTCTGGCTCAGAGTTCCGCCATTGCACCCTTTATCTACACGTTTTTCTAGGAGGACTTCAATGTTGAAACGAGCGTGGCAAGCATGGAAGCGAATCGCCCGCGCGATAGGAACTTTTCAGGCTCGTGTGCTGCTGACCCTTTTCTATTCCGTACTCGTTTTCCCCTTTGGTTTGGCGGCACGCCTTTTCTCGGACCCTTTGCGAATTAAGCGTCTCCCTACCCAGTGGCTGGAACACCCTAGCGAGACCCACGATCTCCAGTGGGCCAAAAGGCAATGAGCGCCGTGCACATTCTCGGAGTCTCTTGCTATTACCACGATGCCGCCGCCGCGTTGCTGCGGGATGGTGTGCTCGTGGCAGCGGCTGAAGAGGAAAGGTTTTCGAGGGTGAAGCACGATTATGCTTTCCCCAAGAACGCAATCCAGTTCTGTTTGGAACAGGCCGGGATCGAGGGCCGAGATTTGGACTATGTTGTATTCTTCGAGAAGCCGTTTCGCAAATTTGACCGCATCTTGATGACGGCCCTCCAGACGTATCCCCGGTCCTATAAAGTGTTTCGAGAATCGATGATTTCGTGGATGATCGATAAACTTTGGGTTGGCACTACACTCCAGACGGAACTCGGCGTGAGCAAAGAAAAGGTGCTGTTTTGTGACCACCACCTCTCACATGCTGCCAGCGCGTACTTGTGTTCACCGTTTGACGAAGCGGCAATTCTAACCGTCGATGGTGTCGGAGAATGGGTCACAGCCACATACGGCGTCGGGCGTGGTAACGACATCCGCTTGTTCAAACAGATTCAGTTCCCACATTCGATCGGACTCCTGTATAGCGCCTTTACCGCATTTCTTGGCTTCGAGGTCAACGAGGGCGAATACAAAGTAATGGGCATGGCGCCTTACGGCGTACCTCGCTATGTGGACAAGGTTTGGAAGCTTGTGCAACAGAACAAGGACGGGTCCTTCTCGCTCGATATGGATTACTTTTGCTTTCACCATTCGACCGACCGGACCTATAACCAGAAGTTCGTAGATCTTTTCGGTCCGCCTCGGCCAGTTCAGCTGCAATTCTTCACCAATGAGACTGGATTCCCGAAGTACTTCGGCGCGCCACCAGGGAATTATGATGAGCTTTGCAAGCTGAACCAGCACTATGCCGATGTGGCGGCTAGCATTCAGCAGGTGACCGAAGAGCTGCTTCTGAGCATGGCCAATAACCTGTACCGTGAGACGGGGCTGAAGCGGCTTTGTATCGCCGGTGGTGTCGGCCTAAACAGCGTGGCGAATGCGCGCATTCTCAATGAGACTCCTTTCGAGCAGTTGTTCATTCAGCCCGCGGCCGGTGACGGGGGCGGCGCCTTGGGGGCCGCGTTGTGGGCATCGAGTAGTTTGCTGGGAAAGCCTCGGAGCTTTACGATGCAGCATGCGTATTGGGGGCGTTCCAACTCCGAAGGGGAAATCGGCGATTTTCTTCAGCGGAACGACATTCCTTTTCGGCATTTCGAGAATGAGGACGACCTCCTTGACCATGTCGTCGAGCGGCTAAGCCAAGGCAAAGTCATCGGTTGGTCGCAGGGGCGCTTTGAGTGGGGACCACGCGCCCTCGGCGCCCGAAGCATTCTCGCGGACCCGCGAAATCCGGACATGAAAGACATCGTGAACGCGAAAATTAAGTTTCGCGAGCCCTATCGGCCCTTTGCCCCCTCGGTTCTCGCCGAGTGCGCAGACAAGTACTTTGATCTGCCCCACGCACAGTGCCACCATCCGGCTAAGTACATGCTGTATGTGGTGCCCGTGAAGGAGAGCCAGCGCGCCGTTTTGCCTGCGATCACTCACGTGGACGGCACGGGCCGTCTGCAAACAGTCTTTCGAAGCCAGAGCCCGCGGTATTACCGTTTGATCGAGCGCTTTGGGCAAGCAACCGGCGTTCCCGTCCTGCTGAACACCTCTTTCAATCTCCGGGGCGAACCGATCGTAAATACTCCGGCCAATGCCTTTAACACATTTTCTAAAAGTGAGATGGACAATCTCGTCCTGGAGAATTTCGTGATCGAGAAGAGTTAGATTCGATGAAAACGCTGGGCCGTACCGAGGGGGAAATGATTCCTGGACCGACCACAGCAACCTTCCCATGAACACTTCGCCGTTCGACAGCAAGCGCCACGGTAAATCAAGTCGAGAGCGGCGATAGGAGGCGATTTTCGTTTATCGCGGGCGCGTTCGGTCTCCGATCTGCAATTCCAGGCGCTTGACGAAAATGTCACACCGGATGGGGGATGCCTGCTCGAGTGTATTGCCCTGGTAGGTATTGCTGGGTATTTTCTGTCTTCTCTCGTTCCGCTATGGCTACGCTGCCCCCAAATCCGGCTGAGTCTTCCAGAACACCGCCGCGCATAAACAATTCGTCCACCTGTCCTTAAATTGTCCATCCGACCAGTAGCAGGCCTCACGGGGGCATCGTAGGCTCGTCCCAAGCGCGTCGAAGGGCATGCATTTCACCCGAATGTCCGCACTTGCCCAGTCGCCGGATCCGACGCTGGTTTGCTCGGGACGCGCATGTCGACTTCAGGCTGAGTACCTCGACCGGTTCCGAGTGTCGAGGTCTAAAACCAATGCGACTTAAATGGCTGACGCTGACATGGCTTCTCGCGGCCTCTGTAGCCACTGCGCAACAGACGCCGGCGCCGGTGTTATTTTTTTCTGATTTGACTACGGGCCCGACAACGGGCAATTCTGACACGACCTACACGGCGAACGGCGGCGTCTACATCACGCTGTACGGTAACTTCTTGGGGACCGCCCAAGGAGCTTCCACGATTACCTTGAACGGGGCACCCTGTCTACAAACGATTTCCTGGGGAACCACCTGGTTGTGGTATCAGAAAATCGTCATACAACTGACGAACGGCTGCAGCACAGGAAATTTTGAAGTCACCGTCGGCGGTCAATCGTCGAACGGATTGGCGTTCACAATTACGCCGGGAAACATCTACTACGTATCTTCGAGCGGAAGCGACACGAGCACCGGAGGGTTCGCGAGTCCGTGGAAGACGGTTCCTCACGCCGTCGAGACTGCCGGAGCAAGCTCCGGAAACACGATCTACCTTGAAAATGGAGTGAGCGCGATCACCGACGATGGTCAGAGCTGGAACGCCGCCCTGACGATGCGGTCGCAGTGGTGCCAGGGCACGCCTGCCGCCCACACGGCCTTGGTTGCTTATCCCGGCGCTTCGGTGCAGATCGGTCCTTCGACTCCAGCTACGAGTCCTGTCTTCGGCATTCGTGGTACGGATTCTTCGGCTGGCGGAGGAGCTTGCGCGGGCAATTGGACGATCGCCGGGATCAATCTACGGGGTGTGGCTCCGGCCTTGACCGGCGGAGGGACGAACTGGAGGTGGATTGGGAATGATTTAACAAACCCGAGTCCACAAGGGGCCGCTCTGGGTGCGGCGGGAGCATTCGAAACTTCCGAGAGCACCAACACCGTTTTCTACGGGAATAACGCTCATGATTTGAATGGAGGTGCTACGAGTTCGGAGAGTCAGGGAGTGTACTTCTCAAGCGACAGCAACGGCGTGGATATGGGATGGAACCAAGTCGACAACGTCGCTGGCTGTCGCGGAGTTCAGATTCACTCTTCGCCGCTCGGAGGAAGCACGGGATTCCCGATGTACAACATTTCGATCCACGACAACACGATCCACGACACGTTGTGCGATGGGATCATCGTGGATACGGTGACCCCGAACCAAGGCCCTGTCTCGGTGTACAACAACGTCGTTTATAACGCCGGTAAAGGGCCGACGAACTCCGACGGTGGCGGGGTTTTTTCGTGCATCAATGTGCAGTACACGGGAGACGAAACCACATCGGGACCGAACGGCGCTGGTGCAGGAACCGTCGAGGTGTTCAACAACACCACGTACAGCTGCGGAACGAACCCGGACTCTTCGGAAGCGTCTGCAGAGGAAGACCTGATAAGCAATTGCGATACATCCAATCCGAATATCTTCATGCATATTCGGAACAATCTGGCCTACAGCGTGGAAACCAGCGTGTGGCCGACTGGCGTTCCATATTTCGCTTTTACGTGCAACTCGGCGGCGCAGTTGTACGGTGTCAATAACCTGGCCTACGGTGCTGGCGGGCCTCCCACCAGTTCGTACATTACCGGCACGGTCAATTCGAATCCTCAGGTGGTCAGCACGAGCACTCCCGACCTGCATCTCGCGTCGATGAGCAGTCCGGCAGTCGGAGCCGGGACGGCGATTTCCGTCACTCCGTACGGTGTCAACTGGACGGGTCGGGACCGCGACGGCCTGATTCGGCCCTCGCCGCCATCCATCGGAGCTTATGAATACGCCTCGGGTACCATCTCGATCAAACCCAATCCGCCCACCAATCTCACGGTTGTCGTCGATTGAGGAATGAATTTGCGAACTTGCAAACTACCTCAGCTAGGCGGTCGGATTGAAAATGCCGCGCGGACGTAGCCTGATTTTTGCCGACTCGACTGCGTACAGAATTACCTCCTGTACCCGTGCTGAACGTTTGGCCAGTAGCCACTCCCGCCTTCTCGCGGTATTTCGAATTCTGGAAGGGTCGAGTGATCGATAGCATGAAAGTCTCGCCAAGTCCCTTCACTTGCTGGAGTCCATACCGGACTCTTTGTGAAACAGCACGTCGGCATCGGCTAAGTCTTGCTCTTGCGGTGGCGTTGCTAGGGGCTTCGAGCCTGGTGTGCTGCGGCGGCACCGCGGGCAACGCATCCGGCTCAACCAGCGGAGGCGGGAGCGACCAACCGCAACTATCAGCAACTCCAACCAGCTTAAGTCTTGGAAATGTGGCACTAACGAGCAGCAGCACCCAAACGGTCACGCTGACCAACGTGGGTAACTCCAGCGTGAACGTTTCCCAAATCAGCGTCTCGGGGGCTGGCTTCAGCACGAGTGGCCCGACGCTCCCACTGACGCTTGCGCCTGGACAAAGTACGAGTGCGAGTGTTGTGTTCGCCCCAACCGGCTATGGCACCTTCACCGGAAGTGTTTCTGTGGTCAGCAGCGCCACGAATTCGCCTTTGATAGTTTCCTTAAACGGATCGTCGTATGCGGATATTTTGAGCTGGGACCCCAGCACATCTGGCGTGGTGGGGTACAACGTTTATCGAGGGACACAATCGGGAGGTCCGTACGGCACAAAGATGAATTCGTCCCTGATAACGTCAACCACCTTCACCGACACCTCGGTGCAGGCCGGCCAGACTCTGTTCTACGTGGTCACAGCAGTAGATTCCAGCAGCGTGGAAAGCAACTACTCGAACCAGATATCCGCGACGGTGCCTAGCCCCTAGCTGTGGTGAAGAAAACATTCACTTGCGCAAACTCTGAATCGAGTTTCGGTCCTATGCGATGCTGACCGAAGTGCATCGGATGAAAGTCAACCTTTTGCTCCCTAAACCTTGCCAACACGAAGGTATCAAAATCTTCCTTAGGCGAACGCGAGAGGACCGAGATCAGAAATTTCTGTGCGGCAGAATTGCTGCCATCGAGAAATCAGAAAGTCCTTCTCACCCGCTTCTTTTCCTCCTTAGATCGCCATCCTGACCGGCCGCAACCCTCAAAGACGAATCCCGTGCTGGATGTTGTAGTTGAGGTAAGACCACAACAGCAAGCAAATACAGAAAGCCGGCCCTTCGTTCGTCACTCGGTCAGATCTCAGATTGAGTCTCAAATCTAGAATACAAGGCAGATCTGTCCGTCTGCGAGAGTGCCCGCTCGACCATCATGCCTACCCACACAGGGATCGTCCACGCGGCCAGACTCGGAGGCTTATCTGGATTCCAAACCCACACGACATTGCAGACTGCGTGTGGCTGCCTGCGGACGGCGAACGGCCGTAAATGGAAACGAGCCTCAGCCTTCTCCCCCCTGTGGCAGTTTCTGGATCGAATTTGATCGAATCAGAAGAGATACCAAGTCAGATAGACGAGACTGGATCGTCTCGCAACACTGCCGGACATCGTACAAGTGTCCCGCATCGGGGTCCGCAATTTCAACTGAAGCCTGCTCGCGGTTTGCCCCCTCGATCGACAGTAAGAACAGTTTTGATCTGGCTTCGGGGTATCGTATGAGCAGTTGCGCCTCATTCACGTGGTCCATCACGAATATCAGGTCGGCGTGTCGCACTAAATCAATGTTAAGGGACTGCGCTCGGTGATCCTCTAAGGAAACTCCTCGTTCCCTTGCTGCGATGATCGCGCGAGGATCCGCAGATTTACCCGGCTTCGCGTGAAGTCCCGCGGAGGATACGTGAATTCCGTTCCGATCGAGATTCGATAGCTGTTCGTGGAGCAAGGCGGCCGCCAAAGGGCTACGGATAATATTGCCATGACAGACGAAGAGAACAGAAGAAACAGCGCACGGAATCATGGACAATCTGTCTTTGCGGATTCCGAGTAAGCGCAACACTTGCAACTTCAAGTACAACCATCCCGCGCCAGGGTCCAATTGGTGTGAGACGCGCAGGGGACGCATCAATCGCGGCGGCAAGATCCTCCTGACGAGATTCTTGATGTCGTCGCTCGCGAGGTTTAGCATCGTCTGCCCCAGACGTACGCTTGATCCGTGTTTGCACGAGGCGACCCTTAACCAAGCAGAGAGAAAATCCTCTTTGCCATCTCTACGCGCCTCCTGGATACACTCGACGTTCTCATCGTCGTCGTTAAAGGACTTTCGTGTCACCACTCTATACACTAAACTCGACGCCAATCCCAAGTCCGCGCTTCTGAGGAAATTGCGGCTCAGAATAAATGGCATCGTCGATTTCCAAGAAACGTAACTCTCTTGGATTTGCAAGAAATTCCCCTCGTGCAAGACGATTCAGCCGCAGTCACCATCTAACTTGTCATCCGTTCAGTAAGTTATTTCGGTGTAGCCGATGTGGCCGATTTGCTGCGTGCAATGTTAGGCGCCCATGGGAAATAGGCGCTTTCACTGCTCCAATCGCATCGTCACCTAGACCGACGGTGTACCGAATTACTTTCATCGCGAACCGACTCCGTCCGTCTTCGCCCGACCGACGAACCGTGGACGCGTAGAGCCATCCACAAGCCAGTTGAACGCATCGCTCACTGTTAAATCCCGCACACCGTCAAGGACCTGCAGCTTCCCGCGTTGAACGTATTGCGCAATCCGCCGCAGGATTTCCTCAAACAGCGCATCCTAACTCCTGATAAGTTCTACCCGCTTTTTGACCAGCACGATCGAGAGTTCTTGTCTTCATCAACACGACTTGCCTCATCGATTCCACCGACGCTAACAGAAGAACCGGCTGACAGATCCTGTCTGGAAGTCCTGAGGTTATTCGCTTCATTTGCAGTCATATTGGGATAAGCCTGGTCGAGTGTCAGTTTCAATCAGTGGCCCGAAAGCTTTCGCACGATTTCATACAGAGCGAAGATGCCGAGCGCCAGAAAGCCTAGTTCCATGATTAGCGGAGGCTCAGGGTGCCATCGCCTGGATTCATCCCAACCACGAGGGAACAGGACGGGAACAACAAGCTGCGAATACCGTACAAAACCTTGATGCAAGTCGCAAGAAAGAGCTAACAGAATCAACTACATCGTATCTTCGGAGCAATCAAATTTCTACGGGCGGGGGGTGCCATCTAGGACGGAACGGACCAGCAACCGTCAGGAGATCGGGTGTTTTTGAAATACGGCGATGTCCTTCGGGGTGACAAAAACCACTTCGTTCTTCGCCAACTGCAGAGCGTGAAATCGCTCCTGGGACATCTCGACGTGAACCGGAGCGCCCCATTCGGTGATCGCGTCTACTTTGACGACAGGCCCCGCTGAATTAATGTGCCTGGTTGTGGCCCGAAAATGACTCCCGCCGTTAGGCTGGCGCGTGATTTCCAAAAGATGCGGCCGCACAAACGCAAGATTTCCCGTGTCCGTTTCCTGAATGTAGGCTTTCCCATCGTCCACGCGCCCGTGGAACAGGTTCACGTTGCCGAGAAAACTGTAAACGAACGGACTAGCGGGTTGATTGTAAACGTCTTCGGGGCTGCCGACCTGTTCGATCCGTCCCTCGTTCATCACCGCGACCAAGTCAGCGACCTCGAGCGCCTCTTCCTGATCGTGTGTGACGAATACACTGGTGATGTGAACTTCGTCATGCAGCTGACGGAGCCAACGCCGCAATTCCTGCCGCACCTTGGCGTCCAATGATCCGAACGGCTCGTCGAGCAGCAACACGCCCGGTTCGACAGCCAGCGCGCGAGCCAACGCGACACGCTGGCGCTGCCCGCCGCTGAGTTGCGAGGGATAGCGCCGAGCCTGATTCTGAAGCTGTATCAGCGCCAACAGCTCCTGCACCTTTGCGCGGATTTTCTGCTCGGAAGGCCGGAAACGCCGCGGCCGCACGCGCAATCCGAACGCAATGTTTTCAAATACGGTCATGTGCCGGAACAACGCGTAGTGCTGAAAGACGAAGCCGACGTGCCTTTCGCTCGCCGTCTGACCGGTGATGTCCTTGCCGTCGAATTGCACGGTTCCGCAATCGGCGAATTCGAGCCCAGCAATGATGCGCAGGAGCGTGGTCTTCCCCGAACCAGAGGGCCCGAGCAAGGCGACGAGTTGGCCATCTGGGATTTCCAGATCAACATTGTCCAATGCCTCAAAATGCCCAAAACGCTTTCGGATGCCGCGAACGGTAATGCTCATCGGATTGGCTCCGTGTCACTGGCGGAATGCGCCGCGAATTGCTGAGCTGCTTTCCATTCGACCACGCTCTTGACCAAGAGGGTGGTCAGTGCGAGCAGCGCCAGCGCCGACGAAACCACAAACGCAGCGACGAATTGGTAGTCGTTGTAGAGAATTTCGATGTGCAGCGGCATCGTGTTGGTGAGGCCGCGGATATGGCCGGAGACCACCGAAACAGCGCCGAATTCGCCCATGGCGCGGGCGTTACAAAGAATCACTCCGTAGATCAAAGCCCATTTCACGTTTGGCAAGGTCACACGAAGGAATGTCTGCCAGCCGCTCGCGCCCAGCGTCAGCGCTGCTTCTTCTTCGTCATTTCCCTCCGACTGAATCATCGGGAGTAACTCGCGCGCGACGAATGGAAACGTGACGAAGATCGTCGCCAGCACGATGCCGGGAACGGCGAATATGACTCGAATGCCGTGGGCGATCAGCCAAGGCCCCAAGAGACCTTGTAAACCAAAAAGCAGAACGTATATAAGCCCGGCGACAACTGGAGACACCGAAAATGGCAGGTCGATCAGCGTGATCAGAAGACTCTTGCCGAAGAAGTCAAACTTGCCGATTAGCCATGCTGCGGCGATGCCGAATACGATGTTTAACGGGACCGCGATGCCGGCGGCAAGCAGCGTCAAGCGAATGGCGGCCAACGTGTCCGGATCTCGAAAGGTATGAAGATAGAAGGCAATTCCCTTCTGGAAGGCTGTGGCGAACACGATTGCCAGCGGCAGAAAGAGGAAAATTCCGAGGAACACCAACGCGATGCCAATGAGGAGGCACCGCACGAATGCAGGTTCGGAGATGGCTAGACCCGAGGCGGTGCTTCGGGGGGCCAAAGTCCCTTGTATCTGCGATTGTGCTGATGCTGCCATGGGATTTTGCCGGCGCGAAGAAACTGAATCGCGCTACGAGTTCTCCTGTTGACCAAAAGCCGGCTTGAGACTTGCGCCGAAGGGCGTGTCTATGGGCGATTCGGCCGCGCGGCGCCCTGCGCTCCACCGCTGCAGAATATTGATGGGCAGCAGCAGCGCAAATGAGACCACCAGCATGGCCACAGCGATCGCTGTGGCGCCGGCGTAGTCATACTCTTGCAATTTGGTGATAATCAGAAGCGGCGTGATTTCCGTGTGCATCGGCATATTGCCGGCGATGAAGATGACTGAGCCGTATTCGCCGACTGCGCGAGCGAAGGCCATGGCGAAGCCGGTGAGCGCCGCAGGGAAAATCGTGGGCAAGAGAACGCGCGTGAAAGTTTTCCAGCGGCGTGCGCCGAGGCTCGCCGCCGCTTCTTCGAGCTCCTTGTCCAAGTCCTCGAGAACAGGCTGCACGGTGCGGACCACGAAGGGCAATCCGATGAAGGTGAGCGCGATCGTGACTCCGAGCGCCGTGTACGCCGCGTGAATACCCAGAGCCAAGAGTGGCCGACCGAGCCACCCGTTCGGAGCGTAGATGGTGGTGAGCGCGATACCAGCGACCGCGGTCGGCAGCGCAAACGGCAAGTCAATCACGGAATCGCATAGACGCTTACCCGGAAAGTCGTAGCGCACGAGCACCCATGCGACGAGAACGCCGAAGACGAGATTGATGAACGCGCCAATCAACGATGCCCCGAAACTCAGGCGATACGACGCCAGCGCACGAGGCGAGAGCACGACGTGCCAAAACTGATGCCAGGTCAATGTGGACGCCTTTAGGAACGTAGCGGACAGCGGAATCAGAACAATCAGACACAGATAGAAAACAGTGAAGCCAAGCGACAGGCCGAAGCCCGGAAGGATGCTCCGTTGTTTCAATACGACACTCATCGCCTGCCCCCTGTGTCCGCCACGCCTGAAATGCGCTGGGTTGGCTGTCCCCTATTGAATTGGTTGGTAAATCTGATCGAACACACCGCCATCAACAAAATGAACGTTCTGCGTTTTGTGCCAGTCGCCGACAATATCCGCGAGGGTGAACAGCTTTATCTTGGGAAACGTGGAGGCGTATTTCCTGGCGACTGAATCCAGCCGCGGCCTGTAGAAATTTCTGGCGGCAATCTCCTGCCCCTCGGGCGTGTATAGATATTGAAGGTAGGCCTCGGCAACGGTTCGCGTGCCTTTCTTGTCCACGACCTGATCCACCACCGACACGGGCGGCTCGGCGAGTATGCTGACGGACGGAATGACGACCTGAAATTTGTCTGGGCCTAACTCTTTCACCGACAGGAGCGCTTCGTTCTCCCAGGCTAGCAGGACGTCGCCGATGCCTCGCTCGACGAATGTCGTCGTGGAACCGCGCGCACCGGAATCGAGAACGGGGACATTCTTGTAGACTTTCGTGACGAAATCTTTCGCGGCGGCGTCACTGTTTCCCGACTTGAGGTAGGCATAGCCCCACGCCGCGAGGTAAGCCCAGCGCGCGCCTCCAGAGGTTTTAGGATTCGGCGTGATCACCGAGACTCCCGGCTTCACGATATCGTCCCAATCCTTGATGTTCTTCGGGTTCCCCTTGCGCACGAGGAAAACGATCGTCGAGGTGTACGGCGTGCTGTTGTTCGGAAGCCGCGATTGCCAGTTGGCGGGGAGCAGTTTGGCTTTTTCCGAGATGGCGTCAATGTCGTAGGCCAATCCGAGCGTCACCACATCCGCCTGCAGCCCGTCAATTACGGAACGGGCCTGCGCGCCGGACCCGCCGTGCGATTGCTGAATCGTGACGTCCTGGCCGGTCTTGGCCTTCCAATACTTCGCGAAAGCCGCGTTGTAGTCCTGATATAGCTCGCGTGTCGGATCGTAGGAAACATTCAGCAGCGTTACCGGACCCTGGGCGTACACGGGCATACCCAGGGTCAACGCTGAACCGATCACCAGGAGCCAGAGCCAAATCCTCCGGTGTACGGACTTCATTCTCTGTCGCTCCCTTTTGTCGAGCGTTGTCGGTGAGTTATTCATGGTCGTTTGTTCGGCTAGAATTTGTAGATGACATCGAACTGCAACCGCTTCAGTTCGGTTTCGGTCGTGTTTGTCGTGCCCAATTGACGGCCGAAGAATCCAGTGAAGCCCACTTCAACGCTCTTATTCGCCTGGTAATACGCCTCCACGCGATTCTGCTGCACGCTGCTGCCCTGCCGGATATCGCTAAAATCGAATAGCGACATGACCGCTTCCCGATCGATCAACATGTGGGTGTAGGCAAACTGCCAATCGCCCCTGTCCTGCTGCCGGCCAAAGCGGGCCTCAGCCCAATTGGCGCGCCGGTCGTGCGAATTGCACGTGCCGTTCACGGTCGCGATCGTTATGGTCGCGGTTTTCTCGAGCGCAGTGAGTGTAGCCGGAGGGATGAAAGGAGCGTCGGCCGGATCATTGCCGCACGCCTCGGTATTTTGAACGTAGTCGCCAAGGAACCGAATCGGCCACCGATCCGACCACGTCTTGATATCGAACTGCGCGATCGAATCCAAGAGCGCGAACTTTGAGTTCAGCTTCGCGGCGATAACCTCCTTGCTGACGACGACGCTTCCGGGTGTTGATCCACTCGTGCTCTGGGTAGTGATTGTTTCGGTCACCGTCTGGAACGAGTTTGTCAGCGTGTTGTTCAGCGGTAGGAGCCCGTCAGCCGGGCTGGAGCTCGTTGGGTTTCCGAAGGCAACCTGATTCGCGAGCGCAATGGGATCGGCATTGTGGTAGTTGTACAATGCAGTGTCCGCGAGGAAAGACACACGGCCGCCCAACTGCCACCGCGTCTGGAGCTGCCCGCCGTAGACGACGCTTTGGTGAATGCTACCGGTGCTATACGGAAGAACAGCGCTCACTGGCTGCGTGGATGTCCTGATCGCCTCCGGGTTCTGAGTTTCGGCGAACGGCAGCTGGAATCCGATGAGGGCGAATTGGCGCAGTACGTGCCAAGTGTCGGATTTCCATTCGAGCTTCTCGGCAACGCCTTCCGGGAAGATATCGTCGTCCCACGTGAGTTGCGTGCGATACCACGGGTAGGCGAACTTCCCGCCAATCAGCGTCAGTGCCTTCCACTGGTGCGGGGTGTAGTCAATGAAAGCCCGGTCCAGAGCGAATGGCTTTCGCGTGAAGAATTGGTTCGCCGTCTGGTTCGACGAGATCGGATCGTTCAGGTCACCCGTCGAGAGACCAAGCCCGCCACTGATGTCGTCGTTCAGCTTTGCGTTAATGTAGAAACGCGCCCGGTATCGCTCGCGATTCCGATCCTGAGAGTCGTTGATCGGGCCGCCCGAGTAGGATTCATCCCGCACGCGCACGTCACCAGCAAAAGAAAACGGCCCGAAGTTATTCAGTCCGCGCTCCAGTGTGTCGATCCGTCGCGCGAGGTTTTGTTCCCCTGAAAGCTGCTGCGACTGGCTGCCGGCCAGTTCTTGCGTTTGGGCAGCGCGGGGCGGTGGCGGAACCGCCTCGAGCGTCAATCCCGGATTCGCGGCGATTAGCGCCGCTTCCAGCTCCAACATCTTCTGGTGCTGATCCTGCAACTCCTGGCTTTGCGCCTGAAGTTGCTGAGCCTGTGCTTCGAGCAGCGCCCTCAGCTCCTGCAGCTCGCTTTCCATGCTCGGCGGTTCCGCTGGCTTCGCGGCGGCGTTCCCGTTCGACACTGTCCCGTTCTTGACAGGCTCCGCCGTAGGAGTCGTCGTCGCAGGCGCGGTGCTACTAGCGCCCGTCGTCCCCGGAGAATCCTTGTCCGTCGCGCCAGCAGGCGCGGCCCAGGCCGGCGCCATCGTGCTGAAGGCAAACAGCAGCGTGATGGCAATTCGTTTCGATTTCGTGACTGTGTTTCTTAAGATCATTGAAGTCCCCTGAACTTTTGTGGATTCAAACCTCAAAGAATACCTCGCAGCGCCAGCGCAACGTCCCGGAGTACTTCGCGGTCGCTGCCGGACAACTCGTGCTGCCAATCGTTCGCGGCTACTGTGCTCATAAGCTTTTCCTTGTGGCGATTTCTTTCCAAACCCGAGACTCGAATCGGTTCGAATCCGAGTCACGGATCAAAATTGAAAATTCTCTCAATACCCGCTTAGGATTTACGGCGACGGGAATTTAATTGCGGCTACGACAACACAAATCAGAGAGGGTGGTGTGGTCCAAAATCTGGGCGGTGGCGTTCCGGACGTCGAGCAGAACGCGAAATAGCGGACGATGTTTTGGGTCGGTGCTCACGCGGTGGCGCAAGGATTCAGCGTCCTCAAACGGCGCGAGCGGACCATCAATCCTGCGGAGCACTTCCCCGAGCGAGATCTTCTTCGGCGATCGTTTCAACTGATAGCCGCCGTGAGCGCCGCGGAGACTCGCAACGATGCGGGCGCGCTTGAGGTCGAGAAGGATCGCTTCCAGGAATTTCTCCGGCAATTCTTCCTCGTCGGCGATGTCCTTGATCTTGACCACGCCGACAGGGTGCTGCGCGAGCACCGTGAGTGCCTGCAGCGCGTACAGTCCTCGTTGAGAGATTCGCATGGCGGTCCGTTGATTCCCTACTAACATCAGTAAGTCTACTAAGTTAATAGACTATGTCAAGAGAAACTTCACGTAGCAACTGTCCAACGCTCATCTGCCGTAGGTAGCGACCCGAGGAGATACCGGTCACAGGCGCGGGGGACTCGGCCAAGAGCCTCGCGTTTGAACTTGCTAGTACAAAAGGTACCAGGCGAACAATCCACCGCCTGCCACGATGACAGCGCCGACCAGAAGAGGAATCACGCGAGGGGAATCGAACTTTTCAATCCCACCAATTTTCATTAAGACTAGTCCTAAACCAACGAAGACAATCACATCAGCAAGCCCTTGAGTCGTCCAGTCATTGTCGCCAAGCGAGGCCATAAACAGTTTCAGTGGGTGATATGCATCCTTCGTGCATGCAACCACGGTGTTAAGAACAATGGCGATCACGGCAGACAGCGCAAAGGCGGTCTTTCCGCGTCCTAGTCCAGGCTCGTTGATACCGGTCATGGGCTTCCTCGCAGGCTGGCTCGGACGTACGCGATCTTGGCCCCATGATTGACAATTGCCCCGGAGCCTTCCATCGCCACACCCGTAAGAGCGATCAACATCGAGACGCAAAGCACCATTTTGCGCGCGTTCGAATTCGCCCACAATTTTCCCCATGCCGCGACGGGAAGATACAAAGACAAAATCAGGGTGAGAAAGAAGAGATGCTCCTTCGTTTCCATGAAAACGCTGTGAGCAAATGGCCACGGCCCTTTCAGGATCATCGCTTTATCCGCCGGATAAAAGTGGAGGTACCAGTAGCCACCGAGAATCCAAGCCACACACATGCAGGCAGCCACAACCAAGGAAACGCGACGCGTGCGAGCCTCGTTGTCCTCGCGTGCATTCAGAGCCTCAACAAAAACCCAAAGTGCAGAAAGGACGCCCAGCACACCGAACGTCGCATGGGCCAAAAGAATTACGTCGCTACGTTCGATGCTCATATTATTGCGAGGCCATCGCTACGGCCCCCATTCCCGGAGGACTGAACCGATTCACGGCTGTATCTGAGTCTGTGCCCCTATCCGACTTCCTGCCCCAGGTCCAATAAAATCCCACGTAAGCGTAATTTTCAGTTTGGCCGAAGGCGGTGTGCCCGTAGGCGAAGAGAAGTTGAAATCCGGGGTCCCGGAATTTGTAATAGCCACCGAAATCCACCAGCGTGGCCGACTTTAATTGCGGTGTCGCCGGACCTTCGGCCCCGTGAGAAAAGACTTCTGTGCCCAGGGTCCACTTCTTGCCGATGTCCCGCTGAACAAGCCAACCTCCGTAGGTGAAATTCCGATAGCCGGGAACGTTGTCGAATACGGTTTCTCCGACTCCCCCGTAGGTGGTCCACGGCCCAAAACTCTTCTGAGCCCAAATAGGCACCTTGTACCACGTCTTGCCAACGCCCAAACCTCGCCGCGCGCTGCCAGTTGGTAGCTCGAACATTACAAACGTGCCAATCATGGGGCGGTGCTTCGATTCCTGAACGAAGCGATATTTGACGCCCGCTTCGATGTCGCCCATCCCGCATTCATTTGGCCCCGTTCCGCTAGGGGCGAATTGGGGATTATTCGAGGGCAGAACGGCCGCGACGGGGATAATGATATGCAGATGAACATTCGGAAGAGCCCCCCAGTTGAACTCAACGGCTGGGCCCGCCGTGTCCGTTTCAACCGGTGTACCATCCGAAGTGGCGAATGCATAGAACTCGTAATGGCGGAAGTCAATCGGCTCCGGGTCGTCAGTTTGGAAGGGGGGACCTGCCCAAGCAGCCGTCGAACCAAAGAGTACTGTCAGCAAAAAGAGGCCGGATGCCATTCTCATCAAAGCCCTCCCGAGACGTTCCTCCTCATTTGCAGCTTCAGTGCCGGCGGAAACTTTCCGATGTTAGCATGGTCCGCGAAGGAGAAATATCATGGCAGACAAGAACGCATCTCTCGCTACGCCGAAACGCGAACTGGTTCGCCACATGGTGGCAACGCTTGCGTATCGCGGCGGAAAAGCGCTTCGCGGCGCACCCGATGGATTCGCTCAATTCCGCGCGGGGGAGACGACGCGCACGCCCGGGCAAATTCTTGCGCATATCGGCGATCTGCTGGATTGGGGTTTGTCGCTCGCCAAGGGTACACAGAAGTGGCAGAACTCCAATCCCCTGCCCTGGGACCAGGGTTCGGAGCGCTTTTTCGCGTCCCTACAGGTCCTGGACGCATACCTGGCTTCGGACGCACCTCTTGGCTGCCCTGCCGAGAAGCTCGTTCAGGCTCCGCTGGCGGACTCGCTGACGCACGTGGGACAGATCTCGATGCTCCGCCGACTGGCGGGCGCACCGGTCCGCGCGGAGAACTATTTCAAGGCTGAGATCGTGGCGGGACGCACCGGCTCCGAGCAAACAGCGCCGAAGGGGGAGTTCGATTAAATGAGGAATAGGCCGCGGCCGCTGGCCGCTCTGCACGGTCGTTCGGATTGAGCACAATTTTAACGGCCGGGGGCTAGGCTGAGGGACCCAAGCCACCCGGCCTCTTCTCACCCATCTCCGCAGGGTCTGGGTAAGAAACTTTTATGCGGCGTTTTCGCCATTCCGCATGAATTCGTAGCGTTCGATCGCTGCTGCCACTCCCATTTCACCCGAGTTTTCCGGGCTGCTGCGCAGGACGCGTCCCAGGCAGCGGACACGCACTGGGCCAGCCTGGGTCAACTCGTGGGGCAGGGTCATGACAATTTCGACAGGCGAACCGCTTCGCAATCCCTTCGGCAAGTGGAAATAGAGGCCGCGCGAACTGACTTCGCGCGATTCTGTATCGGCCTCGCCCACCACATTCTCGTCGGTCCAGCGAACGGTTAGCGGCAAACGCATGAGAAAGCGCCGCGATACACGTCGTTCTTTCAGTGACAAAGGACACTCCTTTTAGTTCGCTGACAGGATAGGGCCAGTCCCCAATTGGACCTATAGAGCAAGAGAGCCAATTCGGGGTGGTCCTTTTGGTACAGAAGTACTAGACCTAAACAGGGCTGAGATTAGGCCTGGTCTATCAGGCGATGGTGAATGGCGTAGAGCGCTAGTTCGAGGCGGTCCGAAACACCGAGTTTATCGAAGATATTGTGCAAGTGGTTTTTGACAGTTTGTTCGCTAATGAAGAGCTTTTCGCCGATTTCGCGATTACGGAAGCCCTGTGCTACGAGCTGAACGATCTCCTTTTCGCGGTCGCTCAACAGAGGCTTCTCGCGGCGCTGCCCGGATTCAGAGGACTTCTTGAAAGCGTCGATGACCTCGGCGGTCATGCGATTATCGAGCCAGATTTCGCCGTCGGCAACTTTGCGAATGCTCTTGAGTAGTAAATCGCTCGCCGATTGTTTCAGTACGACGCCCCGGGCTCCCAGGCGCATGGCGCGAACCACGTCGCGGTCGTCTTCCGCAGCGGTAAGAACGATCACGCGGGTGGGAAGCGAGTCGAAATTGACCTCTTCGAGGACGCCCAAACCATCCTTTTCCGGCATACGGAGATCAAGGAGGAGAATATCCGGCTTCAATTTCGTGAGCAGCTTCACGCATTCGACGCCGTTGGAGGCTTCGCCGACGATTTGGACGTCGTCCGCGACCTCCAAAAGCTTACGCAGACCATCGCGAAAGATCGCGTGATCGTCCGCCACCAGGATTCGAATGGCCTGTTTTGCTTTCGTCATAATTAATTCAAAGGAATTTCTACAGTCAGGCGTGCGCCGTGGCCAGGATTCGATTCCACCGTCAGAGTACCACCCACGCTCCGCGTCCGTTCCTTGATCGAAATTGGCCCGAGGCGCAACTGGTCGAGCTCTTCGCTCCGGTAGCGCCCAGAGAAGCTAAATCCCTGGCCGTTATCATCCACGAAGAGAAAAACATTCGCCTCGTCTTGTTCTAGTTTTACCACGACGTGGCTGGCGTGCGCATGCTTTTTTACGTTGTGAAGTGCTTCCCTGTAAATCTGAAATAGCTCGCGACAAATGCGATCTGGCAGGCGTAAGTTGCGGTCCTCGATGAAAAGATCGATGCCCATGCCGTGCTCGCTGCGGAATCGTTCCGCGAACCCGTACATCAATTCACGCATGTCCGCGCTCTCCACCCGCAGCGGACGCAGGTCCGTGACCATCCTGCGGAGTTCGTCGCTTTCCTGCTGGACCGTTTTCTGTAAGCTTTCGAGTTCCGCTCCAGCCTGCTCGGGCTTCTGCGGGAGTTTGCGCCGCAGCACCTCGAGCTGAATTTTCAGGCTGAGAAGGGTCTGCAAAATTCCGTCGTGCAAGTCGCGCGAGATGCGGCTGCGTTCTGATTCGACGGCGCGCGCCCGCAAGCTGCGCATCACGAACACGTTTTCGAGCGGCGGTCCCACGTAGCGAACGATTTGCTCGAGCCAGCGCAAGTCCCCGGCGGAAAAGTGACCGCGCGAAGGCTGCGGATTCACGAGCAGAACGCGACCGATGGGCCGCCCGTCATTCTCCATTGTTACGGCGAGAAGCGATTGCGCCCTGAATTCCTCACGAGTGGCAGTCGGAGGGGCGGGCACGCGCAGCCGAGCGCCGGTGCGACGGTCCCAGCCGAATCCTTGGCCGCTCCCGTTCTTGAATTCCCATGCCATAGTGATTTCCAGGCAATCGAACAGGAAAGTGTCGGAGCGGGATTGCGGAAGGGTTTCAGCGCCGCTGGCCTCCATTTCACCGGGGCGTACTTTCCATACAAAAAGCCGTTCGAGCTCTTCCTCGAGAATCGCCAGGCAGGCCTGTTCGCATTCAAACGTCACGGCCAATTCGCCTAGCACCTGCCGAATCGATTCGGCGAGCCCGTGATCGAATTGCAGCAGGCCGGTGATTTTTTCCAGAAACTCCTGGCGCGCCAGATGCTCGCGCTCCCGGGCTCCGAGGAACCCCATGCAGAGGCCAGATACGAGCGTCCCCGAGCCCATGGCGATCCAGTGCCAAATGCTCTCCCAACGGAAAGGCTGTTCGATTGCCACGCGCGCAGTAATTCCGACCGTGGCCACGCCAACCAGAACGAGCATCGCGCGTGAATTTCCGCGAGTTGCTAGCGCGAAAACGGTGAAAAGAAAGAGAAACCAGAAGGCCGACACCGAGGGCGTAAGGTAGACGAAGATCGCCAGGACGCCGAAATCCACGGCGAGAGGAATGCGAAACCGCGCTCCTGACAGAAAACGCTCCACCAGCGCCTCGGCCAGCGCGACCAGCAAGTATCCGACTAGAAACAGGGCAGAGGAGCGTCGAATCGGCGTGCCAGAGGTTTCCAGCAACGCAACGAGGGACAATGCCGCAATCACAACGCGAGCCAGCGTGACTTGTCGCTCGAGATACAGGCGTCCGGTGTTGTCCAGAGACATGGTGGAGGGTGACTGCCTCTGAAAGTCTAGCAAGCCAGCGGGGTCGTGCAATCGCAGCGCGGCAAGGTGTCGTCTTTTGGTAATCGCTGAATGGCGCGAGGCGGGATCTTTACACAAACGTACCCCCATCGGGATTGACAAAGGGTGCATAATCCTTCGCAGAATCGATTTCGTGGAGGAATCTCCGGCTTGGCGCAGCGATATACGCGAAGAGAGGTTGGGCGCATTCTGGGCGTGAACCCGGGCCGTCTTCGCTATTGGGAAAGGCTCGAGTTGGTGCGACCCCAGGCGCGTTGGGGGGAACGATTCTATAATTTCGGCGATCTCGTTGCGCTGCGCACGCTCCAGCGGCTGACGGACAATCGGATCCCGGCGCGCCGAGTGCGTCGCGCGGTCAGTTTGATCGAGCAGCAGTTCGGCGAGTCCGTAATGCCGCTTCAGGAATTCCGTTTTCTAGAGCAGGGCCGCGATTTGTTGGTAATTCCGCCCGGCGCTTCGCGCCCCTTCAGTCCACTCAAGCAACAATGGGTATTCGCTTTCGACTCATCTTCCCGGCCTGCAAAACTGCACGCGATGACGGGGCCGACGCCCGAGGAATTGTTTCAGAGCGCGCTCGATTGCGAGACGCGGCCGGAGCTGTTGCCGCAAGCGGTCGAAAGATACCGGCAGGTGCTCGATTTGACGCCGGAGTGGGTGGACGCGCGCATCAATCTGGGGGTGGCGCTCTATCAAATGGGACGGGCGGAGGAAGCGCGGGCCGAGTTCTTCGCTGCCGTGCAGCTCGATCCATTGAACGGAATCTCGCGTTACAACCTGGGCTGCGTGCTCGAGGAGCAGGGAGAAATCGATCAGGCGATCGAGCATTTGCGGCGGGCAGTTCGCGCGCTGCCAGCTCATGCGGACGTCCACTTCAATCTGGCTCTGGCTTACGAAAAGCGTGGCGAGCTGCGACTTGCACGCGAACAGTGGGCGCTGTACCTACGCCACGCTCCCAACGGCGCGTGGGCGGACCAGGCACGCGCTCACTTGCGGCAATGCTCTGTGCGGCGCAAGCCCGTGGCCCCGATTCCCTTCCCCCGCAAAGCGTAGCTCGAGCACGTAACGCCGTGATATGATTTTTGCTAGGTGGTGAGCGTAGCTCAGCTGGTAGAGCATCGGTCTGTGGCACCGAGGGTCGCGGGTTCAATCCCCGTCGCTCACCCCAATTTTTTCAACAACTTAACTCGACTTGGTTCCCTCCTGAGTTGCACGATGGTTGCACAACGTTTCCAGCCGTTTCATAGCTTCGAGAGTGCTTTCAGGCACATCTTTGATGTAGTGACGTTCAGTGATGCTCACACTCGAATGACGTAGAAGCCCTTTGGCGGCGAGTGAGTTGGACAAATCGGCAATGATCGTCGCCACTCCCCGTCGTAGCGAATACCAGCCATGCCATTTCGGCACCGAAGTATCTAGCTCGAAATCATGTCCGTCATCGGCGCTATGTTCAAATTCTGGCCTGCGGCAGATTACACAGCGTTTCAGCGTAAGGATTACTACGCGATTGGCGAGATTGTGCACGTTGGAGGAGCTGCCACTGGCTGCGCCAGTGAGTGAATCGTCGGGCGTCCCTTGCAGAGAGCACAGATAATGACGTTCCGTGCTAAGCGGAGGAGGAGCTACGGCGCGACGGCGGCAACCGGTTGTGACGACGAGCTTTTCTTTGCAGCGTCCTGGAAATGCTTGAGGCGCGACTGGAATTCTGCGTCGGAGGGATCGAGTGCGACGGCTTTTTGTTCGATGGCGAGGGCTTCGTCCGCTTTTCCGTTGAGTAACAGAGCTTCGGCGAGAGTGTCGAGCATATAGGGCTCGAGCTGGGGGGAAGAATCGACCGCGAGGCGGGCGAGCCGTAATGCCTCGGCGGGATTCTTGATCTTCGGGTCGTCCGAGGTGGCGTAAATCCAGGCGACATTGTTTTCCGCGATCGGGGAATTGGGTGCGCTTCCGAGGATCGACTTCAGCTCCTTGGTTGCGGCGGCGTAATCCTTCTGGATCACGAGGCACTGCGCGACATTCGAGCGCGCATAGGATGTGTCGGTGCCGTTGTCAGAAAGGCGGATCGACTCGTTGAATTCGGCGATGGCCTCGCCGCAGCGGTGCTGGTCCGATAGGATCATGCCGTAGTCGTTGTGCAGCTCGGGATCGTCCGGCTTGAACCGAAGCAGATACACGTACCGTTCAGCGGCCCCGTCGAGATCGCCATTGATTTTCAGGAGCCGGGCCAGGCGGGTTTGGTCGTCCCAGCGCTGATCGACGAACTTCTCTTCGTCTTCCGGAGATAGCGAATTCGACTTCAGCGAGCGGCGAAGCTCTCGGATGGCGGAATTGAAGTCCTTTTGGGTGACGTAACCGTCGACGAGGGCATTGTCGATGTCGATGTCGCCGGGGTAGCGCGCCAGCACGGCTCTATATTCTGCGAGTCCGGAGTCTTTCCGGCCGTTTCCAGGGTGCGCGCCAGAGCAGTGCCTTCAATCATTCCAAAGGGCGCGATGCGAACGACTTCGCGCAGCTCGTCGACGGCTCCTGCCAAATCCTGATGCGAAATGTAGAGGGTGGCGAGCTGAACGTGGGGACTCTCGTAGTCGGGCTCCAGTCGGATCGCTTCCAAGAGCTCGTTCCTGGCGCTTTCGAAATCGTGTGCTTGGTCGTAGAGGTGCGCGAGGCTGAGGTGATTGCCGGCGAGATCGGGTTCGATCTGCATGCGCGCCTGAAGCGACGGCGGAATTTCGAGGGTTGCGGCAGAGGGCGGCTCGGCCGCGGCATCCGGCGCCAGTTCGAAGCCGATCTTGAACGTGAAGAGTTCGCCGATAGCGGCAAATCGAGAATTGGCTTCGTCCAGGTCGAGCAACTCCTGAGCCAGCTTAACAGTCTGTTCGGGCGTCACAGCAATTCCGCCGGCACCGGGCGGGACCCGCGGCAACGCGGAAGGCGGGGAGGGTGGCATCAGGGCATTAGCTTGTTGCAGAAGTTCAGCCTGTTGCTTTTGCACTGCATTGCGCCAGTCGTTTTCTTGGAAGCGTGGACTGACGAATTGCAGGGCCATGGAGGTTACCAGGAGCGGCCGGGGGCTCGAAGGACTTTCCTTTATCGCCGCGTGGCATTCGTCATTCGCGGAGTCATAGTCGCCGGAGTGAATCAGGGCCGCGCAATTGGCGAGATGATCGACGGAGGGGGCGGCGTCAGGGTCCGAACCCATGGAGTTGGGCGACTCGGCGTGAGGAAGATTGTCGAGCAAAATTCCGGCACCGCCGGCTTGCTTGACCTGGTCGAGGAACGTGGCTGTCACCGAAAAGCTGAGGCCCCGGGTTTTGACGAGGTGCGCAATGTAGCTCGGGGAATACTCTGTCGCGAGGCGGCCGAGGATTTCAGTGCGGTCCATGGGCGTAGTAGGGACGGTCTGGGCGAACGAGTGCGGGGACGCCAGGGCGGCGGCCAGCGCGGCGATGAGGATGCGGTTCGTGCGACTCAAGAGTTGGACACCGAAATTCGGGAAACGGGGCCGGAAATGGGATTGGAACGCCGCAGAACGTCCGGAGCAATGAACCAGTAGTACCAGTGTTCAGATTGTTACCAGATCGAAACGCTCACGAGTGGGAGAATACTGACCTTCCCGCGCCACTCGCCGTCATCCTGAGCGTCCCGACGTCTTTTTTGATTGAGCGCGTGCCGTACGAATTTCAGCGCCGCGGAAACAGGATGATGAGGGTCCTTAATGGCACGGCGGTCTAACCAATGGCAAGGCGCGCTCCTACCTCCGCCCGAGTCTGCCAACGACTTCCACGACGCGCACGACAACACCTAGAAGCCTACCCTCGACGAACAGGTAAGCGAGGGATCCTGTGAGGCCGACGACGAGCACGAGTGCGATGAATTTCCATCCTCTGAGCATGGATTCCTAGCTGACCAATCGCGCGGTTTTAGGACCCATTACGAAGTGGGGCAAATTCCCATGTTGTCCCCGAGCCTATTCGCCATTCCTGATTTTCTTCGTTAGGTCGGTCGATGTTCATCGAGATTAAATTTGACACAACAGATAAATGGCCGTTATCGTCCGAGATTATTCACATTTGGAAGGAGGCTCCGATGCCCAAACTTCTCTCGAAACTGGCTGTGGTAGTAGGTGTCACATTAGTGGTGTTCGTTTCGCATTCCCTTGGCTCCAAACAATCAGAAACCACCGCAAACAATCAACTGAAAGTGACGTCCTAACTCTCCCTAAGGTTACGGGCGACAGTCCAGATATCCCTACCGTGGTGAGGGACTACTCAAAGCTAACGCCGCCAGCAAATGAAGTCATGTTTGCCCTTGTCAGTTTTGGCGACGGTAGCACACTTGTAGTTCCACAACGGATTCACGCAAGTGAGGTTAGAGAAGCAGCGACCAACATCTTCGTACTGCGGGGCACAACCCTGACGCTCACAGGAACCGTTAACATAAACTCCGTTGTCGCAGTTTACAAATGAATTTGGGCTGGCAAGATTGCTCCCTACCTGCGGCTTAGTACCAATCTTTCTGGTAAGCGTTAATCAGGGGTTGGCCGTTCTAGGCGCGACGAAGATATTCTTCTCTGACGCAAGAGCAGAAAGTTTACGCTCTTGACGCATCCAGATTTGAGTTGCGATGGCAAGTAATTCATGTCACGGTCGCCGTTGAAAGTATCCCTGCGCCTTTCGGGACATTGCTAGCGGTAAACTATTTAGGGTTTGGTTCAGCACGCCTCAATTCCGGATGGTGATCTACTTTCGCGTTTTCCAATGCCCGACCAATCATGTTCGCGGCAAAATCACAATCATAGTCCCGTCCGACGCAGAACAGGTCGCCGTCGATATAAACGCCCCACTTTTTCTCGAAGGGGAGAACTTCAATTAGAACCAATAAATCGCTCCTAGATGCCCCGCGCATCTCCCGCCGTATTTGTCTTCGAATACGAAGCCGTCGCAGTGCCAATCTAACACGGAGAAACGAAGTCTCCCCTCTGTGTAGTGCCTGCTAGGTCGGATAACCGGTAACTTGGGCACCGGGTCCCACTTTTCCGGCGAGCGCGTCGATCTGGGCACTGACAAACCGCTGGTTGTCGTGGCTGCTCAGGGACGTATTTCAATTGGCGTTCCGTCCGGGATCAGCGTCCAGATTTCGTCCATTTCGGTGTCGGTCACTGCTATGCAGCCGTTCGTCCAATCAATCGCGCGGTGCATTGAACCTAACCAACCTAGGCCATTCTTGACGCCGTGAATCATGATGTCGCCGGAGATGAGAAGTGGCACTTCACTTGGACGGTTTCGGCGTTAATCAAGACCTTGCGGGCGGAACTCGCTTATCCGCTTGAGGCTTTCTCTTGGGCACCTTCGTTGTGCCGCGGGCAGCAGAAGCGTACGATGTGCGAGCCAGGGGCCAAAATCGAAAATTCGGACTATCGCACTCGGGAGATTTCCATGAGCGGGCGCAATAAAGCTGCACGCGCTTTCGTCATCTTGGGCAGCGTCGTGTTGTTCGCCAGCGCTGCGCTTCATTTCTTCGGCGGTTACACGCAGATTTTTCCTTTGTATGCCGCGTCGAACTTGAGTCCACGCCTGAAAGAAGCCTTCCGAGTTGTTTTTCTTTCGCTCGGGTGGCACTGGGTCGTGACGGCGGTTGTCGCACTGCTGGCTGGCGTCACGGGAACGAGATTGCGCAAGGTGCTCCTTTTGACTTGCGGCCTGGCCGTGCTGATGGAGGCGGGAGTTGGCGTCAGCATGATGGGATTTTTTATAGGCAACGAATTGATCGGCACAGCCGCGTTGTTGCTTGTTTGCGGCGGACTGCTATTTGACCAGGCTGTCGACAAATCCGTATCACAAGTGAATGAACAGCTCAGACAGCCCGCCAGCTCCTGATAACCGGTAACTTGCGTACCAGAACCCACTTTACCGATTAGGACATGTGGATCACTTTTCGAGGGTGCGTCGTCACTTGGGAAGGGCCCCGTCGCAGATTTGGCGCGATATTGGGCGCCTAACTTCTGGTATGCGTTAAT
>Ga0210398_10000231_pt1 | contig 69053 bp, 44 predicted proteins | sample IncBWC4OmetaG_FD_161047 | JGI IMG/M metagenome (GOLD analysis project Ga0210398, IMG submission 161047) | Forest soil microbial communities from Barre Woods Harvard Forest LTER site, Petersham, Massachusetts, United States - Inc-BW-C-4-O | ecosystem: Environmental > Terrestrial > Soil >... | reverse complement strand
GGCGTGCCCTGCGGCTTGCGCCAAGCCATCTATATACGCCGCAAAGCGCTTCTCCTGTGGGCCTGGCGCCGAAGAAGTGGCGCTCATGAGCACAGCATATCACACTTTATAACACAGTAGTACTAGGTTGAAATCGGCAGACTGGACGGCTGCCGAGCTGCCGCCCGAGTGGAGGTACCTGACCATGCTAAAGATTGAACGGATCCTGTGCCCGGTGGACTTCTCGGAGTACTCGATCAGGGCTTACGACTATGCTTACTCGCTCGCCAAACACTACGGCGCCCGGCTCGTGCTCGAGCATGTGGTGCAGCCGATCACCGTCACGTATCCCTACTACGGCTTTCCGGACGTGACCGCTTACGACCTCTATTGGAACGTTAGCTCGGATGCCGAGAAACGCTTGCAGGATCTGGTCCGGACGCACGGAGCGAACGGCGTCAGGCCGGAATGGGTGGTGGAAAAGGGGGTGGCGCCCGACGCCATCCTGGGCCTGGCCGAAGAGAAGGATGCCAGCCTGATCGTCATGGGCACCCACGGACGCCGTGGCCTCGATCGCTTGGCGCTCGGGTCGGTCACTGAGCGCGTGGTCCGTCGAGCGCGCTGTCCCGTGCTGGCGGTGCGCAAGCCCGCGCACGACTTCATCACTCCTGGAGCAGCCGGTGATCCCGTCCAGTTGCGGAAGATTCTGCTTTGCACCGACTTCTCCGCGCATTCCGAGAGGGCGCTCGATTACGCCTTCTCCCTCGCGATGGAGTACAACGCCGAACTCACGCTTCTGAACGTCATCGAGGACGCGCCGTCGTCGAAGGACCTGGGCCTCACGACCTCAGCGACGATAACCGCGCTCGAGAGCATCATCCCAAAGGACGCTCCGGACTGGTGCCGCGTGAAATGCGTGGTGCGCATAGGCAAACCTTATGAGGAGATCATCCAACTCGCTCTGGAATGCCACAGCGACCTGGTGATCCTCGGCGTGCGCGGGCGCAATGCGCTGGACCTCGCGCTCTTCGGGTCAACGACCCAGCGCGTAATCCAGCTCGGCTGCTGCCCGGTGCTGGCGATCCACATCTGACATGCCTTGCGGGTGGCGCGCGTGGCCGGGACAGAGTGGTCAGGCTCCTCGGGTCACGCCGTCACCCGCCCCTTCGAGCGGATTCCCCGTATAATCCCGTCATATGGCGCAAGCTCCCGCTGTGAAAGCCGAGCCGGCTCACGACATCCTGCGGGGCCGCGTCCATCCGCTGGATGTCTTCTTCGCGCCAAGGACCGTGGCCGTGGTCGGCGCCACGGACAAGCCCGCGAGCGTGGGGCGCACGATCCTGTGGAATCTGCTGGGCAGCCCGTTCGGCGGAGCCGTGTTCCCCGTCAATCCAAGGCACGACGTCGTGCTCGGCATCAAAGCCTATCCCGATATCGCATCGGCTCCGGCCGCGGTGGACCTCGCCGTGATCGTGACACCGGCGGCTACGGTCCCGGGCTTGATTGCCGAGTGCGCCGACGCGGGCGTGAAAGGCGCCATCATCGTCTCGGCGGGATTCAAGGAAACGGGTGCGGCCGGCGCCGCGTTTGAAGCGCAAATCCTGGCCCACGCACGACGCGGACGCCTGCGCGTGATCGGGCCGAATTGCCTGGGCCTGATGAGCCCGCTTACCGGCTTGAACGCCACCTTTGCCGGGGCCATGGCGCGGCCGGGCGACGTGGCCTTCATCAGCCAGAGCGGCGCGCTCTGCACGGCGGTTCTGGACTGGAGCCTGCGCGAGTTCGTCGGATTCAGCTCCTTCATCTCCATCGGCTCCATGCTGGACGTGGGCTGGGGCGACTTGATCGACTACCTCGGGGACGACCCGCGCACGCGCAGCATCATCCTCTACATGGAATCGATCGGCGATCCGCGGTCGTTTCTTTCCGCCGCGCGCCAGGTCGCGCTCAACAAGCCGATCATCGTGATTAAAGCGGGACGGAGCCGCGCCGCCGCGCGCGCCGCGGCGTCTCACACCGGAGCGCTTACCGGCAGCGACGAGGTGCTTGACGCCGCTTTCCGCCGCGCCGGCGTTCTGCGCGTGAACGACGTCGCTGACCTTTTCTACATGGCGGGAGTGCTGGCCAGGCAGCCGCGCCCGCGGGGTCCGCGCCTCACCATCGTGACCAATGCCGGCGGTCCCGGCGTGCTGGGCACTGACGCTCTGGCCGCCGAGGGCAGCGAGCCTGCGGCGCTCACGCCTGAGACCCTGAAGGCGCTCGACGGCATCCTGCCGCCGCACTGGAGCCGCGGCAACCCTGTGGACATCCTCGGCGACGCCGGTCCCGCGCTTTACGCCCGGGCCGTGGAGATCGCCGCCCGTGACCCGAACAGCGACGGCCTGCTGGTCATCCTAGCTCCGCAGGGCCTGATCGATCCGGCGGATGTGGCGGAGGCGCTGAAGCCGTACGCGCGGCTCCAGGGCAAGCCGATCCTGGCCAGTTTCATGGGCGGCACCCAGGTGGCGCCTGCGGAATCGATACTAAATCGCAGCGGCATTCCGACGTTCCCCTACCCCGAGACCGCCGTGCGCATGTTCCGCTACATGTGGAGTTACAGCTACAACCTCCGGGGCATCTACGAGACGCCGCAACTGGTGGCCGATGCCGGCGAGGCCGAAGGCGCGGTCCGCGCCGGGATCGAGACGGCGCGACGCGAAGGCCGCACCATCCTCACCGAGTTCGAATCGAAGCAGATTCTCAAAGCCTACGGCCTCCCGGTGGTCGAGACACGCCGGGCCGGCAGCGAAGAGGACGCGGTACGCGAGGCCACGGCTCTGGGCTATCCTGTCGTGCTCAAGCTCCTGTCCGAGACTGTCACCCACAAGACCGACGTGGGCGGCGTGCAGATCAATCTCGCTGACGAGGCCGCGGTGCGCAAGGCTTACCGCGCCATCGCGGATGCGGTGCGGGAAAAAGCGGGCGCCGCGAGCTTCCTGGGCGTCACGGTGCAACCGATGGTCCGGATGGAAGGCTACGAGGTCATCCTCGGAAGCACGGTCGACCCCCAGTTCGGTCCGGTGCTGCTGTTTGGCGCCGGCGGGCAACTGGTGGAGATTTTTCAGGATCGCGCTCTGGCCCTGCCGCCGCTCAACACCACGCTGGCCCGGCGGATGATGGAGCAGACCCGCATTTTCAAAGCGCTGGAAGGGACACGAGGACGCCGCCCGGTCGATCTCGGCGCCCTCGAGCAGCTTCTGGTCCGCTTCAGCCGCCTGGTTATGCAGCAGCGCGCCATCCGTGAGATCGACGTGAATCCCCTGCTCGTTTCGCCCGACGGCATGGTGGCCCTGGACGCACGTATCCTGCTATATGATGCGTCCTTTCCGGACGATCAACTGCCGCCGCCCGCCATTCGCCCCTACCCCGGCCAGTACGCGGCGCCCGCGACGCTTAAGGACGGAAGCGTAGTGACGATTCGTCCCATTCGTCCGGAAGACGAAGTCCTGATGGTGAAGTTCCACCAGGCGCTCTCGGAGCGCAGCGTCTACATGCGTTATTTCCACACGGTCTCGCTCGACAGTCGAGTGGCCCACGAGCGCCTGACGCGCATCTGCTTTGTGGACTACGACCGCGAGATGGTCCTAGTGGCCGAGCGCCAGACTCCGGAAGGCGAAAGCGAGATCGCCGGCGTGGGACGCGTGAACCGCCTGCCCGGCACCGAAGACGCCGAGACCGCCATCCTGGTGCGCGATTCCTATCAGAACCGGGGAGTCGGCACCGAACTCCTGCGGCGCCTGATCACCTTCGCGCGCAACGAGAAAATGGGCACGCTGGCCGCTGACACCCTCGCCGAGAACCTCGAAATGCAGCAAATCTGCCGCAGACTAGGCTTCGACATCCGGAGGCATGCCGATGACCCGTCAATGGTCCGGGCCGTGCTGAATTTGCAACAGGAAGCGCTCAGATAATTCCGGCCTGGCAGGGTACTGAAAAACGTTCCCGATGGGTGTCATTCCGAGCGAAGCGAGGAATCTCGCTCTGAAAACGAACGAGCTACAAGATTCCTCCTCGCCTGCGGCTCGTCGGAATGACAGGCTCACGGGTTTTTCCGCATTCTGCCAGGCATGGAAGGAAACGCATGCGTCACTCGGACGGCAGACTTCCGGGCGGCCGGGCTCGCATTTGAAATACTGATTTAGTGCATGATAGATCTGGCCGTATGAAGACAACCGTCGAGATTCCCGACTCGCTCCTGAAGCGCGTCAAGAGCGTTGCGGCGAAGAGGCACACCACGGTGCGGGCGCTGATAGAGAAACGGCTGGGCCGAGTCGCCGATGAGCGCAAGCGGGCCAAACCCTTCAAGCTCCGCAAGATTTCATTCCGGGGCAAAGGGCTCCAGCCCCGGTTTGGCGGAGCTTCCTGGCAACAGATTCGTGACGCGGCGCGTGAGGACCGCGGAGCGTAATGGCTGTAAGGCACGGAGCACGGGGGAGCATGACGTCGCACGGGCGAGGGCGACGTCGCTTTGAAGATTGTTTAGCGTAGAAGACAAAATGGCGTCTACCACTCGCTTCAGCAACCGAGATGCTTAATCGCCATCTCCGAAGTCCGCTTGAGATCTGCCTTCGTTGAACCATTCACTGCCTGGATGGATAGACCGGCGAGAATCGTCGACAGGTATCTTGTGTAGTCATCCACGTTGACCTCCGTCGGCAACTCCCCCCTCTTTCGTGCCCTCACAAGGCGCGATTTTACGGCAGCTTCATTCTGCTTCCGAATCTCGGTCATGAGCTGCTTTGCCGGAGCGGCGTTCACGCTGCAGCCCATCGCGCCCGCCAGTGACACACAGGTCGGCGGATGGCCGGGAGTGGTCAGGAATTCTACCGTGTTTTCGAAAAGCGCACGGATGACACCCTTTTGGGGTCGGCTCCCCGAGCGCCCTCGCGGCATATTGTGCTCGATTCTCCAGATAGCGCTTTGCCGCCAACGCAAACACAGCCTGTTTGTCGCCGAACGCCGCATAGGTGCTTGAGGGACTGAGGCCCATCGCCTGGGCAAGATCGGCCATCGAAATACCCTCAAAGCCTCGTTCCCCAAAAATCAACATCGCCGCCTCGATCGCCGCGTCCTTATCAAAACTGACCGGCCGTCCCGTCTTCCCATTCCCTGTTTTCATATGCTTACCCGCCACTCTCGATATTAGAGCGCAAAATCATGTAACCGATACGCCTTTGCCGACATCTGTAATGAGTGTTCCACAATGACGCGGCCGGGCCGGTCATGAAAGGAGAAGAACAATGGGTGCGCTTGAAGGGAAGGTGGCTGTAATCACCGGAGGCAGTAGCGGGATCGGCTTGGCTACGGCCAAGCGCTTCGTAAAGGAAGGAGCCTACGTTTTCATTACCGGACGTCGTCAAGCGGAGTTGGACGCGGCGGTCTCACTGATCGGGAAGAATGTAACGGCGGTTCAAGGGGATGTCTCGAAGCTCGACGATCTTGATCATCTTTACGAAGTGGTGCGAAATGTGAAGGGACGTGTCGATGTCGTCTTCGCAAATGCCGGCGTCGTAGATCCTGTTCCACTCGCAGAATCGACGCCGGAAACATTTGACAAGCACTTCAACCTGAACGCGCGCGGGGCGTACTTTACGGTACAGAAGGCGCTCCCGCTGCTCGCCGACAAAGCGTCCGTCATCCTTTCTGGTTCGGGCGCATGGCAGATGGGCGTTCCGGGCTACGGCGCGTACTCGGCGACGAAAGCGGCTTTGGTCTCCTTCGTCCGTACTTGGACCGCAGAGTTGGCCAGCCGCGGCATCCGAGCGAACGTGATTAGCCCTGGACCTACGGAAACGCCCATGGTCCATGTCGGCTCTAAAGGATCTCCGGAAGGTACAAGCGAATACTTCCGGAAGATGATCCCGATGGGACGACTTGGAACCGCAGATGAGCTTGCATCGGCAGCTGTGTTCCTCGCTTCGGACGAGAGCAGCTTCATCACCGGAATCGACTTGCCAGTGGACGGTGGCACAGTTTCGAGATAGTCCGCAAACTGCCCAACTCCGATGAATTGACACCCGAGACCTACGCTTCGTCTCGCGTGACGTGAGAACAAATAAGAATGCTCACCACCCGCTGAGAGACTGGAGATTATTTATGAAGTACGCCATCATTGGATCCGGCAAGATTGGTACCGCGCTCGCACGCACCTTTGCACGCAAGAAAATCGAAGTCGGAATCGCAAACTCCCGTGGGCCTGAGGCGCTTGCGCCTCTGGCGAAAGAACTCGGTCCCAGCGTCTTTCCCCAATCCATTCGAGACGCTTATGAGGCTGAGGTGGTCTTCCTCGCTGTTCCCTTTTCTGCTCACAAGGATGTTGCGAAGCAATTCGGTCAGTGGAACGGCAAGATCGTTGTCGACCTGACAAATGCCTTACATGTTGCGCCGGAAGAGCTGGGAGGTCTCCTTTCATCTGAAGTCGTGTCCAATGCGTTTGTTGGAGCACGGCTTGTAAAGGCCTTCAATCATCTGCCAGCGGCACAGCTTGGCACGAATCCGTCCCTCGAGGGTCGGCGGCAGGTCGTATTCGTATCGAGCAATGACGCCGATGCCAGCGCAGCTGTCTCGGCCGTAGCAACCGAGCTTGGCTTCGCTCCCGTCGAACTCGGAAGGCTGGATAAGGGCGGCGCGCCCCTTCATGTTCTGGGCGGCCGGCCTGGCGGGCTTCTATTTCAAAACCTGGAGAAGCTCGGCTGATTGGGCCATCGCGAGGATGAGGGCTGGCGCAGAGCGGAGTTCTGCGGTTGACGGTTCGAGGCTCACCCGCCGACGTCCGATGAAAACCATCTACGGCCTTCACTTTGAGCCGAGCCAGTTGCGTTTACCGGGCCGCAGCAGGCTGTTTGAAACTCGGCGCTTCCGCCTCGGGATTTGTCATCAATTGTCAGTCGGCAATCGGGTGGTGGACGGCGCAGGTAATCCACGCTGCGAGCCCACAAGGGAACTGGTGAGCAAAGAGCTACTGCCGGCTTTCGTTGTGAATCTTGCGGCGCAAATCCGGCCAGAACTCTTTTGCGACATACGTCACCGTATCCCACCCGACCTGTGTACCCCAGACGCTCGCAGCGGTTGCCAGCGTCTTACTTTGCCGAGGGTGATAGCTGTAAGTGGATATTGCGGAAGAAATCGCACTGCCGACGACCTCCGAAAAATTGAACTGACGATCCCCGGAATCGCCGCGGGTGAGAACAATCCGGCTTACCGCGTAACCTGTCCGGCGCCAGGCCCCTCCCTTTCCCATCTGGTAAAAGCGTGGATCCTGGTGGAGCAGGGACGGAGCAATGGCGCACGTAAAGTAACTCTCGATCGTGCCGTCGGCAAATGCTGATCCGTAACGTTTTGCGTAGCCAATTGCTCCTTGTTTATACTCAGGGTCACTGTTTTCGGCCTGGCTTATGCCGGCAAGAAATCCGTACCAGGGGTACACAACGAAATCGAACGAACTTCGGGTTACCACCTTGAACTTCTGTCCGGACGTCAGGGGCGGAAGCTGTCCGGCATTCTCCAAGGTCAGGAAGTTTGGCAAAGTGTAGAAAAGCCTGTCATTTGATGTGCCACTCTTATTCTGCAAGTCCTTCCTCTTTTGGTGGTCGATGGTCGTAGTGCCGGGCTCGGATTGTTGCTGTCGTGCCTGTGAGGATGGCGTCTGCGATGGGGCTTGTTCTGCTTGAAGTGCTGGACCGGCTGACGAAGATTGATCCTGCGGTGTCGGCGGCGGACTGCCGGTTTGCGCGCGTGCGCCTGCCTCAAGGAAGCAAAGCAGAGCCCCGGTTGTGACGATCACCCTATACCGGCACTTCAATATGCCCCCTCCCCGTCCAGCGTAGATGGATTCGCTACATTATTGGTTGCTTCCAATAACCCGGCCAAGGCCGTGGCGATCCCAAAGCTTGCTTGGGTGAGAGTCCGGCAGCGCAAGGACGTGATTGAGGCGCTGGAGGAAGAAATCGTAGAGATGCAGGGGGGCGGTCAAGATGTGGGCTTCGGGGGCCGGGAGCCGAGTTCTCGATCCGCTTCTTAGCGACGTCGGAGATCGATGGCGTCCACGTAGGCGTCGTCGCTGAGCCATGCCCCGTCGGGGCGCAGATCGAGCGCGAAGATTTCGGCGGGCGGAAGGTCCTCGAATTGAATCCGGTTGCCGGGCGCGGCGGCAAACCGCGCGGTGCGCCGGCGCGTCCAGATCGCCGCGGCAAGGATCGCAGCGAACAGCGGCAGGAAGCGCGCCGGGCTGTAAAGAGCCCAAAGCTCCAGCCTCGATCCGCTATCGGCCAGGAACAGGAAGAGGATGCCGAAGGCGTAGACGCGCACGTGCAGGTTGGCCTTGCCGGGCAGATACGAGCAGGCGAAGGGGATCTTGCGGAACTTGTAGAGCGCCCCCTCGACCAGGAGAATGCCCGCCACAACCAGCAGGGCCAGATGCTCGAGCGCCGTCCGCGCCGGCCAGATCGAAAGGTAAAGCACGGCGCAGCCGATCCACACCGGACCGGTGGCGAGCACGAACAAAGACTTGCGCACGGCGGCGAAATACGAGGCCGGCGGATGGATGGCGGTCAGGCGAAACACCCACCTCGAGGCATGCGCGACGGGAAGCGAGAACACGGCCCGCATGCCGATCACCGCGAAGAAAAGCACCACCACGCTGCCCGCGATGAAGGGCACGTTGGCGTGGCGCCAGGAATTCCCCGCATAGCCGTAAAGGTAGCCCCTGGCATAGGCGAGCGCGAGTGCGAGACCGAGGCCCCCGTAGGCCGCGAGCAGCAGCCGATGCTCGCGGCTGCGGGCGATGGTGCGCGCCGTGAACAGCAGGATGGCGCGCTCGAGCGGCTTCGGCACGATGCGGGCGACCAGAAAGCTCGTCAATCGCGCGAGCGGCCGCACGCGGTCGCCGGGCGTGATGTCCGGCTCCTCTACCAGACGGCGAAGGCTGCGGCGATACGCCAGCGCGAACGTAGCCGCGGCCATCAACAGGGCGGCGCACAGGGCAAGCACCGCCCGCGCGGCCAGAGGTCCGAACGCCGCGTGGGTGGATCCGTTCAGTTGCTGGAAGAGTCCCAGGAACCAGAACGAGGGAAGCGCGGCCAGCAGCCCCTGGTTCGCCGGCGCCGTGAGCGCCTGGGGATTCGCGAGCGGCGGCTTGAGGAAATACACGCTGAGGATCGCAAGGAAGCTCGCGAGCTGCAGCGCGGCCGAGATGCGCAGAAAGAGCCGGTGCGTCAGAATCAGCGCTGCGACGCCCTGCACCGCCAGCAGCGCGCAGAACACAAAGATCCCCGCGGCAGCCATGGTCAGCCAATAAGCTGCGAGCGACCGCAGCGCGTTTCCACTCGGCGGAATCCAGACGAATGGAAAGCTGATTTCGGTAAAGGCGTTGAGGCCTGCCATACTGAGCCCGAGCGTCGAGGCGCTGGCGGCAATCCTCGCGAGTCCCACGGTGCGGGTGTGCAGCGGCAGCGGTCCGAGCACCAGGGCGTCCTGACGGGTAGGCAAGACGGCATTCCAGGCGAGCACCGCCAGCAGTCCGGCGATCGTCATGGTGGTAGCGATCAGGAATTCCTGATCGCCCCAGGCAGCTATCAGGATCTGCTGGGGCGACAGCGTGGAGCCGGAATATCGTGGGAGTTCGTAGACGGTCACGACGAGGCCGAACGCCGACAGCATCGCGATGAGCTGGATGGCGAGCTTCCGGATGTCGCCTGGGTTGGGAAGGAAGTCGAGGTCCACGACCGAGGTCAGGAACATCCGATACAGGACGCGAAATTGGCGGCGTGCCTCAACCATGGGCGTCTACAACCGCATAAATCCGGCGATTGCCTGAGCAACGGCCGCCGTATCCTGTTCGACGGTGAATTGCGAGAAGATGTCTTCGAGCGTCTGCAGCTCAAGCGATGCCCGCAGTTGCTCGATGGAATCGCTCGCGACCACGCGGCCTTTGTGCAAAATCACGACATGGGAGCAGATGCGCTCCACGGCGTCGAGTTCGTGCGAGCTGAACAGAACGATCTTACCCTGGGCCGCAAGATCCTGGCAGAGGCTGCGTAGGATCAGGGCCGAGCCGACGTCGAGACCTGTAAACGGCTCGTCCAGCACTACGATCTCGGGATTGTGCAGCAGCGCGGCGGCCAGCAGCACTTTCTGCCGCATGCCCTTCGAGTAAGAAGAAATCGGAACAAAGCGGTCCGGGTAGAGCGACAACAGGCGCAGGAAGCCTTCGATCTTCTCCGCGAGCCTGGGCTCGGGGATGCCGCGGAGCTGTCCGACCATTTCCAGGTATTCGAGACCGGTGAGATGCGCGTAGAGGTGCGGCTCCTCCGGGACGTACCCCAGGCGTTGTTTGTGGGCGATGCGGTCGCGCCCAATAGGCACGCCCTGAAACAAGATTTCGCCGCCGCTCGGCTCGATCAGCCCGGTGATCATCTTGAGCGTAGTCGATTTGCCGGACCCGTTCGGGCCGAGGTATCCCGTGACCTCTCCGGGACGCGCCGTGAAGCTCACGTCCCGCACGGCGGGAATTCCGGAGTAGAGTTTCGTGACATGGCGCAGTTCGAGCACGCGATGAGTCCTTAATCCGCCAGAATCGAGAGATGCGGCTTCGACTTGGCCGGGACCCGGCGCGCCTCGCGGGTCTCAGTGCCCGTCGGGTATCGACCGGCAGCGGAACCTGCACCGGAAGCGGCAGCGACGCGAAGTCCGAAGCGGTGGCCTTGGAAGGCGTAGACGAGAACGATGACAAACAGGACGAAGAACGCAAGGGGCTTCTCACCCACGGGGGCCATGCGGGCAGGCGTCGCAGCAGAATCTGCCGGAGATGCGTGAAGCTCGGGACGCGCCGCTCGATGCTGCGCAGCGGCTCGCCCGGCGGTGAGTCCGCCCGAGTCAGCAGCCCTCGCGTTCCCCCTCACGGAAAGGCCGGAGACGCCGACGGCGCCGGGAGAATAGATGTTGCGCGAAAGGGCCAACACGATCCCGACTTCCAGCACCCCGCCCGCTACGGCGGCAGCGAACTTCCACGTCATCCGGCGAAGCAGCCACTGCCGCATCAGCGAAAGCAGTCCATCGGCCAAGAGCGAGCCCGCGCCCTCCGCGGCCACGGTCTCGTCGAAAAGCCACAGCATCTCCGCCGCGAATCGTTCGCGAAAGTGTGGCGGATGCAACCACAGCAGCGCCCCGTAAATCGCTCGGGTCATATGGCCCTCTCCGGCCTGGCTATGGGCAGGTGCCGCCTGGCTTCTCGGACCAGCCCTTCGAGACGCGTGACCTCCGTTGCCAGAATCGTGCGACCCAAGCCCGTCAACCGGTAGTAACGCCGCCGCGGATCGTCGCCGGCAGCTCGCCGCCCGGTCTCGGTGACGACTCCTTGATCCGTCAGCTTCTGCAGATTGTCGTAGAGTGTACCCGGACCGAGCTTGTACTGCCCGCCGGACTGGCGCGCGACCTCCTGCATGATCCCGTATCCATGCCGCTCCTCGGCGGCAAGCGCCAGCAGGATATGCAGGGTCGCAGTCGATAGCGGCAGAAACGAGCGCAGAACCGGTTTCATAGTCGGACTCCGTTATATCGGAGTCCGAGTGAGTTGTCAACGGGATTTTCGAGGTTTGCCGCGTTTCCCTACGCTCTTCTTGGGCGCGCCGGACGGCGCCTCGCCCAAGCCTGCGCGGACCGAGCGCGGCAACCTTGCCATCACCAATTCGTAGGACAGGCCGAGCAGCCGCCGGATTTCACTGCGGGACAGCGCCGCCTCATTCTGCAGGGCGATCCATTTGGCGCGAGCCAGGTAGGGCGCCGGAATGATGCCGGGACGCTCCACCAGTTCTGCGAAGGCTTCGTCCGACACCTTGAAGGAGATAAACACTGCGGCCGGCTCGGTTGGCGCGACCGCGTACATCTTCCCGCCCACTTTGAAAACCAGGTCGATGCCCCATTGCACGTGTTCGGTGGTATACGGCAGCGACAGGCAGTGCTGCCGGATCCATTCGATTTCCATAGGTCGTGCGAATTCTAGCACAACAGGAGAGCGGACCATGTCAGACCCTGCCTTTGTCAGACCGCGCCTTCCGAGCCGGGCGCGCCGGAGCCGTCATGAATCGTCCGCGGACACTTTGCCTCCCGTGGTGCCTCTCGGCTAATCTGACTCTCGTACAGGAAAGGAGGCGAACGATGGATCGGAGGAGTGCTTTGGGCGTCATGGCGGCAGGGCTGGCGGCAGCGGGCGCGCCCGGTGGGGCTCGGGCGGTGAACCCGGGCGGAGCGCGGGCGCCGGGCGGAGCGGACGAATCGGGCATGATCTACCGGACCCTCGGCAAGACCGGCGAAAAGGTCTCTGCGATCGGTCTCGGCGGCTACCACATCGGAAACCAATCGGACCCGCAGGAGAGCATTCGCATCATTCGGACGGCCATCGACCACGGCATCACGTTCATGGACAACTGCTGGGACTATAACAACGGCGAGAGCGAGCGCCGCATGGGCCAGGCTTTGCGCGACGGGTATCGCGCGAAGGTCTTCCTGATGACCAAATTCGATGGACGCACCAAGGCGGCCGCGGCCCAGCAGATCGACGAGTCTCTCGCGCGCCTACAGACCGATCACATCGACCTGATGCAGTTTCACGAAAACATCCGCCTGGAAGACCCCGACCGATTCTTCGCCGCGGGCGGCGCGCTCGAAGCGCTGCTGGCCGCGAAGCAGGCGGGCAAGATCCGCTATATCGGGTTCACCGGCCACAAAGATCCTCTGGTCCATCTGCGCATGCTCGACGAGGCGGAGCAGCACAGCTTCCACTTCGATACCTGCCAGATGCCGCTGAATGTAATGGACGCGCATTTCCGCAGCTTCGGACATCAAGTGGTGCCGCGCCTCGTGGAACAAGGAATCGGAGTCCTCGGCATGAAGCCCATGGGCGACGGCAACGTGCTGCGCAGCGGCGTGGTGACCCCGATCGAGTGCCTGCACTACGCGCTCAACCTGCCGACGTCAGTGGTGATCAGCGGCTGCGAGAGCGTGGACCGCGTGAACCAGGCGCTCGAGGCCGTCCGCAGCTTCAAGCCCATGGCTCCCGCCGAAGTCGCCGCCTTGCTGGCCATGACGAAGGACGCCGCCATGACGGGCCGCTTCGAGCCCTTCAAAACCACCAGCATGTTCGACGGTACGGCGCACAATCCGGAATGGCTGGGCTAGCGGGCTTAGTGGTACGCGGAAATCAAAGACCGGTCGCCGGCGCCGGATCGGGTCAGGCTGTTTGAACCGCGTTTCGGGGACCGGGTCTCGGCGAGAAGGCCTTGCTCTGCCTGATGAGCGATGAGTGCGAAGCCCTTCGCGCGAGCCTCCGATGTGAGGGCCAGCAGGTGCGCCCGGCCCACCGCAGCACTGCCCGACTCCATCTCGATCTTGCCCAGCATCAGGCGAGCTTGAAACTCGACACCCACCAACCCCAGGCTGTGCGCCTGAGCAATGGCGTCCAGCAAATTGCGGATCGCTTCCCCTGACGGGCTGCGGCCCGTATTTGAAGCGGCTTGCGAAGCGGGCAGCGCGCCGGGGCGATCGCTTGCCGCAGATTTAATTCCCGCGCCCGCGATCGTGAGCTCCAGATGGTAATAGGTGTACGGCATCTTCGCGAGCACGCGCTGAGCCTGCGCGAGAGCCGTCAAGGCCTCCTGCCCCTTGCCTTGCGCGCTGAGGACCTCGACGAGTAAGGCTCCAGCCTCGATCGCTTCCTCGGGATGCTTCCCGGCGAGCCCGGTCAGCCCTTCGCGGGCCGCCCCCGCACCGGCAAAAGCTCCTTGCGCAAAGGCTGCGCGAGTTAAGCGGACGCGGCATTCGGCCGTGGTCGCCGCGACGTCGATGGCGGGGGCCGATTGCGCGTCGGCTTCTGTTTTTTTCAGCATCGAGAGCGCTGCCTCGAGATCGCCCCGATCGAGGAGGACATCGGCCAGTCCTACCTGGGCGTCCGGCGCATACCGTGGTTCAAACTCGCGGTAGAGGTCGATAGCCTCCCCGTAATCGCGGGCCGCCCCTGCGAGGTCCCCCGCGCGCCTCTCGGCCTCAGCCAGATTCTGCAGATCACCGGCGAGCGCGCCCTTTTCATCGCGCTTGCGAGAGATCGCTACCGCCTCGTTGAGCATCTTCATGGCTGGTGGCAGGTCGCCCTGGAGCACGAGCATGCCGCCATAGTTAAGCTCGACGTTGGCGAGTATGCCGCCGGACGGGCCCTGCTTTCGCGTGGAGACGAGCAGATCTTCATAGGTCGTGCGAGCATCGCGAAACTGGCCCATGCCCCAATAAGCCGTAGCCAGGCCGATCAGGTCGAAGTTCGTCTCTTCCTGATTGTCCAGCTCGCGTGCAGTCCGGAGCGCTTTCTCGTAATACTTCACGGCTTCCGCTCCATTAGGGTGCTCGCTGATCACGTTCATGTTGCCGAGACGCCGGTCAATCGCCATCGTGCAGGCCCGGTCTCCCCTTTCGTCACACACCGCCCGCGCTTCGAGGCTCACCCTTGTCGCCTCCTCGCCCTTGCCCATGTCGGCGAGGATTCCGCCTTCGAGCGACCGGAGACGGGCCCCGAGCAATGGCAAGCCCAAGGCCTTGGCCTTTTCCTCACCGCGCAGGCACGCGGCGCGCGCGCGCTCATAGTCTGAGAGGGACGCTCGCGCAAAAGCCTCGGCCTGGTCGAGGCCCGGGTCATCGCGAAGCGGAGGCGGAAGGCCCCGGAGCTGCTCCAAGGTGATGAGGGCCTCCTGCGCGCTGCCGGTGTTGATCAGGTCCCATGCCAGCTCGATTCCATTGTCAAGGTCATCGGGGAAGGCGCTATAGAGCGCGCGCCGGATGCCCTTCGTCTTTTCCCGGTCGCCGGCCGCTTCACGGTAGTTCGCCTCAATGAGCAAGCGGGTTCTTGGGTCCAAGGGCTGCGAAAGGTCGAATGCCCGCTTCGCTTCGGCTCTTGCCTTTAAATCGTATCCGAGAAGAGCCCACGCAGCCGAGAGTTGCAGGTGCCCCATGGGAAAGCTCGGTTCGATGTCCACAACCTGCTTGAGCAAATCGCGAGCCACCACCCCGTTCTCCTGGTGCAGTTCGCGCAGGCCAGCGGCGTAGAAGCGCGCGGCTTGGGGATTCGAAGGCAGCAGTCCGGCCGCCTGCGCCTCTTCGGTGGGCGAAACACGCTCTCCCAGAGCCATCCGAACGTCGAGCCCGGCCCGCGTGGCAAGGTTCGATAGCCGATCTCCGGTGCCGATCTCGCTTCGGACTGCCACCATCTCGCCGGTGGTTGCATCTTGCAGCCGAAGGTCCAGGCGAAGTTGGCCATCGGACTCCTCGCCGAGCGCGGTGTAGGATCCGGTCACGACATAGTCGGCGCCCAGAAGCCGATGAAGATGCGTCAGCGTTTCCTTGGAAAGCCCGGCTTGGCCGCCGTGCAGCAGGTCAGGCGTGGCCCGCGCCACGTCCCGCTCCGCAACGATTCGTAGCTCGCCCGACGCGCCAACCTCCGTCGCAACCATCCCCGCCAGGGCATCCGCCAGCCAATCCACATCCGTCCGGCCCGAAAGGTTCGCAAAGCCAAGCATAGCCACGGAACGACGCAAAGCAATCGACGAAACCTGCGTCGAGACAGGCGGCGGATGCGGGCTGCGACTGCGAAGATGGAGCGCGTACGCGATTGCGCCTCCGACCACCGCCACAGCTAATCCGGCAACAATCATCCAGTGGACGAGGCGAAAGCCGGTTGCGGCCGGTGCTGCCACCCTCACCGAGCCATCGGCTGGCTCCGAGGGGTCGCCGTTCAGGTACGAGTCACCGTTTCCGCCCCTCGAGGCGCGAATTTCAGGTTCAGCGCCTCGAAGGCGGAACACGGGAATGTAGGTCCCCTTGGGCAGGTCAATCACTACCGGATCGTCCGCACCCTCGGTCCGGTAATACGTGCCGAGCTTGTCACGAAGCTTACCGGCGCCGACGCGAACACAGCTATCCATCCTGGGATCGTAGGATGGCGGTCGGCGGTAGACTTCGATCCCAATTACGAATTCCTTGATTTCGGCGGTCTCGCCAGCGAGCGACTTCTCGACCGTAAAGCGCAGAAAGCGGCTCAACTGCGCGGCGCGCTGGAAAAGGCTCGAGGCAAGCATTTTCTCGAGTTGAGCCGCAATGGCCCGAGGCTCAACAGGCTGTGGAGGCTTGGCCTTTGCCTCGCGATTTGACGGAATCGTCGTTCCCAGGTGGCCCTCCGGGGGTCGATCGCTGCCCTGCCGGTTACCGTAGCACACTTTTGTTACGGCGCGAAGGCATAAGGACAACTCATTGGAGGCTCTCGGGTTGGCTCACGGGATAACGGTAATCTACCCCAAGACCCTTGACCGCGCCTCGCGGTCTCCCTAAACTTGCCGCGTCGTGACCGGAGCGGCGGGCAGCCGATCACGCTTCGGTTCTCAGGAGTCTGTGATGTCGAGCATGAGAGGAAAGAAGGGCCGCGCATCTCTTACGGGCATTAGAGGCGTTCTCGCCTTCGGGATCAATAGTAGCACGCCGGAGCCGTCTTAACGCCGAGTCGTTGCGCGCACTGTGTGTCAGGCTCGGCCCTGGGTCGAGACCAGATCTTTGAGCGTGGAGGAAACCACACTATGATAAGCCCCCCTCCGAGATGGGTAAGAAAGCGAACGCTCATTTTGAGCGCGTGCCTTTTCCCGGTTATAGCCTCTGCGCAAACAAAGGCTACTTGGAATGGCAGCACTGGCAATTGGACGGACATGAGTGACTGGGACTGTTCGCCCGGACAGATGCAATGCATTCCGAATGGCAATTACGAGGTATCCATCCCGGCCGGTGCGGTCACACTCAACACGACTGAGAGCGTATCAACTCTAACGGTCGACTCGGGCGGCACCTTGTCGGCAACTGCAGGAGGGCTGACGGCATCCGGAACCGTGACGATCGGTAACGGCGGCGCTGGTACCTTGAACATAACAGGCGGCTCCATAACCGATTCCTACGGGGTCATTGGCGCCAACGCCGGGTCGATGGGTACGGTTACTGTGAGCGGGTCTGGTTCAACCTGGAACACGGGGGCAGGTGAGGGGACCTCTATCAACATCGGAGAGTACGGTTCCGGGTCGTTGACGATCAGCAACGGCGGGGTGGTCAATAACGTCGGCACCGGAGGCAATCCGATCGGGAATTACGCTGGCAGCTCGGGCACCGTCCTGGTAACGGGCCAGGGCTCAACTTGGATGAGTTCCGGCGACTTCTGGCTGGGCGACGGCGGCGCCGGGAGCATGACGATAAGCCTGAACGGCGTGGTTACCAGTACCAACGGTATCGACCTCGGTGACATCTCCACTGGTGTCGGTACACTTCTGATCGAGTCGGGCGGCCAGTTGAACACAGCAGTTTATTCCACCATCGGGGCTGCGACCGGCACAGCAAACAATAACGCTACCATCACCGGAGCAGGGTCAAAATGGACGGATAACACCTGGCTGACATTGGGTGGTGGTGGCCAGGGAACCCTGACGATTAGCAACGGCGGAACCGTGAACGTAAGTAGTTATCTGCTGATGGGGGATGCGCCAACCTCCAGCAATAACTCTCTAACGGTCGAATCCGGCGGCAGCTTGACGACCAGTCAGTACGTGAACATTGGTGTGGGAAGCGGTTCGACCAAGAACACCGTCACAGTCGACGGAACAGATTCGGTCTGGAACAACGGCAACGGCTTCTTCAGTGTGGGTGCGGGCGGCCAGGGCTCACTGACGATCAGTAACGGAGGATGGGTAACGAGTACCGGGGGATTTGTACTGGGAGACAGCGCTACCTCAAGCAACAACACATTGACCGTTGAATCTGCCGGTGTCCTTACAACGGGCCAGTTCGTGAATATAGGAACGACTGGATCGGCGAACAACAACGCCACGGTGACCGGCGCCGAATCGACCTGGAACAACGGCAGCGGCTTTTTCGGTGTAGGCTCGGGTGGTCAGGGTTCACTGACGATCAGCGAGGGAGGGTCGGTAATCAGCACCGGATCGTTCGCTCTAGGCGACAGCGCGACTTCCAGCAATGATGTTCTGATGATCGAATCGGGCGGGAAGCTAACAACCGGCCAGATAGCCAACCAGTTCGTGAACTTCGGCGTGGGCTATGGCTCGATTAATAACACGGCGACGGTCACCGGCACAGGCTCGGTGTGGAACAACGGCAGCAGCTTTTTCGGTATTGGCCTGGGCGGGAATGGCTCGCTGACGATCAGCAGCGGAGGGTCGGTGATCAGCAACGGAGGCTTTGTCCTGGGCGACAGCGGGACGTCCAATGGCGATGATCTGATGATCGAGTCCGGCGGAACGTTGACGACTAGCTCATTCGTAAACATTGGTGCCTCCGGCGGTTCCATGAACAACGCTGCTACCGTAACCGGGATGGGATCGACGTGGACGAACACCAACGCATTCATGGGGGTGGGTATTTATGGCGAGGGTTCGCTGACAATCAGCAGTGGCGGTGTGGTGAACAATACAGCGTCCGGAGGCAGCGGCGACATCGGCAACGAGGCTGGCGGCGTCGGCACCGTGACCGTGGATGGCAAGGGTTCGCAGTGGAACAACGGAGCTTGGCTCGTAGTTGGCGACGGTGGAGAGGGCACTCTAACGATAAGCAACGGTGGAGCGGTGACGGGCACGTACGTGCTCATGGGCGATGCTGCGTCGTCGAACGGCAATACACTCACCGTGGAGTCAGGAGGCAGCGTCACTACGAGCCTATACGTGAACATCGGCGCCTCAGCACTCTCAACGATGAACAACGCGACAGTCACCGGGACCGGCTCGGTCTGGAACAACGGCAACGGCTTCTTCAGTGTCGGTGCGGGCGGTCAGGGCTCGCTGACGATCGCAGAGGGAGGATCGGTCATCAGCAACGGATCGTTCGTTCTAGGCGACAGCGCGACCTCCAGCAATAACGTTCTGATGATCGAATCAGGCGGCAATCTAACAACAGGCCAGACGGCTGGCCAGTACGTAAACTTCGGCGTGGGCGATGGCTCGACTAACAACGCGGCCACGGTTACCGGCGCTGGCTCGGTCTGGAACAACGGCAGCAGTTTCTTCGGCATTGGCCTTGGCGGTCAGGGTTCTCTGACGATCGGCAGCGGAGGGTCCGTAACCAGCACTGGAGGGTTTGTGCTGGGGGATGGGGCGACTTCCAGCAATGACGTTCTCATGATCGAATCGGGCGGCAAGCTAACGACGGGTGGCTTCGTGAATTTGGGATATCCGGCCGGCTCGGTGAACAACAATGCCACGGTCACTGGCCTCGGTTCTTTATGGACCAATACCAGTGGGTTTATGGGCGTGGGCATCTACGGGGCGGGATCCCTCACGATCAGCGGCGGCGGAGTGGTCAACAACACCGGTGCTGGGGGCAGCGCGATCCTCGCCAATGAGATGGGGTCATCCGGCATTGTCACGGTTACAGGTAGCGGCTCCCAGTGGAACAATTCCAGCTCCCTTTCGGTTGGATATGCCGCCGGCGGCAGGTTGACCATCAGCGCCGGTGGGCTGGTAACGAACACCACCGGCGACCTGGCCCAAAATGCAGGTTCCACCGGCACCGTGTTCGTCAACGGAAACGGATCGCAGTGGAACAACTCGAGTTCTTTGACCGTCGGCGATGCCGGCATCGGCAATCTGTTAATCCAGGGCGGCGGAATGGTGACAGATACGACTGGGACCATAGGACTCAACGAGGGCTCGACAGGATTCGTTACGATTTCGAGCACCAGTTCCATCTGGAATAATACCGGCACCCTTACGATTGGGTCGTCAGGAAACGGGACGCTGATTCTTCAAGGCGGTGAGGCGTCGGGCGCGCAAGTGACGATCGGAAAGCTGGGAACCCTGGAGGGAAGCGGCACGCTTATCGGAACTTCGTTTAACAATAACGGCACGATCTTGGCCGATACCTCCGGCACGCTGACCATCTCGACTTGTCCGACGTGCAGCACTAGCAGCGCCGGAATCATTACGATCAGTGGTGGTGCAACTCTCAGTTTGCCGAGTTCAAGCTTGACCGTTACGAGTGGGCCCGTCCTGATTGCTACCGGTGGCACGCTTACGATCAGTGGGGTCAACGACAACTACACACAGAATGGCGGCAAGACAACGATCGACGGAACCCTCAACGTAATGGACGGGTCCATCAAGTTCAGTAAAGGCTCGGTCTTTGGCAATAGAGGCGTTCTCAACGGGCCAGTGACACTGGCCACACAATTGAACATCGGCGATGCCACTAAGGCTCCCGGTAAGCTGTCGATTACGGGCAGCTACACACAGAAATCCGGGGGAAGCCTTTTCGTCGACGTAGGGGGCACGAACGCGGGCAGTCAATTCGACCAGCTCAACGTTACGGGAGCCGCTTCACTCAACGGCATACTCAACCTGGATCTGATCGACAACTTCGTTCCGACGATAGGCGAGACTTTTGACATCCTGAATTTTGGCAGCAGAACCGGGACATTCTCAACAGTGAACGGTGAGGATATTAACTCAAGCGAACACTTTTCGGTGGTCTACAACGCAACCAACGTGACCCTCGACGTGGTGAAGGGCGCCGCTCCGCTTGGCAGCACGGGCTCACCAAACGCCACTCCGGAACCCGCCAGCTTGCTGTTGCTCGGCACGGGTCTGGCGGGCGTGGCGGGTTATCTGCGCCATCGAAGGAAATAATCCCCGGCAGAGTGGAGGCGGCAACGTGTCTCACGGGTTTGTGCGAGCACCGTGAGCCGCCACCTGGATCGCGAGAGGCTAGCACAGGATTCTTATTGAGGGTTACATATTGCAGTGAGACAGCTCGCTGCAGCGCCGGTGTTTTCACGGCGATTTCCCCGGGGGTGGGAGAGCACTCGATTCGCCGGTGGTGACACCGGCGCTATAGCATCGGCCGTCACTATGATATGTAATCGTCCTTAGTAAACATCAGTCCCGCCTCACGTTCGGCAAACCCAAGGTATCAAGCAGGCGATTCAGGGGCTCTGCGCAGTCATAGGTTGTATCCCGGGCCGGTTGGTGGAATAATCCTGCGCGAAGGTAGTGAACTTTCCCGGGAGGACTCATGAACACGCGAAGCTATCGGGGAAAGGCCGCAGTGTTGGTGGCGGCAAACCTGGTGACGCTGGCGGCAGCAAAGATGTCGCTCGCGCAGCAGAACTCTAGCCCCGTGGCCGACTTCGACGGAAGCAACGCCCAAGCTTCCCGCCTGGGATTAGGAGAGGCCGCCGCTTCCAGTGACGCCCGGTTCCGGGACAGCAACCCGAATCTCCTCCAGACAGGCACAGTCACATCGCTCGGTCCCACCAAATGCCCGCCAGGGGCCGCGAGTGGGGCGTCTTGCAAACGGATCAGGCATCTGTCAGGGTGAGGCCGTCTGGCAGGACCCTAATGCTGTCCATACCACGGAGACCGAGATGGATGCTGGCTCAATGTGTGCCGAACCACTAAAGTGCGCCAGCGAGCCATACGCCTTGCTGCCACGCTTAGGCGCGCGAGACCGGTAAGGCCGCCGACCGCAAGGACGTCCTATTAGCGTCGCGCCTTTGTAGTTCACTGTTTCCAACCCCTCTCCGTCGCCCTTGCAGGCCTGCTTTGACCGTCCTGCGGCTTTTCCACAGGCAAACTGGCTGAAAGCAGGGAAGAAAATAAGTTTTCCCAATTCTCTTCGCGATGCCCACGGCGGGGCCTTTCGAGCGTACGCTTGAACTGAGGCGCTCCGGTTTGGCACACTCGAGAATCGACTGGCGAAGGGGCGTATGCGCGGGAGTTGTGGGAGATGCATCAGATGCAGGATAACGAGATCGTAAAAGCGCTGGCGGGAACCGGGTTTCCGGGTTCAAGGGGGCTGTCCAGAGATTTGCGGAAGGCGGCTCCTGCGCGAAAAATGAAAATGTTACGAACGAAGCCAAGAGGTTATTGAAAACAAAGCGCTTCTGTCTTCCATATTCTCCGAAAGCCAACAGGTTATTGAAAAATAAGGTAGTTACGTGCATAAAGCCAAGAGGTATATGATAAACAAGGACTTAAGCTTGATTTTTGGGGCATTTTTCAGCATCATGTGAGCGGAAAGCGTCGAAAGCTGCCGTCTTGGGGGTTCCAGAGGGACCATAAAAGCCCACGGCGCGAGCCAAGGTCGGCGAACCGCTCCATTCTCCGGGTCGCCCTTCCCGTGCGTGGCACTGCGCAGCCCTGAAGGCCGTGAGTTGAAGACGGGAGTTGGCAGGAGAATCCGAGCACGAATGAGGAGGACATCGTGTCACACGGAACAAGTGTACGGAATGCGCTTCGCAGGTTGCCGGCCCGGCTGGCGGCCCCGTTTCTCGGTCCGCTTCTCGGGATACTCACCGTGATCGCATGGGCGCCCGGAGCTTCATGCCAGATCACAGACGACTTCAAGCCGCCGCAGGCCACCTGCTGCCTGCAAATGTTCGCACAGCGCCTGGCGGATCAGCTTCAGGACTGGAACCAGCTCGGAAGGTACCACGCGGACGACCTACGGCTGATGTCCGCGCCGGCCGAAGCGCATCGCGTCGTCTTCCTCGGCGATTCCATCACGGACGGCTGGAACCTGGCCCAGTTCTTCCCCGGCAAGCCTTACGTAAACCGCGGAATCAGCGGGCAGACCACGCCTCAGATGCTGGCGCGGATGTTTCCAGACGTGATCGATCTGAAGCCGGAGGCTCTGATCATTCTGGCCGGCACCAACGATATCGCGCGCAATACAGGCCCCGAGACGCTCACCATGATCGAAGAGAACTTCCAGGCCATGGCCGAGCTGGCGCAGGCGCATGGCGTCAAGGTCATCGTTTGTCTCCTGACTCCGGTGAGCGATTACACGCTCGGCCATGACAATCAGGCGAATCGCCAGACCGAACATCGGCCGCCCGCCGACATCCTCAAGGTGAACGCCTGGCTGCGGGACTACGCACCCGCGCACCACCTCGGTGTCGCAGACTATTACTCGGCGCTGGTGGATGACAAAGGGATGCTGCGCAGCGGGTACTCGGACGACGGCTTGCATCCGAACGCCAAGGGTTACGGGCTGCTCGCGCCGGTCGCAGAGGCCGCCATCGAAAAGGCTTTGCACTGAGTGCGCCTAGGCTTTCAGCGAACTGCGACTGCGTTTTAGGGAGGAAGGTGGGGCACGCTTGTAGCGTGCCCCATGGTGGAAGGATTACTTGGAGCTTGATCGCCGGGTTTCAGCCGGCGGCGCGTGAGCCCTCCGAGCGGGCTACCGAATTTCGCCGATCCTTCTCTGGGCGGCGTCTTCGGCTACGGCCTTACTGGCCGCCTGCAGCGCAAGGCAGACCACTAAGCAACGGGGATGCCAATTAAGCAGTCGAGCGTAAACCTAGCATCCTCAACCGGTTTGTGGGATAGTGAATAATTCAGGCGAGGGCAAAGAGACACGTAACTCTTACACAAATGCCCAAATGTACGTTATTCTTGCGGCCCGTGAGGGAGCGCAATGGTGTTAGCCCAAGACGCGGCCCCAAGACGCGGCCGAATCTCCCGGCCCTCCGGGCCTGTCGGAATTCTATTGTGTTGTCCGGGGTCCCACGGCTTACGCCGTGGGCTAAAGTCTTTCGGCCCTCCGGGCCTGTGCGGGTGGGCTAAAGTCTTTCGGTCCTCCTGGCCTTTGCCTGGCGGGCTAATCCTTCATCGAACTTCGGAGACGTGAGACCAAGCTATAGAAGGAGGGGCGACAATGACAGAGATGAATCCAAAGATCAGCCGGCGCGAGGCTGCGAAGACAATCCTGGGCGGCGCGACTGCCGTTCTGGGCGGCGCGACAGCCGTCCTGGCCGGAGCGCGATTGGCAGCAGCCGTTACCTCGATCGACTCCGTGGTGCGCGGCGTCCAGATCGGCGCCCAGAGCTACTCGTTTCGCGACCGCCCGCTCGATGCGGCCATCAAAGCCTATCAGGACGTGGGCCTCGGCGAGGCGGAACTTACGCAAGGGCACCTTGAGCCCGCAGAGGACAAGGCCAGCCGCGAAGCCTTGCGCGAGTGGCGGCTGAACACGCCCTTGAGCTTCTTCCACGACGTGCGGTCGAAATTCGACCAGGCCGGCGTGGTGATTTATGCCTACAACTACAGTTTCGACCACTCCATGACGGAAGCCGAGATGCGCCGGGGCTTCGAGATGACGCGCGCGATGGGCGCGCGGTACATCACCGCGTCGTCGCAAGTGAGCCTGGCGCCGGCCATCGACAAGCTGGCCAGCGAATACCGCATCATGGTGGGGTTCCATGGGCACGACGACACGGCGGATCCGGATCAGTTCTCAACGGCCGACAGTTTCGAGCGCGCCATGCGCGGCGCGTCGCGCTATATCGGCGTGAATCTCGACATCGGCCATTTCACGGCGGCCAACGGAGACGCGATCGCGTTCATCCGGCAGTACCACGATCGCATCGTCACCCTGCACATCAAGGATCGCAAGCGGAACCACGGTGACAACTTGCCCTTCGGCGAAGGCGACACGCCGATCGTGGCCGTGCTCCGGCTGCTTCGCGACCAGCGGTGGAAGATCCCGGCCAACATCGAGTATGAGTATGGGAAACCCGGCATGGACACCGTGGTTGAAGTGAAGAAATCCTACGCCTATTGCCGGAAGGCGCTCGAAACCTAAGCTTGCGGAGCGCCCGGCGCCGGCATGGTCCAACTGGGTTCAGGGTCGACCGGCGTCTCGAGCATTCCAAGACTTCGCCATGACCCTCGGCGAAACGCTAATCAGCGTCTGGCAGCAGGCTCTCGCCGGCGATGCGGCTGCGGTGACGGTGGACGGGCGGTGGTATGCGGTCACGCGGACGCGGTCGCGAGGACTGCGCATCGTCGAGTTCGAATACGGCGGCCGCCGCCTGACGGGGATCGAACAGAATCCGGAGACGAGTTCGCGTTGGGCGCTTCTGGCGCGGCAGGGTAGGCGCGTGATGCAATTCAGCCTGGAGCGCAAATACTTCGCGAACGTCACGGACGGGAAACTCATGCGCTACCCCGCCTGGGCGTCGCTCGAGCTCCCGGAGTAAGGGGCGTGTGTGAAAACCGGTGGGTTGCTCGGGGGCGCAATCAATAGCTTACCTAAAGAGCCTACGTCATTGCCCAGTGCCGGAAACGGGAACGGTCTGAGGGCTGCCGCCGCCGTTGTCAGCCACGGACAAGGAAGCGGAGCGGACGCCGGTGGCGGTAGGCTTGAAGGTGACCGTGATGGTGCAGCTGCCTTTGGCTGGAACGCTTGACCCGCAATTGTTCGTCTGAGCAAAATCACCAGGGTCCGCACCGCTGAATCCGATGCTGGTGATGGAGAGCGCTTTGCTTGTGCCGTCGTTCGTAAGGGTAACGTTCTGGGGAGCGCTGGTGTTGCCCACTTTTACGGTGCCGAAGCTGAGACTGGTGGGCATGAAGGCGACCAATGTTCCTTGACCCGTCAGAGGGACGGTCTGCGGACTTCCGGGCGCATTGTCGGTGATCGTGACCGTGCCAGTCAGGGTCCCGGTTGAAGACGGCTTAAAGGCGACGTCGATCACGCAATTGGCGCCGGCGGCCAAAGTCCCTCCACACTTGCTCTTCATCAGAAACGCCGCTCCCAGCAGGGTGATGCTCGAGATAGTGAGCGGCGCATTGCCCGTGTTGGTGAGAGTGATGTACTCGGTCGGGCTGACCGTGCCTACAACTTGATCGCCGAAGTTCACACTCGAGGGAGAGAGCGAAACCACCGGTCCGGTGCCGACACCGGTCAGGCCGGCGGACTGGGGACTGCCGACGGCGTTGTCGGTGATGCTGACCGCCGCCGTCCGGGTTCCCGTGGCCATGGGAGTAAAGGTCACGTTGATGGTGCAATTGCCGCCGGCCGGCACGCTGGTCCCGCAGGTGTTGGTCTCGGCAAAGTCGCCGCTATTCGTACCGGTCACCTGGATACTGGTGATCGTGAGCGTGGCGTTGCCCGTGTTGGTCAGCGTTAAGGTCTCGGGCGCGCTGGTGGTGCCTACCGCTTGATTAGGAAACGTCAAGCCGGTGGGCGAAAGGACTACGCCGGGGGCCGAACCCGATCCCGTCAAGTCGGCGATCACTTGAAACGCCGCCGCTACGCTGTCGGCGAGGGCGTGCCGTGCGTCCCCGATGCCCGCGATGGTCAGACTCTTGGCGCTGATGACGTTAGGGTTCGCCCAGTTGAGTCCGTTGGCCACGCCGGGACTGTTGTCAAGCCCGCCGAAAAGCACATTGACTACGGTTTGCGGATAGCTTACGGCCTCCGCTCCATTGACAACACTGTCTCCATAGAAGTTTATGCCTTGCGGCTGTGTGTGAGATCTTACGGCGGAAGAGCATGCCGCCGTCGTCGCGGCATAGGTCGGGTCAACGGCTGATATCGCGTCTCCAAGAAAACACTCGGTTAGAAAGCCTTGTCCGTACGATGTGAATATGGGCGGCTGATTGCAAAGACAGCCGTAATCGAGGCGCCCGGCAGTTGGGCCGCTGGTGACTTCCGCCAGACTCAAGACCGGAGTGCTTCCGAGGCCGTATCGCGCAAGGGCATAGGCGATAAGCGCTCCCCCTTCGCTATTCCCGGTAGCCTCAAGGGAGCCTCCCGGGTAAATCGAAGACGTGAAGAAGCCCTGGGCCAGCGTGGCGTAGCGGCAAGCCAGGTTGCCCGGCCCCTCGTTCGCCCCGTCGAGCACCGTGAGCCAGCCCGAAGGCTCCGACACGACGCCCGAGTAGTCTTTAAACGAGGTCTGTGCCGCGGCATAACCTGCCTCGACCACGGCATTCACAATCATGGAGCCGAAATTGAAGCCCTGGTCGTACCAACCCGCTCCACCGATTCCTGTTGTGAACAGAATAGTACCCTTGATCACGCCGCTGGTTGGTTCGGTGATCTTCAGCCAGGCAACGAACGGATCGCCACCCGGGCAACTATGAATATTCACGTCGTAACAAACGTTGTTCGTATTGGGAAGGATCAGCGTCCCCGTTGGGCACGACGTCTGCACGGTGAAAACGGCAGTGCCCAATCCCTGGGCGGCAGCAGAACGAGGCGCGAGCGCGAATAGAACCAGCAGTGCTGCCGGGCACAACCACAGTCTGAAAAATGGCCGGCGTTGCCGGTTCTCATTTTCCCATGCGCCCGGCGCGGCAGCCGCCGTAGCAGAAAGCCGGTCAATTCGATTCACGATCAAGAGACCTCGTAAGACTGAACCCTGCTCGTCCCGCGACTCCGGCTCACTGACAAGTCGGTACCGGAGGAAGCGTCGAGGGCTGAATCAGCAGCGTGACGTTGTTGCCGGACTGGTTCGCTACGGCCACGTCCGCGGGATTGGTGCTGCCATTGAAGTAACCCGTGACCACCGCAGACGGGTTCCCTCCCAACGGACAGTTGACGGTGGGTGAGAATGAGCCCGTTCCCGTGCCGAGCAAGACTGACACGTCATAGCCACCGCCGGAATTCGCGGTGACGATGTCGAGGAAACCGTCGCCGTTGACGTCTGCGATGGTGACGTAAGCAGGGCCGGTGTCCGCTCCGTAGGGTTTTCCCGGCTGAAAGGTGCCGTTGCCATTGCCCCCGAGCACTCTTACGTTGCCGTCATTATAGTCCGCCACCACGAGGTCCAGGTTACCGTCGTTGTTGAGATCCGCTGTTGCCAGCGACACCGGGGTCTCGCCGACTCCGACGACAGTCGGCGTCTCGAATGTACCGTTGCCATTCCCTAAGAGCACGTCAACCGTGTTACTGCCCGCATTGGCTACGGCCAAATCCGTGTTGCCATTATTATTGAAGTCTCCCGCCACCACGAAAGACGGGTTCGATCCCACGCTGTCGTTAGCGAAAAACGTGAACGTTCCATCGCCGTTGCCGAGAAGGATGCTTATGCTGTTGTTGGCCGGATTGGCGACTGCCAGGTCGAGATTGCTGCCGGTGTTAAAAAATCCAGCCGCCAGCACACCCGGGGTCTGGCCGAGCACGGTAGTCTTCGCAGTCTGGAAGGTACCATCCCCATTCCCGAGAAGGACGTCTACCGTATCGTCGCCGGAGTCTGATACGGCGAGGTCCGGCTTGCCATCGCCATTGAAGTCCCCTATCAAGATGAAGGAAGGGCCCAATCCCACAGCGTAATTCACGCCGGTCTGGAAGCTGCCGCCCGCGGCGCCGAGCAGGACGGTAACATCGTTGCCGCCGATGTCCGCCACCGCCACGTCCGGCAGTCCGTCACCGTTAAAGTCCCGGGTGACCATAGAGACCGGCGTCGTGCCGGCACCGTACGGCAGAGCCGACGCAAAGGCCCCGCTGCCGTTGTTGATGAGGATGCTCACCGTGGAGCTATTCGAGTTTGCTACCGCCAGGTCAGGCTGCCCGCCGGCGATCAAGACTGCCGCCGCAACGGAGGCCGGCGCCGAGCCGACCGAGTAACTCTCGGGCGGGTTGAGACTTCCGCTACCACTGTTCAGAAGAACCTGAACCTGGTTTCCGCCCCCGTCGGCCACTGCAACGTCGGACTGTCCGTCTCCGTTCAGGTCCACCACCGCGACCGACTGCGGGTAAAGTCCGGCGGCGTAATTCGTGGTTGTGAACACAGGATTCCCTTGCGAGTTATTGCCGGTGTTCAGCAAGGCCGTCAGGTTACCGGCGTTCGCCGTTCCTCCGCGGAGGCTGGCAACCACCAGGGAATTGGCGCTTCCTCCGCCGATCTGGCCTGCGGCAATGAAGATCGGCGTTTGCCCGGTGCCGATTCCGTAGGTCAGCGCCGCCTGGAACACGCCGCCGCTCGACTGGCCCGTGTTGATCAACACGCTCACGTTGTTGCTGCCGGCGTTCGCCACTGCCAAGTCAGTGTTTCCGTCGCCGTTGAAGTTTCCTGCAACCACGGAGACCGGATTGCTTCCTACGGTACAGGTCAGACCCGTCACCGTGCTGCAGGTTACCGGTGTGAAGGATCCCTGAACATTCTCGAGAAGGGTGAGGCTGTTGCTGCCCGCATTCACAACCGCCAGCGCCTGGTAACTGCTCCCCGGCACGCTGAAGGCGGCCAGGGACATGGGAGCCACGCCCACGGACGGGCACAGGCCCGGGGTCGTGCCGCAATTCGGCACCTTGAAGGTGCCGTCTCCGTTTCCCTGCAGCACGGTGACGTTATCGCTGCCTGCGTTGACGACCGCCAGATCGAGCGTGCTCAGGCTGACGAAATGCCCGGCCACGATGGAAACCGGATGCTGGGAGGTGGGATTGGTGCTGACGATCGGGCACAAACCCGGTTTCTTGGAGCAATTCGGCGTCTGGAAAGTGCCGTTGCCGTTTCCCAGGAATATGCTGATCTCGCCCTCTCCTGAGCTCACCACGGCGAGATCCATATACTGGTCGGAGTTGAACTGCCCGAAGACCTCGGCCACGGGTATGGGGGCGGTCGAGTAAGCAGGGGCTATCGTGAAGCCATTAAAAGTGGCCGCAGTCTTCCCGGGTTGCAGAACCACGCCCATAACACAGGCCACAGCGTATGCGACTAGCAATCTTCTGCTTCGAGGCATCTATCCACGACCTGATCCCGGTTTCCCAACCGGCTGCACGAATTTGATTTCTGCCATGTCAATATACATGTCCGCAGACCGGTCAACAAGGCGGCGGGTACGGTAGTAACGACTATATCATCAGCGGTCAAGCCCTTAATCCTTTTCCACATCAGTTCAGTCGGTTTGGCTGTGGAAAAGCTGGCCGGCACTACGCAGGGTCACACGAAGCCCGACATTCACAGTCCCAGGCTCCTCCACAGGTGGTCCACCCTCTTCTTTGTCGCCTCATCCATCTTGATCTCGTCTGGCCAGGGCCGCATAAAGCCCTCGCCGGGCCACTTATGGGTCGCGTCGATGCCCATTTTCGAGCCGAAGTTCGGCAGGCGCGACGCATGCTCGAGCTGGTCGACCGGTCCGAGCGTGAACTGGATGTCGCGCTCGGGGTCGATGTGGTTGAAGGCTTTCCAAGCCACCTCGCGCAAATTGTGGACGTCCACATCGTCGTCCACCACCACAATGCACTTGGTGAACATGGCGCCCGGCAGCCCCCAGATCGCGTGCATCACCTTGCGGGCGTGGCCCGGGTAGCGCTTGCGGATAGAGACGATCATCAGGTTGTGGAACACGCCCTCGGGGGGCATGTGCATGTCCACCACTTCCGGCATCTGGCGGCGCATCAGGGGCAGAAACAGGCGCTCCACGGCGTGGCCCATCCAGTAGTCCTCCATGGGCGGCGGTCCGACGATGGTGGAAACGTAGATCGGATCGCGGCGATGCGTGATCGCGGTCAGGTGAAAGGCCGGGAAGACATCGGGCAGTGTGTAGTATCCCGTATGATCCCCGAACGGCCCTTCGCTGCGCATGTCATCGAGATCGACGTAGCCTTCCAGAACGATCTCAGCCTCGGCCGGAACTTCGAGATCAACGGTTCGGCATTTGACCAACTCCACCGCCTGGCGCCGCAGGAAGCCCGCAAAGAGAAACTCGTCCAGGTCCTCCGGCAGGGGCAGAATTCCGGAGAGCATGGTGATGGGATCGGCCCCGATCGCCACCGCAACGTCCAGCCGCCGCCGGGGTGTAGTGTCGGTGTCCCCTCCGGCGGAAGTGAACGTAGCGCCTGGAATCGCCGGCGAGGAAACCGGCGCTACAGAGCGGGCCAGGGCGCGGAAGTGTTCGGCGCCTCCCTTGTGAATCTGCCAGTGCATGGCCGTGGTGCGCTCGTCGAACACCTGCATGCGATAGCATCCAACGTTGCGCCGGCCCGTCTTGGGGCTGCGCGTGATTACCATGGGCCAAGTGATGAAGCGCCCTCCGTCCTGCGGCCAGCATTTCATGATGGGAAATTGCGCGAGCGACAACCCCTCGGTGTCGATCACTTCCTGGGCGGGACCGCTACTGACGGTCTTGGGAAAGATCGACCCGAGCTCGGCCAGTTTGGGCAGCATACGCATCTTGTCGAACAGGCCGCCGGGCGGCTTCATGTCCAGCAGGTCGTCGATGCGCCCGGCCACCTCCTCGATCGAGCCGGCGTCCAGCGCGAGCTCAAGGCGCCGGCTGGACCCGAGCGTGTTGATGAGCAACGGCACGGAGTAGTCCCTTCCGTCCCGCGCCGATCGCGGCCTCTCAAACAGCAGCGCCGGACCGCCGGCCTTGGATACGCGATCCGTGATCTCTGTGATCTCGAGATCGACGTCCACCGGCTCCGCGATGCGCCTCAACTCGCCTTCCCGATCGAGCCTCGAGATGAATTCGCCTAGATTACGATAGGCCATAGGATTTCAGTCTTAACATAGGTGGGGCTGAACTCAAAGCAAAGGCGCTTGGATCGCGTTTTCCGGCGCCACGGGAAACGTCGCCCGCCAGCGGGCTCCTTCAACGCAGGGTCAGATCCAGGTTGGCGCTCGTCATCGAGGCCCCCGTGAGTCGTCCGCCATCGCCGGGAGGAAACGTAAATCGCCAACGCACCGACGGAATCGGATCGGAGACGAACGGGTGTATACTCCCAAGCTTCGGAACAACAAAAACAAATTCCGTCTCAACTCCCGAAGTCGCGAGGGGCCGCAACCGGCCACCGGGTACCGCACAGGGAGTTGACGGAAGCTCTGGCAATGGCGGGGCCAAAAGGGGAGAGCAATGGGTAACCTATATTTCCGCGCTTTGAGACCTGTCCTGCTCGTGATCGGACTTGGCCTCGCAACATGGTCCGCGCGCGCCCAAGACGCCGCCGTTCCCAAGGTCCAGGGGAACAACCAGGCAGAGCACAGCCGGCAGACGCCGGCGGACGCCAAGCCCACCGGCTTCGACTCTGACATCCAGCACATCGTCTTTATCATTAAAGAGAATCGAAGCTTCGACGAGATGTTCGGCACTTTCCCGGGAGCCTACGGCGCCGCCACCGGCACGATCTCCACCGGGCAACAGATTAATCTCGGTGTCACTCCGGACGTCACTCCCCGCAACGTCGGCCATACCTGGAACGATGCCGTGACCGCCATCGACAACGGCAAGATGGATGGGTTTGATCTCATTCAAACCGGCGGGGCGTGCACCATCAACAACGACTATCTATGCATGACGCAGCAAAATCAGAACACGATTCCAAACTACTTCGCGTATGCCAGTACCTTCACGTTGGCCGATGAGATGTTCTCCTCTCTTCGCGATGGCAGCTTTCCGAATCACCTTTACACGATCGCCGCTCAGAGTGGCGGCGCTGTCAGCAGTCCCGGCGAGGGCACTCCCTGGGGGTGCGACGCCGTGCCCGGGGCCACCGTGGACATAGTCGACACGAACGGCAACCTGACCTTCCAGTTTCCGTGCTTTGACTTTCAAACACTGGCAGATTCGCTCGAGGCCGCGGGCGTCAGCTCCTGGATGTACTACTCAGGGGAAAGCTCGCCCTTCAACCCTTTCGACGCCATCAATCATATTCGAAACACGTCCTACTGGACTTCCAACATGGCCTTGTACACGCAGTTTCCTGATGACGCCCTCGGCATGAACGGAGGCCAGTTGCCCGCGGTGAGCTGGGTGGTTGCGCCGGAGAACTCGGACGAGCACCCGCCCCACCCTACCTGCGCCGGCGAGAATTGGACCGTCGACCAGATCAACGCTGTGATGCAGGGACCTTACTGGGACTCAACCGCTATTTTTCTCACTTGGGACGATTTCGGCGGGTTCTACGATCAGTTTGCGCCGGCCGTGCTTGATCAGTTCGGCCTGGGACCGCGCGTGCCGCTGGTGATTATCTCGCCCTACGCGAAGGCGAAATCCATTTCGCACACGCAGTACGAGTTCTCCTCTTTTCTCAAGTTTGTCGAGGAACGCTACAGCCTGCCGCCCCTGACCGAGCGCGACGCCAACGCCAACGACATGCTCGACAGCTTCGATTTCACACAGAATCCGCTCCCGCCGCTGGTGCTGCCGGATGAGCACTGCCCTCCGGCCTCCACGCCCAATCTGAATTTCGCCTTGCTTCAGTCAGTGGGAACCCCAAGCCCCGCCCAGACCGTCACGCTCACCAACTTCAACCCCACCGCCATAGCTGTCTCGAGCATCACCACCAGCGGAGACTTCTCTCAAATCAACAATTGCCCCGCCACTTTGGCGCCATGGAGCCCGGGGTATACCTTTCCCGACTGCACGATCACGGTGACTTTTACTCCCTCGCGCTCCGGTCCGCGCACGGGCGTTCTTACCCTTGTGGATGGCGATTCGACCAGCCCCCAGACCGTCAGCCTGACGGGGATCGGAACTGAGGTACAGCCTTCTTCTTCGCTGCTCAATTTCGGCACGGTGACCGTGGGGTCGAGCGGGGCTCCGAAAAACGTGACGATCAGCAATCTCGGCAGCTCGGCGCTCACGATCAGCGCCATCGTCACGAGCGGCGACTACAGCCAGACCAACAATTGCGGCGGCAGCCTGAAGGCGGGCGGAAAGTGCGCGATTACAGTCACCTTCACGCCCAGCGTAACCGGCACGCGCTTCGGCACCCTTACCGTCACAGACAGTGACGGCAGCGGCCAGCAAGTGACAAACCTTACGGGCTCCGGGACATTTGTCTCTCTCACGCCATCGACTCTGAGCTTCGGAACCGTGAAGCTGGGCAGCACGGGGACATCCTCCGCGACGCTCACCAACCACAGCACGAATACGGTGAACGTCACCGGCATGAACGTAACCGGCACGGTAATCCTCAGACTTGCGACCCTCAACGGATTTGCGACGGGAAACTTTTCTATCGGGAGCAGCACGTGCGGCAGCACCCTGGCCCCGGGAGCGAGTTGCACCATTTCCCTCAACTTCACCCCTACGGTCGCGCAGGCCATCAACGGGCAGTTCTTCATCTCCGACAACGAGGCCGACAGCCCCCAATCGATAACGCTTTCCGGCACCGGGCAGGATGCGACAGCGAACGCGGTACCGTTTCTTAGCCAGCCGCTCGCTCCGATCGGCGCCACGCCGGGCGGGGCAGGATTTACTTTGACGGTACACGGTACCGGATTCGGTTCAGGAGCAACGGTGGATTGGAACGGCAACCCTCTTGCCACGAATTACGTGAGCAGCACCGAGCTGACCGCTACAGTTGCAGCCTCGGAGATCGCCTCGGCCGGGACCGCGCTCGTCACCGTTTCGAATCCGGCTCCGGGCGGCGGAACGTCCAATTCCCTGCTCTTTCCGGTCGCCAAGCCAAATTCATCGGTCGGCTTCAACACTTCGACGTTTTCGACCGGAAATAATCCTCAAGCCATCGCTCGCGGCGGCTTCGGTGGCAACAGCAAGATCGATTTGGCGGTAGCCAACTATGCGGACAATACCGTCTCGGTCTTCCTGAGCGACAGCCACGGTTTTGGGAGCGGCATCACGACGGCCACTGGACCCGGCCCCGACGCGCTGGCGGTTGGGGACTTTAACGGTGATGGAAAGCTGGACCTCGCGGTGGCGAATGGGAACGACAGCAGTATGATTTCGATTCTTCTCGGAAACGGAAATGGCACCTTCAATCCCGCGCCCGATTCTCCTTTTTCCGCCGACGCGGCTGAGCCAGTATGGGTGGGCGCGGCCGACTTCAACGGCGACGGCAGCCTGGACCTGGTCGTAGCAAGCCAGAAGGACAGTACCCTCTCGGTGTTTCTCGGCAAAGGGGATGGCACGTTTGAGCCAACGTCAGTACTTCCCTACGGCGGTGCGGGACCGGTTTCCGTGGCGATCGGGGACTTCAACGGCGACGGGAAGCTGGATCTGGCCCAAGTCAATCACACCGACAACACCGTCGGGATCCTCACCGGCAATGGCGACGGGACTTTCAAGGTTCTCTCCACACACACCGCAACCGGCAACGGTCCGCAAAGCGCCGTTGCCGCCGACTTCAATGGCGACGGCAATCTGGACTTGGCCGTGACCAACCAGACGGACGGCACGATTTCGGTTCTATTAGGTAAGGGAGACGGGACGTTCCAGACCGGGGTTATATATGCGGTCGGCATGAGTCCAAACGCCATCGCCGCCGAGGACTTCAACGGGAATGGGCAGCTCGACCTGGTCACCGCCAATCAGGGGGCGAATACCATCTCGCTGTTGCTCGGCAAAGGCAACGGAACCTTCAGCACCCATGTCGATTATGCGGCGGGAAGCAGTCCGAGCGGTCTGGCGGTGGCAGACTTCAAGGGCATCGGGCTGCTCGACGCCGCGATCACCGACAGCTCTGCCAACATCTTCACGTCCCTGCTGCAGAAGTAGCCCGGCAGAAGCAACCTGGACGCTCCTCTTCGCCGGGTTCGGTCAGGCGATCTGAGCACTCCTTACTCGTGCCGCAGCGCCAGGATCGGCTCTACCCGCGTGGCCCGCCGGGCTGGAACATAGCTCGCCAGCACCGCGACCGCCACCAACACCAGCGCCGCCGCCGTGAAGGTCAGCGGATCGGTCGGTTTGACGCCGTAAACGTAGCCGGCCATTACGCGGCTCAAGCCGAGCGCCGCCACCAGGCCAATCCCCACCCCGAACAGCGTCACGCTCAGCCCCTCGCGCAACACGAGCCGCAGCACCTCGCGTCCGCTGGCGCCGAGTGCCATGCGGATCGCCATCTCCTGCGTGCGCCGGCTCACGGTGTAGGACATCACGCCGAAAATTCCCACCGCCGAAAGCACCAGGGCCAGGGCGGCGAAGATCCACACCAGAATCATGGGAAAGCGGAGAGCTCCATAGTTATCGGCCACAATCTGGTCCATGGTAGCGATGCGATTGACCGGCTGCTCCCGGTCGAGGGCCGAGACCGCCGCGCGGATGGCAGGTACCACAGTCAGCGGGGGCACCGCCGTCCTGACCGTCAAATCGACCGAGGCCGCGGGGTGCTGCGCGAAGGGAACGTAGATGTCCGGGTTTGGTTCCCAGAGATCGCCCCAGCGGACGTCCTTCACCACGCCGACGATTTCCAGGGACTGCGAGGCGCCGGCAGATTGACCCGAGTACACGCGGGAGAGGATCGTAAGGTGGCTCCCGACGGGGCTCGACCGTGGCCAATAGCGCCGCGCCACGGTGTCGCTCACGATCGCCACCGGAGCAGCGCCCTGCGCGTCACTCGCGGTGAACTCACGTCCCGCCACCAGCCCGATGCCCATTGCCGGGAAGTATCCGGGGGTAACGTAGTCGAAGTCCGAAGTCGGCTCCTGCCCCGGCGCCGGCGTCGGCTGGCCCTCGGGCAGGAAGAAAACGTGGGTGCTGCTGAGAGCCCCGGCGGCCTTTACCCCGGGAATGCTCTCGACACGGTCCATCAGTTGACGGTAAAAAAGCGTCTGCTGGGCGGTGGTCGCATACTTGTACGGGGGCAGCGAAATGCTCATCCGGACGGCGTTCGACGGATCGAAACCAAGATCGACGTTCATCAGGCTCATGAAAGTCCGCACCAGCAGGCCCGCCCCGGTCAGCAGGACAAGTGCCAGAGCGACCTCGGAAACCACCAGCGTATTCCGCAGCCGGCGGCGTCCTGATTCCGTGGTGGTGCTGACCCCGCCTTCTTTGAGGGACTCGTTCAGATCGGTCTTGGTTGCGGCCAGGGACGGCGCCAGGCCAAAGATCACCCCGGTTGCGACGGTCACGGCCATGCTGAAGACCAGCACCCGCCAGTCGATTTCGATCACCCTGGCGTTCGGTACGTAGATCTGGTATCGAGTGAGGGCCAGCGTCAGCAGGCGATCACTCACGAAGGCGAGCAGCAGCCCGAGCGCCCCGCCCATCGAGGCCAGCACCAGGCTCTCCGTGAGCAGTTGGGTGATCAGCCGGCGGCGGGTGGCTCCGATGGCCACGCGGATGGCAACCTCGCGCCGGCGCCCGGTGGCGCGCGCCAGCAGCAGGTTGGCGACATTGGCGCAGGCGATCAGCAGCACGAAGAGCACCGCGCCCAGCATGATCAGCAGCGGAGTCGCCATGTGGCGGTAATAGGCGGCGTGGAGCGGCTCCACCTTGATCCCCCATCCCTGATCGGCATCCGGATACTCTTTGGCCAGGTGATCGGCCAGGGCATCCATGGCGGCCTGCGCCTGCGGGATGCCGACACCCGCATTCAGGCGCGCCTGCGTTTGCAGGTCACGCGTGGTGCTGCGGCCAGCCTCGCCTTGTTGTTCGGGCGGTAGGACCAGCGGCACAAAGACGTCGATTTCCTGGTCCCAGGTGAAGCGGAACCCCGCCGGCATCACGCCCACGATGGTGTAGCGGCGCTCGTCGAGGTCGATGGTCTTACCCAGAATGGCCGGATCGGAGGCATAGCGCGTCTGCCACAGACGATGACCGAGGATTGCGACCTGGTCGTGGCCGGCCTGGGTCTCATCCGGCGAAAACAGGCGCCCCATGAGGGGTTGAATCCCGAACATCGGCAGAAGCTCGGCTGACCCCTTGATACCGTCAATGCTCTCTGGATGATCACCCCCGGTGATATTGAAGCCCGCCCACCGGTAGTAGCACACTTGCTGGAAAATGCCGGTCTTCGCGATGTCGGCTACGTTGGGCGCCGAGACGCCGACCTGAATGTAGCCCTCGCCCTTCTGATTCCGCCACTGGCCGAGTCCGACGAGTTGCTCAGGATGCGGGTAAGGCAGGGGCCGCAGAATCACGGCATCGACCAGGCTGAAGATCGCGCTGTTGGCGCCGATTCCAAGCGCCAGCGTCAGCACGGCTACGGCGGCGAAGCCCGGATTCTTGCGCAGTACCCGGAGAGCGTAGCGAATGTCCTGAAGAAGGGTCTCCATAACTCACCTCAGTCTTTTGTTGGACGTGACGACAGGCCCCCCGGTGAGCCTCATCGAGCCGCTTTCCCGAATCCGAATCGGCAGGTGCTGGGCGAAGGCCATGAGGATCATGTTGGTCCAAGTCTAACTCATCCGGCGCGCAGGTGTGGTGGGCTCAGGGGTGTTCGCGTCATTTGCGGAACCTCAGAGCTCCGGCTATGCTTGAGGCTCTGTAAGAGCAACGGCGGGGGGACGCGCGCCGAACCAAGGAGGAAGCCGTGCCGCACAGAATCCGCATCCGCGTATACCCACTCACAGTCATGGCACTCACCCTTGTGTCCTTCTGCAACGCACGGGGGGCAGAACGTGTCTTATACAAGTTTAACTTCTCGGGAGGCCCCGTCGATCCGAGCCCCGTGATCTTCGACAGCGCGGGCAACATGTACGGGGTAACTTACTGGGGCGGCATCACCAATTCGTCCTGTGGCGCGTCGGGCTGTGGCACCGTGTTCGAGTTGGCACGGAACTCGGATGGTAGCTGGACCCGCTCCGTGCTGTACAAATTCACGGGCGGTGCGGATGGGCTGAATCCCGCCTCGCCCTTGATTTTTGACGCTGGCGGCAACCTTTACGGCGTCACGGTCTGGGGTGGCACTTACACCTCTCAATGCCTGAGCGGCTGCGGCACCGTGTTCGAGCTTTCACCCGCGGGCAGTGTGTGGACTCACAAGGTTCTTTTCAGCTTTGCGGGCGGCACGGACGGATTGTATCCAAGCGGCAACTTGCTTTTCGACAATTCCAATAATCTCTACGGCACGTCTCAGGCCGGCGGCGCCTACAATCAGGGCACCGTGTTCGAGTTGACGCCCAATGGCGACGGCTCCTCATGGACGGAGAGCCTGCTGCATCAGTTTACGGGCGGAAGCGCCGACGGAGAGCTCCCGCAGGGCCTGGTTTTCGACGCCGCGGGCGATCTGGTTGGCACGGCGGATTTCGGCGGGTCGTCGACAAAGTGCGACGGCGGATGTGGCATAGCCTACGAATTAGCGTCCGGCTCCTGGACCGAAACCGTACTTCACAGCTTTGGCCTTGGTGAGGACGCTTCCCAACCCCAAAGCACACTGACGTTGGGCCCCGACGGCAAGTTCTTCGGTACATCCGCGTATGGAGGCTCTCACGGCCTGGGCACGGTGTTCTCGCTCACTGCCGCGGGCGATGGCTCCTGGACGGAGCAGGTGCTTCACAGCTTCGCGGGCGGAGTTAGTGACGGAAACGGGCCTTCCTCGGGCCTTCTGATCGACGGCGCGGGCAACCTTTACGGGACCACCGCCTGGGGCGGCAGCACGACTTGCGGCGGCATCGGTTGCGGCACGGTATATGAGCTGACGCGCACTTCAGGCGGCTTGGGATTGAACCTTCTCTACAGTTTTCAGGGTGGAGCGAACGATGGAGCCACGCCAAACAGCCTCGCCTTCGGACCGGAAAACAATCTGTATGGTGGGACAACCTCAGGCGGGAACGGCGGGTACAATGTCGACGGGGTCCTGTTCGAGATTACCCGATGAGGTTGGACCCCGGATCTCGGGAGGCGCAAGATCGCGGTTCACGCAAGACTTGATTGTCTGACAGACAAGAGCCGCTGCTAACGGTTTCAATGCCACCGCCGCCTTACCGCGCCATAACGGGGCGGGGTGCTATACGAGGCAGCCTGGCCCGTTTCGCGGCCCGCCGCCTCATCGAAACCCATGCCGACGCGTTACCCTCTCGCGGGCCTAAGTTTCGCTGCCGGGCGCGCGCTCCTGCTTTGGACCGCCCTGGCGGTGGTTGGAATCTCGCAGACAGCGCCCCCCGCCTCGAATGACCCCTCAAAGGGACAGGCCGCCGCTCTCGAGCAGTCCTCGGCCCCGGGACAGGGCTCCGCCCCGCCGTCGACCGCCTTCAAAATCCGCGTGCAGGAAAACCTGGTTTTGGTGCGGGTGACGGTTCGGGATTCGAAGGGGAACTACGTTCGAGGCCTGCGTCAAGAGAACTTCCGTCTGTCAGATGACAAAAGGGCGCAGACGATCGACTACTTTGACGAAGAGGACCAGACCGCTCCGGCTGCAGCGTCCGCAATCGAATCCGGCGCTGCGGCACCGGCGGCGAGCGAGCCTGCGCCCGGTGCGCCGGTATTTCCCGACCGCTACGTGGCGTTCTTCTTCGACGACATCCATGGCGGCACGAGCGACCTCAAGGACACCGGCCGAGCGGTGAGCCAGTATCTCGCCCGCGGGATCAGGCCCGCCGACCGTGTGGGGGTGTTCACGTCCTCGGGCAAAGTGCGGCTCGACTTTACCGCCGATCGCGACGCGCTCGCCAAGGCTCTTGCCGCGCTCAAGCCCAGCCCGGTACTGAATTCCCCCATGACGCAGTGTCCCGACATCCCGGACGCTATGGCCTACCGGATCGTTCAATTGGACGATCCGGACGCGCTGCAACTGGCGCGCAACGAAGTCGTCCAGTGCGCGCGTGACTCAGCCGGGTCGTCGCCGTCGAACCCCCTGGCTATCCAAAACCAGGCCAGGATGGCCGCGCAGACTGCTTTCGATCGCGCCAAACGCGAGTCGCTCGACACGCTCGACGCGCTCGATCACGTGATCGCGCACTCCGGCGTCATGCCCGGGCAACGCTCGGTGGTGATCGTCTCGCCGGGCTTCTTCACCATGGCCACGCTGGAACGCGTGGACCGCCTCGCTGACGAAGCCCTGCGCCTGAACGTGGTCCTCGACGCCCTGGAGGCCAAGGGTCTGGCCAACGATCTCGTCGCGGGTGACGCCTCGACATCGAGCGCGCTGATGATGACCTCGATCGCGAACGTCGGCGATCAGTACCAGCAGCAAGTGAGCGAAACGCGCTTCGAGCATGAGAACGTCATGGCCGCCGCGGCGGCGTCCACGGGCGGACGCTTCTTTCACAACAGCAACGACTTCAACCGGGGCGTCCGGGAAGTCACGGCGCCGGCGGACGTGGTTTACACGCTTGCCTTCTCTCCTCACGGTATCAACTACGACGGCAGTTTTCACAAGCTGAAAGTGGAAGTCACCGGACAGCCGCACCTGACGGTGGAAGCGCGGCGCGGATACTTCGCGCCTGCGGCGGCTCCCGATTCCACCCGGCAGGAGCAGGAGGCCATTGAGCAGGCGCTGACCTCAAACCAGGAAGTGAACGACATTCCCAGCCGCATGGCCATGCAGGTCTTCAAACTGAACGCTCAGCAGGGCCGACTGCGCGTGGTTACCCATCTCGACCTGAAGTTTCTGGAGATGCACAAAGAGAACGGGATCAACGTGGACCATCTTAAGCTGGCGGCGGTGCTGCTCGACAAGGACGGTTTCCGGCAGGAGAGCCAGGAAAAGAACCTTGACCTGCGCTTGCCGGATGACAAGCTCCAGGAGTTGCGCGCGTCCGGCCTGACGGTCGAGATCAGCTTCGATGTGAAGCCCGGCCTCTACACGGTCCGCGAAGTGTTTCGCGACGCCAACGGCGCGCTCTCGGCGATGAGCCGCCACATCAATGTCGCGCTCTGAATCACCCTCTGAGCGGGCCGCGCGCTTGACTCCGGCGGACGCTCACACGATACTTGCTCCACGGAGACGAAGGAAGCTCGAAGTCATCCGGAGGGCAGCCTCTCCTTCGCTAAAGCAGAATGAACGGTCGGTCGCACGCTCTTGGCCGCGGTTCGAGCGCCGTCGCGGCGGCTGCAGGACTCGCGGCCGTGCTGGCATTGATCTTTCCGCCGGCCCCTCGCGGCAGGGCGCAGGAGGGGGACAAACCCGAGATCACCTCACAGGAGACCCAACCCGCCTTTCACTTGCGAGTGCAGCACAACGAAGTTGTGGTGCGCGTGGTCGTGCGGGACTCCAAGGGCCAGCCGGTGCGGAACCTCCAAAAGGGCGATTTTCACATCTTCGACAATCGAAAGCCCCAGCTCATCACGCACTTCGTGTTCGAGGGCTCCCCGCTGCCCGCGGACTCGAAGCCGTCCGCCGAAGCCGCAAAGCCCCCGGAGGCTCCGACGTCGGCGCTTCCGCCTATTGTTTTGCCCGCGCGTTTCATGGCCCTCTTCTTTGACGATGTCCACTTGCAATTTGGGGATATGGTCTTCACTCGCGATGCTGCCGGACGCTACATCGACAGCAGCCTCCGGCCCGGCGACCGCGCCGCGATCTTTACTTCCTCAGGCCAGGGCCAGGTGGACTTCACCGATGACCGCTCCGCCCTTCACGACGCCCTGAATAAGATGCGGCCGCGCCCCGTCTTTCCGGTCGATCACAGTGAGTGCCCGCCGATTACGCCCTATCAGGCTTACAAGATCATCCATCAGAATGACGAAATTACAACCCTGGCTGCCCAGGCCGATGCCTTCATCTGTCATTGCGAGGAGCAGGGACGGTCGGACCCGCAGTGCCCGACGGAGGCGGCGAATCTCGTGGCGCCGACGGCGTTGCGCTCGGAGAACCGGTCCGATGACGAAACGCATTATGCCTTGCAAGGGTTGCGGCGCGTCTGCCAGCGGATGGCCGGAGTCCCGGGCCAGCGGACCATCGTCCTGGTTTCGCCTGGTTTTCTGACCGAGAATCAGAAGTTCGACGAAAGCGAGGTGGAAGACTTCGCTCTGCGGCAAGACATCGTGATCAGTACGCTCGATGCTCGCGGCCTCTACGCGCTGACGCCGGACGGCGACGCCGCCGACCGGCCGCTGGTCATTACCGCGCATCCCGAGCTCGAGTCCAGCAAGACGTTCAACCGCAACGAAAGCGCTCAGCGTGAAGCCGATGTGCTGGAGGAAATAGCCGATGAGACCGGAGGCGTCTACTTCCACAACAGCAATGATCTTAACGAGGGCTTTCGGCGCGTCGGCTCCTTTCCGGAGGCGTTTTATATGCTCGCCTTCGCTCCCGAAGACCTCAAGCTGGACGGCCGCCTGCACACGCTCAAGGTGACTTTGACGGCGAATCCCAGCCACTATTCCCTCCAGGCGCGCAAGGGCTATTTTGCCCCCACCAAGAACGAAGACACCGCCTCTCTGGCCAAGGAAGAGCTGGAGCAGATGATCTTCTCGCAGGAAGAGTCGCAGACTATTCCTCTGCAGATCCACACCCAGTACTTCCAGAGCGAAGGAGGCGCGGCCCAGCTCTCGGTCCTGGCCCACGTGGACGTGAGCGGCTTGCGCTTTCGCAAGGCCGACGGGCGGAATCTCGAAGGCCTGACGGTGATCACCGCGCTTTTTGACCGGCAGGGGAACTACGTGACGGGCCAACAGAAAAAGATCGAATTCCGGCTTCTGGACTCGACTCTCGAGAGGCTCAGCAAAACCGGACTGAGCACCAAGGCCAGCCTGCCCGTGAAGCCAGGCACCTACCTTGTGCGGGAGGTCGTGCAGGAGTCTGAGGGCGGCGAACTATCGGCGGCTAACAGCCAGGTGGACATTCCTTAAGGTTCAATCCACGGATTGCGCAGATTACACAGACGGAAGGGCGCGATGAGAGAGAGCTAGAGTGTGCGAGATGCGCGAGCGATTAATGCGGATTTCCGGAGGCGGTTTATCAGAAAACAGATCTGTGCAATCTGCCTAATCTGCGGATGCGCGCCGGCGCTGGCCGCGCAGAACACCGCAAGCACCGAAGTCACCACCCAGGAAAGCCAGCCCGCCTTCGAATTGCACGTCCAGCACAACGAGGTGATGCTGCGCGTGGTCGTACGCGACTCGAAGGGCCAGGCGGTTACCAACCTCCACCAGGACGACTTCCGCATCTTCGACCACGGCAAGCTGCAAATGATCACCCACTTCTCCGTTGAGAGCGCCGGCGGCCACCCGTCCGGCCCGTCGACGGCCGAGGCGATCACCGCGCAGGGCGAAACGTCTGCGACCGCCGCAGACGCGATCGTCTTGCCCACACGTTATCTGGGGATGTTTTTTGACGATGTCCATCTTGCGTTTGGCGACCTGGCCCGCACCCGCGACGCTGCCGACAAGTATCTGGCCGCCAATTTGAAGTCGGGCGACCGCGTCGGCATCTTCACTTCATCCGGACAGAACCAGCTCGCGTTCACCGACGATCGCGGTAAGCTGCACGAGGCGCTCATGAAGATCACTCCGCGCCCTCTCGCCGGGGGAGCCGCGCACGAATGCCCCACGATATCGCCCTACCAGGCCTACTTGATCGACCAGCAGCAGGATCCGACCGCCTTATCCGTGGCGGAGAGCGACGCCCTGTCGGAATGCTGCGGGGGTAATACTCCGTGCCCGGAGCAGGACGCCACTTACGTCGAGAATCTTTCGCAGTCGATGTTCCAATCGTCAGAGCGGGAGTCGCTGTACATTTTTCAGGGCCTCGAGCACCTTTGCCGCGTCATGAGCATGATGGTGGGCCAACGCAGCATTGTGATGGTCTCGCCGGGCTTTCTGGCCGTCACCCAGATCTTCCAGCTTGAGGAGGTCATCGACGAGGCACTGCGGCAGAACGTCGTGATCGGCACGCTGGACGCGCGCGGCCTCTATGCGGACGTCGGCCTCGGCGACGCCAGCACCCAGGTCACCGGCAATCCGGCGAACTTCACTTTCAAAAGCCAGTGGGAAACGCTGGACAGGAGCATCGCCGGCGACGTCCTGGGGTCGATTGCGAGTGAGACCGGAGGAACCTATTTTCACAATAACAACGACTTCGTGGAAGGATTCCGGCGCGCCGGCGGCTTGCCGGAAGCGTACTACGTGCTGGTCTTTGCCCCGCAAGACCTCAAGATCGACGGGCGCTTCCATCCCCTGAAGGTCACCCTGGCGGACAATTCCGGTCATTTCAACTTGCAGACCCGCAAGGGCTATTTTGCGCCGAGTAAAGTGGAGGACGCCGCTACCGTGGCGCAGGAGGAGATGGAACAAATGGTGTTCTCGCAGGAGGAACTGCAACCGATTCCCCTGCAGATGCGGACCCAGTTCTTCAAAGCAACCACGGGCGATACCCGCCTCACTGTGCTCGTTCACATGGACATCAGCCACTTGCGCTTCCGCAAAGCGGAGGGCCGCAATCTTGAGAACCTGACACTGGTCACGGCGGTTTTCGACCGCAGCGGAGGTCTGGTGAACGCCGAGCAGAAGCGGATCGATCTGCGCTTGCTCGACTCAACGCTCGAACGATTGCTGCAGAGCGGAATGGCCATCAAAAGCGAAGTCAGCGTGAAGCCCGGTACCTACCTGGTGCGCGAAGTGGTCCGGGACACGGAAGGCGGCCAGATGTCCGCCTTGAATAGCCAGGTGGATGTGCCGTAATTGCCGCGGCGTCGAACCCTGAAGGTACGGGAGCAATCAACAGTCGAGAATCGAAGGTTGAAAGGGTCAGCAGTTCGAGTAATGAAAAAGGCTCTTGATTTTTGCTCACCCAACGTTGACAACTCCGCATCGGCGTATTAATCTTCCGGCTTACCGAACAACAAATGCCGAAGGTCACAGGGGAGGAAGCGTGGGAAGACTCAACTGGCGGAAGCAGGCGTGCTTCGTGTTTATACTGTGTGCGGCGACGGCGATCGCCCTGCCGGCACAGACCTTTACGACACTTGACAGCTTCGACATGCAGGATGGGGTCATTCCCCACGCGCAGCTGGTCCAGGCCACCGACGGGAACCTGTACGGCACCACGTCAGAAGGCGGGTCGGGGGGCTACGGCACGATCTTCAAAATCAGCCCCGGCGGTGCGCTGAGCGTGCTCTATACCTTTTGCTCTGAAAGCGGTTGTACGGACGGCGGCCTTCCGCTTGGAGCGTTGGTCCAGGGCAGCGGCGGGAGTTTGTACGGGACTACGGACTTTGGCGGGGCCAGCGCGACGGGCTGCGGCGGCTTAGGCTGTGGCACGGTTTTCAAAATCACAACAAACGGCACCCTGACGACGCTCTACAGGTTTTGCTCTCAAAGCGGTTGTACGGATGGGGGCAACCCCGCGGCGGGGCTGGTCCAGGCTGCCGACGGGAACTTCTACGGGACAACGGACTCGGGTGGGACTAACGACGGGGGAACAGTCTTCAAAATCACCCCAAATGGGACGCTGACGACCCTTTACAACTTCTGCTCGAACAGTGATTGCACGGACGGCTCATACCCTAACGCGGCGCTGGTTCAGGGCGCCGATGGGAGTTTGTATGGGACCACGCCCTACGGCGGAGCTAACTCGGCGCCATGTGACGGCCTCGGCTGCGGCGTGGTGTTTAGAATCACGACGAGTGGCGTTCTGACGACGATTTATAGCTTCTGCTCGCAACCCAATTGCACGGACGGCAGATATCCCAACGGCGGGCTGGTAGAGGCCACCGACGGTAAGCTCTATGGAACAGCGCAGTATGGCGGGGCCAACAACGACGGGACCGTCTTCAACATCACGCCTCAAGGAGTGCTGACCACGCTGCTCAGCTTCAACTCGACAGACGGCGCGGACCCCGAGGGCGCGCTGACTCAGGGCACCGACGGGAACCTGTATGGGACAACGCAGAACGGCGGGGCCAATAACTACGGGACCGTCTTCAACGTGACTCCGATCGGGACGCTGACGACGCTTTACAGCTTTTGCGCGCAGAGCCGCTGCACGGACGGCGAATACGCCGCCGCGTCACCGGTGCAGGACACGGATGGGACCTTCTACGGGACTACGAGCAAAGGCGGGGCCGATCATGGCTGCACGCTAGGCTGTGGCACGGTCTTCAGCCTGGCTGTCGGTCTCGGGCCGTTTGTAGAACCACAGCCCAGCTCCTCCAGGTTAGGAGCAAGTGTCAGGATTCTGGGCACCAATCTGACGGGCGCCACCAGCGTCACGTTCAACGGCACGACAGCCGTCTTCACGGTGGTTTCGAGTTCCTTCATCACGACCACCGTACCGGCGGGCGCCACCACCGGCAAGGTGCAGGTCGTAACGCCCGGCGGCACGCTGACGAGCAACGTGCCCTTCCGGGTCCTGCCGTAGGGCCTGAAGTAGCCGAGTATAGCGAGGAGGCAACATGCGGAAGATGGGCTGGTGGAAAACGGTGTGCACTGTCTGTGTGGTGTGCACAGCGACCGTAATTGCTTTACCGGCGCAGACATACAAAGTGCTTTACAGCTTCACGGGAGGAGCCGACGGAGCAAATCCCATTGCCGGCTTGGCCGGTGGCGCTGGCGGGAGGGTCTACGGCACAACAAATTGCGATTATTGTACTTCCGGCTACGGAACCGTGTTCGAACTGGCTCAAACCGGAGAGACTACCCTTTACGCCTTCATGGGAGGGACGGACGGAGGGAACCCTTACTCGGGCGTGGTTCCAGATGCGGCTGGCAACCTCTACGGGACTGAGTTCTGGGGAGGCAGATATGGTGGCGGGACGCTGTTCAAAGTAGACGCAGCGGGCAACGAGACTGTGCTCCACACTTTTGGCGCGAAGAGCCCGAGCGGCACAGGGCCCATAGGAGGTGTGATCCGAGATGGTGCGGGCAACCTCTACGGCACAACGTATTACGGCGGCGATCTGAGCTGCGGTGGCGGCTTCGGCTGTGGGACGGTATTCATGCTGAGCAAGGCCGGGGAGGAGAAAGTGCTCTACAGTTTCGCCGGTGGCTCGGATGGAACAAATCCTGAGGCGAACCTGATCCTCGACTCAGCGGGCAACCTCTACGGCACCACCGATTACGGCGGTGCGACTTCATGCCTCTATGATGGTGTGTTCCCCGGATGCGGGACAGTATTCAAGGTAGACAGAGCCGGCAAAGAGACAGTGTTGTGCCGGTTTCAAGGAGGAACCGACGGGGCAATCCCGTTCGCCGGTTTGGTCCGCGACACGGCGGGAAGCCTGTACGGCACCACCTATCAGGGTGGTGGCGAGGGTGGTAGCATATGTGGTGGCTACGGTTGCGGAATCGTGTTCAAGATAGACACAACCGGCACGGAAACCGTACTGCACAGATTTGGTGGGTACCCCACAGACGGTGCAGCTCCTTTCGCCGGCCTCGTCATTGATCCGGGTGGCAACCTTTACGGCACCACTCAATCGGGCGGTGCTTCCAACTTAGGCACAGTGTTCGAGCTGGATACGACTGGCACACAAACCGTGTTGTACAGTTTTACCGGGGCCGATGACGGCGAACAGCCTGACGCACGCCTTCTCCGCGACGCCGCAGGCAATCTTTACGGTACAACGTACTATGGCGGAGCCTATGGTTTTGGAGTAGTGTTCAGGCTCACACGGTGATGACAAATTGCAGTGGGCCAGGTCGGGGTCTGCCGGCGGCACGCTGACGAGCAACGTACCGTTTCGGGTGCTGCCGTGGGGTCGGCGGCCTCGTAGGGCTGGGGGCTTTGTCCTGCTTTCCGACACGAAAAGGAGATTTCTTATGACGAAGAAGGGGGCCGATCGGACCGGAATGGCATCGACCGCGAGGCTGGCCCTAAGCGTTGGCCTTGCTTCGTTGGCGCTCGCAGCGACACGAAGCGCGCAGGCGCAAAGCTTCACGGTGCTTTACGACTTTAGCCCTCCGGGCCCAACGTTCACAAGCGCCGGTTTCATTGCAGACCCTGCAGGCAACCTTTACAGTGCGTCACAGAGCGGCGGTACCTACGGGAATGGTACGATCTACGAGCTGCCAGCTCCGAATTACTCATCGCCAGTCGTGCTCTACAATTTTACGGGAGGAACCGACGGCGCATCGCCTGAGGGACCCCTGGTCCGTGACCCGTCCGGCAACCTCTATGGAACGACGACCTTCGGGGGGGTATCTAACTGTCCCAAGGCGTGTGGGGTGGTGTTCGTAGTCAGCACTCAAGAGAGAGAGAAAGTCCTTTACGCGTTTACGGGCGGGGCCGACGGAGGAGGACCGATTGGGGGGCTGGTCCGCGATCCCGACGGTAATTCTTACGGTACTGCGTCGTTGGGCGGCGCTGCCAATGGATGTGGGGGATACGGGTGCGGCGTGATTTTCGAGCTGGATCGCTCTGGAAATGAAACGGTGCTTTACACTTTCAGCGGCGGGACGGACGGCGGAGATCCCTATGCGGGCCTGGCGCGGGATGCGGCCGGTAATCTTTACGGAACAACCATGGAGGGCGGCAGTATCTCCGATTGTGACGGGCTCGGATGTGGAGTTGTATTTAAGTTGGACCCATTGGGAAATGAAACGGTGCTTTACACTTTCAGCGGAGGGTCAGACGGAGGAGAGCCCGGCGCTGGGGCTCTCCTCCTGGACGGAAGCGGTAATCTCTACGGCACGGCTGAAATTGGAGGAGATAGCCCTTCTTGTACATACGGCGGCGGCTGCGGAGTGATCTATGAGGTAAATCCCACCGGAGTCGAAACCGTTCTCCACGCCTTCGGAGGGAATGACGGACGACTTCCCGAATTTGGTCTGGTCCGAGACGACAAAGGCAATCTGTACGGGGAAACAGACTTCGGCGGCACCTTCTGCCCGGGAGGCTGCGGCATCATCTTCAGACTTACCGCGGCAGGGTCTGAGGAGATCGTGCATGATTTCGACGGTACGGACGGCTTCGCCCCAGGACCGTTGTTGCTCTTCAAAGGCTTTCTCTACGGTGCAACCTATGAGGGTGGGACCCATGGATATGGGGTAGCTTTCAAGCTGCCCTAAAACCGAGCCCGGCGGCACGCTGACGAGCAACGTGCCGTTCCGTGTGCTGCCGTAGGCATCGCGGCCTCGTAGGGCTGCGGCTCGCCCCGGCCCGGCCGGCCCAAGGGCCGGCCCTACGTCATGACCCGCTCCTCGCTCGGCCTGCTGGACAATTAGCTGTAGCCTATATCAGCATACCTACATAACTTGACAATGATCTCTAGCCTGCGCTATGCTGTCCGCATCGTTTCCGTAGGCGGAAATGCCGCCCCGTGAGGCTTTCTATGGCGCGCAGAATCCCGCAACACGCTCCAACGTTGCAACTCAAAAACGTTGCGATCCAAACCGGATCCGGCACAATCGGGCTTGCCGGAGCTTTCCTCGCGCGTCTCTTGAAGCAGTTGCCGGATGTCGCAAGCGAGCAGCGAACTCGGTCCGTCGGCACGAAATGGCACAAACCCTCCAAAAGGCAAAAAAAAAGAATCTAAAATTTTGCAAAACGAAGCCACTAAGCCCAATAGAATCAATAAATCCCTCCTAAAAATGGGTCAAAACGAAGTCAAACGAAGCCAAAGTCGGTTTGCGCAAGTCCTTTGGAATCAATCAGCCCGTCTCGGCAGTGGCTTCGTTTCGCCCAAACGAAGCGAGATTGCAGGCTGACTCCCCGGCCGGGGCCGCAAGTCAAGCACAGGGGGAGTTTCATGCGACAAATCAGGCAGCGTGGTAACGCAGGCAGGCCGCGTTGGTGGAAACGGCGCGCGCGGTCTGTGGGTGGGCGACTTCGGCTTGACTTGAGCGAGTGCCAGCCGGATACTACTACCGGCAGGAGGTGAGGGGAGCCGCCGGGCCGTCATAGCTTTCTTCACTACGCAGTCATGACCAAACAAAACTCCCGCGCTTCGCGGAATTGCGGCCACGTCCTTGGCAGCGGCCGGGGCAATCGTGCGCGCCAAACCGTCCCAGACCGAAAAAACAAGCCATGCAAGGAAGGTGAAAGATGAGAACAACAGCCAGGCAATGGACGCAGTGGATAGCGCTTGCAGCGATCCTCGGGCTGGGCGCCGTGAATCTGGGCGGACCGCGTCCGGTGCTCGCGCAAAATGACGCGCAATCCGTGGCGGCGGCGCAGAGCCAGCCGGTGGTCACCACCATCCACAAGGAATCGAACCTGGTGCTGGTGGACACAGTGGTCACCGACAAGAAGGACCACTACATCGAGAACCTCGAAGCCAAGGACTTTCACGTTTTTGACAACGGCGAAGAGCAGAAGATCGTGTCCTTCAATGGCCCCACCCCCGCCGGAAGCGGCGGCAGCACTGCGGCGCCGCACGGTCCGGGATCGCGGCGCTATATCGTGCTGTTTTTCGACAACTCCACCATGGACCTGGCCGATCAGGCTCGCGCGCGCAAGGCCGCAGCCCAATTCGTGGATAAGACGGCCTCTCAGGACCGCGAGATGGCGGTGGTGGAGTTTACGGGCGTCTTCCGGCTGGTGCAGAATTTCACGGACAACTCCGACCTGCTGGCGCGCGCCGTGTCTGCCGTGAAGACGGCGACCGTCAATCCGAATGACAACACCTCCGGTCCGTCCGCTGGCATCGGGTCCAGCCCCCTGGGCGCGGGCCCTACGACCATGATATCCAACCCGCAGTCGATCGGTGCGAGCGGAGGCTTTTCGTTGAACACGGTGGCGGGTGACTTCGGCGCGCGCGACCTGCTTTATGCGCTGCGCGACGTCATCAAGCTGCTCGCGCCCATTCCGGGCCGGAAGACGATGGTTCTTTTCTCGTCCGGCTTCATCCTCGACGACGTGTTGATGCCCGAATTGACGGCCACCATCGACGCCGCGAACAAGGCCAACGTGGCCATCTACCCGCTCGACGTGCGCGGGTTGTTCTCGGGAATGCCGGACGCGACGTCCTGGCTGCACCTGCAGCCCGGCATAGCGAGCCCCGGCGGTATCGCGCCTGGGTCTTATCCGCACTACGACGGTCTTCTGGCCCTGCTTGAGCCGCAGCACGGCGGCGGTAGCACAGGCGGCGGAGGCAGCACCGGAGGCGGGGGACTTGGAGGGGGTGGAGGCGTTGGCAGCGGCGGAGCCGGACGCGGCGGCTCGGGAGGCCTTGGCGGTACGGGCACCTCCGGCGGCAGCGGCGGAGGGCACGGCGGCTCGGGAGGCACGGGCACCTCGGGAGGCACAGGCGGCAACGGGGGACGCGGAGGGACTGGCGGCACTGGCGGCAACGGGGGACGCGGCGGCGGCCCCACCGGCACGGGCCCCGGGGCGGTCAACACCATGTATGGGAATCCGAACTTCATGCCCAATGCCAATATTCCCGTGTTCCCGACCATGGCCACGGCGACTCAGGACGTCCTCTATGCCCTGGCGACGGGAACCGGCGGCTTCCCGATCGTGAACAACAACGACCTTCTGGCCGGCCTCGACCGCATCGGCCACGAGCTTGACGAGTACTACACGATAGGCTACACGCCTAGCGGCCTGGACCACGACGGGAGCTATCACAGCATCAAGGTGAGGTTGGAAACCAAAGGACTCGAGGTGCGCTCGCGCAACGGCTACTACGACACCAAGGGTGGGGACGTTCTGGCGGGCAAGGCGGAAGGCAAGGCCCTGGAAGCTCAATTGGCAGGCTCCCAGGCCTCGGGCGGCCACATGACCGCCGAAGCTTCCTATTTCTACATGGCCGCCAACGACGCGCTGGTGAACGTCGCCGTGGCCCTGCCGGCTGATGCTCTCAACTTCGAAAAGGAGAAGAAAAACTTCAAGTGCGACGTGACCATCCTCGGTGTAGCCTATCGCCCCGACGGCTCCGTGGCGGCGCGCCTCAGCGATTCCCGCCCGCTTAATTTCGATAAGCAGGAGTACAAAGACTTCGCTGACACCGGATTCATCTACCGCAGCGGGTTCGACATTGCGCCGGGCCAGTACACCTTGAAGATCGCCGTAGGCACGGGCGGCAACGGAGTGGCCAAGCAGGAAATCCCGCTCACGGTTCAGCCTTATAACGGCAAGCAGTTCAGCCTTAGCGGCGTGGTGCTGAGCAACCAATTCCAGCCCGTATCGCAGTCCGCGGTGACGCTCGACGAAGCGCTGCTCGAAGATCAGAAGACCTTCGTCGCGCAGGGCATGCAGATTCAGCCGTCCGCGAGCAATACCTTCAAGGCCGGGCAAACCCTTGCCCTTTACGTTGAAGTGTACGAGCCGACACTGGCCTCGGGGTCTGCGCCCAACGTGCAACTCCAATACGAGGTCGTCAACCGCAAGACGAATCTGCCGGTGGCCACCAATTCTGCTCCGGTGAGCAACTTCGGCAAGGCCGGCAATCCGGTGATCCCCGTCGGTCTTCCCATAAAGACCGCGGGATTCCAGGCCGGCGACTACGAGGTGGAAGTGCTGGCCAGCGATTCGGCCGGCAACCGGTCGCCCGTGCAACACGCCGTATTCACGGTGAACTGAGAGCCCCGGCGGCCCGGATGTTTGGCCGCCCGCCTATGTCTCGTGCCAAACCGGTCTCGCCCCCGCGTGCCGCCGTCGCGGGCGGGACCGATGCGCAGCTCCGTCGCGCGCTGCTCGACTGGTTCCGCAAACACCGCCGTCCGCTGCCTTGGCGCGACTCGCTCGACCCTTACAACATCTGGGTTTCCGAGGTCATGCTTCAGCAGACCCAGGTGGCTGCCGTCATTCCGTACTACCGGCGCTTCCTGAGCGCCTTCCCCACAGTCCACGAACTGGCTCGGGCTCCGCTCGAGCGCGTGCTCGAACTTTGGTCCGGTCTCGGCTACTATCGCCGGGCGCGCCAACTGCACCTCGCCGCGCAGATCATCGTCAAGGACTTTAATGGCAGGTTCCCGTCGTCGCCCGCACAAGCAATGCAGCTTCCCGGCATCGGCGACTACAGCGCGGCGGCCGTCCTGAGCATCGCGTACGGCACGCCGCTCGCCGCGCTCGACGGCAACGTGGCTCGCGTGCTTGCGCGCCTCGAAGCTCTCGCCGGCAGTGTTGCCGATCCGGCCTTTCGCAAAGTCGTTCAGGCGAGGCTTGCCGGACTGCTGTCGCGGCGGCGTCCCGGAGACTTCAATCAGGCGCTGATGGAGCTCGGTCAGACGGTATGCCTGCCGAGGACGCCGCGCTGCCCGGTGTGTCCGCTGCGAAGTTGGTGCCGGGGCCGCGCCCGAGGCAATCCGGAACGCTTCCCGATTGCGCGACCGCGCCGCGCCCGCGAAGAAAGCCATCTTGCCGCTGCCCTGGTCGTCCGTCGGGGGCCGGGCGAGCGCGGCAAGCCGCGTGGATCCGCCAACGGGACGCACTTCGCACTGCTGGTCCGCGGCCTCGACGACGGCCTCATGACGGACCTTTGGAATTTTCCCTCTGCGTTTGGCGCCTCGATCGCGGAGGCGCGCCTCCGGCTCGAAGCAAAGCTCGGGAGTCTCGGCGCCGCACCCACGTCTCTCGATCTTGAAGTGGCGCGCGTGCGCCACAATGTGACCTATCGGCAGATTCTAGTCCGGGTGTACCGCGCGTCGCTTCCGGGTTTGACCCTCGCCGGGGTCCGCTGGCTTCCTCTCTCGCATTTTGACGACGCAGCCGTCTCGCAGCTTGCGCGCAAGATCGCGAACGCGGCTGCCGATGCGCTAAACTGAGAGGACGACGCTTCGTGGCCACCACATCCAGTCCGGCGACACGCGATGCCGCTTCCGAACCTGCGGCGCGCGGCGTGCTGCGCTATTTTCAGATTTCCCTGACGGGCGCACTGGCTACGGCCTTCCTCACGCTTGCCGCCACGGGCAAGCTTGAAACGGCCGCCGTCGCGCTCTTCGGAGCCGTGCTGCTGGTGCGGATCGTCGGCCTCGCGGCTCGCAGGGACTGGCGCCTGGGAACGCGCGCCGTCACCGTCTCGAGCGTCCTCTACGTCGTCTTCTTCCCGCTCGACGTGGCCTACTTCGCGCACGGGCCGACGCTGCTCGACCGCACGCTGGTGGCGACTGTCCACCTGGTGTTCTTCACCGCGGCCGTCAAGCTATTCTCAGCCTCGCGTCCGCGCGACCACGCGTATCTCGGCGCGCTCTCCTTTGTGCTGATGCTGGCCGCCGCCATCCTGACTGTGGGCGCAAGCTACATCGCCGGCCTGTGCTTGTATCTGCTCTTCGCCGTCTCCGCGCTCATCAGCTACGAGGTCATCCGGCCGTACGCGATCCTCCGGCAGCGCGAGCCGGCCACAGGCGCGCGCGCAGTGTCCCGTACGGCCGGCGCAGAGCGGGCTCTCGGGAAGGCCGCGGCCGCCATGGCGCTCGGAATGGTGCCGGTCGCGGTCCTGCTCTTCTTCGCGATTCCCCGGTACCATAGCGGCTTTTGGTCCGGCGCGGCGTTTTCCGGCGAACGCATCACCGGATTCTCCGAGAGCGTTGAACTCGGCGATCTTGGGAAGCTTATGCGCTCGAACCAGGTGATCATGCGCGTCACGGTCGAAGGCGATGCCCGGCGTTTTCAGGGCGAGAAATTGCGAGGCGTGGCGCTCGAAGAGTTCGATGGACGCCGCTGGTTCAGCCGTGCCCACAGCGAGAGATTTCTCGGACCCACGCTTCCGCAGCAATTCAGCCTGCGATTCTCCCCGAACGCGGCCACCGGCGGCGCCACGCGATACCGCGTGCTCGTCGAGCCCCTTTTCACCGACGTGCTCTTCGTGGCGGGGCGCCCGCGCCGCATTGACGCGCCCATTCGCTTCCTGCTGGTGGACTCGGCGGGGTCGCTGCATAATCCCCAGCACCTGGCGACGCCCTTCGGGTACGGCGTGGTGGCGGACCTCGATCAGCCTTCGCCGGCCGAGCTTCGCGACGCCTCGGGCGCCGATCCCGAAGGTCTCGCGGACGCTGATCTCGGGCTGCCGCATCTGGACCCGCGCATCGGCGTGCTGGCGCGCCAGGTCACCGCCGGCGCCGCGACCAACTACGATCGCGCCAGGGCCCTCGAGACCTATCTTCGCGAGCATTACGCCTACACCCTCGATCTGCCCGCCGTTAAGCCCGCCGATCCGGTGGCGGGATTTCTCTTCGAGGCGCGCCGCGGCAATTGTGAGTACTTCGCGGCCGCCATGGCCGTGATGCTGCGCACCGTCGGCATTCCGGCGCGTCTCGTGAACGGATTCGAGACGGGCGATTACAACCGCGTGGGCCGCGACTTCATCGTGCGCGGTCGCGACGCGCATAGCTGGGTGGAGGTCTACTTCCCGCGCTACGGCTGGGTGCCTTTTGACGCCACGCCAGCCGGTCCGCGTGCGGCGCCCGGCCTCCTCGATGAGTATCTCGACGCCGCCGGACTGTTCTGGAGCGATTGGGTGGTGAACTATGACCTGGGACATCAGGCGCAACTGGCGCTCGACGCCGAGATGGAGTACAACCAGGCGGATCAGCGGTTCAGCGCGCTGCGCCGCCGCTGGCAATACGCGGGCACCGGCCGGCTGGCCGACGCGGGAGACTGGCTCGGCCGGCACCGGCTGCAGGCGCTGGCGGTGCTGGTCGTGATCCTGGCGCTTGCGGCGCTCGCCGTGCGCCGGCCGGAATGGATCAAGGAACTGCGCGCGGCTTTCGCATGGAAGCTGGCCCGGCGCGCGAACGCCATGTCAGCCCACGCAGCTAGGCTCGTATATCAGCGCTTCCTGCAACGCTGCGCCCGCTGCGGACTCACGAAGGCGCCCGCCGAAACCCCGTTCGAATTCGTGCGGCGCATCCCGGACCTCTCGGCGCGCCCGCCGGCCACGGCGTTGACGGAACTCTATCTTTCGGCGCGCTTCGGACACCGAGTCATTGCTCCCGAGGCCTTTGAATCCGCTCTGGGCGCGGCGCTCGAAGCCGTCCGCCCCCTGCAAGCCACCCGCTGACACTGTGCCCGATCGCTGTGCCCGGTCGTTGTGCCTGATCGTGGCGCCTGATCGTTGTGCCCGATCGTTATGCCCGATGGTTGTTCCCGGTCGTTATGATAGACTGAACCGCCTTCGAACCTCGCACTTCCACGTCGGCAATCGCAAAGGAGACCAGAATGAACCGCTTGATCGGACGGATGGCAGGCACGCTCGTGGCGTGCACGGTGCTGCTCGGCGCCGGCTTCAGCACGCAGGGACAAGACTCGACCTCCAGGAAGACGCGGCAAGACAGCGCCGCCGCCTACTGCACGCAAACCGGAGGAGTGGTCGGCGACCTCTACCCGTCTTACGGGACCAACGGCGGTAGTCCGCTGCGGCTTGCCGGCAAGCGCGCGTTCTGCGTCTACACCGCGTCGGACCAATCACAGATCTACGTCCTGCTCGCCACGCTGTATACCGTCCAACCGAGCCTCGCGGCGCTCGCCTACTACGCGCAGGTGCCGCCGAACTCGGGCTGCGAGGGTAATCCGGCTTCGTGCTATTGCACGCAGCTCGGCGGCTCCGACCAGTTCGGCGGCACGACGGGCGCCGGCGGCGGTTGGGTGCCGCAGAATAATCCCTCGTTCGTCCTCGAAGCTTGCATCTTCCCCGATCTGTCGTCGATCGATTCCTGGGGCCTGTTCTACCACTCGGCCGGGATCATCCGCGGGATCGACTTGAGCACCGTACTGAAATACCAGAACCCATACGACGCCAGGAAGTAGGCGCGGACGTCGCGACTCGCCCGTTGTTAGCGGGTAGCCACGGCTAGTGCCTGCCACCCGCCAGCGTCAGGGTCGCTGGCTGGCGTGCAGGACGGTGAATCCCACCACTTCATCACCCGCGTAGCGCACGATCACGTCGTCTTCGGTGAGCTCACTGTCAGTGGCGAAGCTGGGCTTTCTGTAGTTCACGTACAACGTGTCCGCTTCCTGGTCATAGGACAGCCAGACCAATCCCTCGGGTGACTGCTTCAGGCCAGGCAGGAGCTTTAAGTAGTCTCGAATCTCGGTTACGGCCACAATTGCCTTCTCCTCTCACCACCGCGCCTGCTCGCGGTTCAGGCGGCGCTTCGCTTGGCCGCCGCCCAGGTGTTCGAGAGCTTCTTCCCGCTCGACGCGCATTCCCGCAGATACAGGTTGATCAGCGTCTGATAGCGAATGCCTGTTTCCTCCGCCATGCGCCTGAAATACTGAATCGTGTCGCGGTCAAGGCGAATCGTCACTTGCTGCTTCAGAAGCCGGGCGTAGGGATTGCGTTTGGCGTTCGAAAAGTCGTAGTGCTTCCTCATTTTGTCCACCTGCCCTCGTAAAGTAGGCGCTCCTGACGGTCAGCCCGGCGAGCCGAAATGAGCCGGATCAACTCTCCCGCCTGCCGGTAACAATGGCACACAACCAGGGTGCGCAATGCGCTGCTGAGCCCGAGGAGGACGAATCGCTCTTCGTGCTCGGAATGATCGGGGTCGGCGATTAAGAGCGCCTGCTCGTCGAAAAACACCGTCTGCGCCTCCTCGAACGAAATGCCATGCTTACGCTTGTTCTGTGCGTTCTTGCTGTCGTCCCAATCGAAACGAAGCACGGCTACCCCATGTCAATGTACCTACAATGTAATGGGATTTCAACCCCGATCCACAAACGTAGTATACTCAAGCTCTACTGGCGTTAGCATGGCATTGACGAAAAACCGCAGAGTTTCAGACGACACGAAAGTCTGCGCTACCTGGCTTGGCATGTTTCGCTGCCACCCGCTCTTATCGCTCCCGAAGTTGGGCTCAGGTTGTAAGTGATGCGGCGGCCGGATGCACCTGACGCTCGATTTCTGAAGCGCCGGCCGAGCGCCGGGAGGATTCGAGGTCGTAGAAGTTTTGGAGATTCAGCCAGAATTCCGCATTGGTATTGAAATAGCGCGCCAGGCGCAAGGCGGTGTCGACGCCGATGCGGCGCCGCTCGTGTACGATCTCACCGATGCGGGTGGCGGGCAGATGAAGGTCAAGGGCTGGGGTCGTACCAAGTCGGATGGAACATTAGTATCCAGGAGGAAGCCGCTCATTCGAAATCGACCGGGCGTGCAAAGGAGGGGCTTCGGCTAAAGAGCGTGTCAACTTCTTCATCCGTGAGCAAGCCCTGTACCCTGGCGCATGCATCGATTAATTCTTGACCGGTGCGCCGGGGCGGTGGTTCGAGCGAAGCATGCGCTTCGCGAGCCACGATCTCTTTAACAAGGTCGCTGAGCGACAGGCCGCGCGCCCTGGCTTGGGCGAGGAGTCCTTTTTCGATCTCGGGTTGAAGGTCAAGCGTAATTGTCACGGGTCCCTCTTTCCAAAATCCTTAAGCCCTTCCTGCTGTCGAACCTACCCCGCCCGCGACCGGGCGTCGAGAGGACAGCCAAACATAACGTCCTGACCGTCCGGCCGCTTGCTCGGGCCGGCTGGCGCAAACGAACCACAATGTTCGGACGAACCGCCGCATGTCTGAATCAGGATACTGCCGATCCTTCACGACAGTCCGACCACTGCGCCTGTCTCCGGATCCAAATCCACGTCGTAGTATGCCGGACGCGTCGGCAGCCCGGGCATGGTGCTCATGGTGCCTAGCAGCGGGTAGAGGAAGCCCGCGCCTACGCTCGCTCGCACGTCGCGCACCGGCACCACGAAGCCCGAGGGCGCCCCTTTCAGAGTGGGATCGTGGCTGAGGCTCAGATGCGTCTTGGCCATGCACATGGGCAGCTTGTCAAAGCCGCAACGCGTGTAGAGATCGATCTTCGCTTCGGCTTCCGGCAGATAGGTGACGCCGGCGCCGCCATAGATCTTGCGCACGATCAACTCGATCTTCTCCTTGATGCTCAGCTCGACCGGATAGAGGAACCGGAAGTTGTGGGGCTTCTCGCAGGCCGCGACCACCGCCCGCGCGAGGTCCGCCGCACCGGCGCCGCCCTCGGCCCAATGATTGGACGCCTCGGCGCTCGCGGCGCCCGCGTTCACCGCGATGTTGCGGACGAGTTCGATCTCCGCCTCCGTGTCCGTCTGGAACCGGTTTACGGCCACCACTACCGGAATCCCAAACAAGCCGACGTTCTCGATCATCTTTATCAGGTTGGCGCAGCCTTTCCGGACCAGCTCCAGATTCTCCGAGGTGTAGGACGGATCGAGAGGCTGGCCGGCCGTGACCTTCGGTCCGCCGCCGTGCATCTTGAGGGCGCGCACGGTGGCCACGAGCACGGCGCAGTCCGGCTGCAGGTTGCTAGAGCGGCACTTGATGTCGCAGAACTTCTCGAACCCGATATCGGCGCCGAACCCGGCTTCGGTCACCACGTAGCCTCCGGAGCCGACGAGCTTCAGCGCGATCTGGTCCGCCACGATCGACGAATTGCCGTGGGCGATGTTGGCGAAGGGTCCGGCGTGGATGAAGGCGGGCGTGCCTTCGAGAGTCTGCATCAGGTTCGGCATGATGGCGTCCTTCATCAGCACCGCCAGCGCCCCGCCCACGCCGAGGTCATCGGCCGTGAGCGGCTGGCCGCTCCGGCTCATGCCGATCACCATGCGGCCGAGGCGCGCGCGCATGTCGGCTAGGCCGGTAGTCAGCGCCAGAATCGCCATGATCTCGCTCGCCACGGAGATGTCGAACCCGGTGACGCGCGTCATGCCCTTCTCTTCCGCGCCCTGCCCGATCGTGATTTGGCGCAGCATGCGGTCGTTGGTATCCATCACCCGCCGCCACGTGATGCTTTGCGGATCGATGTCGAGGCGCGCGAAGGCGCTTCGTTCCTCGGGCGTCAGTTCGTTCGGGTCAGTCTTCGTGATCCCGAGGTTGGCGAGACGCCGCAGCATCACCGGGGAGAAACGCCGCGCGCCGTCCGCCTTCGCCGGGCAGAGCCGGTCGAACAGGGCTTCGTCGCTCTGATGGTTCTCGTGCAGCATCCGCGTGTCGATGGCCGCTGCCAGCAGATTATTGGCCGCCGTGATGGCGTGAATATCGCCGGTGAGGTGCAGGTTCAGGTCCTCCATCGGGATCACCTGGCTGTATCCGCCCCCTGCCGCACCGCCCTTGATCCCGAACGTCGGGCCCTGGCTCGGCTGGCGCAGGCAGGCGAATACGCGCTTGCCGAGATGCGCTCCGAGCGCCTGGCTGAGGCCGACCGAAGTGGTGGTCTTGCCCTCCCCGAGAGGGGTGGGGGTGATGGCGGTGACCACAACGTACTTGCCGCTGGGCGCGTCCTTCAGACGATCGCGGATGGAAAGGTGAACCTTGGCCTTCATCCGGCCGTACATTTCGAGCTCGCCAGGCAGAATGCCAGCCTCGGTCGCAATCCTGTCAATGCCGATCGGAGTGACCGATTGGGCGATCTCGATGTCGCTCGGCACGCGACGAACCGCGTGATTGATCGTTGTGGACACTTTCAGCCTCCTTTGCGCGCCGTTAGGTGCTCCTGGCGAACGCCGATGTTGCCTTTTCTCCTTCGTCTGGAGGGGCGAAATTACCCCCAAAAAAGGCACAAAATCGACGCGTTTCCGTCACAAAGCCTCGAAAAACGCCTCCCAAACCGACCTTAAACCCTTCTGTATCATATACCTCTTGGCTTTGACGGCGTAAGTGGTTTATTTTTCAGCAACCTAATGGCTTTCAGGAAATATGGAAAACAGAAGTCATTTATTTTCAATAACCTATTGGCTTCGTTCGTAACATTTTTATTTTTCACGGGAAACGGGCCTTTCGAAGGGTCTCAGCCGGCCAGTTTGGAGGCCGGGCCGCAGCGGGGAATCGATTTACGTCGAACAAGCGCACGTCGACAGTGTCTCACGGGTCGGGCCCGTTGTGGGGCACGGCAAAGACCGCTGGGAAAGTTTATTTTGTTATTTAGTTTCAATCGGTTTAGCTGTGGAAAACCGCGCCAGCGGTCGGTCTGGCGCTATTGAGGGCCAAGTTCGAACACCAGACCATAGCCATCGAGCCCGTCCAGGCCCCCGTCGAACGTGGTGCCATAGAGGTGATCCTTGTACAGCAGCAAGGCCGTCGCTGGATAGGCCCCATCACTCCCCCCACTGAACCTGTGCAGGAGTGATTCTGTCCCGGCCGGGCTGAGCTTAAAAACCACACCGTACCCGTGCGAGCCACCGTATGCGGTCACCCCGTAAAGGTTACCTGCCGGGTCCCGGACCAAAGCTGCGCTCGGCCCGCTCCCGTCGTTCCCACCGCTGAAGGCGTACAAGACTGTCTCGGCTCCGGCCGAATCCACCTGAAAGACCACTCCGCACCCAACCTCGCCGCACGAGCCCCCGAAGCTGCCGCCCTCTGAAGCGGTCCCGTAAAGGTTGCCTGCTGCGTCGATCACGAGACCTCCTGTAGGTGAGCCCCCATCCGCCTGACCCGTGAAGCTGTACAGCACGGTCTCGTTTCCAGCCGAGTCCAGCTTGAACACCACTCCGCACCCAGACCCTCCACACGAGTCGCCGCTACTGCCGCCTTCAAGAGTTGTCCCATAAAGGTTGCCCGCCGAGTCTTGGATCAGTCCTCCGGTGGGAAATGCCCCGTCCGTCCCCCCGGTGAAGCTATAAAGGACGGTCTCATTACCGGTCTGGTCCAGTTTGAAAACCACCCCGCACCCAACTTGACTGCACACACCGCTGTACATACCACCCTTAAAGGTCGCCCCGTACAGGTTGTTCGTCGAGTCCCGAAACAAGTTCCCGACTGGAGCTGCGCCGTCCGATCCTCCCGTGAAAGCGTGCAGGACTATTTCGTTTCCGTCCGGTTCCAGTCTGAAGGCCACTCCGCACCCAAGCGGTGCACAAACACCGCTGAGATTTCCCCCCTCCTCTGCGGTGCCGAACAACGCACCAGCGCTATTCCGAAGCAAGGCCCCCAAAGGCGCTGCCCCGTCCACTCCGCCCGTGAAGGTGTGGAGGACGGTCTCGTTCCCGGCCGGCTCCGCCTCGAAGACGACGCCACATCCTTGGATTGTGGAGCAGATCCCGCTCAAATCGCCGCCGGCCTCGGTCGTCCCATACAGATTGCCAGTCGAATCCGCAATCAGGGCCGAGTCCGGATGGTCACCGTCCGCACCGCCCGTGAAAGTGTAAAGCACGGAGTAGCCCTGCCCTTGCGCTACCGCAGTGGCCATGAACAGCAAACACATGATTGCCGCTGCCAGCGCGAAGCCTGTTGCCCTCCCCGCCCCGCTGAGCGCGTGCGCGGCCCACCCTCTATTTCCGCCTGTCCTCGTCATGGATTCCTCCCTCGCTGTTTCCGTGCGTTGAGCGGTGGCTCGGCCTACTCGGAACGAAGTTACATCAATATTCTGCGTTGAACAAGGCGACGGTGGCGGCCGGTCCGATCCAGATTGACCACCCCGGCCTTCGGCCACCCCTCCTGAACCAGGAGGGGAATCTGTTTCCTTGGACGCTCCCCTCCTGAGTTCAGGAGGGGTGGCCGAAGGCCGGGGTGGTCGCGACTTCCCGAACGTCAGGCCCAGGCTGCGTCAGGCCCAGACTGCCCCAGGCCATCGCCTACGCGCAGCCTCCCGCATGGCGCTGGCGTCAGTGCTGGGCGTCCAGATACGCCTCGATCGCCTTCACGTCGTCGATGGTGAACTGGAAGTGCGGCATGTGACCGGCGTCCATCTTCGCGGTGGGATGATTGAACACGTCGAGCAGCTTGTCAGGAGGGTACTTCTGGCCGATTCCAGCGATCTTCGGCGCGATCGGCGTGCCCGCACCGGCCTCGCCATGGCAGGCGTTGCAGGCGTGCGACGTGAACACCTGCTGGCCCTGCGCGACCAGCGGGTCGGGCGCGGCGGCCGCCGCAGCGCCGGCGTCGCTTGACGCCGGCCCGGGCGCTGATCCTGACGTCTCCGGCTTGAAAGGCTCCTTCATGAAATCGGCGGCCTGCTGATCCTGAAGCGCCAGTTGTTGTGCCGTGGCGGGATCGCGGGCGTCATCGCGGTAACTCTGCGCCTCAAGGAAGACAATCCCAAGGAAGACCAACACGAAGATGCCGACCGAGATCGGACGACGCCAGGGATGGCGGTCGGGCCTCCGGTCAAGGAACGGGATCAGGACGAACAGCACGGCGATCACGGCGGGAATCACGCCGATGCCAATCACCACCCCGCCGCCGTGCCAGTACTTGAGCCACTGGAAAAGCGAGCGGTAATACCACTCGGGACGCGGCAGGAACTGGGTGTCCGCCGGGTTCGCCTGCGGACCAAGCGCCGCCGGATAGAAGTAGGCAAGGCCTCCGAGCACGACGATAAGCGCCAGCGCGAGGCTAAGATCCATGATGAGCTGGCGCGGATAGAACATCTCGGTGGGCTGCTTGGGTTCGTACGGATCTTCATTCATCGGACCCGCCGGACCGGCCTTGCGAAACAGCATCAGGTGCGTGCCGATGAACAGGATCATCAGGCCCGGAATGAAAAAGACGTGGGCGACGAAAAAGCGCGAGATCGTCAACGTTCCAAGCTGCGCGCCGCCCCGCATCACCAGCTTGACCATGTTGCCGACCACCGGTAGTTCGCCCGGCACATTGGTCCCCACGGCGGTTGCGAAGTAGGCCTTCTGATCCCAGGGCAGCAGGTACCCCGTGAAAGCCATCCCCAGCACCAGCGCAAACAGAATGCTGCCCGAAAACCACAGCAACTCGCGCCGCCCTTTGAACGATCCGTAGAGAAACGTCTGGAAGATGTGGAGCACGGCGATGATCACCATGGCGCTCGCGCCGTAAACGTGCAGGCTGCGCAGAAACGCGCCGGCCGCAACCTCCTTGGTGATATAGGCTACCGTGGTATGCGCGTGGTCGGCCGAGGGCACGTAGTAGAGAGCGAGAAAAGTGCCGGTGATGACCTGGGAGAGGAAAACGAAAAGCAGACCGGACCCGAAGATGTAGGCGAAGCGCGCCCCCCCGGGAATGGGCTCATCCAGGGCTTCGTGCATCAGGGCGTCAATTCCGGTGCGGTCGTCGATCCACTTCCAAAGTGCCGATCGCGCCGGCGCTCGCGGTTCAACCTGTTCCGGATTCTGCTTGGTCGGTGCGGCCATCCCTTAGAGCCTCCCGAGGTCCCGACAGTTTTTCCGCAACCTGCTAGTCCGAAACTTCCTTGTCAGGCAGAAGCTGGCGGAAGTATTGGTAACGCACTTTCAACTGGCCGTTCTGCACGGTGGTGTCGAGCGAATCCATGCTGCGGGGCGTAGGCCCTGAAATACGCGTTCCGTCAGGAGCAAAAAAACTCCCGTGGCAAGGACAGAAGAAGCCCTGCTTGTCGGCGCTCCACGCCACCTGGCATCCCAGGTGCGGACAGATGGCGGTCAGCACCCGCAGTTGCCCCTGTTTGTCCTTGGTCACGTAAACCGGCCGCTCGGCGACCGTCTCTTGCCAGCCGTCGCGAGAGGCCACCGTGACCAACTTCTGAACGGGAGTGGAGAGCGATGCGAAGGAATCGGCCGGGCCGACGTCGGACCATGCGGCCTCGCTGGCCTTGGCAAAAACCGGGTAAAGCGCAAACCGCAGCAGCGGAATAGAGGCCAGGGCGCCAAACAGGGTCATGCCCGCGCCGATCATCACGCCAACAAAGGTTCGCCGCTCGGGAACTGCAACCGCCTCGCGCGAAGCCTCGGGCGTCTGCGGTTGCGGGCTGGCCTCGTCACTCATATCGGTCCTCCAAGGCTGACTATCATAACCGAAATCCCGCGCCTTTTTGCGCCTCGCTGCAGCCCATACCTGAGTCTACCCGGGCCGGCCCGCATGTTGTCATTGCTTTGCAAAAGTTTTGTCAAGGCGACGGGCAGAAGCCTCACAGGAAACGCCGCGAGGATAACGAATCGGCGGGCCTCGCCCGCGGCGCCCGGGAATCAGGCGCGCCGCCCAGTTTCTGAGGCTGCTTCAATGGCGCGCTTCGGCCACTTCCGGCAAACCGAGCGTCTCGTCGTCAGCGGATTCGATGCGGTGCTCGCCGCTCGGCGTGCGGCTCAGCCAGCGCTGAAACCGTCCGAGGTAGATGTAGTAAACCGGGGTGATAAAAAGGGTCAGCGCTTGCGACACCAGCAGGCCGCCCACCACCGCCAGGCCCAACGGACGCCGCGATTCCGCGCCCGCGCCGAACCCGAGCGCGATCGGCAGAGTCGCCATCAGCGCCGCCATGGTGGTCATCATGATGGGCCGGAAGCGGATCAGGCAGCCCTGATAGATCGCTTCCTCGGGCGTCTTGCCGCCCTTGCGTTCGGCTTCGAGCGCGAAATCGATCATCATGATGGCGTTCTTTTTCACGATGCCGATCAACATGATCAGGCCGACGAAACCGTAGAGATTGAGCGGATAGGTGAAGAGCATCAGGGTGACGATGGCGCCGAATCCGGCCGAAGGCAGCCCGGAGAGAATCGTCAAGGGGTGAATAAAGCTCTCGTACAGAATGCCAAGCACGATGTAGATCACGATGACGGCCATCAACAGCAGCAGCCCGAGGCCGGTCAGCGAATTCTCAAAGGCCTGCGCTTCACCCTGGAAGCTGCCCGTGATGCTGGCGGGGAGCGTGTTTCGCGCCAGGTTCTCGACTTCCGCCACGGCGTTGCCGAGGGCCACGCCCGGCTTGAGCCCGAAGCTCAGGGTCACGGAGGGAAGCTGGCCCGTGTGGTTGACGGCGAGCGGTCCCAGATTCTGGGTGAGCTTCGATACGGCGTCGAGCGGCACCAGATTGCCGCTCGATGACCGGATATAGAGCATCTTGAGCACCGACGGGTCGCGCTGGTACTGCGGCTCGAGCTCGGTCATCACCCAATAATCGTCTTCGGGGCGATAGATGGTCGACACCTGGCGGTCGCCGTAGGAGCTCGCGAGCGCGTCCTCCACCTGGAACGCGGTTACGCCCAGGGCCGCCGCCTTGTCGCGGTCGATCTCGACGTTCACCTGCGGATTGGCGATCTGCAGATCGCTGTTCACGCCCACCAGGTCCGGCAATTGCGCCATCTTGGCCTCGAGCACCATCGACTGCGCGTAGAGCTGCTGCGTGTCCGTGCCCTGCAGCGTGAACTGATAGGGGCTGTTGGTCAGGCGTCCGCCGATCTGGATGGGCGGCGGATTCTGCAGAAAGGCCATGATGCCAGGCACGCCGAGGAACAGCTTCGGACCCATCTCGTTCATCACGTCGTCCGTGCTCATGTGCCGCGGCGAGATGCGATTCATCAGATTGTAGAACGCCATGGCGCCGGGCACTTTCATGATCCCTTCGCGCGCCGGCGGAGGCGCAAGCTGGCGCTGATCGAGCGGCTTGAGGTGGCAGAAGAAGATCCCGGTGTTGGAGGCGAACCCGGCAAATCCCGCGCCGGCCATCGACATGGTGGTGTCCACGTTGGGATCGTGTCCGACGATGGACGTCACGGCGTACTGGTGGGCCCGCATCGAGTCTACCGAGATTCCCTGCTGGGCCTGCGTAAACCCGATGAGAAACCCGGAGTCTTCGCTCGACAGAAACGCCTTCGGGATCAAGTCGAAGACGTAGACAGTGGCCGCGAGCAGCGTCAGCGAGAACACGAACGTGACGAAGCGGTGCCGCAGCACCGCCCGCAGGCTGACCTCGTAGCCGCGCAGGAACCATTGATGGGCGCCCTCGAAAGCCTGGTAAACGCGGCCATGCCGCTGCGCCGACGGGGGACGCAGAAAACGGCTGCAAAGCATAGGCGTGAGCGTCAGGGAGACAAAACCGGAAACCAGCACCGCCGAGGTGATGGTGACGGCGAATTCGTGCATGATGCGCCCGATGATCCCGCCAAGAAACAGCACCGGAATGAAGACGGCCGCGAGCGAGAGGGTCATCGACATGATGGTGAAGCTGATCTCGCGCGAGCCGTTCCGCGCCGCCTCCCACACGCCCTGGCCCATCTCCATGTGCCGCACAATGTTTTCGAGCATCACAATGGCATCATCGACCACGAAGCCCACCGACAGAGTCAAGGCCATCAACGACAGGTTGTCGATCGTGTAGCCGAGCAGGTACATCACTGCGAAAGTGCCGATGATCGACATGGGCAGCGCAAGGCTCGGGATGATGGTGGCGGAGAGGTTCTTGAGGAAAAGGAAGATCACCAGCACCACCAGGCCGATGGTGAGGTAAAGCGTAAACTTGACGTCCTGCACCGAGTCGCGGATGGTCTCGGAGCGGTCGTAGAGGATGTTCATCTCGACCGAGGCCGGGATTTCCGACCGGAAGCTCGGCAGCAGCTTCTTGATGTTGTCGACCACCTCGACCGTGTTGGTGCCCGGTTGGCGCCGGATGGCCAGGACCTCGGACTGGATACCGTTGAACCAGTTGATGACCTTGTCGTTCTGCACGCTGTCGATGACGTTGCCGAGTTCCTCGAGCCGCACCGGCGAACCGTTGCGATAAGCCACGATCAGCGGGCGGTAAGCGGCGGCGTCCATAAGCTGGCCCGTGGCCTGCACCGTAAAGGCCTTGTGCGCGCCGGTCAGCAGTCCCGTAGGCAGATTCACGTTGGCTTGCTGCACGGCCGCCGTCACTTCGTCAATGCCCACGTGCCGCGCCGCCATCGCCTTGGGATCGAGCTGGACGCGCACGGCGTACTTCTGCGCTCCGAACACCTGCACCTGGGCCACGCCGCTCACCATCGAAATGCGCTGGGCCATCAGCGTGTTGCCGTAGCGGTCCACCGTGGAGAGCGGCAGGGTGGCGGAGCTGACCGACATGTAAATGATCGGCTGATCGGCGGGGTTCACTTTCTGGTAGGACGGCGGACTGGGCATGCCGGTCGGGAGCTGTCCCCCCACGGCCGCGATCGCCGCCTGGGTGTCCTGGGCGGCGGCGTCGATATTGCGGCTGAGGTCGAACTGCAAGGTCACCGAGGTGTTGCCCTGCGTGTTCACCGAACTCATGGAATCGAGGCCGGCGATGGTGGAGAATTGCCGTTCGAGCGGTGTCGCCACCGCCGAGGCCATCGTGTCAGGGCTCGCTCCCGGCAGCGCCGCACTCACCTGGATGGTCGGATAGTCAACGGTCGGCAGATCGCTGACCGGCAGGGCGCGGTACCCGAGGATCCCGAAGAGCAGGATCGCGCCCATAAACAGGGTGGTCATCACCGGACGGCGGATGCAAAGTTCGGGGAGGGTCACGGGAGAGCCTCGGAGTCAGGTTTTCAGTTTCTCAGATCTTCAGCTGGTCAGTTGTTCAGGTTCTCAGTTTCTCAGTTCTTCAGTTCTTCAGTTCGATGTCTTCAACCGTCCGGCATCACGGGGAATCCCCTGTCTACCCCTTCCGGATCATCACGTGACCGCCCGGCATCAGCATCAATTGGCCGTCCGTGACCACCGTGTCGCCGTCGGCGACGCCCTGCTGGATGACGGTGTCTCCCCCGTCCGTCACCCCGGCAACCACGGGACGCAGGTCAACCGAATTGTCAGCCTTCACCACGAACACATACTTGCCGGTCTGGCCGGTCTGGACTGCCTGGCTCGGCACCACCACGGCGTTGGGCAGCGACTGCAGGGTCAGTGTGACGTTCACGAACTGGCCCGGCCACAGCCGCTTGGCTTCGTTCGGAAAGCTCGCCTTCATCATGACCGTACCGGTCGTCGTGTCCACCGTGTTGTTGATGAAGGCAAGCGCGCCGGTCTCGGAATGGGTGGGATCCTGCGGGATGGCGGCAGTGACCTCGAGCGGCCCCGCCGCGGCCCGCTGCTTGATCTCGTCCAGGTATTGCTCGGGCACCGAGAAATCCACGTACAGCGGGCTGATCTGGTTGATGGTCACGAGCGCCGCGTCATTG
>Ga0210398_10000230_pt1 | contig 69454 bp, 53 predicted proteins | sample IncBWC4OmetaG_FD_161047 | JGI IMG/M metagenome (GOLD analysis project Ga0210398, IMG submission 161047) | Forest soil microbial communities from Barre Woods Harvard Forest LTER site, Petersham, Massachusetts, United States - Inc-BW-C-4-O | ecosystem: Environmental > Terrestrial > Soil >... | reverse complement strand
AGGACCATGAGGATCGCGAGATTCCAGACGGTCCCGAAGACGGAGAAATGCGTGGAGGCGCCCGAGGCGGCCAGCATCCACCACTTGTTTTCCGAACCCAGGAAATAGGTCTTGTAGCTCGCAGCCGATTTCCGGGAAAACACGACGCCTATTCCCGCGACGCCAAGGAAAAAAACCAGGAGGATGATGTAGTCGATGAGGTGTAAATGCATGGCAATATTGGGGTGGGGTAAAAATCGTATTTTGCTCGCCGCAAAGTCCGGCCTCATCGGCCAACTTTGAGGAAGTGGGCGCTAAGCCGCTACCGAGCTGTTAGAAATACCAGGTGCCTGAAACCTTCATGTTCCGGCCCCAAATGGCCCGCGCGAGAACCAAGCCTGCCGACATGTTGATATTGTTGTGATGCTTCGTCATAAGACGGTTCTTCGGTTTCCTGACGTTGGGGTGCGGACCGCGGGTGGGGGGAGTGACTGCCGCGAGAGGCAAGATTTGGCCTCAATGATTATTTACCACAAGAGTCCATTTGTGCAGTATAATCGGTCACAACGTGCAAACCCCCGTTCTGCCACGCCGTAGCGGAAGAGGCGCCGGAGCCGGCGCAAGTGACAATCGCGACCCAGGATTGGGCGATCAGGCGCAGACCTTCGGACTCGGGTCCGCTTCGCCCGAGACAGGGCGCGGCAAAGATCATGGTTGCGCGTTTTTACCTTTTCTGCGCCGATTTTCGGTTCCATGTACGCCGAGCTTAATTTTATTTTAAAAGGGTTTGATCCAATTTATCCGATCGTTAACACCTGCTTCCCTTTAAGACTGTATTATGATCTTGCCGTGGTTTTGCCCATTATCTGGGGGTTGCTGCAAGTGTCCGAGAAGTACGTCGAGCGGGCCCCGGCGCGACTGCTGATCGCTACCTTTGCCTGGGTCACCCTCTTGCAGTGGATGCTCCACGGCCTGGCTCCTTATCCGCTTAGGGAAATTATTCTGAATCCGAACGCCAATTCATTCTACCAGCTGCCAAAGATAATCTCAGCCAAAGCGTTCCTGGCAAATTATGTGGACGTTCATGGAACCCTGCCGCTTCACGTCGCGACGAACATGCCGGGCAAGGGACTTTTCTATTACGTCCTGAGATTTTTTAGAACTCCGGCCGCCGGGTGCGCCCTCGTGGTCATGCTCGTTTCGAACCTGGGCGGATTTTTTGTCCACGCCCTGGCGTTCCGGCTGTCGGGCAGCCCGCGCGGTGCGTTCTATGCCGCGGTCCTTTACTGGTTGCACCCCGCAAAAATATTTTTCTTCCCCCTCCTCAATACGGTTACGCCCGTATTGCTGCTGGCGAATCTCTGGCTCCTGCTTAAGTGCATCGATTCACCGAAGCTCATTTGGATTTTTTGCACCGGCCTCTCCTTGTACGCCCTTGTTCTTTTTGAACTCCTTCCCCTGGGGTGCGGTCTCTTTCACGTCTACTTTCTCGGGCACAGCATTTGGAGCCGAAAGCGTACTTTCTGGGAGGCAGTTTGGATCGCGGCCGGAACCGTCGCATCTTTCACCCTGAGCCTTTTCCTTTTCTGGTTTCTCACCGGGCTCCAAATATTCAGCGTCTCCTTCGCGCTGATCAAAGCCAACAGTGTCTACTATCTGACCAATAGTCCTTCGCTGTGGTATATCAAAAATATTGGCAATCTCGGCATCGGACTCGGATGCGGGACCTGTATTGCGCTGATCGTATGCCTCGCCTGGCAGATTAAAAAGGGCGCCTGGTCCAAGCTGTGGAGCTTAACCACCGCCTATGCGGCCGTCTTTGTCCTGACCCTGGTTATTTTGGAAATCATGGGGGTGACCCGCGCAGAAATTCTTCGACTCTGGATTTTCCTGGTTTGCATGGCCTTTCCATTTTTGGGGCCCATGTTCGCCCGCATCGGAAAACCTGTGTTCTTTCAGTCGATCGTCCTGGTGAACCTGGCCCAGACCATGATCGCACTCTTCTTCGTGGGATTTATTTGGTGGCCCTAAGGTAAACTTTCACCGCAGAGAACGCTGAGAGCGCAGAGAAAACACCCTCTGCTTCTGGCTCTGCGACCTTTGCGATCTCCGTGTAAGAATAATCGGGATCGATCCATCTTTTAAATCCAAATTCGTGTCGATTCGCGGTAAAGTTACATGGCAGAAAGTCGATGTCTTACTGATTGCGATCATTTCGCTGGCGGATTTTGCTCTTTCGATGTCGAAAGAGAGTCGAGGCAGGGCGGCGACGAGTGCGAAAGCCTCGGCGGCGAGCGGCGTTTCGCCACCGTCCGAGCCAAACGCATTTTTGGCTCGCCGGGGCATCCTCCTGGCCGGCGGCATCATCGTGCTCGCGGCGTTGGCCGCCTATCACAACAGTTTTGTCGGTTCGTTTATGGCGGACGATTACGACGGAATCGTGGCCAACCCCACGATCCGCCACTGGGCGAGTGCCCTGTCCCCGCCGTCTGACACGACCACCGGAGGCCGGCCGCTTTTTAATCTGACTTTCGCGCTCAACTACGCCTTGGGCGGAATGAACCCATGGGGTTATCACGCTTTCAACCTGCTGGTTCACGCGCTGGCCGCTCTCACGCTGTTCGGCATCGTGCGCAGAACCCTCCTTCGCCAAGGCTACGGAGGGCCTGCCCTCCGTGAACATTCAACATTCAACGTTCAACATTCAACGTCGTTGGAATGTGGGCGGGGTGCCCTCACCCCGCGAGCGACTCAGATGCGGGGTGAGGGCACCCCGCCCACACTGCTGGCGCTGGCCGTGGCCGTCATCTGGGTCGTGCATCCATTGCTGACCCAAACCGTGACCTACATTTCAGAGCGGGCCGAGTCCCTGATGGGACTTTTTTATCTGCTGACGCTGTACGGTTTCATCCGCGGCGTGGAATGTAGGTCGGGCTTTACGCCCGACATGTCGGGGATGAACCCCGACCTACACGGCTCTCAGCTTTCCCCGTCACGCCGAAGCTTCAGCGAAGGCGGAAGCTCTCGACTTTGGGCGACGGCCTCCGTCGCCACCTGCATCCTCGGCGTGCTGACCAAAGAGACGATCGTAACCGCGCCAGTGATGGTGTTGCTTTATGATCGCACGTTTGTCGCCGGTTCCTTTCGCGAAGCATGGCGGTTGCGCTGGCGTTACTATCTTGGATTGGCGATCAGCTGGTTGCTGCTGGCCCACCAGATGATTGGCCTGAAACAGCGGGGAGCCGGTTTCAACGAGGGCGTGTCGTGGTGGCATTACGCGTTAACCTCATGCCGGTCGGTCGTCTTGTATCTCAAGCTGGCGGTCTGGCCGCATCCGCTGGTGTTCGACTATGGCAGCAAGGCCATCATCGTGCAGCACGCGACCGAGATCGTGCCGCAGGCGTTGATCCTGGCCGCATTACTGGCGGGCACGGCGATTGCGCTTTGGCGCTGGCCGGCGGCGGGGTTTGCCGGGGCCTGGTTTTTTATTATTCTCTCCCCGACTTCCAGCGTGGTTCCGGTCGCCTTTCAACCGATCGCGGAATATCGGGTGTATTTGTCGCTGGTCGCAGTGGTCGCAGTGGTCGTGCTGGGCTTATATGGTTTGATGGGGCGACGCAGCCTGATCTTGTTTGCCGCCATGGCCGTGGGACTGGGCTGGCTGAGTGTTCGCCGCAACGAAGACTATCGAAGCGAACTGGCGATCTTGAGCGACACCGTGGCCAAACAGCCGGACAACGCCCGGGCGCACAATAATCTAGGCTTGGTCCTGACGCACCTACCCGGACGCGAAGCGGACGCGGTCGCCGAGTGTGAAGTGGCAGTGAAGCTCGAACCCGATTCCGCCGGTTATCACACCGAGCTGGGATCGGCGCTGGCCAACATCCCCGGCCGGCAGGATGAGGCGATCGCCGAATATCAGGCGGCGCTGCGGATCAAACCCGATTCGGCCGAAGCGCACAACAACCTGGCCATGTCCCTGGAAGCCATGGGAAATACTTCGGCCGCCCTGGCCGAATATCGGGCGGCGCTGAAGATCAATCCTGCATCCGCCTGGACGCATAACAACCTGGGCATTCTTCTTGCCAGCATTCCCGGTCGATTGCCCGACGCGATTTTGGAATATCAAGCGGCGCTAAAAATAGATCCCGCCATGTTCGTCACGCGCTTCAATCTGGCCAACAGCCTCGCCCAGCAAGGCCGTTATGCCGACGCGAGCGGGCAATTTGATGAAGTGCTGAAATTGAAGCCCGACGACACGGATGGACATATCGGGCTGGGTGTCATGTTGGCCAAAATGGGGCAATGGGATGCCGCCATCGCCCAATTCGATATCGCGCTGCAACTCGAACCGGGCAATCCCTCCGCGCAGAAAGATTTGGCCCTCGCCCAATCCATGCGGCAAAAAAATCGCGACTCGGATGCGAGCGCAAAACCGGCCCGTTGATTTTTATGGAAGCTGTGGCTAAATCATCCCGAAAAATCCTGCTCGTGGCGGCGGTTCTCCTGGCGGGTTATTTCATCATGGCGGTGAGTGCCTCACGCGAAAAAGGGCCCGCCTTCGACGAAACGGACCATCTGGCCGCGGGCTATAATGCCTGGCTGAATCATGATTTTTGCCTCGATCCCGGAAACGGGGATTTCGTGAGGCGATGGGCGACGCTACCTTTGCTTTTTTCGAAGCCGGCTTTCCCTCCGTTATCGGACTCAAACTGGCGCAACGCGCAGTCTTTTGGCGTCGGGCACGAGTTCTTATTCAGTTTGGGGAACGATCCTGCTTCGATCCTGCTGCCGTGCCGCTGCATGGTCGCCCTCTTGGGCGTCGTTCTGGGGGCGTTGATCTTTGCCTGCTCGCGCAAACTCTTTGGGGATCTGGGCGGCATTTTTTCGCTCGGTCTCTTTGTTTTTTGTCCGCACATGCTGGCCTATGGCGCCTTGGTCACCACCGACCTCGCTTTCGCGCTGGCCTTGCTTGCGTCCACTTGGTTCATCTGGCTGCTGCTGCATCGGGTGACCTGGGCCGGTCTGATGGGGAGCCTGCTGGCCTTCTCCTTGCTTCTGATTTCAAAAGTGTCCGCGGTGCTGATCGCGCCGATCGCGGTTGTCCTCATCGTCGCCCGTTGCTTCAACCGCGAACCCTGGGTTTGGCGGTTGGGGAAAGAAAGGATACTGGCCTCACGCCGGCAGCAAATATCCGTCCTGGCCGGGCTTATCTTGATTCACGCGGTCGTCGGTTGGGCCACCATTTGGGCGGCGTATGATTTTAGATATTCGGGCCGGGCCGACGCGGCCGATTCGGCGCTCGTTTTCAAGCGACTGTTGGCCACCGATACCCCGGTCCAGGGGCCTCTCGCCACGACTTTTGCGTTTTGCCGCCGAACCCATCTTCTGCCCGAGGGCTATTTGTTTGGCGCGGAGGATTTGGCGATCAGCAAACGGCGCGCTTCGTTCATGGCTGGCCGCTGGAATGTCGGGGGCAGTGCTTGGTTTTTTCCCTACGTGGTGTGGGCCAAAACTCCGTCCGCCTTGTTTTTTCTGCTTCCTTTTGGTTTGGCCGGATGGTGGTGGGCGCGGCCGCGGAAGAGTCCCCCGGGTCGGTCCGCCGCCTCGGCGAAGGCGGACCGTGTCCTCCATAACTCGAAAAGAGCGACGGAGGAAGCCATCCCGTTCATCACGCTTTTCGTGGTCTATGCCGCCGTCGCCATCTGGGAGAATCTCAACATTGGTTTCCGCCATATCCTGGTGCTCTATCCCGTCCTTTATATCTTCGCCGGGTCGGTTGCGCTGTGGTGGCCCTTGTCCAGGCTTTGGGCCAGGGCCGTCACTGTCTTGCTCGTGGGCTGGTTTGCGGTCGATTCGCTTTCCGTCCGGCCGCATTACCTGGCTTACTTCAACAGCTTTGTTGGCGGGCCGGCCCAGGGTTATCAGCATCTGGTCGATAGCTCGCTCGATTGGGGGCAGGATCTGCCCGGGTTGAAACGCTGGCTCACGACGCACAATCCCGGCGATGGCGAACCGGTCTTTCTCTCGTATTTTGGCACGGCCAGCCCGGAATATTACGGCATAAAAAGCGAACGCCTGCTCGCTTTTCCGGAATGGCGGCGCCGCCAGGTTTTCGCCTGCACGCCCGGTTACTATGCGATCAGCGCCACGATGTTTCAAAATGTTTATACGGAAGCTTTCGGCCCATGGAACCGTGCCTACGAAAACGCCTATCAAACCACGCTGCAGAACCTGGATCTGTCGGAACCCACGGCGGGCGATTCCGCGACCCTCGGAGCCTGGCTCCAACAGCAGCCCGGCCAGTCCTGGCCGGAACAATATGGCGCGTTGGAGGCGCTTCGCTTTAACCGGCTTTGTGGCTGGCTGCGCGCCACGCATCGGCCGCCGGACGCCGAAGTGGGCTATTCAATTCTCATCTGGAAACTGGACGCCCAGGATTTGCATGACGCACTCTGGGGTCCTCCGCTGGAGCTCTATGACGCTCCGGCCAATTAATAAGGCAAAGTTCCCGCCTATTTATCCTAAGGCGCGGAGTTGCTGGCTGGCTGCAACTGCGACAACAGCTCTCTGGCCGCGGCCCCGTCTTCCTCATTCGCGTTCGTTTGCAGGATCGATTTCAGCTGTTGGATGGCTTCCGGCACCCGATTCATGTGGGAAAGTGCCACCGCCAGGTTGAGGCGGGCGGTGGGAAAACCGGGATCGATTTTGAGCACCGCATTGAACTGATCCGCCGCCTCCGGAAACCGTCCCACCCGGAGCAACGCGGTGCCAAGATTGTTATGGGCATAGGTATTGTCGGGTTGAATTTTTAAAGCTTGTTGGAATCGGTTTATCGCCTCGGGGTATTGTTGGGCCTGAACCAACGCCGTCCCCAGGGCGGTGTACGCATCCACATCGTCGGGCTGGATCCGGATCGCGGCTTCAAGATGCGCAATTCCATCCGCGGTTCTCCCGCTATTGGCCAAAGCGACGCCTAATTGAAACTGGGCCTTGGCCAGGTCTGGTTCGAGACGAACCGCGGTCTCATATTCAGCAATCGCCTCGGGCATCCGGCCCGGGAGATTGGATAATGTCGCCGCCAGATTAATATGCGCTTCCACCAAGTTTGGATTGATCCGGATCGCGGCCTCGTACTCGGAAATTTCATCGGGCAGCCGCCCGGGAAGATCAGCCATGGCCAGCGCCAGGTTATAGTGAGCCTCGGCATAATCCGGTTTGAGGCGGATGGCGGTTTCATATTCGGAAATCGCCTCGGGCAGCCGCCCGGGAATTTTTTCCAATAGATTGGCCAGGCTGTTGTGGGCTTGCGCGTACCTGGGTTCGAGCCGGATCGCCGTTTGGAGCTCGGTGATCGCTTCCTCGGATTTCCCCTGCAGCCTCAGTTGGTCGCCCACAATGTAATGCGCGCGCATATTGTCCGGGCATTTTCCCTCGGTGTCGCTCCAAATGGCCATCTCGCTGCGGTAAGATTCATTGCGTTGCGCCGTAACGCATCCAAGCCCCGCCGCCATCGCCAATAAAATCACCGTGCCGCGCCGCCCAAGCAGCGCATGGAGGCCCAGCACGATCAGCACCATCACCGGGATCAGCGGCAGATACATGCGATGCTCAGCCATCGTCTGGGTGACGACCGGCACGATGCTGGAGCTTGGCGCTAAAATCGCGAAAAACCAGGCCCCCAAAAAACCCAGGGCCGGCCGCCGCCAGAGCGCAAAGAGGGTTCCCGCCAGCAGCAGCAGCACGATTACGGCGTAAGGCACAATCTCTGAAGCCCGTGTGGCCAGGGCCGTTCCGTAGTCAAGAACCAGCGGATGCGGCCATAGCGAAAGTTGCAAATAGTGCACAATGGCCCGAAATTGCGTCAGGGCATACGGCCATGAAGTAATGTCGGCGCCAAATCCCGCCGTGCGGCCACGGCCCTTTGTGCTGGCGACCAGGAATCCAAGCAAAAGCCAGGTGCTGGCCAGCCCGGCATAATATCGCCAGCGTTTGCTCCATGCATCCCGGAAAGTCCCGGCCACGAAGGTGCGATCATAAAGCAAGACAATGAGCGGCGCGGAAACCATCACCTCTTTGCTGGCCATGCCGAGCAGGCAGGCGAGGATGGAGGCGGCCTGCCAAAGGCGAGAGGCGAGGGGCGAGAGGCGAGAGGTCGGATTGTCAGCAGTCTCTCGACTCTGGACTCTAGGCTCTGGACTCCTCGCGACCCCACGAATAAAGAAATAGAGGGTCGCGAGGTAGAACAGCCCCATCAGGGACTCGGCGCGTTGCGAGATATACGTCACCGACTCGGTCTGCAGCGGATGCAGTACCCAGAGTAACGCCACGGCCAAAGCCAATATTGTGGGCGGGGTGCCTTCTAAAATTCCAGATTTCAGATTTAAAATTTCAGATCGGGCTATCGCCGGGCCCTTCGCTATTTGAGATTTGAAATCTGAAATCTGAAATCCTCGCGTCGCCAGACGCGACGCGAGGGTTCTGCGCACGATGCCAAACAGGGTGAGTGCCGCCAACATGTGAATCAGCAGGTTCAGCGCATGATAGCCCCATGGATCCAGTCCACCGAAGGCGTAATTGACCGCGAGCGACAGGTTGACGGCCGGCCGGCCGGCCACCGGCAAGCCGTTGTCGCGCCGCGTCTCGTGGGGCGGAGTCAACGCCTGCCAAAGGTGGTGGATGGAGAGATTTTCCTTTATGCCCGGAACATCATCGAAAATAAACGGCCCGGAAAAGCTGTTGGAATACGCGGCCAAGGCCGCGAGCACGATGAAACCACCGGCCAGGAGGATGGCCCAATTAGCAAAACGTGTCGGGGGCTTTTGCGGTGGCGAGGCCAGGCCGGCCGCCGAGGCTTTCGCGCTTGGCGCCGCTTTGGGCCCGGTCTTGGCTGCCGCTCGGGCCTGGCTTTTTTTCGACATCGAAGAACAATCAATCCGTCGGTAAAATGGCGGCAATAAATATCACCGGCGTCGCGTATAAGAACGCTGGCGTGGTGGCTTGGCCACCGGCGCGAGGGCCGGTTCCATTGGGACCGGCGGAACCATTTGCGCGAGATGATGGGTGAGCCCCAGCACCCAGAGGACCTTCATGAGATTGCGGAGCGTAATATTGCCGCTGCCCGTCTCAAAATTTTGGTAGGCCGCGCGGGAAAGGTGCGCCCGACGGGCCATTTCCACCTGCGACCAGTTTCGCTTGAGGCGGTGTTGTCGCAGCCGCTCGCGAAGGACACGCACGGCGTCGGGACCGCTTTGGACGTGCTCATGGTTGGCCAATACGCCGCTATGCATAGCATTTTATAATAGGCGTAAATCTATTAAATCAACAATAAAGCCTATTAAATTAGGCGTATTTTGTTGGGTTCTTTTTTGCGGCACCGCTCGACGATTATACATTAAGGTAGGGTCGGCTGCCCTCAGCCGACCGTTGGTTTCTTTGGGATCTTTGTGCTCTTTCGTGGCTAAAAAATCTTCGTGGCAAAAGATCACAAAGAGCACAAAGGAGCGTTGGCCCGGCCCGTTGAGGGCAACGGGCCCTACCTGAATCTGCCGGGGAATGCATGTACGTTATCCACGGCTTTCAGCCTGAGCTTGCTAAAAACTGCTTCCAGCCCCCGAACGACGTGATGTTGCGCGCGCCTTCGACGGCGTGCGCTTCGCAGAGAAATCCTTGCACCGATTCACCGTTTTCGAGTGCGAGCGTGCCGATGCCGAGCGGCGCAGGAATGGCGGCGACGAAGCGTCCGTAGGCATTTGCCGGCAGTTCCCACACTTCCACTTCGATGGAGGCGCCACCATTTTTCACGCGCACGAGTCCGGGTTTCGGCGGGGTGGTGCCAGGCAGCGCGTAGAGTTGGTAATGCGGCGCGGTGCGCGTGGCGCGCACCAGCTTTGCGCCGAGGTGCACAAGCTGCGGGTTCAGCGGCAAACCGCTCAGATGGGCGCCGCAGACGGCGAGGAACACCGAGCCGGGAGCCGACTCGGTGAGTCTAGAGTCGAGAGCTGATCCTCCTTCGCCAAGGCTACGGAGGACAGGAAGTTGAGAGACCGGAGTTGGATGTTGGGCGTTGAACGTTGAATGTTGAATGTTCGTCGCGCCGGCGAATCGTGCGGCGAGTTCCAACACGCGCGCATCCTGATTCGCTGGCGCGACGAGTGTCACGCCCCAGGGCAGGCCATTGGGCAAAAATCCGGCCGGAATCGCCACCGCGCAGAGATCCAGCAGGTTTACGTAATTGGTGTAATAACCGAGGTTGCTGTTGAGTTTTATCGGGTCGGCTTTGATTTCGGCCACGGTGTAGATCGTTCCCGCGGTCGGCGTGAGCAGCACGTCGATCTCTTGCCACACCGGTTCGGCTTTTTTCCGCAGCTCCTCCAGCTTGTAGAAACCTTCAAACGCGGCGACCGCGGTGATGGATTTTCCGCCTACGATGATCTGCCGCGTCACCGGATGCAGCGCCTCGGGCGTTTTTTCGATGAAACTGCGGATGGCGGCGTAGCGCTCGGCCACCCACGGGCCTTCGTAGAGCAGCCGGGCGGCTTCGATGAATGGTGCGAAATCGATTTCGACGATGTGTGCCCCGAGTTCCTGCCAGCGCGCGACCGCTTCTGAAAAAAGTTTCTCGGCATCGTCATTGCCGAAGAAGTTGAGCTGAGCCGCGCGGGGGACGCCTACGCGCAGCGGGGAGCTCGCTGCGCGAATTTGAGATTTCAAATTTGAGATTTGAGATTCCGCCGATGCTGCCGCCGTCAGGACGGCGGCAGCATCGGCGGCGGTGCGCGCGAACACCGAGACGCAGTCGAGGCTACGGCAGGCCGGAACCACGCCGCGCGTGCTGAGCAGCCCGCGTGTTGGTTTAAAGCCGACGAGATTATTGAAAGCCGCGGGCACGCGGCCCGAGCCGGCCGTGTCGGTGCCGAGTGAAAAACTGCACAAGTTCGCTGCGACCGCCACCGCTGAGCCGCTGCTCGATCCACCCGGAATATAGGCCGGGTTGAACGGATTGCGCGGCGTGCCATAGGGCGACCGCGTGCCGACCAACCCCGTGGCAAATTGATCGAGATTGGTTTTGCCGATGGGAATCGCCCCGGCGTCGAGCAGCCGTTGCACGACCGGCGCAGATTCAGCCGGCGTGTACGCAAACTCCCGGCAGGCCGCGGTTGTGGGCACGCCCGCGAGATCGATGTTGTCCTTGATCGCGAACGGCACGCCGTAGAGCGGCTGCGTCGCCGGGCCGCGCGCCTCGACGCGCCGCGCATGCGCCTTCAGTTCGTCGAGCGACAAGCGGTGAATCCACAGCGCCGGATCGCCATGCGCCTCGCACCGCCGCCAGATCTCCTCGACCAGTGAGGTCGGAGTGAGATCGCCGCGGGCATAGGCGGCGCTTAGCGCGGCAGTTGTTAGTTCACAGTTCACGGTTTGGCGTTGAAAGTAGAGAGTAGTGAGTAGCGGGTAGCGAGTAGGCAGAATTAATGCCTGAAGTTGGACGTTGAACGTTGAATGTTGGATGTTGGACGTTCGTCGTGCTGTTCCAGCACGACGAGTGTTTCTCCCGCATTAACCGGCCGGCCTTCGGCGCAGCGCACTTCGCGGACGCGGCCAGCGCGCGAGGCGACAATGGTGATTTCCATTTTCATCGATTCGATGATGAGCAGCGCGTCACCGGCCTTCACCGTCGCCCCGGGCTCAACGTGGATTTTCCACACATTCCCGGGAATGTGCGCAGGCACGGCGATGCAGCCGGGCGGGAGCGCATCGGCTTTTTCCGGCGCGGCCGCGGCCGGGGTTTCGGCGGAAAAATTGAGCTGGCCCGACACTTCCCAGCGATGACGTTCGGCCTCGAACGAAGCCTGCTGCTTGGTCTTGAAGGCCGTGATCGTGTCGCGGTTTTTCTCGAGGAACGCGTTGTAGTCATGCAGGCGGAAAGTCTCGTGCTCGATCTTGAGCTTCACCTTGCCCTGGACGAAATCGTCGCGGAAGCGCGTCAGCTCGGCGTTGTTCACCGGATAAAAGCGAATCTGGTCGAAGAACCGCAGCAGCCACGGCTTGTCCTCGGTGAAGTCGGCCGTTTGCCGGTAGCGGTTCCACATCTGGCAGGTGCGGCCGATGAACTGGTAGCCGCCGGGTCCGTCCATGCCGTAGATGCAGAGGTACGCACCGCCGATGCCGACGGCGTTCTCCGGCGTCCACGTGCGCGCGGGATTGTATTTGGTGGTGACGAGCCGGTGGCGCGGATCGACCGGCGTGGCCACGGGCGCGCCGAGGTAAACGTCGCCGAGGCCGAGCACGAGGTAGCTCGCGTTGAACGCGATCTCCTTCACCCGTTCGATCGAGTCGAGCCCGTTGATGCGGCGGATGAACTCGATGTTGCTCGGGCACCAGGGCGCATCCTTGCGCACGATCTGCATGTATTTGCGGATGGCGAGCAGGGTGGATTCGTCCTCCCACGAGAGCGGCAGGTGGACCACGCGGGTCGGCACTTCCATGTCGTCGGTGGCGGGCAGGAGCGATTCGGCCTCGATCAGCGTTTCCATCAGGCGCTCGAGCGGCAGCACGCGGTTGTCGAAATGAACCTGGAGCGAACGGATGCCGGGCGTGAGGTCGAGCAGGCCGGGCATGGGATGCTGCTGGAGCCACTGGTGCAGGGCGTGCACGCGGAAGCGTAGGTTCAGGTCGAGGGCAAGCGGGCCGTATTCAATCAGCAAATACCGATCGCCGGAACGGCGGTAGACGACTGCTGGCGCAGTCGTCATTTCAGATTTCAAATTTAAGATTTCAGATTTCGGCGCGGCTCGCGCCGGCAGGGTGTGGATGATGGCCGGCTCGGTGAGCTGAGAGTCCGATGCCCGACGTTGGACGTTGGATGTTGAATGTTGAACGTTGAGTGTTCGGCGCCGCCGCGGCGCCGTGAGCGTCTCAATCTCCGCATCCTGCGCGAACTCGGCCGCCTGCGCGGCGGCGGCGGTGAGGCGTTGGAAGCGCACCTTGTCGCCCGGCTTGAGCTGGCCGATTTTCCACAGCTCGCTTTGCACGATGGTCGCCGGGCAGACGAAACCGCCGAGGCTCGGGCCGTCGGGGCCGAGGATGATCGGCATGTCGCCGGTAAAATCGATCGTGCCGATGGCATAGGCGTTGTCGTGGATGTTCGACGGATGCAGGCCGGCCTCGCCGCCGTCCTTCCGTGCCCAGCGCGGCTTCGGGCCGATCAGGCGCACCCCTGTGCGCGCCGAGTTGTAGTGCACCTCGTAGGTCGCGGAAAAAAGATCGGCGATATCCTCGTCGGTGAAAAAATCCGGCGCGCCATGCGGACCGTAGAGGACACCAAGCTGCCAGTCGTGCGTTATCGGCGGCACCAGTGCCGCCGGCAAGCGCACGACTGGCAGCTTGGTGATTTCAGATTTCAGATTTAAAATTTCAGATTCAGCCGCGCGCGGCGCGTCGACGGTTTGTCGATCTGAGATCTGAAATCTGAAATCTGAGATCTGAGATGCCGCGCGTGGCGTGCCTCCGCGCACCCGCAGCACATCCCCGACGCGCAGCGCGCGGCCCGCATGCCCGCCGAAAAGGCCGAGGGTGAAGGTCGATTTGCTGCCAAGGTAATCGGGCACGTCGAAGCCGTGCTGGATCGCAAGGTAGGCGCGCAGGCCTGCGCCGTCGGCCGTGCCGATGCGCAGGGTCTGGCCTTTTTTCACGCGCACCATCCGCCAGGGAACAACAGGCTTGTCATCGAGCGTCGCGGGCAGGTGCGCGCCGGTCAGGGCGATGACCGCGGCGGTGTTGAAACGCAGGCTCGGACCGCTGACCGCGATTTCCAATCCAGCGGCGGAAGCGGGATTGCCAACCAGCCGGTTGGCGAGGCGGAACGACAAATGATCCATCGGCCCCGAAGGCGGCACGCCGACGTCCCAGTAACCGACGCGGCCGGGATAGTCCTGTACGGTCGTCTGCGTTCCGCCCTCGAGCACGTCGATGGTCGCGGCGTCGTAGGGCAGGGTTGCGAGCGAGCGCGTGGTGATTTTACCGGCCTGAAAAATCGGCGACGCCACGATTTGCCGCAGGTAGTCGAGATTCGTTTCGAGTCCGTGCACGCGCGTCCCGTCCAGCGCCGCCGACATCCGCGCCAGCGCCTCGGTGCGATCCGCGCCGCGCACGATAATTTTGGCCAGCAACGGATCATAAAACGGTGAGACCTCGGTCCCGCGCTCGACCCATGTCTCGAGGCGGGCTTCCGGCGGAAAATGCACATCGGTGAGAATGCCGGTCGCGGGCTGGAAATTTTTGCCCGGGTCCTCCGAGTACAGCCGCACCTGGAGCGAGGCGCCGCGCGGTTGCGGCCGGAAGTTTTCCAGCGAGCCCAATTCGCCCGCGGCCTGCTTCACCATCCATTCGACGAGATCGATGCCGGTGACTTCCTCGGTCACGCCGTGCTCGACCTGGAGCCGCGTGTTGACCTCGAGGAAATAAAATTCGCTGGTCTGTGCATCGAAGACGAATTCGACCGTGCCGGCGTTCTGGTAGCCGGCCGCCGCGCCGAGCCGCGCGGCGCAGTCCCACAGGCGCTGGCGCTGTGCCTCGGTCAAGCCTGGCGCGGGGGTTTCCTCGATGACTTTCTGGTTGCGGCGCTGCGCGGAGCAATCGCGTTCGCCGAGCGCGACGACGTGGCCGAGTCCGTCGCCGAAAATCTGCACCTCGATGTGCCGTGCCTGCTCGACGTATTTTTCGAGATAGATGCCGCCTTGCTTGAAATTGTTGCGCGCGAGCCGGTCCACCGAGGCGAAGGCATCGGGCAACTCGGCGGCCGAGCGGATGAGCTGCATGCCGATGCCGCCGCCGCCGGCCGTGCTCTTGAGCATGACGGGATAACCGATGCGCGCGGCTTCGCGGAGCGCATGGTCGGCGTCGTCGAGCAGCTTGCTGCCGGGCAGCAACGGCACGCCGTTGGCCTCGGCCAGCGCGCGGGCGGCGTGCTTGAAACCAAAAGCCCGCATCTGCGCCGCGGTCGGCCCGATGAAAATAATTCCCGCGGCCGCGCACGCCTCGGCGAAGGCGGGATTCTCGCTCAGGAAGCCGTAGCCGGGATGGATCGCCTGCGCGCGCGAGCTTTTGGCGGCGGCGAGGATTTTTTCAATATCGAGATAGCTTTGCGCGGCCGGCGACGGGCCGATGGCCACGGCCTCGTCGCACGCGGCGACATGCATGGAGTGCGCGTCAGCCTCCGAGTAAACGGCGACCGAGCCGATGCCCATGCGGCGCAACGTGCGCGCGATGCGGCAGGCGATGGCGCCGCGGTTGGCGACCAATATCTTTGATATTACAGTCATTGGAAAAGTAACAGGTAACAGGTATCAAGTGTCAGGATGCAGGATTTGGGGATCAGGAGTGGTCGGCTATCTTGGAACTTGATACCTGGTACTTGTTACTTTGGTGCTGGTCTGGCCGGCGCGGGCGCCGGCCAGACCAGCACCTCAATCGGCGTCGGATTATACGCATTGCATGGGTTGTTCAGTTGCGGGCAGTTCGAGATGAGGCCGATGACGTCGCGTTCGGCGCGCAGCTCGACGTATTTTCCGCCGGCCGAGACGCCGTCTTCAAAGGTGAGCCGGCCGTCGGGCGTGACGGGCACGTTCATGAAAAAATTGATATTGCAGGTGATGTCGCGCTTGCCGAGCCCGCAGCCGCATTCCTGTGCGCCGCGGATGAAGCTGTCGCGGCAGGCGTGCATGTATTCCTTTTCGATGGCGTAGCGCATGGTGTTGCTCTCGCGCGAGCAGGCGCCGCCGAGCGTGTCGTGGCGCCCGCAGGTGTCGGCCACGATGGTGAGCAGCACGTCGCCAGTGGTGGACATGAGCCGCGTGCCGGTCGAAAGATAGAGCACGCCCTGGTGGCGGATGGTGTCGCTCGCGCTGTAGCGGCTGGCGGGATCGCGCGCGTCGTAGAACAGCGTGTCGGCGGCCTGGTTGCCCTCGAGATCGACGATGCGGAAAATCTGGCCCTGCTTGATTTCGTGCGACCAGTGGTCGCCGGCCTCGATGATGCGGCGATAGATGGCCTCGGAAGGCTTGAGGGTGCTGGGGGTTAAAAGTTCACGGTTCACGGTTGGGCGTTGAAAGTAGCGAGTAGTGAGTAGCGGGTAGCGAGTAGGCAGAATTAATATCTGAAGTTAGATGTTGAACGTTCAATGTTGAGCGTTGGATGTTCGCGGGTAGCCGCCGCGGCTACCCGCGCATCGCGTGGTAACTCTCCGTGTTAATATACGCCCGTTCGTTTTCGGGCCGGGAACACACGCAGGGATCATCGCCGGCGGGCGGCCGTGTGCGGAACACGTCGAGCCGGACGGAGCGCGGATGGTATTTTGGATCGGGATCGAGCGGGTGCTGGCAGGTGTTGAGCACGACGAGCGTGTTCATCTCGAAACGCAGGTCGACATGATCGCCGGCCTTTGAATGGCCGGGGACGAAGGTGAGCCGGCCGGTATCGTCGGCCACGACCTTGCTGAAGAAATTAATGTTCGGCACGAGATCGCGCGGGCCGAGGCCCCACTTGGCGAGCTCGATGAGGAAGCCGTCGCGGCCGTTGCGGTAAAAATCGTTGCGCGCGGCCTGGTAGGTTTTCACGCCGTATTTTTCGGCGACAAGTTTCGCATCGGAGCAGCCGCACACCGTGTCATGCCAGCCGACGCTGTCGCCCGTGATCGAGGCCAGCAACCGGCCCATGTCGGAATGCAGGCAGTAGGGATGGCGAAGATGGAAGATGTGCTGGCCCTTGAGCGTGTCGGGCATGTTGTAGCGCTCGACGGTGAGGTCGGCGTTGTAGAGCAGCAGGCCGACGTTGGCGCCGCCCTCGAGGTCGGTCAGCCGGAGGGTCTTACCGCGGGAAATGAACGCGGACCACAGGCCCGCGTGGGTCAGGGTCTTGGTGTGGAGCAGGGTGGGCGGCATGACTGCAAATTTAAGATTTAAAATTTGAGATTTCAGATAACGGAGCAGAAGAGCGCGGTGCGGAGAGAGTATTACGAAATTACTTTTTAGTGTTACTGCAAGTTTAATGCCAGGCACGGCGCTGGCGCCGTGATTTGAGATCTGAAATCTGAGATTTGAGATGCCGTGGCCGCCGTTACAACAACGGCGGAATGGCGGCCGCGGTCAGGTTGAGCTTCCCGTTTTTCACCCCGCGGCAGGTGACGAGTTCGTCGGTGAGTTTGCGCAGTTCCTCGGCCGGGCCCTGCACGAGCAGGACTTCGAGGTAGTTGTGGTGCTCGAGATGCACGTGCATGCTGGAGACGACCAGCAGATAGTACTTGTGCTGGATGGCGGCGAGGCGCGCCTGCAGGCCTTTTTTCCGATAATCGTAAACCAGGCTGATCGTGCCGGCGACCGACCCGTTGCCGGTCTCGCTGGCAAATTCCACCAGGCCATCGCGGGCCAGCGTGGCGACAGCATGCGAACGGCTTTGGTAGCCGCGCCGGGCGACCATGGTGTCGAGCTCCGCGAGCAGGCTTTCGGGCAGGGAGACGCTGAAACGAACGACCTTGTCGGGTTTATGCTTCGTGCTGGGCATGAGCAATTCTGTGGCAGACCGGGTCGCCGCGGGCGAGCCAAAGAATGGGCTCGTTTGGCCGGAAAGTTTATCAGGTAGTTGGAAAAGCATTTCTCTTTGGGTGGAGCGAGGTTTGGTTCCAATCGTTCTCATTCTCATAATCTTTCTCATTCTCCTCCGGGAATCGGCGGGAGAAAGATAACGATAACGAGTACGAGAAAGAGGGTGGTTTAAAAGAGGCGGGCATATTGGGCGATCTCCCAAGCGCTCACTTGTTGATGATAGGTGCGCCATTCCTCGCTCTTGTAGGTGATGAACTCGTCGCGCAGGCCCTTCCCGAGGGTTTTCTCGATGAACGGATCGGCGGCGAAGGCCTCGACCGCTTCCTCGAGGTTGCGCGGCAGGTAGCTGATACCGCGCTGGGCGAGTTCCGGCTCGGAAAGCTCGTAGAGATTGTCCTCCTGCGGATGGCCGGGATCGAGTTTTTCGCGGATGCCCTCGAGGCCCGCGGCCAGCGCGAGCGTCGCAGCGAGGTACGGATTGCACGCCGAGTCGGCGTTGCGGCTCTCGCACCGCCCGCCGCCCATCGGCACGCGGATGGAGTTGGTGCGGTTGTTCGTGCCGAACGAATTGAACACGGGCGCCCACGAGTAATACGACATGAGCCCGCGGCGCACCAGGCGCTTGTAGCTGTTGACGGTCGGCGCGAACGCCGCGCAGATCGCGCGGCCGTGGCGCAGGATGCCGGCGATGAACGAATACGCCATCGGCGTCAGCCCGAGCCCGCGCGGGTCGTCCTTCGGGTCGCAGGCAAAAAGATTATTCCCCGTCTTCAGGTCGCGGAGCGACATGTTGAAGTGCGCGCCATTGCCGGTCTTGTCGGGAAACGGCTTCGGCATGAACGTCGCGAGCAGGCCTTCCTCGGCCGCGTAGTGCTTGGCCATCGTACGGAAGAAAATGTAGCGGTCGCACATCGTCAGCGCGTCGGCGTATTTGAAATCGAACTCGAACTGCGAATTGGCGTCCTCGTGGTCGAGGCTGTAAAGGTCCCAGCCGAGCGCGTTGATCGTCGAGGCCATTTTGTCGAGCCAGCCGAAGCGGTCGAGGAACAGCTTCACGTCGTAGCAACTCTTCACCAGGTTGTCGTCGGGGTTGGGGATATGCAGGCGTCCCTGCTCGTCGAGTTTCACCACGAATACCTCGCACTCGATGCCGAGGTTGAAGCCGAGGCCCATCGCGGCGGCGTCGGCCAGGACTTTTTTCAGCGCGACGCGCGTGTTGATTTCGTAGGGCTCGCCGTGGAACGTGTTGTCGGCCGGCATCCACGCCACCTCGGGCCGCCACGGCAGGATGGTGATGGCGTCGAGATCGGGCACCGAGGCGATCTCATCGTCGTTGGGCCGCTGGCCGAGCCCGTCGAGCGCGTAGCCCGTGTAGAGCTCGGAGCCGTGGGCGAAATGCATGAAATGATCGATCGGCACGAACTTTCCCTTCGGCACGCCGTGGATGTCCACATAGGCGCCGACGCAATATTTCACGCCCTTGCCTTTTAGTTCGGATGCAATTTTGAGGATTTCGGTGTCGGATTTCATTTTGAAGTAGCGAGTAGTGGGTAGCGGGTAGTGAGCATTTGGAAATTTGTGATTAGTAATTTGTAGGCGGGGTGCCCTCACCCCGCATCAAGGTCGGTTGCGGGGTGAGGGCACCCCGCCCACAAGGCTCTCGAAGTACGACGCCGCCAGCGGCGGCTTTTCCGTCCGCCCGCGGCGGACGAGGGCCGCGAGGTCGGCGGTCATCCAGTGGAAAAGTTTCCGGCCTTGCGCGGCCGTCGCGCGGCTCGGGTAGCCGGTGACGCCATTCGTGCTCGTGCGGTTCACGGGATGCGCGAAGACCAGCCCGCGCGTGCGGTCGGGGTCATCCGCCCCTTTGATGCGTTTGCGCCGCACCAGTTCAGGCGCGAGGGCGAGCATGAGCGAAGTCTCGGCCGCGTTGGCGTGCCAGTCGGCGGCATCGGCGGAGAAGGCGCGCGCCACGCGCGGGCTGAGCGTGGCGGTGTTGATCACCGCCACCATGAAATCGTCGTAGCGGCTGCGCAGGACCTCGAGCGCGCAGCGCAGCGGCGCGGCGTTGGTCATATGCGAATTGACGATGAAGAAACGCCGGAATCCGGACGCATGCAGCCAGTCGCCGATTTCGCTGACGAGGGCGATGAGCGTCTGCGGGCTGAGCGCGAGCGTGCCCGGCCAGCGGTGCGAGTGTCCGAGCGAGCAGCCGTAAGGCAGCAGCGGCAGCACGGGCACGTTCGTCTGCGCGCCCACGGCGGCGCACAGTTTTTCCGCCAGTGATGAATCCATGCCGGTGCCGAGGTGCGGACCGTGCTGCTCGGTGGCGCCGACCGGCAGGATCGCGGCATCGCAACTCTGTGCGGGCAGGCGCGAAAGCTCTTCCCAGGTGAGGGAAGACCAGAGCTGGCACAGTTTGACTTCGCGGCGGGGCATGGTGTTAGAAAAGTATAAGGTATCAGGTAACAAGTATCAGGAGTTCGCGTTGGGAATTGGGAGTTGGAGGTTGGTAATCTTGGAACTTGGAACCTGACACTTGGTTCTTCGCGCGTAGCGTATTGGAACTTGCTACCTGTCGCTTGATGCTTCGGCCCGCGCGACGCTGCCGCCCGAATATTCGGCAAAGCGCCCGCGCTGGCGGGCCGCCATCCAATGGTTGATCTCATCGAGGTTCGCGACCGGCGCGTCGCTGAATGGCAGGGTGTGCAGATAGCGGTCGGGCCCGAATTCGGGCGTCATCGTCGTGTGCGCACGGCCGGCCCGGTCGTGGGCGTCCCAGACGGCGTCCCACCAGCGTTCGTGCGCGCCCAACGCCGCATGATATTCGGGTGCGTCGGGGTGGGGCACTTGCGGGCCCTGGTCGTAGCCGACGCGGGCGTGGATGTGGTGCGCACGTTCGGCGCAAAGCGCGAGGAGGTCGGGCTCACCGTCGAGCACGAGGCGTTCGCACACGCAGCACCAATGGGAAAAATCGCAAGTGAGCCGGAGCGCGGGCAGCTGCAGCAGCAGGTCGCGCGTGATCCACGGGGTGAACGTCGCGCGGCTGCGGTGGGTCTCGAAGCTCGCGGTCGCGCCGAGTTCATTGGCGATCTCGATGGCGCGGCCAAAAAAATCCACGCTTTGCGCCAGCGGCCACCCGTCGCAACCGGCCAGCACGGTGAAAAAAAGCGGCGCGCCTTCGAGCGAGGCCTCGGCCTTGTGGCGGAAATCGTCGAGGTGCTGCGCGGGCGACAGGCTGGTCGGCACATAGCTGCCGCCCGTCGTGATTTCCGCGATGAAAGGAACGCTTGTGGTGAGCGAAGTCGAACCACCCGCATCACGCAGCTTTGCCAAGAATTCGTCGCGCGCAGTTTTCTCGAGCGGCACGGGGCCTTCCACGCCGTCGAATGCGCCGGTGCGGCAATCGGCCAGCGCGGCGTCGAGGTTGAACCCATTGGTCCAGAGCGAGCGGAAAAGTTGGAGGCGCATGGTCAGGGTATGGTTAGGGCGAGGCGAAAGCCGAGGTTGTCGCGGTGATGCGTGCGCGGCAGCGAGTCGCGCCACGCGCTGCGCAAAAGCCGGGGAAGATAATCCCAAGCGCCGCCGCGAATGGTTCGACGGAGCTCACCACAGGTGGTTCGACTTTGCGTGCTACAGTCCGAGCCGCCTGCGGTGAGCTCTGTCGAACCGCCTGTGGCGAGCCAGGCCGAGCCATTCGTGGGCGCGTCGTCATAATTACGATGCCAGACGTCCTCGACCCACTCGCACACATTGCCGAGGAGATCGTACAGGCCGAAGGCGTTGGGCGCATAACGGCCGGCCGGTGTGCGCTGGCCGAGGCCGATGCGCTGGCCTTCCTCGGAATAAAGAAAATTGGCGTCGAGTGGTGTGATTTGATTGCCGTCCACGAAAGAGGTGCGCGTGCCGGCGCGGCAGGCGTATTCCCACTCGGCTTCCGACGGCAGGCGGAATGGCTGGCCGGTGAGCGAGGCGAGCCAGATGCAGAAAGCCTGGGCGTCATCCCAGCTCACTTTCACCACCGGCCAGTCGGGGTTATCATTCGGCGCGTGCTGTGGCGCGAATGCGCGGTATTCGCCGACCGTGACGGGAAAACGGCCGAGCGCGAACCGGTGCGCGAGGGTGACGCGATGGGCCGGCCGCTCGGTGTCGGTGACAAATTTGTCGTCGTCGGTTCCGCCCATGATGAAGTCGCCGGGCGGAAGTTCGACCAGGGCGGGCGCGAGTTGCGGTTCACAAATCATCGGCCCACCTCCCGTTCTGTACATTGGCTGGCGCCACAATGGGGTGTTCGGTCCAGCCGGTGGTGAGGCCGCCATCGATGGCGATATTCTGGCCGGTGATGAAGGCGGCCTCGTCCGAGGCGAGAAACTGACAGAGCGCCGCGACTTCCTCCGGCTCGCCCAGGCGGCCGAGCGGGGTGCGTTGCTCGATGAAGGCAATCTCGGGATTGTTGGGAATGTCCGTGACCGCGGGTGTGCGAATCGTGCCGGGACTGACCGTGTTGACGGTGATGCGGCGCGGCGCGAGCTCGATGGCGCCGAGGCGCGAGAGGTGAATTACGGCGGCTTTCGATGAGGCGTAAATGGCGGCGCCAGGCACGCCGATCATGCCGGTGAACGAGGCGATGTTGATGACGCGTCCGCCGTCGGCGAGGGCGCGCGCGGCGTGTTTCAACCCGAAGGTGACGCCGTGGACGTTTACGGCAAAAGTGCGTTCCAGCAGCGGGCCGGTGACGCGTTCGAAGCCGACGCCGAGCGGTTGGATGCCGGCGTTGTTGACGAGGATATCGACGCGGCCGAACAGCTGTTGCGCGGTGTCGAACATGGCCGCGATATCGTCCTCGCTGGAGACATCGGTTTCGCAGAACTCGAAATCGTCGGGCGTCGGCCGCCGGTCGGCGATAAGCACGTAGGCGCCGGCGTCGCGAAAACCTTGCGCGATGGCGCGGCCAAGGCCGGAGGAACCTCCGGTGACGATGGCGGATTTATCGGCGAGGGCGAACACGGGGAAGCGGCTTTTTTTCAACATTCAACTTCCAACGCCCAACATCCAAGGCTGACCAGAAATAGAAGCCGGAATCAGGACTTGGACGTTGGATGTTCAATGTTGAATGTTGAACGTTCAAGGAGTGGGCCGCTGGCTCGGCGCGGCGGGGGAATCTTCGGTGGGCCAGACGCCGCGGATGCGGGCGGCGAGGTAGCGATAAAAAAGCCAGACGGGCATCTCGAGGTGGCTGAGGCGGCCCGCCTGCCAGCCGCTCGCATAAAAGCCACGCTGCACGGCCGTGCACACTTCCAGGTCCTCGAGGTGAAAATCCACCATCGATTTGGCGGTCTTGTCCCGCAGCTGCGCAAAATTTTCCTGCGCGACGACGGCGGATGGCAGCAGCAGGGTCGTGAGCAGCTTCATGCGATCCGGGCCGAGCGGCTGGATGCGATACCAGATGGCACGATCCGGGGCGGTGATGAGCAGGAAGGAGGGATGAGCCAGGAAAAGCCCCCATTCGAAGGTCAGTTTTTCGCTGAGGCCCGGCATGGGCGGGAGATCCTCCGAGAAATCGCCGCGTTCCATGAAGGCGCGGTATTCCTCGCGCACCGAGTCTTTGTACGGCAGGTGCGCCCGGATGTAATGGCGGCGCTCCTGCTCGACCCAAGTGTCGCGCGCCGGCATCATCGGCTGGAGCGTCTTGTTGTGGATGCCGAGGTGGTGGTAGCTCTCCATGAAATTTTCCACGAGCACCTTCCAGTTGAACGGGCAGTCCCACTCGAAGGCGCTGACGAGCTGCATTTCGCCGAGGTGAAACGGGGCGACATCGGCGGCCATCTCCTCCAGGCCGTCGGCCAGCGGCGGCGCCTGGCCGTCGATGTTCACGAACACGAAGCCGTTCCAGATGTCGCAGCGAAATGATTTGAGCCCGACGTCGTCCCGCACGAAGCCCTCGGCCTGGTGCATTTCGGGGCAGGCCTTGAGCTTGCCGTCGAGTTCGTAGGTCCAGGCGTGGTACGGGCAGAGGAACAGCCGCGTGTGTCCGCAGGCGGGTGTGCCGGGTTTTGCTTCCGCCGGGCCGTGGCCGTCGTAGCCGAAGCCCTCGGGCATGATGTCCATCGAGCGGTGCGGGCAGACGCGCGAAAGCACGCGCACCTGGCTGTCCTTGTCGCGCACGACGATGAGCGGCTCGCCCAGCAAATCGAGATTCAGGAAATCGCCCGGCTGGGGAATCTGCGAAATGTGCGCGACGCATTGCCAGCCGGCGCGGAGCAGGTGCGTGGTTTCCCATTCGAAGAATTCCTCGCTGGTGTAGGCCTGGGCCGGGAGCGAGCGGGCGCGGGAGAGCGGCAGCGCGGCGACTTCGCTGACGCCGCGCTGGATCGCCTCGAGCGACATCGGCGACTGCGCGGTGCGCGCGCTCGTGCGGTTGGTGAAGGCAAGGGCCGGGAAGACGGACTGAAAATCAGAGGCGGTGGTGGGCATGGCTGGTCAGCAGTTGAAAGCTGAGAGTTGAGAGTTGAGAGCCGGGCATTTGAGGAGCGCGACGCCGCGCGAAACGGATAAAGTCGGTTGGCACGCTCGTGTGACTGCAGTTTTCATAAAATATTCTAAACGACGGATACGTGATCGAAGTCGATTTCGCGGCGGGCTTCGGGATGGGCGCGGACGTAGTCGGCCAGCTCTCGGCCGCGCGCGAACCATACTCCCCCCTTCGCCTGCATCGCGCCGACGAGTTCCTCCAGCAGGCGCACGCGCGAGGGCCGGCCGCTGAGCCAGGGATGGAGCGTGAGCACGAAGCAGCAGCCGAAGTCGTGCATCGCCTCGAACTCGCGCCACCACAGGTCGTAGACCTTCGCGCAATTTTCCGGAACGAAGCCCCACGCCGGATCGGCGTTGAAGGCGAATTGCTCCCAATCCTCGAGCATCCACTGGCCGGGAATTTCCACGAGGCCGTTCGCATGGGTGTAAGGCACGTCGTCGCCCATTTCGCTGGCGCAATAACTCAGGCCGTGGCGCGCGAGCAGATTGGCCGTCCATGGATTGGTTTCAAACCACGGCGCGCGGAAACCGACCGGGCGCGTGCCGGTGAGCCGTTCGAGAATTTCGATGCAGCGAACGAGGATGGTTTCTTCCTCGGCCTCGGTGAGGTGCGCGAGTTTTTCGTGCAGGTAACCGTGCAGGCCGACCTCGTGCCCGCGGGCGACGATGGCCTCGACCATGCGCGGATGGTGCTCGGCGATGTAGCCGGGAATGAAAAACGTCGCCGGCACGCCGAGGTGTTCAAGCACGCCGAGCAGGCGCGGCACGCCGATGCGCGGGCCGTATTCGCATTGCGACATGAGCGTGCGCCGCTTCGCGAGCTGCAGATCCTCGCTCAGCGCGGTCGTCTCGCCGTCCACGTCGAAGCAGAGCATCGCGGCGCAGCGCCGCCCCTCGGGCCAGGTGAAACGTGGCGGAGGCGAGAAGCGGCCACGCTGTTCAATGCGAGACATGGTATGGGCCGCTCCGAACATTCAACATCCAACATTCAACGTTCAACGCCCAAGGCTGATCAGAAGCCGGCGGCGGAAATTTGGCGCTGAATGTTGTCACGGAGTTGAATGTTGAGTGTTGAAAGTTGAACGTTGAACGTTCGACGAAGTTGAATGACCGGCGGTCATTCAACTTCGTCGCCGGCCTGCGTCAGTTTGATCAGGTGCAATTTTTCCTCGGTCTCCGAAGGGGCGTGGATCAGTTCGTCCAGCCGGTGCTTGAGGGCGAGAAACTCCGGTGAGATCAACTGGTCGGTGGAGCGCGGCCGGGGCATCGGGTTCTCGATCACCTCGAGCACGCGGCCCGGGTTCGTGCCCATGACGACGATGCGGTCGGCCAGGTAGCAGGCCTCTTCCAGGTCGTGGGTGATGAAGAGCACGGTCACGTCCACTTTTTTCCAGATCTGCATGAGGTAGCTCTGCATCTTGCAGCGCGTGAGGGCGTCGAGCGCGCCGAACGGCTCATCCATGAGCAGGATGCGCGGTTCGTTCGCGAGCGCGCGCGCGATGGCCACGCGTTGTTTCATGCCGCCGGAAAGCTCGTGGGGATAGGCGTTCTCGAATTTGGCCAGCCCGACCATGTCGAGCCACTGGCGCGCCTCGGCGTCGGCGGTCGAGGTGTCCTGCCCGCGCATCCGGAGACCGAACATCACGTTCTGCTTTACCGTGCGCCAGGGGAAGAGCGTGTAGCCTTGGAACACCATGCCGCGATCCGGGCCGGGGCCGGAGACCGGGTGCCCGTCGATGAGGATTTCCCCGCCGGATGAATCCTCGAGCCCGGCGGCGATCCGGATGAAGGTCGACTTGCCGCAGCCGGACGGGCCGATGATGCAGATGAATTCGCGCCGGTGGACGTCGAGCGACATTTTTTCAAACGCGACGTGCCCGTGGCCGTTTATCCCAAAAGTCTTGTGCAGGTCGCGCACCTTCATCACCACGGGGCGCTCGCGAATCCGGCGAAAGCGTGCGGCGACTTCCGGGCTTTGCTCGTGATAGTCGGGTAGTTTAAGCGGCGTGAAAGACATGGTGGGTGGTTTCCGTCAGGCTTTGGCGGTGACCGGCCGGGTCGGCTCGCCGGCCAGATTTGACGCGGGAGTGGTGGAGGCGGGAGGACTGGATTTTTTCTCGAGCGTGTCCGCCAAAACCGCGGGCAGGGCCTTCTGTTCCGGCTGCTTCGCTTTTCGCGTGCGCCGCTTCCACGGGAAAAGGACCGTGCCCAGCCAGGCCAGGGTCATGTCCGTGGTCAGGCCGATGACGCCGATCATGCCGATCGCGGCATAGACGTTGTCGAAGTGCCGGTAGCGCGCCTGTTGGTAGATGAAGTAAGTGATGCCCGACATCGTGCCGACGATCTCGGCGACGATCAGGTAGGTCCATGCCCAGCCGAGCAGGATGCGCATGTCGGTGTAGATGTCGGCGATCGTCGCCGGGATGACCACGTTGACGAGCAGGCGCCAGCCCTTGGCGCCCAGCGTTTGCGCGGCCTCGATCAACGCGGGATCGACCTTGCGCACGGTGTTGCCGATGACCAGCACCTGCTGGAAAAAGGTGCCGATGAAAATGATCGCGATCTTGGGCGCATCATCGATGCCCATCATGGCGACGCAGAGGGCGCCAAAGGCCGGCGCGGGCAAGTAGCGGAAGAATTCGATGAAGGGTTCCTGCAATTTTGCGAAGAACCGGTAAGTGCCGCAGAGAATCCCGAGCGGCAGGCCCAGGATCGAGGAGGCGATAAAGCCCCAGAAAATCGTGCGGATGCTGTGACCCAGGCTTTGGTACAACCAAGGCTCGGTCGGAAGAAGGGGCGGACTCGTGAACGCCGTGTAGAAAGCCCGGGCGACCGCATGCGGTGGCTGAAAATAAACGGGATTGACCCGGTAACCTTGCGGGGCCTTCAAGCCGAGCTTGACCGCGTTGGCCGATTCCCGGGCAAAGGCCGCCCGGTCAATTTCCATCCCGTTCATGAAATAATCGACGCCGCCGGGGTCGGTGACGCGAATCAACGGGTGCCAGATCCACGGCACGTAACTGATAATCGACCACACCGCCAGGGGCAGTACGAACGATAAAATAGTCAGCACGAGCCGCCGCCGTTGCGGCAACTCGTGCCTCAATCCAAGCCAGTCGCGCACGCCCATGATGTTTTAAGTTCGCTAAATCGTCATGGGGTAGCGGAGCAGATTTCAGGGCAATGCGAGCGTGATGCTCGGGGCAAGATAGTCCTCGGGCTTCTGGCTGACCTTGTAGACGGCGTTATCGAGGGAGAATTTGTCGCTTAGCACCATCGAGTCGTGAAGGTTGATCGCCGCCCCGGCGTCGCCTTTGTAATTGGCCTTGGCTTCGGCCAGGGTCTGGAAATGCGTGCCGGGCACGTTTTTCGCGTAGTCCTCGGGCTTCTGCTGCACCTTGGCCGCCATGATCTTGATGGCGTCGTCGCGGGTTGCGGGATCCATGAGATAGGCGACGCACTTGTAGTAAATGGCCGCGACCTTCGCCCAGTCGTCATGATTGGTCGCCAGGCTGGTCGGGTTGACCGCGAGCACGTCGTAGATCAACCCCTTGGCGTCCGCGCTGGTGAAAAGCCGTTTTGATCCCGGGGCCGAGAGCAGCGCCTGGCTTGAGATCGGATACCATGCGCCGACGGCGGCGACCGAGCCCGAGGCGAGCGTCTGCGGCATGTTGTTGGTCGGCGTGTTGACCAGGGTGACGTCGCTTTGCGATAGGCCGTTGCGCTTCAGGCCTTCGAGCAGCAGGAAGTGCTCGACGAGACCGAGCTCGATGGCGACCTTCTGGCCCTTGAGATCCTTGATCGAATTGATCCCGGGTTTGCCGATGATCATGTCGCTGCCTTCGCTGTAATCGATGATGGCGATGAACTTGCTCGGCGCGCCGGTCGCGCCCGCGCCCATGGCGTCGGAGGCGACGATGCAATCCGCGTCGATCTTGCCGGCGGCAAAGGCGTCGATGGACGGACCGTAATCGAACCAGATCATTTGCACATCGACACCGGCGTCCTTGAACCAGCCTTTCTGCACGGCGACTTCGAAGACGGTATAACCAGGCCAGTCACTGTAACCGATTTTAAGCGTGCTGGCCGACAAAGCCGGCCGGAGTGCGGTCAGCGAGGCAAAAACAAGGAAACAGGCGATCCAACGGGTGAATTTCATGGAGAAGAGTGTTACGATTTGAAGATAGTGTATTACGCACCAATTTAAGCACGTCCTATGCCACCCGACGGAGGGGAAGTACCAAGTATCAGGTGCCAAGTTCCAAGATAACCGACCACTCCTGCCTCCTATTCTTGTTACTTGATCCCTGTTACTTGGTACTTAATGCCGTCACCTGCCACCTGTTACTTCCATGGCTGTACCCTCCATCGACCCCCGTTGCGCCGTCACGATCGCCTCGATCAGCGCCTTCGCCTTCAGCAGGATCTCATCGAACTCTTCGTCGGCATCCGACAAGGCTACCACTGCGCCGCCCGCGCCCATCGACAACGTGTTGCCGGCCGCCACGATGGTTCGGATGGCGATGCTCAGATCCGCCGTGCCGTTGAGGCTCAGGTAACCGATCGCCCCCGAATAGATCCCGCGCGCGGCTCCTTCCAACCGATCGATGATTTCCATCGTGCGGATTTTCGGCGCCCCCGTCATCGATCCGCCGGGAAAGGCCGACTTGATGCAATCGATGATCGATTGGTTTGGCGCGAGGGTGCCTTCGACCGTGCTGACGAGCTGGTGAACGGTGGCGTAGGTTTCGACGTCCATCAGCTTGGACACCTTGACGCTTCCCGCCGAGCAGACCCGGCCCAGGTCGTTGCGCAAAAGATCGACGATCATCAAATTTTCCGCGCGGTTTTTTTCGCCCGTGCGCAGTTGCTGCGCCAGCCGGCCATCTTCCGCCGGATCGTTTCCGCGCCGCACCGTGCCTTTGATCGGTTTTGTTTCCACCCGGCCTTCGCCTTCGAAACGGAGAAACCGTTCCGGCGAGGAACTCAAAACATCCACGCCCGGAAATTTGAGAAAAGCGGAAAACGGCGCGGGATTGATCCGCTGCAACGTCCGATAGAGGGTGAAGCTATCGACCGAGATGGCATCGGTGGTAAGTTTGTTGGTAAGGCAAACCTCGTAAGTTTCGCCGGCCTCGATTTCCTGTTGGGCCGCTTTGATTCGCGCCAGGTAAGTCGCGCGGTCTTGCCGCAGCTTGAAAATCACCGGAGCCCGCTGCTCCCCGTGTTTTAGCGCCGGCGCCGCGCCGAGCTTTCCCAGGCCTTCCGCCATTTCGCTAAACCATGTTTCGGGCGCCGGGGCATTTTCTTTCACGAGCGCAGCGAGGTAAATTTCCTTGGCGACGTGATCGAATGCGATGAAGCGATCTGCAAAAATCCACATCGCGTCCGGCTGATCCGAGGGGTGGGGCCCCTTGCCGTCGCATTCCTGTTTCAACTCATAACCCAGATAGCCCACGAATCCGCCGGCGAAATCGAAGGGCAGGTCGGCCCGCGCGCATGCATTTGCCTCCAGCTCGCGCGCCAGGAAATCAAAAATGCTTTCGTGCTGCGTCGTCTCCTCGCCGTTCCGTGTGATTTGCAGCCGGCGCTCACGGCTGTGATAGCGGATCACGGCGCCCATCGGCCCGGATGCGTCACCCATGAACGAAAACCGCGACATGCCTTCGCGGATCACGGCCGAATGCAGCCAGAAGGCCGCTTCAGCTCTATTATAATAGCGGAGAAACACCGCCTCGGGGTCGGCAAACTGGCTCAGGCGCCGAGACGCGAGGGAAAATCGCGGCTGGCTTGGTGGCGCGGACGCCACCTGCACGGGCGGGGCCGGTCGCCGGGCTTCCACCGAAAGGTCGCGAAAGTTCTTCAGCAACGTGAGCCCGTGGTCCGTGCAGATCGACTCTGGATGAAACTGCACGCCCCAGATCGGTTTGGTCCGATGCGCCAGCCCCATCAGGATGCCGTCGGGGGTCCAGGCCGTCGCGCGCAGGACTTCCGGCAACGCCGGATCGACAACGAGCGAGTGATAACGCACCGCGCGGAAAGGCGAGGGCAGGCCGCGGAAAATGCCGTCACCCTCGTGGATGATGTTGCTCAACCGTCCGTGCATGACCTGCGCGGCGTTGACGACTTTGGCGCCGAAGACGTGGCCGATCCCCTGGTGTCCGAGGCAAACGCCCAAAATCGGCAGACCGGATTCCAGGATGGCCTGACGGCAGAGGCCGAAATCTTTTTCCCGCTCGGGCCGGCCGGGCCCCGGCGAGATGACGATGTTATCCGGGCGCAAGGCCGCCGCTTCGCTCCAGCTCATCTGGTCATTTCGAATTACGACCGGCGCTTCACCGTTAATCTCAGCCAGGTACTGAAAGAGATTATAGGTGAAGGAATCGTAGTTATCGATAAGCAGGGTTTTCATTCCGAAAGGAGCTTTAGCCACCAAAGATCACAAGGATCGCAAAGAGAACACGCAAATTGTCAGGCGAGGACGCTGATCTTCCCCCGCGGATGGCGCAGATGATCGCGGATTCAGACCAGATTTTTAACCGCGAATGGACGCTAATTCACGCGAATAGGCTGGGAAAAACTTTGCTGGCCGTCGTTGCGACCAGAAAGCGCTGCCGCAGTGCTTTCTGGCGCAACCCGACGGCCTACACGCCGTGCGGCGTCTGCTGCGCAGCAGCACAGTTTTTCATAGCAGCCTGCTGATATCCGCGAGCATCCGCGTAATCCGCGGGATAAACTCATCAGTGAACATAAGTGTTCATCAGTGGTTAAAATGGTTCGTCTCTGCGCTCTTCGTGTAAAAGAGGTTCGGTGGTTGGTCAGGATTCGCTGCCTGCCCTTCGTAGCTTTAGCGGAGTAGGGTCTATTCGCGCCTGTCCTTCGTAGCTCGGAGAGCGAGTAGGGTTCATTCGCGGTTAAAATGCATGGATCGCCGAGCTCTCCTGCCATCTTGGAACTTGAAAACCTGATACTTGGCACTTGGCGCCTCTCCTCCGCCCGGCGCGCCTGAGGGTTTCTCCTTAATGCAAATAGACTTCACCAATTTCCCCGAAAGGGCATTTTTTCACGCTATATTATATGGCACGTCTTCCAGCCGCCATCTGATGAAACTGAACCGCCCATTCTCGCCGCGTGGATTTTCGCTCGTCGAAATTATCCTGGCCCTCGTTTTGTTCGCCGGCGTGTCCACGGCCATCTGGCAGTTGTCCGGCACCAGCCAGCGTTTCAACGCCGAGGCCACCAGCATGGCGCAGCAGAATGTTTATTCCACCCTGCGCGCGGAAATCGCCCTGCAAGGACTCAATCCCACCACGGTGACAAACCTCGCGGCGCCGGTGCTGACCGACACCGGTGGCGCCGCCGTGCAATCTTCCAATCCGTCGACCGATCAACGCAACATGGGATTCGTCCGCGGACTCGTCGCCTCGTTTGAAACTTCGGCGATGAAACCGGCCGCCGGCGCCAACCGCGCCCAGCCCGGTTCGGCCCTGCGCACGGCCATCATTTACCAGACGCCCTCGCTGTCCTTGCAGACGGCAAAAGGGATCGGCCTTGGGTACTCCATCGGCTCGACGGGTGTCGCGATGCCGCCGACCTCGGCCACGCCGTTGGCTGCTCCGACGTTCATTTATAGCGGCGACCTGACGACGGCGCCTTTCCCGCTGAATGGCATCGTCAATTATCCCGCCAATCCGCCGGGCACGACTTATCGCTACACCACCGACGGATCCGCGCCCAGTAATTCGAGTCCGGTTTGGAACAACAACCCTGGATGGACCGTGGCCACCTTTCCATCCACGGTGACCATCGCGGCCTTCAACCCGGACCCGCAGTATGCGCCCTCGCCGCCGGCTTCGACGACCTACACCTACACTTATACTATATCGGCGAGCCTGTTTCGGGCGGATGGACGCGGCGACCTCACCGATTTCACTTATGCCGACCTGCAAAACCCGGCCGGCGCGGGCATCGTCCTGACGCCATCCCGGCCTGGCGCCACCATCCTCTACACGACCGATGGCAGCCTGCCGAGCCAGACGAATGGCACCGTTTACACGGGAGCTTTTGCGCCGGACGTGTCGTTGTTTAATCCGACGGACACGTTGAGATTTTTTGCCGTGTACACGCCGGGCTCGCCCGACCCGCGGTATATCTACGTCAGCAACGCGGTGTCCACCTACACGCTGAACCCAATCGCTGTGGCTCCTCCCGACCCGATCATTTTAACGGACAATGGGTCGCCTTTGTCTCCGGGGACGACCGTGGCGATGCAGGCCGATACCTCGATGAGCAATCCGGATGCCCAAATCCAGGCGCCCAGTTTTCAAGATTTCGGCGACGTCCTTGCTGTGAGCTTAAACTAACTCTCTTCAGATTTTTAACAAGGGATTGCACAAACCAGTTTTAACCACAGATGGACACAGATGAACGCGAATATCGGATTAGATTTTTTAGCCACGAGAGGATCACCCTCCTTCGCTCCGGGAGCTACGAAGGGCAGGCATGGATCATAAAGAAACACTCTCTGAGTGCTTTGTGTTCTTTTGTGGCCAAAACTCTGGCTGCGGAAAAACTTTGCCGGCCTTGGGCCGTGTGCTGCGTTCGCAGCACAGTTTTTCATCAGCCTTCTTATATCCGCGCCAATCCGTGGTATCCGCGGAAAAAACATTAATTCGCGTCTATTCGCGGTTAAGAGCCTCAATCCGCTCTGTTTTCCCTGCTAAACTTTCCTGCTTCAATTAACATGAAAACCTGCCTCGTCCTCATTCCGTTCATGGTTTGTCTCGTGCTCGTCCCGGTGCGCGCGGCGGATCAAGCCACCGCGCCAGCGCCCGTCGATAAACCAGCAGGCATCGCGGCTTCAGACCTGCCAAAGCGCACCGATCCGCTGATCGACCCGCTCACCGGCACGCCGTACCTCGCGGTGCACAACGGCGACATCGTGGAATGCGCGACGTTCATGATCGAATTCCAACACGCCCATCCTGAGGAACGCACGCTGCTTTTGTACGGGGAAATTCATGATATTCCAACCCATGTGTATCCGGCCGTGGCCTTTACTTGGAAGGGCCGGGTTTACTTCCACAGCTACGAAATCGGGGACGTGCTTGTCCCTGATCTTAACCCGGAGCAAGTGAGCGATGGGTATATGAGCCGGCTCGATAAAGTTTACGTCAAATTGATGCGTTATTCTTTCCAAAAAAACTACGAATCACAACACCTCCCCTTCCCGCCTTCCGACGAGCAAGCGTATCAGCTCGAACAAGCAGATGCAGCTCCCCATGTTCTTCCGAACGAACTTCCGGGCGACACCGATGATATTCAGGCGAAGCGCGTCTGGGCCCGATTGGCGTATCACACGCTGGACATCTCTAAGTTCGCACTAAATGTCCCCTTTACCTATACTGACGGTAAACCGTTTACCTGCGATGTAGTGACTTTCGATTTCGGAGGCTTGAGATGGGAATGGACCTCGCACGGGTGCGGGTATGTTGGTCTCGCCGCCAAAGACTTCCGATCAAGCATGCTTGATTCCATTATATTTTCCATCGACTACCAGAAGGCGAATCCCTCGGAAAAGGTTTACTGCTTCCTGCATGAAGCCTCCGGAAAAACTCATAGGCCTGGCTACACCGTCTCCACCACGGTCTTCACGAAGCATGGGCAACTCTGGTTCCACCACTTTCCGTCCGGCGACTTGCTCAGCTCGCTCTCCTTTGATGACCTCAAAGACAGTGACAAGGTCATTGATGCTGATCTGGCGGCGTTTCATTCGGCTGACAAAAAATTTCAACAGGAAGACGCCCAACTTCGGCATCAACCTCCCTCCGGACTAAAAAAGTATCTCAATGGGTACAAGGCGCCCGATTTGAGCACGGCGGGTATTTTAGCCGATCTGCAAAAACGTGGTGTCGATGCCGAACTTTACACCGGTTCGGATATTCCGGAAATAATTTTTATGTGGGGCAACCAGCCCTACACTTACATCCAAGGACATGGCTGCTATCCAGGTAAACTTAAACAGGCCCCCGCATCAAATTAACCGGAGTTACTCCGTATGAATGCTCCCGCCTGTCGCCACCTTGTAGCTGCCACCCTCGTGTTCGGGTTATGGCTTGCTGCGCCCGTCCGTGTTCATGCCGACTGCGGTGGCAACGGCACTGACAACTCGAGCGGCGCCGATACCAGCAATTGGGACACATTTAATCCAGGTAGCAGCGACGTTTACGACAACGGCTTTAGCACGGATATCAGCGCATTCACGGACATGTCTGACTCGAATTGGGATAATACGATGACGGAATGGAATTTTTTTGCGCAGTCCGACCCCAACCCCACCATTACGGGTGATGGTGTTTTTGTCTCAGTCAATGCGAACCCAAACGTATATGCCGGGTCTCCGACCCCAGTTGCATCCACCGCCGCGTACATTAACGGAATAATTATTGCGCACCAGATCGAGTATATCAATGCCGACGGCTCGAGCGGTGGTGCTTGGACGAACGATTACGCATACCCTGGCGCTTCCCCTTCCAATCGCACCATCAATATCACCTATCCAACGCCGGGAACTTATTATGTTAAAGCCAGCGCAAGTGTACTCCTTTGGAATGGTCAAAATCCCTGGATTGATAGCGATACACTGACAGTCACGGTGAACGATCCGATTACCAATTACACCGTCGCCATCCAGACCCACCCAAAGCCTGGGATGGAGAAATGGGTTCTGCCGTCGAATGTGGTCTCCAAAAATTTCCAGGTCTTCCATTCCAACTAGAGCAGTTTAAATAAAACTGCGGTCGCAATGTCGCTTGGTTGTCATTCTGAACGAAGTGAAGTGCCGAGCGAAGCGACATCAGCCATCCATTTGGACACCGCCAACGCGCGCAGCGTAATTCCACGGCTGCCAATGAACTCATGCCAGTTACGGTTCGAATTCGGCCTTCCGAGGTGGAGCGCGGCGTCCCGACGCGCTCAAATGGAAGACTTGGAATAAACGCGTCGGGACGCCGCGTTCCACCTTTTTGCTTATGCGCACAATATCTTTAATTGCCGCTAAATGAAGCTTTACCCTATCCCGCTTGGTGGTGTCCTGTGTTTATTGGGGTTGTTGGTGGCGTCATGTGCGAATCACGCATCTGGCCCGCAGGTCTACTGCCTTCCTGTCGCCAATCTCGAAGGAACGAAACAACGAATCGCCCAAAATGATCCTTCTGTCCGCGAGCCATTCGCCAAGCTGATTGAAAACGCCAATCGGGCGCTTTTGTCCACGCCGGGCTCGGTGATGGACAAAACCAAAGTCGCCGCCAGTGGCGATAAGCACGATTTTTTCTCCTTCGGGCCCTACTGGTGGCCGGATCCGAACAAGCCGGACGGATTGCCTTACATCAAACACGACGGATACGTGTACCCGAAGAGCAAGATCGGCACGGATAGCGCCGCCTTCACCCGCTTGCTGAACGACACCGAAGCGCTGGCTTACGCGTATTATTTTACCGGCCGGGCCGACTACGCGGACAAAGCCGCCGAGTTGATTCGCGTTTGGTTTTTAAACCCGGCGACGGCCATGAACCCCAGCGCCAACTATGCCCAGGCCATCCCGGGTGTCACCAATGGCCGCTTCGAAGGAGGAATCGAATTGCGCGGTCTCACCCGGATTGCCGACGCGGCCGCACTAATCGATGGCTCACCGGCCTGGACCAAGGACGATCGTCGGGCCTTTCGGCGCTGGCTGGAATCATATTATGACTGGTTGACCCACGCCAAACTTCCGAGCGACGCCACGTCAGAAGAAAACAACCATGAATCGTGGCACGATGTTCAGGTCGTCCATTTTGCGCTGGTGCTGGGCAAGGCGCACCACGCCCGGACGTTCCTACAGGATGAGTTTCCCCGCTTGCTGGCCATGCAGGTGGCTGGCACCGGCGAGCAGCGCCATGAGCTGGTGCGGACCGATTCGCTGGGCTACAGTTTATTCAACCTTGAAGCGCTGTTCCGCCTTGCGACCTTGGGCGAATATGTGGGCGTGGATTGCTGGAAGTTCACGACGAAGGATCATAGCAACTTGAATTCGGCCCTCGATTATCTGGCTCCGTACACCGACCCCGAGAATAGCTGGCCGGAAGATGAAGTCGTTCCGACCAATCGCGACCGCCTGCTGCCCTTGTTGGTCCAGGCCAATGCCCATCAGAAAAATAAAACGTATCAAAAACTGCTGGATATATTTTACGATACCGGGCCGGATTTCTGGCGACTGCAATGGCCGTATGAAAAGCAAATCCAAATTTCAAACCGCTGATTTTAGCCACAAAAGATCACATAGGACACAGAGTCGGATCGGATTTTTTTAACCGCGGATGAACGCAGATGGACGCGGATACGGATCGGATTTTTAACACGAAGGCCGCAGAGGACGCAGAGTCGGATCGGAATTTTTAACCACTTATGCACACTTATGGACACTAATAGGCTGTGGGAAAACTTTGCTGGCCGTCGTTGCGATCAGAAAGCACCGCCGCAGCGCTTTCCTGCTCGCAACCCGATGGCCAACACGGCCATGGCCGTGTGCTGCGCTCGCAGCACAGTTTTCAAGTAATCAGAATCGGATCAATAAGTGCCTATAAGTGTTCATAAGTGGTTAAAAAGCCTTCTTCGTGTACTTCGTGCCTTTGTGGTTAAGTTCGGTTTGAATCCGGATTCGCGCCTGCCCTTTGTAGCCCTGAGCCTGCCTGCGGTGAGCCAGTCGAATCCGTCGAATGGGCGAAGGCGGATTAACTGCACTTTCCCAGTTTTGCGGATAAGAAATTGAAAAAGCGCCTTGGGGCGCGCGGTGTTCGCCGAACTCGGAGCGCCGAAGTAGGCAGGCTCTGAACTTTTGACACCGTCTGCTCAACCGTGAACTGTGAACCGATAACCGTGAACTTCGAATCGCGCTCGCGCGCATCTCTAACAGCAAATGCAACCACGCCCGCGAGGACAAGTGCGGGCAAAATTACGGTCACGACCGTAAAGAAAAATATCATCATGGATCCTGAGGTGGCGGTGTGCATGGCGAAGAGAGGTGTAAGGTATCAGGTGTAAGAGGTGTAAGGGATCGGAAGGCAGGAGTCGGGACTTGGACGTTGAAAGTTGAATGTTGAACGTTCGCGCCCCGCTCAGTGGCTCGCGCCGGCGCCCGCCGGCGCTTTCGCGGGGCGCGAGAGAAACGCCGCCACGGTCGCGCCGATCAGCACGAGGCCGAGCACGTGGAAGCAGTCGTTGAAGGCCATCAGTGTCGCCTCGCGCCGGACGACCGCATCGAGCGCGGCGACGGCCTGTTGCCCGGCCGTGTAACTGTCGCTGCCGGCGGAGATGAAATGTTGCGTGAGCGTGTTGAGGCGTTCCTGCGTCAGCGGATTGTAGGAGCTGACGGCCTCGCCGAGCCGGTTCGAGTGAAACTCCTCGCGGACGGTGAGGAGCGCGGACAGCAGCGCGATGCCGATCGAGCCGCCGAGATTGCGCATCATGTTGAAGGGTCCCGAGGCGCCGGCTGCCCGCGAGGCCGGGAGCCCGCCGGTCGCCAGCGCGGAAACCGGGACGAGGATGAAGGGTTGGCCGAGCGCGCGCACCAGCAGCGACCAGCGCAACTGGTCGTGGGCAAAGTCTACCGACAGCGAGGTGTTGAGCAGGCAGCTCACGCCGAACATCACCAGCCCGTACGCGATCAGAAGGCGCGTATCGAAGCGCTTCATGAACCATGGCATGAAGGGAATGATGAACAATTGCGGAATGCCGCCCCAGATGAGCGTCGCGCCGATGTCCTTCGCGCCGTACCCTTGGACGCTGCTGAGATAGAGCGGCAGCAGAAAAATCGAGCCATACAGCGAGCCGCCCAGGACCACGTTGATGATCGAGCCGAGGCCAAAGTTGCGCAGGCCAAAAAGCCGCAGGTCGGCCACGGGTTTTTTCGCGCGGAGCTCCCAGATGACAAAGAGCGGCAGCGTGACCGCGGCAATGATCGCGAGCCGCGTGATGAACGCCGACCCGAACCAGTCGTCACGCGTGCCTTCTTCCAGCAGCGTGGTCAGCGATCCCAGGCCGAGCGACATCAGCAGGATGCCCCAGCCGTCGGCCTCGCGGAGCTTTTTCCACTGCGTCGGCGCCTTTGGAAAGCCGTACCAGACGGCGCCGATCAGGAGCGGGCCCATGAGCAGGTTGAGATAAAAATTCCACTGCCAGCCCCAGTTGTCGGTCAGCCACCCGCCGATGCTCGGCCCGATCGAGGGCGCGAACATGGCCGAGAGGCCGAACAAGGCGAAGCCGGTCGGATGCTTGGCCGGCGGGAGCATTTGCAGCACTGCGGTGAAACCGAGGGGAATAAGTGCGCCGCCAAAAAATCCCTGGCCGGCGCGGAAGACGATCATGCTGCCGAGGCTCCATGCCTGGCCGCATAAGGCGGAGAAAACCAGGAACAGGACCGAGGTGGTGATCAGGTAGCGGCGCAAGCCCAGGATCGAGGCGATCCACGCCGTAAGCGGGATGACGATGATCTCCGGCACGAGGTAGGCGATCGAGATCCAGGAACTTTCGTCCAGCGTCGCGCCGATCGCGCCGGAAATATCGCGGATTGAAGAGTTGGTGATCTGGATATCGAGCACGGCCATGAACGCGCCGAGCATCCCGCCCAACGTGCCGATCCACGCCCGGGTCGAGCCCGGTGTGATTGATGACGTGGTGTTGGATGAGGAGATGTGCATTTTTGGAACCGCTAATTTTTTCGGATCGGGTTTTTTTAGCCACGAGGGATCACAAAGATCATAAAGAAAACCTCTCTGAGTGCTTTGTGTTCTTTTGTGGCCAAAGCATCTGTCGGTAAGCCTTCTTCGTGTGCTTCGTGCCTTTGTGGTTACGTTCGGTTCAAATCCGTGGGCATCCGTGAAATCCGTGGTGAAAATTACCTTACACTTACTTTCACCACCGCCGACAGGCCGGGCGACAGCCGCGAGGCCGAGGCCGCGAGCGACTCGCCGGAGAACCGGATTTTCACCGGCACGCGTTGCACGATCTTGGTGAAGTTGCCGGTCGCGTTGTCGGGCGGCAGCAGCGAGAACTGCGCTCCCGTGCCGGGCGAGAAGCTGTCGACCACGCCGGAGAAGCTCTGTCCGTCCAAGGCATCGACTTTCACGTTCACTTTTTCGCCGGGCCGCAGGTGCGCCAGCTGGTTCTCCTTGAAATTGGCCACGACCCACACCTGGTCGTCCACCACCGCCATGACCGGCTGGCCGGGTTGCAGGCGCTGGCCGACCTCGACGGTCTTTTTTGCGATGCGGCCGGTGCTCGGCGCGCGGATGATGGTATAATCGACCTGGAGTTTTGCGGTGCTGAGGGCGGCTTCGGCTTTTTGCACCTGCGCCAGTGCGACGGCGCGCTGGGTCTGCGCGGCGGCGAGTCCGGCCTCGGCCGAGATGCGCGCGGCGATCAACGATTGTTGGGCGGCCGTGGCGGCATCGAATGCGGCGCGGGACGTATCCAATTCCTGCTGGGAGATCGCGCCACTCCTGGCCAGCGCCTCATTGCGGTGAAAATCCAACTCGGCGAGTTTGAGCTGCGCGGCGTTTTGCGCGATGCGCGCGATGGCGGTTTCGACGTCGGCCTGGGCGCGCGCGATTTGCGATGTCACTTGGTCGGCATTGGCGCGGGCTTGCGCGAGATCGGCTTCGCTGCCTTGCACGGCGAGATTCAAATCGGCCGGATCGATCTCGACGAGCGGCTGGCCGGCTTCGACGTGCGCGTTGTCGTCGACTAAAACTTTGGCGACGGTGCCGTTGATGCGCGGGCTGATGGGATGGACGTCACCGGCCAGAAAGGCGTCATCGGTGGATTCAAAACCGGCGGCGTAATAAACATAGCTGCCGATCCCGGTGGCGGCGACGGTGACGATGGCGGCCCCGGCGAGAATTTTGCGCCAGGGAAGAAGGAGCCACTTGGCTGGTTCTTTCACCTCGGCGACAGGACGGACCGGCGCGAAAGCGGGATATTCGGTTTCGGTGGGAGATATGGCGGTGAGAGTGTTCATGGCGGGCGTCGGCCTTTGGCCTCTTAGATTTCAAATTTAAGATCTAAAATTTCAGACTTGGGCGTTGGTAGTTGGAAATTTAGTCGCTGGCTGAAATCCGGACTTGGATGTTGAGTGTTGAATGTTGGAAGTTGAATGTTCGCGCGCGGAAGCGCGCCTTACTCGCGGTAGCGAGTAAGTGGCGCCTGGAGCCGGTCGAGCAGGCCGGGTGTCCAGAATTGGCTGAAGAAATCTTCGTGCGCGGGTGATTGGTTGATCGCGAACGCGGGCTGGTGAGTGGCTGTGTCGTAGATGGAAGCGGCTCCGTGGCCGGCCGCAGAAAAGTGTGCGTGTGAGGCACGCTTGGCGTGAGAGTGATTTGAAGTATTGGCATTCATGGGAGGGAGAGTTTTGATAGTTGACTAGTTAGCTATAAAAGTGGGTAAAAAAATGTTGATGAAGGACTAAGGCTAGAGACGTGAGGCGTCGGGCGAGAGGATTAGTGACCGACTGCAGTAGGGACTTTGGCTCGGAGCACCTCGAGCGCGGAGGCGGGCAGATTGCGCAGGGTTTCCGGATTGTTCATGATGCGCGCCTGGCTCATCGCGCCCTCGATCAGGAACCCGAGCGTCTGCGCTTTTTTTGCGGGATCGCCGGCTTCCATCAATCCTGCGGCGATGGCGTCGCGGATGGCCGACTCATAATATTTCCATTTGCGGGAAAGGATTTCGCGGACCTTGGCGTTGACGTCGATTTCCTGCGTGCTGATCTCGGAACCGACTGTGCAGACGGGGCAGCCGAGCACCTTGCCGTACTTTTTAAAGTGCTCCTCCTGCCGGTCGTAAAGGCCCTCAAGATAGCCGGTGATGCGGTCGAGCGGTTCGACGGAAGGGGAGAACTGAGCGTCCAGCCTTGGTTTCCATTCGTCGGCCCAAAGTTTTTCCAAGGCGGCGACGGCGAGCTCGGCCTTTGATTTGAAGAAGTAGTAGAAACTGCCCTTCTTCACATCGGCGCGCTGGCAGATGTCGTCGATGGTGACGGCGCCGTAGCTCTCTTCCCACACGAGATCGAGCGCGGCGGTCATCAACCGTTGGTTTGCGTCTGAGGTTCTGCCCATGCCCAAATCAATAGTTGACTACTTAGCTAGTGCAAGACTTTTCTGGCGTAAAAACCCTAATATAACCGCATATCGTTATAGATTTGATGGTTAAAAATGATTTTTTATCGACCACTTTTACCACGGATTACACGGATAACCATGGATTCAAACCGTTTTTAACCGCAGATGAACACGGATGAACGCGGATTCAGATCAGATTTTTGACCACTAATCTGCGCTAATGATCGCTAATCCGAGCTGCTGAAAAACTTTGCTGGCCGTCGTTGCGATCAGAAAGCGCTGTGGTCGCCAAGCCGAAGTGACAGGTATCAAGTGATCCGCCTTCGCCAAGGCTACGGCGGACGTGCAAGTAACAAACGCGCGATGCGCGAAGGTCGCCGCCAGGCGCCGCCCCCGTCCGCTATCTTAAATCTGAAATTTGAAATCTGAAATGCGCGCCCTGCGTCATCGCAGGGCGCGCTCCGCTTCCTCAATCGTATCGACGGTCACCGTTCTGACTTTGCCGCGGTAATGGACCGTCGAGAGAATATTAATGCCGATGTCGCGCGTCGGCTCGGGCAGGCGGCGGACGATCATCCCGATGCCATGCTCGCGGCAGAGATCCATGATGCGGGTGAGCTGCGGCACGCAATCGAGTCCCATCGAGGTGACATCCCTGAAATCGGCGAAAATGCTGAAACCGGGCTTCAGTTTCGCCAGCAAGGCTTCGACCCTGGGCATGGCCTCCTGCATCCCGGCGGGAGTGATGTCGCCGAAATAGCGCGTGCGCGCGAGATTGCGCGCCGCATCGACCCGGGCTTCGAAAATGGGCTGGGCAGGCATGACGACGTTGGATCTTACAGCTAAACATCCAACGTCGAATGACGAGTGGCGAATGTCGAATGTCGAACCGTTTTTAACACGGAGAACGCAGAGAGCACAGAGTAGGAAAAAACCAAGAAGACTTGATTCCGGATTTCTTCGGATTGTCTCTGCGCGCTCCGCGACCTCTGTGGTTCAAACATCCGGTGGCAACCGTGAACCTTGCCGGCTCTCGACTCTTGACTCTCAGCTACGAGCTCCGATCATCATCCCGCGTCTTGCCTCATTGCGGTGCACCAGCAACAGTCAAGGCATGCCGGAGAAGAAATATCAGCCGAAGCCAAAGGTGGGAGAACCGCCGCTTGCAGACCAAATGAGAGTCTGGAAGGCCGAAGATCGAGCAAAAGAAAAACGGCGGGACGATTTCCTGATGAGCATCGGGGCAGGCAAGCCACTTGCCCTTGAAAAAGTGATGCCGCGCCTAAAAAAAGGCGCGGCGCAAAGAAAACGCGGATGAGATCGAGGCTTACGCCGGATAATCGTGATTTCGAATTTTGATGGCCTGACCCTGTCGGACTTCGCGCCTGCGCGTCACGTGCCTTTCCACGGCGATAATTCCGGGTGCTGCTGATCGAGCCACTCGATGACGGCTTCGCGCAGCTTGAAGGCGAAAGCGGCCAGCTCCTTTGCCTCCTTGGCACTGATTTGCCCGGCCGTGTCGTATTCGGCGATGTTGCGCTTGCTTCGGCAGGTGTCGAGGTAGTCGGCGTCGTCCTGCCAGTCCTCCCCCAGAATCAAAGGCAATGCCTGCAGCGTTCGGTAGTGGGCGAGGCTTTTCTCCGGCCGCCAACCCCTGGCATAGAGCAGGATCGTGCAGAGTTTCAGCACGGCGTTGTAGGCGATGCCGAACTGCCAGTCGGCGGACAGCCCGCGCGCGGTAACCGTCCATGCCCAGAGTTGCGCACCGTGGTGGTGGATCGTTTCGACAAAGAGGGGTCCTCGAACATCCAACATCCTCCTTCGCCAAGGCTTCGGCGGACAGGTCGAACATCGAACGTCCAACTCCAACCAGGATCCAAAAGGGTCAGGCTCCGAAGTTGAGAATTGCAGGACCCGGGGGTTCGAATCCCCCGGTATCTGTAATAGAAACTTGATCTCCCGCCGATATGGGTTGATAATGGTCACGGAATTGTCCCCCAGACCGAACCGGCTCCGTATGGTGCTCTTTCCGCAAGGATAGGTCGGGGGATCCTCATTTTGGCCAGTATTGCACTTGCATTTCACGGTGGGAGATGAGCTTCCGGTAACGGCTTTTTTCCGCGGGCAAGGTATAATCGCGTGCCACCGCGCCGCAGACCATGTCGGCAAGCTGGAGCAGCAGATTGCGATGAGAGTCCTGCAATTTCACCTTGCGGATCAATTTCGGGCCATCGCCTGCCTCGTTTATCCGTTTGCGCAGGTAGGTGCTAAGTTGGGTGCGAAATTCCCGGCCACCGCTGCCATCGATCACGACAATGGCATCGTTGAGATGGGGTTTGGCATTTTGGAAAACGAGCCCACAGGTGTATTTGTAGAATGGGTCGGGAAACTGGAAGCCTTTGCCCGTAAGCTTGGCCTTGTTGAGCACGATCGAGAAATAGAACCACTCGTAAGGCGCGACAGCCTGCAAGAAAGTTTCACGCCACTCAGCCTTGAGCTTGCTGAAGTGGAATTCAAATTCAGAAGGCAAGCGGAGTTCCCGTTTCAGAAGTTCTATCCGCGTCTCCACCGCCGTGGCTTCCTCGTGATCTTCAAAGGCAATCAGCGTTACGGTAAAATATGCCGAGGCGCCCTTGCCTGGCGGCATGCCTGGGTCGCCTGATTCGTCGATGAAGACCAACATGACTAATCAGAATATAGCAGCGAATGCGGAGCGACGGAGCAAGAGATCCTCGAACATCTCATTCAACGTCCAACATCCTCCTTCGCCAAGGCTTCGGCGGACAGGTCGAACATCCAACTCCAACCGCCGGACGCATGTCATTCTCGCAGCACTTTTAGGAGCTTGGCGGGGTCGTCGGTAAGAATCGCGTCTACGGAGTAGCTAGACAAGCGCCGCATCGTAGAGGTGTCGTTCACAACCCAAGTCCACAACTTAGCCCCATGGCGGTGGATTGTTTCGACAAAGATTTGAGAGGTTATGGCCCGGTGGTCTACGCTGAGGCCTGCTGCGCCGATTGCAGACATCGTCTGCAGCAGGCGATGGGCAATTGGCGATGGGCGATGGGTTGCTCTTCCTACCTCTGTGATCTTTGTGCTCTCTGTGGTTAAACGAATCGGGGCTTTCGGCTTATCCACAATCAGCATCCGGGGCAGTTTTGGCGCGAGGGTGGCGGCCTGGCGCAGGATATCGGGCTCAAACGAGGCCAGGATCACGTGCTTGGTCGATGCCGTCTTCCGGATGGCCGCCAGGATCGGCGCCACGGGTGCGCCTTTTTTAATTTCAATTTGGACAAGGGCCCTTTTGCGCGTGAGCGAGAGCGTTTCGGCCAGCGTGGGGATGGGTTCTCCGCGCACGCGGAGTTGCTGCAGTTGGGCCCAGGTGCGGTCGGCGAGCCGGCCGCGGGTGCCGGTGAGGCGGGTGAGGGTGAAATCGTGGAAAACGACGGGGATGCCGTCGCGGGTGACCTGGACGTCGAGTTCGATGCCGTCGACGCCAAGCTCAAGCGCGCGGTCGAAGGCGAGGAGGGTGTTCTCGGGCGCCTCGGACGAGGCGCCACGATGGGCGATAACAAGGGGAGGCATTTGGAGTTTAACCACTAATCTACACTAATCGGCACTAATGATACGGATCGGATTATTTTAACCGCGGATGGACGCAGATGAACGCGGATACGGATCGGAGGTTTAACCACTTATGGGCACTTATGATCACTTATTCATTCGGATCGGATTTTGAACACGAAGATCGCAAAGGACGCAGAGTCGGATCGGAGTTTAACCACTTATGGGCACTTATCTTCACTTATGAATTCGGATCGGAGTTTTGACCGCTAATTTTCGCTAATCGGCGCTAATTTGTTTTGAACACGGAGGTCACGGATGGCACAGAGTCGGACCGGATTTTTTAGCCACGAAGGATCACAGGGATCTTAAAGAAATTTCCTCTGCGATCATAGGCTGCGGAAAAACTTTGCCGGCCGTCGTTGCGATCAGAAAGCGCTGCCGCAGCGTTTTCCTGCTCGCAACCCGACGGCCTACACGGCCAAGGCCGTGTGCTGCGCAGCAGCACAGTTTTTCATAGCGGCCCATTAGCGTGAATTAGCGTTCATTAGTGGTTAAAAAAAGTAAGCTCTCTGAGCTCTTTGCGTTCTTTTGTGGCCAGATATTGGTTAAAAAACATTTTTCCGCAGCCTGCTCATATCGGAATCGTTTCGTGATCAGTGCACATAAGTGTTCATCAGTGGTTCAAAACGGTTCGTATCCGTGATCATCGGTGTAATCCGTGGTAAAATCCGAATCTTTGCGCTCTCTGTGTTCTTTTGTGGCTAAACAATGCCGTCGCGGAGATAGGAATGCTTTCCTTCGAGGAGTGATTGGGTGAGCGCGTAGTTGCGCGTATCATTATTGTGCCTGAGGGCCGCAAAATGCCCGGCGATGCGGTTGCGCGCGTCGGACACAAAGCATTGCGCCAGTTTTTCCAGTTCTTCCCGGGGGCGATCCCCGCGTTTGATGAGCGCATCCGCATACAGCACCGTCGCCACGATCGCGAAGAGTTCCGTGCCGATGTCCACGATGCGTCCGAGCAGGAGTTGCTTCCGTTCGAGCTTGGGTCCGTGTTTCACCATCGCGTGAAAGAGTGTCCGCGCCAGCCGGCGGCTGGTCTTTGAAACATACGCGAGCGCGGGTTTGAAGGCAGGGGTGAGATGGCTTGGCGCCCTGAGCCCGCCTGCGGTGAGCCTGTCGAACCCGTTCGCTACCAATAATCCCGTATACCATTTCGCATAGAACACCCCTGCTTTCATCGCGGCGGCGAGGCGTTTGCCCATGGGCAGGCGCGAATCGAGCGCGGCGCCGGCGACTTTCAAATGCGGATCGAGCGCTTCGCGCGCGAGGAAGAGGCGCATAATTTCCGACGAGCCTTCGAAGATGAGATTGATCCGCGCGTCGCGCATCATCCGCTCGATGGGCACGGGCGGCTCGCCGCGGTTTTTCAATGACGCCGCCGTCTCGTAGCCGCGGCCGCCGCGGATTTGCATCGTTTCGTCCACCGCCCGCCACGCCGCCTCGGAGCCGAACATCTTGCACATCGCCGCCTCGATCCGGATGTCGGCATGGTCGCGGTCGACGAGCTGGGCCGTGAGCATGACCATGGCCTCGGTCGCAAAGGTGTTCGCCGCGATCCGCGCGATCTTGTCGGCGATCGCGGCATGCTTGCCGATTTGCGCGCCCCATTGCACGCGGTCTTTCGCCCAGTCGCACGCGTAGCCGAGGCAGCGTTTCATCAGGCCGGCGCACGCCGCGGGAATCGTCAGCCGCCCCGCGTTGAGCGTGGTGAGCGCGACTTTGAGTCCGCGGCCTTCGCCGCCGACGATGTTTTCGGTCGGCACTTTCACGTTGGTGAAACGAATCACGCCGTTGTAGAGCGCGCGCAGGCCCATGAAGTGACAGCGCGTCACGACTTCGACGCCGGGGGTGTTCATCTCGACGATGAACGCGGTGATCTGGTTCTTCGGCCGGCCTTTGGCGTCCATTTTGTCCGGCGTCCGCGCCATCACGATGATCACGCCAGCCTTCACGCCGTTGGTGCACCAGAGTTTTTCGCCGTTGATGGTGAAATGCTTTCCGTCGGGGGTGGGCTCGGCGCGCGTGGTCATCTTCGCCGGGTCGGAGCCGACGCTGGTCTCGGTGAGCGCGAAGGCGGAAATTTCCCCGCGCGCGACGCGCGGCAGGTAGGTTTTCTTCTGTTCCTCGGTGCCGAACAGCTTCACCGGCTGCGGCACGCCGATCGACTGGTGGGCGGAGAGGAGCGCGGTGAGGTTCGCATCGACGCTGCCGAGCAGCATCGCGGCCCGGCAGTAGTTGAGCTGCGAGAGGCCGAGTCCGCCGTATTCCTTCGGCACCTTGATGCCAAATGCGCCCATCTGCGCGAGCCGCTTGATCAGGGCGTCGGGAATTTCGCCGTCGGCGTCGATCTGGTCGGGATCGACCTCGTTTTTCAGGACGGTCGCGAGTTCGGTGAGAAAGGATTTGCCCGCTTCGACGTCGGCCGGCGGCTGGAGCGGAAACGGATAGACCTGATCGAAGGAAAGCCGGCCCATGAACAAGGCGCCGGCGAAACTCCGCCAGCTGCCGGCGCTGCGGGCGGCCTCGGTGAGCTCGAGGGCGTCGCGCTGCGCGCGATTCATTTTCGAGGTGTCGATCACCGACTCAACGTCGGGGGATTGTCCTTGGTCATTGGTCATGGGTCCTTGGTCATTTGTTATTAGTCATTGGTCCTTTGTCATTGGGCTGGACCCTCGGATTTTTTAACCACTAATCTTCACTAATCGGCACTAATTTTGTTTTGAACACGGAGGTCACGTAGAACACAGAGAGAATCATTTTTATTAGGAAGCCAGGAAGCCGGGAATGGGCCCGTCTTAGCTTTGTGACCTATGGCGTGGCATGCTGATAGGCTGCGAGAAAAACTTTGCCGGCCGTCGTTGCGATCAGGAAGCACTGCCGCAGCGCTTCCTGGCGCAACCCGACGGCCTACACGCCGTGCGGCGTGTGCTGCGTTCGCAGCACAGTTTTTCATCAGCCTATTAGTGTTCATTAGTGTCCATTAGTGGTTGAAATCGGTTCGACTCCGTGCTCTCTGTGTCCTCCGTGTTAAGAATGGATTAGCGTGAATTAGCGGTTAACTAACAGTGTAGAAAGTCTGGCCGTTGGCGGCCATTGTGCGGAGCCGTTCGCAGGGGAAGAAGTGCGGGGCGACGTCGCGGGCGAGGGCTTCGAGCCGGGTCACGATGGTGTCGAGTCCGATCGCATCCGCATGGCGCAGCGGTCCACCGCGGAACGGCGCCCAGCCCGTCCCCATGATCATCGCAAAATCGATGTCTTCCGGCGCCTCGACCACGCGTTCCTCGAGCACGCGCGCGGCTTCGTTGATCATGATCAACACCATCCGGTCGACCGGCGCCACCGCCATCGACGGGCGGGCCAGGCCGACCCGTTCGACGGGCTCAGGGCGGGTGGTCTGGAGGGATTTCGTATCCGGGTTTGGCGTTTCGTGCTTGGCGCGATGGTTATAGAACCCGCGGCCGGATTTTTTTCCGAGCCAGCCTTGCGCGATCATTTTTTCCAGCGTGTCGTAAACCGGCACGGGCAGGGGAAGGCGGCGCTCGAGGTCTTTCGCGACGTGCTGCGCGATGTCGAGTCCGACCTCGTCGCACAGCCGCAACGGGCCCATGGGCATGCCGAAATCGAGCATCAGCTTGTCGACGGCCTCGATCGGCATGCCTTCGGCGAAGAGATTCACCGCCTCGACCAGGTAGGGCAGCAGGATGCGGTTCACGATGAAGCCGGGGCTGTCCTTCGCGATCACCGGCAGCTTGCCGAGCGCCTTGGCGAATTGCAGCGCGGTGGTGATCGCCTCCGTCGAGGTGCGCGGGCCGCGGATGATCTCGACGAGCTGCATCCGGTGCACCGGGTTGAAGAAATGGATGCCGATGACGCGCTCGGGCCAGGTGAGCACCGAGGCGATCTCGTCGATCGAAAGGGCGGAGGTGTTGGTGGCGAGCACAGTGCCATGCCCGACCTGGGCCTCGAGATCACGGAAAACCTGCTGCTTCAAATCCAGTTTCTCGACGGCGGCCTCGATCACGAGGTCCACGCCGTTGAGCGATACATCGGTGTGAACGGGAGTGATCCGGTCGAAACCGGCGGTCGCCTCGGGCTTCGTGAACACGTGATGCGTCACGGCGTCGGTGTAGAGTTTTTCGATGTGGTGCAGGCCGCGCGCCAGCGCGTCGGGATTCACGTCCTTCAGCCGCACGGGATAGCCGCGCGCGCTGATCCACTGGGCGATGCCGGCGCCCATCGTGCCGGCGCCGATGACGGCGGTGCGCTTGACGGGCGGGACCACCCGGACGGCGTACTCGGCGTCGGGCGCGGCGAGTTTCTTCGCGCGTTCCTGCAGGAAGAAAACGTTCATCAGGTTCCGGCACTCGGGCGTGTGGACGAGCTGGAGAAAGGCGGCCTTCTCGCGGGCGAGGCCCTTTTCAAGTGGTTCGCCCACAGATCGTGTGCACACGTCGATCGCGACGAGCGGCGCGGGATAGCAGCCGCGGGTTTTCGCGAGCACATCGCGGCGGGCGCGCTTGGCGACGAGCAAGGAAAGGGGCGCAAGGCTGAGCAACGAGCGCATCGGGGCGCGGCGTTTTCCGCGGGTGACGAGCTTCCGCGCGACGTCCAACAAATATTCCACGTGCGCGAGCTCGTCGACCAGGCCGAGCTTCAACGCTTGCGCGCCGGCGATTTGCTTGCCGGGGAGAATCAAGCCCAGCGCCGCGGGCAGGCCGATGAGCTTCGGCAGCCGGGTCGAACCGCCCCACGCGGGCAGGATGCCGAGCTGCGTTTCGGGCAGGCCGAGCTTTGTCGCCTTGTCGGTCGAGGCCACGCGCCAGTCGCAGGCGAGCGAGACCTCGAGTCCGCCGCCGAGGCACACGCCGTGGATGGCGGCGACGGAAGGAATCCCGAGCTGGCCCAGGCGCGTGAACACGCGGTGGCCCTGGTCGATGATGGATTCGAGCGCGGCTTCGTCGGTGTTTTGCCCGAGCGCATGGAGATCGGCGCCGGCGATGAATATCTTCGGCTTTGCGCTCAGGAGGATGACGCCGTGGAGGCCGCTTTCGTTTTCGAGGGCGGCGATGTGTCCCTCGAGCTCGCCGAGCGTGGACGGATCGAAGATGTTGGCGGACGAGTCCGGGCGGTCGAACGTCAGGAGGCAGATGCCGTCGTCGGAAGTTGTGCGGGTTATAGTCACGGTTTGTTTTACCACGGATTACACGGATAACCACGGATACGGATCGGAGTTTTTAGCCACAAAGGGTCACAAAGATCATAAAGAAAACCTCTCTGAGTGCTTTGTGTTCTTTTGTGGCCAAACCATTTGTCGGTAAGGTTTTTTTCCGCGGATGGCGCAGATACGGATCGGATTCTGAACACGGAGGTCACGGAGAACACAGAGGTACGGAAAAGGAATTTGGGATGGATTTGAGGGCTGCTGGAAAACAGTGCTGCGTTCGCAGCACACGGCCGCAGGCCGTGTTGGCCGTCGGGTTGCGCCAGAAAGCGCTGCAGCAGCGTTTTCTGATCGCAACGACGGCCAACAGGCGTTTTCCGCAGCCTGCTGATATCCGCGTTGATCCGTGTGATCAGCGGAAAAGGCCATAATAAGTGAACATAAGTGTTCATCAGTGGTTACAAGGGATTAGTGTGAATTAGTGTCCATCAGTGGTTAAAAATAGATCGTATCCGTGATCATCCGTGGAATCCGTGGTCGAAGCTGATTCGCGTGTATTTGCGTTCATCTGCGATTAAAAAAGGATTGGTGGTTTGAAGTTGGTCATTCGCTATTCGTAGTTGGTAATTGGTAGTTAGTATTTGGTGGCTGACTCCTGAATCCTGACTCCTCACTCCTGGTGCCTGTTATTTGGTCATTGGTCATGGGGCATTGGTCATTTCTATGTCGCTTCCAGCCACAAGGCTCCTCCTTGGCCGCCGCCGACGCAGAGGGTCACGAGCGCGCGGCGCGCCTGGCGGCGTTGCAGTTCTTTCAGGGCCGTCAACACCAGGCGCACGCCCGTCGCGCCGACGGGATGGCCGAGCGCGATGGCGCCGCCGTTGACGTTGAGAATTTCATTCGGGACTTCGCCGAGCACGATACTGCGTCCGAGGTGCTTGCGGTTGAATTCCGGCGAGACCGCGGCCGCGGAACACGCGAGCAGCTGCGCGGCGAAGGCCTCGTTGATCTCGATCAGGTCGGCGTCCTTCAACCCGAGTCCGCTTAGTTTCTGTGCCTTGGCGATCGCGTAAAGGGGACCGAGGCCCATGCGTGCGGGCTCGCAGCCGGCATACGCATAATGGACGAGCTGGCCGAGGGGAGTGAGCCGGGTGCGCCGCAGGGCCGCCTCGCTCATCACGAGCATGGCGACCGCGCCGTCGGTGACCTGCGAGGCGTTGCCGGCGGTGACGGTGCCGCCACGTTTTTCGAAAATGGGCCGGAGCTTGCCAAGCGCCTCGATCGTCTGGCCGGGGCGGACGCCGTTGTCCTCGGCGACGTTCACGGGCGCGCGGGTGCCGCGCGGATAAACCGGGCAGGTTTCCTCGACGAACTTGGCCTTGGCCGCAGCGGCGCGCTGGTGCGATTGCAGCGCGAACTGGTCCTGCGCCTCGCGCGTGATGTGCCAGTCGCGCGCGAGAATCTCGGCGGTCTGGCCCATATTGCAGCCGCATACGGGATCGGTGAGGCCGAGCACCAGGCTCACGCGCGGCACGAAATCCTTGGGACGGAACTGCAGGAGCGCGGCGGCCTTCTGCGAAAGGTTCTTCGCCTTGGCGAGCGCGCCGAATTTTTTCGCGGCGCGGTCGCTGTAGAGCAGGGGATAGCGCGACATGCTCTCGGTGCCGCCGACGAGAAAGATGTCGCCGCGGCCGGCCGCGATTTTTTCCGCCGCCTGTGTGATGGCCTCGAAGCCCGACGCGCAATTGCGGTGCACGGTGATGGCAGGGACGCTCTCCGGCACGCCGGCGCGGAGGGCGATGACGCGGCTGACGTTGGCGGCATCGGCCGGCTGGCCGACGCAGCCGAAAATCACTTCGTCGATCTGTGCCGGGTCGATGCCGGTCTGGGCGAGGACGGCGGCGGCGGCGGTGCGGCCGAGATCGACGGCGTCGACGCCGGCCAGGGCGGTGCCCATCTTGCAGAAAGGCGTGCGCACGCCGGCGACGAGGTAGAGCGGTTCTCTCATGGGCGCGCCTCCTGCGACTGCGGGGCGACCCGTTCGACCCTTTCGGCCCTTTCGGCAGGCTCAGGGCAGGCCGACACAGCCCGTTCGACAGGCTCAGGGCAGGCCGCGGCTTTCGGCCGGTGGTCGACGACTTTCTCTTCCTTCAAGGCGACGCCGACTTTTTGCAGCGTTTTCATTTCGGCTTCCGTGTGAAAAACAATTTTGTTCGGCCGGATTTCGAATTGCGCCTGCAGCACCTCGCGCAAGGCGTTTTCGACGGTCGCCTCGGATGTGTCGGCAATGCGCGTGAGATGCAGGACGATTTCATCGAGCTCGAGCGGATCGTCGTGGGCCTTGCGAAGCTCGATCTGCCACGAGCCGATCCCGGGGACGTCGTCGAGCGCGTGCTCGAGCTCGTTGAAGTCGACGATCGTGCCTTTGACTTTTTGGAAACGCAGCGCGCGAAATTCGGAGACGCGCGAAATGCGGCCCATCAACCGCGGCAGGGTGCGGCCGCAGCACGGGCAGGTTTCCCAGGTGAGCCCGTTTTCGATCAGGTCGCCGGTGCGGTAGCGCAGCACGACGGTCCCGCGCTGGTCGAGCGGGGTCCAGATGATCTCGCCGCGCGTGCCGTCGGGGACGGGCGAGCCGGTCTCGGGATCGACGACCTCGACGATGCCCATATCGGGATAAAGATGATAACCGGTGGGTGTGCCGGTGGGCGGGACGGGGCACTCGGTCCAGGCGAGTTTCGCCTCGGTGAAGCCGTACGTCGCCATGACCTGCACGCCCGGCGAGCCGAGCTGCTCGCACATGGCGGCGAGCTTGCGGCGGGTGCCGTCGGCGACCTTTTCGCCGCCGAGGCAGATGATGCGGACGCCCTCGATGCGGAGCTTCTCGTCGAGCGCCTGCTGCAGCACGTGGTAGATGAACGTCGGCATGGCGACGAGGATCTGCGGCTTCAGTTTCAGGATGGCGCGGAGGTTGCCCTCGGTGCCCATGCATTTGCCGCCGCCGGTCGAGAGCGTGAAGGTGTTGTGTTCGAGGCCGGCGAAGTGCATGCCCCAGAACGCGAGGTGCGGCGCGAAGGGAAACATGTTCAGCATTCGCTCGTCGCGCGTGACCCGCCCGATGCCGGTGATCCGGTCGCAGCCGATGGCGAGGTTGTGGAGGTCGTGCTGCGTGTAGAGGAACGGGACCGATTCGGTCGAGCGGCCGGTCGTCGCGGTCATGAAGGTCGGTCGCCACTCGCGGTCGAGCTCCTCCTTCACGCGGGCGCGCCCGCGCAGGAGCGCGCGGGCGATGACGCGCGGGCGGCGGGCGAGCTTTGCGGGATCGGGGATGAGGGCGAAACTGAGCGCGCGCGACGGGTTCCCGGGCGTTGGCAGCAAGTCTTCCTTCGCGGTGAACGGAAGTTTTTGCAGGTCGGCGACCGAATGGAAGTCACCGTCCGACAATCCGAGTTTCGCGAACAAGGTCCGATAGTGTTCCGAAAAAGGCAGGACGCAGTCGCGCAGGTAGCGGTGCAGCTTGCGGCCCTGCAGGGCGCGGCCGGTATCGCGGTCGAGACCGTGCCAGTGGGTGGTGAGGGAGGTGATCGACATCAGAGGTAGGTAACTCAGATGATGAAAGGAGAAGTCGATTCGATGGTGACCGGTTTGGCGGGACTTCCGGCCGGCGCCGCAGGCGGCGGTGGAGGCGGCAGACCGAGGAACGTGGCGATTTCGGCGAGCCGGCGGTTTCCATCCTGTTCACCGATGGCCATGACCTTTCGGATATAGAGCGGTTGAAACAGCAGGGTCGCGATAAAGTCGGACCGGTTGGTCTCGTGCGTGCCGAGGCCGCGCACGATGTGGCGAAACGTGCCGCGCAATTCCGATTGGAACTCGCTCGCCAGCGCGCTGAGATCCTGGGAAGGACGAATCAGCAGAACTTCCATCGGGTGGAGCCCGAGCTGGCTGCGATCCGGATGGGTGGCCAGGAGCTTGTTGGCCAGCCGGAGTTCCATCGCGTCGCGGTCGAGCGTATCGAGAAAGATCGAATTGAGCAGCAGGCCGATGATGGTGGCGGGCGGCGGATATTTTGCCGGCGGCAGCTGGGCCTCGCAGTGGCCCGGTTCAAGGAGGGTCGAGATGGCGAGGAGCCGATCCGCGCCGAGGTGAATGGCCGGCGCGAGCGGGGAGACCAGGCGCACCCCGCCGTCACCATGCCATTCGTCCCCGAGTTGCACCGCCGGGAAAACCAGCGGCAGGGCGCACGAGGCCATGATGTGATCGATGGTGATCTGCGCGGACACCCCGCGCTGGGACGGGCCTTCCCAACCCACGACGTCCTTGCCCTGGATCCAGGTCACGGATTCCCCGGTCGGGTAACTGGTCGTGATGATGCCGAGGGCCGAAAGCTTGCCGCGGCGGATGTTTTCATCGATCCCGCGCAACACGCCATCCTCGGTCTTGAGCGCGCGGTGCAGGAATTTTTTCAGCGGTGAAGTATTCACCAGGGCATGGGTGGAAGGCCCGACGCGCACACCGCCCGAAATCAGCCGGAGTCCCCAGGACAGCACCTTCCAGCTGAGATGGTGAAACTCCGTGTGGAACACATCGTCGATCGTGAGGCCCTCCCAATCCTTGACCAGTTCCTCCACGGCGTCCGGAAAATTGGAGGGACTGCTGGCGAGGAGCGAGGCGTTGATCACGCCGGCCGACACGCCGGTCAAAATGGGAAACGTCAGATTCGGATAGGCCCGGGCGAGACTGCGCAGCACACCCACCTGGTAAGCGGCACGCGCACCGCCACCGGTGAGCAACAGAGCGGTTTTTAATGGCGCGCCCATGGGGATTTGGGGTTTTCGGATAACTCGTAACTTCTTCTCTCTACGGAAGCTAAACTAACGCCAAAGCGGCCGTTGGCAAGCTCACCCCACTTATATCGCAGCTTTTTCGAGCCACTAAAACTGGTTTGCAATAAATATATAGCCGTCGCTTTTATTCTCTAAACTTTGACCGGGCCGGCCTGTCAAAAAGTCGATTAAATCCAATTAGTATAATCAGTGAACTGAAGGGCGTATAGCTTTGAAACTGCGTGAAAAGAGGACACACTTATATAATCAAAATACCCCTTAATAAATGTGTGTGGATTCTGGCCTTGCCGTGCTTTTTTTTTGCGGAGGCGCGGAGCGATACGCCGATTGCGCCGGCGCCGCCGGAGCGGGGCTTCCTTGGTTTCATGGACCGGCTGCCGGAATTGGTTAATGACGACCTGCCGTTTCTCGCCCCGCGCGGCGCGTATTGGTTCTATGCCCGGCCGAGCATCGGCAACCCTTTTGATGGAAAATATTTTCGCCTGGACGGGGGCACCTGGATCAAGGTGACGAAGTCCATCGACTTCAATCTTGGCGCCCAAAGCTACGCCTGGCGCGACCAGACGGTGAACGACACCACGCGCTGGGGATTTTATGGCGCGAACGCCGGCATAAAATACAACCGGAGCCTGCCCGGGCCCGCCGGCACCGCCATGAGCGCCGGCCTGAATTTTTCTACACCGATCAGCGAGCCGCCCCTCGTCTTGACCGACGGGTATCGCCACACCGATCCCTATATCACCTACACGCGGCCGCTTTCCGCGCGCCTGCACCTGGTCGGTTTTGCCACCTTTGGCGCCGACCTGCTCGCCCACTACTCGCCCCTGCCGAGCAACTTTGGCGACAACCAACTCCATTCGAATTCCCTGAACGCTTCGCTGGGCGTGACGCGCGAATTCAAGTACTTCACCGCCTCAACCACGGTGAGCGGCGGCACCACCGCCTTGATGAGCAAGCATGCGCTCCAGGTTTTCAGCCTCAACCCGAAGATCGTCATCCCGGTGGAACATTTTTTGCCCTCGCTGTGCGGCAAGCTGCCGCACTGGCATTTCTACCTGAACCTGAATGCGCACGCGGCCACCGGACCCGACAGCCAGCAGTTTGGCGGGGGCGCTTCGATGAGCGTCAATTTTGATTCGCGAAAATAGCGCGCGGGGCGGAAGCCCAAGCGCCAAGTAACAGGTATCAGGTATCAAGTGACAAGAGGGTGCGAGGCGCGAAATGCTAGGTTTGGCACCGGATGGCTGACTCCTAATCCTGATACTTGATACCTGACACCTGCCACTTTCCCACACACAATCAACCCGCTGGAACTTTCACCATCAGCCGGCCATTTTCATTCGTGAACGAAGGCAGGACCGGCAGGTCGCGCATGGCCGGGCCTTCCGTCACCTTGCCATTGGGGTCAAAGGTCGATCCGTGGCAATCGCAGTAAAATGAGCGATCCTGCTGGGCGTTAAGCTTGCATCGCCGATGCGTGCAAATGGCGGAAAGGACCCATAGCTCGGGGCCCCGGCGGATCACGAAAAATCCCTGGTCGCGGAAACCGGAATAGACCCCGTCGGCGGCATAATTGCCGATGGGCCCTGCATCCACCATGCGTTCCGGCTGGGGCGGCCCGGGATGGCCGCCATAATTTGCGGAACGACAACCAGCGACCAGGGCCGTGGCCAGAAGCAGAAACTCTTTTCGGTTCATTTCCATGATCAAGTCGGTGGCAAACTTTCCCTTGGTGCCACGATTTAGTATTCGAAAACCATGCTCGTGACAATTCCCTGGTGCACATCTTCGCGCGCACCCTGGTCGACCGGGAAAACAAACCCGAGCCCGAGGCGGGGTTGAATCCGGCTGATGGTTTTTAGGTTGAGACGGAAACCCAGGTTGCCGAGGAGGCTGTCATGGCCGGGATCAGCCTTGTTCAATTCCGTCGCCCCGGACAATTCGAAGACCGGAATGATCTGCTGCACCCAGGACAGCGACAGTTGCTCGTGCGTGAAGGTATAACCGAAAACGAATCCGTATTCGAAGGTATCCAAGCCGCCGTCGTCCCGGCCGCCGTAGAGCAGGGAATAGCCAAAGACGGATTGCAGGGTGAAATGATCGCCCAGTTTCAGGTCGGCAAAAAACTTTGGGACGACCTCGGTGTTTCGGCTGACCGGCGAGTTGGTGGGAACGCCGACCTCGATCGCGACGCCAAAAGTGGTGTCGACCAGCCCATCGCCGGAGACGAACTGATAGAAAGGATAGCGCGCGCCCAGATCGACGTTGCTCATCCCTTGGACCGTGGCGTTCGAACTCCGGCCGGTCGTCGGATCAAGGCCCGATGAAGTATCGCGCTCGAACGGGACTTCCACTTCCAAGGTCAGCAGGCCGAAGCCTTTCTCCACTTCGCCGGTGAAAAGGTCGCTATGGTTATCGGCTCCTTTGGTGTGCAGCCAATCCACGCGGGCTTCATTCACCTCGAGATCGGAGTCATCCACCAAAAACGGCTCGGGAAATGAGCCCTGGCCATAGGCGCTGCGATGGTCGAGTCCATCGAGAAAGCCGTAGCGTGTATCGCTTGGGGAGGCCACTTGGTCGGAAGTGGCTGACGGGTAGGAAGAGACTTGGGCAAAGCCGGTTGATACGACGACTAAGGCAATGAATATAAGTGACTTGATTGACATGCGAGGCGGGCTTGCTTTATGCGACTGAGTGTCACTCGCATTTAAACCGCTGTCAAGCTTCGGGTGGTTAGTGCGGATTTTTAACCACTAATGAGCACCCGCCTTCGCCCTGAGCCCGTCGAACGGGCTACGGCGTGGCAGGCTGATAAGGAAACGGTAGTCGGTATTTGGTAGTTAGTAGTTGGTCCGGATCAGCGTGAATCTGCGTTCATCCGCGGCCGCGCCATCCGCGGGAGAACTTTCCCTGGGCTCCTTTGTGGCTAAAATATTCCCTCCGGCATCGCAAAATGAAGCCCGGTATTTTTCAGTGATGTATCAGTTTTACTATTTGTCATTCCGAGCCGTGCGAGGAATCTCACAATTTGATTTGCTGACGAACGGTGTTGTGATCACGTATTGGACTGATGCCGCGGTGAGGGAAGTGAGGATTGGTCTGGTGGAATGGCCGGGGTGAGCCCAGCCGTCCCGGCTTAACCAGCACATTCCAGCTGGCGCAGGCGGAGTTTTTTCTTAACGTGCGGGGATGATGGTCCCCTTCATGGCATTTGGCCTCTTTGCGTTGGCGATAGTGGCGGTTGTTGGTTTGGCGATCTGGGCCGGGAGGGTTCAGAAGCAGCGCACGACGGACAACCTGCAAAAACTGGCGACGCAGCTCGGGTTGGAGTTTGTGGCCGCAACCGGCTGGACGGGCCAGCCCCGCGTGACCGGCGCGTTGCGCGGGAAAAAAACTGACTTTTTTACGTTTGTCACCAGCACTGGCAAATCGAGCACGACTTGGGCGGCGGTGACCGTCCAGGCGGCGACGGCGGGCGCGTTGACCTTTGCGTTGGAGAAGCGCGGCTTCGTCACCAAAATCGAAAAATTATTTGGCGCGCATGAAGCCGTGGTGGACGATGCGGACTTCAGCAAGGCGTGGTTTGTGCAGACCAACCAGCCGGATTTTATGAGCGTGGCGCTCATTCCCGAGTTGCGCGTAAAACTGATGGCGGCCCGCCAGGCGGGTTCCAACGGAAAGTTTGAATTGAAAGGCGGCCAAGTGAAATACGTCGAGATGGGAAGTTTTTCTGAGGTGAAGCGGAGCGAGCGGTTTGCAGCTCTCGCGGACGTGATGTGCGACCTGGCCGACGTGGCGGAGGTCGCGGCCGAAGGGCAGGGCAAGGCGGAGCCTAACGGCTGACGCCGAATGACCCTCCTTCGCCCTGAGCTTGTCGAACGGGCTACGAAGGGCACGGCGAATAACGAATGGCGGTGCTGCCAGTTTGCCTTTGGGTAAGCGACAGATAGTTTGCTGAACCATGAGCGAGAATTCGTCGAACGATCGACCCGGCCCGGTGCTGCTGTACGACGGCGAGTGCGGGTTGTGCAACCGAACCGTGCGGATGATGCTGCGGCTCGACCGGCGCGGGGTGCTGCGCTTTGCGGCCTTGCAGAGCGAACCAGCCCAGGAATTTTTGCGTTCGCACGGGTTGCCGAAGGAGGATTTCAGCACACTCGTGCTCGTGCCGGATTGGGCTAAGCGATCCGAGCCGCGCTTTGCGGTGCGGACCGATGGGGTCGCCGGTGCGTTGTGGATGTGCGGCGGCGGGAGTCGCGTGTTCGCGGCGCTATTGTATTCGATTCCGCGGTTCGTGCGCGAACCGGTGTACAAGTTTGTGTCGCGCACGCGCTACAGGTTTTTCGGTCCGTGGCGGGAGTGTCCGCTGCCGCGACCGGAGTGGAAAAAGCGATTTATAGAGTGAATTTTCCCCGCGGATCACGCGGATGAGCGCGGATTTGATACAGATTATTTAACCGCGAATTCACGCGAATGAACGCGAATATTTCGGATCGGATTTTTAACCACTAATTTTCACTAATAGAGGCTGCTGGAAAACTGTGCTGCGTTCGCAGCACACGGCCGCAGGCCGTGTTGGCCGTCGGGTTGCGCCAGAAAGCGCTGCGGCAGCGTTTTCTGATCGCAACGACGGCCTACAGTTGTTTTCCGCAGCCTGCTGGTATCAGCGGTAATCCGCGCGATCCGTGGAGAAAGGATTGATTCGCGTCTATTCGTGTCCATTCGCGGTTAAAACCGGATCGAGTCCGTGTCTGGGATTGATAAGTGCCAATTAGTGCTCATCAGTGGTTAAATCTGATCCGTATCCGTGATCATCCGTGCAATCCGTGGTCAATTTTTCTTCAGCGGTTCGCGGATGAATACCGACAGCACGACAGACACGGCCAGCACGGCGGCGATGACGCCGAGCGATTGGGTCGTGGAAATTTCGAGCCAGCGCGCGACCAGCATTTTCACGCCGATGAAAACGAGGATGAGGGCGAGGCCGGGCTTGAGGAAGCGGAAGAGCTGCATGACGCCGCTCAGCGCGAAATAGAGCGAGCGCAGGCCGAGGATGGCGAAGATGTTCGAGGTGAGCGCCACGAAGGCGCTGCTGGTGATGGCAAGCACGGCCGGCAGCGAATCGAGCGCGAAAATGAGATCGGTCGTCTCGACGACGAGCAGCACGAGCAGCAGGGGCGTGCCCATGCGCCGGCCGGCTTCGCGCGTGAAAAATTGCGGGCCGTCGCAATTCGCGGCGACGGGAAAAAAGCGGCGGAACAGCCGCACGGCGGGATTTTTTTCCGGATGGATTTCGTCCGCCGACTTTTTCGGCCAGGCCATCTTCACGCCGGTATAGACGAGAAACGCGCCGAAAAGATAAATCACCCCGTGGAAGCGGTGGAGCACGCCCACGCCGACGAGAATGAAGGCGCTGCGCATGATCACGGCGCCGATGATGCCCCAGAAGAGCACGCGGTGCCGCCAGGCCGGGGCGGTTTGAAACCAAGCGAAGACGAGGATGAACACAAAAATGTTGTCCGCGCTCATGCAGAGCTCGACGAGGTAGGCGGCGAGAAACTGCTGGGCGGGCTCGGGGCCGAGCCAGGACCAGAGCAGGGCGTTGAAGGCGAGGGCGAGGCCGACCCACACGCCGGACCAGGCGAGGGCTTCGCCCATGTGCACGTCGTGCGCGCCGCGGCGGAAAAGGCCGAGGTCGAGCGCGAGCAGGGTGGCGATGAAGGCGAAAAAAGCCGTCCAAGCCCACCATGGCAGCGGCATTAGGGCATCGATGGCGGCGCAAAACACCCCCCCAGCATGGCGCGGACACGCCTGCGGGAGCAAGCCCCTCGACGTGCTCGGGGCCTTGAGTCCCTCGACAATGCTCGGGACCCTGAGCTTGCCGAATGGGCTTGTCGAAACGGCCCAGGCCGAACGACCAACCACTAACGCCTGTTTTTTAACCGCGGATGGACGCGGATGGACGCGGATACGGATCGGAATTTGAACACGGAGGTCACGGAGTGCACGGAGGGAAAGGAAAAAAGCTTTGAGGGCTGCTGGAAAACTGTGCTGCGTTTGTAATTGGTAATTTGGATTTGGTGGTTGGTTCGGATCAGCATGAATCTGCGTTCATCTGCGGCCGTGCCATCCGTAGCCCTGAGCCCGTCGAAGGGGCGAAGGATGGTTAAAACCGGATCGAGTCTGGATTAGTGAAAATTAGTGCTCATTAGTGGTTAAAGCCGGTTCGACTCTGTGCTCTTTGTGACCCTTCGTGGCCAAAACATCGGGGAGGAGAGGTCGCCACAAAAGAGGCAGCGCTAAGGAAGTCTTTGACACATCCACCGGGGCATTTTCACTGCGCAGGGATGAAGCGCCTGGTTTTATTGATGCTGTTGATCATGTCCGTCGCGTGGCCGACGGCCCGCGCCGCGGATAGCGCGCCGACCGACTCGTCCGCGAGCGTGCCGGCGAGCACGGCGTCCGCGGCGACGCAGGCGGCCAACCCGGCGCCGCCGGAAAAAATCCACGCCACCTCCGACGACGAATTGAAGCGCGAGGCCGCGGCGGTGCAGGCGCTGGCGCTCAAGCAAAACAAGCCCGCGGTCGCGGCAGCCACCGGCCTCATCGAGCGCGTGGTGGATTCGGTGCTCGAATTCTTCAACGTCGATGAGAATGCCAATGCCCTGACCCACTATGGCGTGGCGGCGTTTTTTCTCCTGATAACGCTGCTGTTTCGCCGCTTGATCCCAGCGATCATCATCAAGCGGCTGCGCCGAGCGGGGGGAGGGTCGAAGACAGGGCTGCGCCTCCGGTTGCTGCCGGTGCTGGAAACCCCGGCCGGCGTGTTCGTGGGTTTGCTCGGCATCTTTTGCGCGCTCAATGCGCTCAAGCTGTCGGAGCTGACCCGCTATTACATCGACCTGGCGGCGACCGTTTCCTTTTCGCTCGTCCTTTTCTGGGGCGCGCTCCGTGCGGCCAACGCGTTGCTTGATCATCTGCACCAGGTTGCGCTCGAACGGCGGCTCGACATCGCCCCGTTCATGCCTTGGATCAAGAAAGCGCTGATCACGGTCTGCATCGTCTTTGGCGCCTTGCTGATCGCCCAAAGTTTGGGGGCTGACGTCAAAGCCTTTCTCGCCGGCCTGGGCATCGGCGGCCTGGCTTTCGCGCTCGCGGCGCAGGACACCATCGCGAACCTCTTCGGCTCGGTCGTGGTGGCACTCGACCAGCCGTTCAAAATCGGCGAGGCCGTGCAGATTGGGACAATTTCAGGCACGGTCGAGGATATCGGGCTGCGTTCAACCAAGATCCGCAAGGGCGACATGTCGCTGGTCGTCATGCCGAACAAGACCGTGGCGACCGAATCGGTGAACAACCAGTCGCGCTTCACGCAACGCAGCGTGGACCAGGCGATCGGCCTGCCCTACGACACGGCACCGGATAAAGTCACGGCGGTCATCGATGACATCCGCCAGATCCTCCTGCGCGAAGAGGAAGTGGCCCCGAGTTCGGTCATGGTTTATTTTCGCAGCTTTGGCCCCTCAGCGCTGGACATCTGGTTTACCTACCTGACGAAGGGCCCGGATTTCCAGAAGTCCATGGCGCTGCGCGAGCGGATCAACCTCGCGATCATGCGCGCGGTGGCGGCGCGTGGCCTGGCGCTGGCGTTTCCCACGCAGACGATCGTGTTCGATGGACCGGTGGCAAAACAGATGGCGGAGAAAAAAAGTTAAAGTGTATTAGCCACAAAGGTTCGCATAGACCGCAAAGACGGATGCCGCCTCAAAGCGGCAGCAACAGGCGCAGGGCTCGTTGTACTCCGGCGCGGTCGGATTCGGCCAGCGCCCCGGCTTTGCGCAGCACGAATCGCTCGTCGAGGGTGAAGAGTTTCATGCGCACGATCGACGCGTGGCTCAGGCCCGCCGCCGACAAATCCTGGATTTCCAAGTCGAGTGGCCAGCCGCGGTTTTCGCGGCTGGTGATCATGGCCAGGACCAGATGAGCCGCGCGGTCATTGAAAGCCTGCGCGGAGAGCACGAGTGCGGGGCGCCGTTTCACCGCCGCACTATCCGTGAACGGGAAGGGCACGACGATCACATCGAAGGGCTTCACGGCTGGGTTAGAGGTCGCGGTAGGCGCGCTCGTCGTGCGGCGATTGCCACTCGTCCTGCAACGTCTCCTCGACGGCGTTGGCGAAGATGCGATCGATGGCGCGGGCCTTCTGCAAATAGACCTGCCCGCTTTTGAGCTTGAAGGCCACCGAGTCGCCGGGTTTCACCCCGAGCTTGCGGCGCACGCGTTCCGGGATGGTCGCCTGGCTTTTGCTGGTGAGCTTGCTGATCGAGAGCGTTTGCATGACAAGTAAGATCGGTAATACCCGTCTTACTCAAGGTCAAGTCCCGGCTCGGTTTGCCAAAAGGGCAGGACCACAGAAAATCCCAAATCCCAAACGCTCCTCCGTCGCTCTTTGAGCTTTGGAGGACACGGCAAATCCCAAGGAAACTCAAAGAGTGTCAGCAGCGAGAGTCGCGCCAGGATTGAAGGTTTTAATCTTCAAATTTTTTTGGCGTTTGGGATTTGCGCCCGGTCGCCCGCCAGATCACGGAGAAAAAAGGGGCGTGTTAGCCACGGAAGGGCACAAGGATCGCAAGGAAAGCCGGCGCTCAATCCAGCGTCTGGCGGTAGCGTTTCACGCCGATGGTCATGGCCACGGCGACGAAGACCAGCAGCGGCCAGATCTCAGGCGCGATCTCGGCGAGGCCGTTGCCCTTGAGCAGAATGCCGCGGACGATGCGCAGGAAATGCGTGTTGGGCAGGCAGGTGCCGACCCATTGCGCCCATTCCGGCATGCCGCGGAAGGGAAACATGAAACCCGAGAGCAGGATGGACGGCAGGAAGAAGAAAAAGGTCATCTGCACGGCCTGGAGCTGGTTCTTCGCGAGGGTCGAGAAGGTGATGCCGACCGCGAGGTTCGCCGCGATGAAGACCAGCGCCACGGCGTAAAGCAGGGGGAGGCTGCCGACCATCGGCACGTTGAAGATGAAGCGCGCGGCGAGGAGGATGAGCGTGACCTGGATGTAGCCGACAATAATGTAGGGCAGGATTTTCCCGACCATGACCTCGAACGGGCGCACGGGCGTGGCGAGGAGATTTTCCATCGTGCCGCGCTCGCGTTCGCGCGTGATCGCGAGGCCGGTGATGATGACCATCGTCATGGTGAGCACGACGCCCATGAGCCCGGGCACGACGTTGTACTGCGTGATGTTTTCCGGGTTGTAGTGCGCGTGAATCTCGAAGTCGACGGGGCCCGGCTTGGCGCGCAGGCGGGCGAGCGGGCCGGGGAGGTCGCGGTCGAACACGGTGTCCGCAATCGCCCGCACGGCGTTCAATGCGGGGCCGGTCGCGGCGGGATCGGTGGCATCGGCCTCGATCAGCACGGTCGGCTGCTCGCCGCGCAGGAGCTTGCGCGTGAAATCCACGGGAATGTTGATGACAAACTGGACCTCGCCGAGTTCGAGCAGGCGTTGCGTCTCGGCCTCCGTGGCCGCTTCCCGGGTGAGCGTGAAGTAATCGCTGTGCCCCAATGCGGCGACGAGCGTCCGCGCGAACGGCCCATGGTCGGCGTCGCGGATGGCGGTCGGCAGGTGTTTCGGGTCGGAATTGATGGCGAAGCCGAACAGCGTGAGCTGGAGCAGCGGGATGCCGACCATCATCGCGAACGTCACCCGGTCGCGCCGCATCTGGATGAATTCCTTGAGCACCATGGCCCAGAGACGATGAAAACTGAAGCGATGCATGGTCACGAATAGTTGTCCCGGGCCACGCCCATGAGGCTGATGAACACGTCCTCGAGGCCGGAGCGGACCTGCGTCCACTCATGCTGGGGGTGGCGCACGGCGGCGATGGCGGCCGCAAGTTTTCCCGCGTCGCGTCCGCTGATGTGGAGGGTGTTGCCAAAGGCGACCACTTGCTCGACGCCGTCGCGGCCGCGCAGCGCGTCGGCGAGTGGGCGCAGCTCGGGACCGGTGACGGTCCAGGTGGTGAGCTTGGCGGCCGCCAGCACTTCCTCGAGCGTGCCGCGGGCGAGCAGGTTGCCGTAGGCGAGGTAGGCGAGGCGGTCGCAGCGCTCGGCCTCATCCATGTAGTGCGTGGTGATGAGCACAGTGATGCCGCCGGCGGCGAGCTGGTGGATTTCGTCCCAAAAATCGCGGCGCGCCTTCGGGTCCACGCCGGCAGTGGGTTCGTCGAGGAGGAGTAATTGCGGCTGGTGGATGAGGCAGGCGGCGAGCGCGAGCCGCTGTTTCCAGCCGCCGGAGAGCTGGCCGGCGAGCTGCCCGCTGCGGTTTTGCAGGCCGAGGCGCTCGAGGCTGTGCTGCACGGCGGCGGCGCGGTCGGGCACGGCGTAGATGCGCGCGATGAAGTCGAGATTTTCGCGGATGCTCAGGTCCTCGTAATAACTGAAGCGCTGGGTCATATAGCCGACGTGGCGCTTGATCTCGGCCTGTTGGTGGCGGATGTCGTAGTTGAGGCAGGTGCCGGTGCCGGCGTCGGGCGTGAGCAGGCCGCAGAGCATGCGGATGAAGGTGGTCTTGCCGCTGCCGTTGGGACCGAGAAAGCCGTAGATTTCGCCGCGGCGGACCGAGAGGTCGATGGCGTTGACGACGGTTTTGTCGCCGAATTTTTTCGTCACGCCGGTGACGTCGATGGCGAAGTTTTCAGGATCGGCCTTCATGGGATTCCTCGCGAGGCTCGGAATGGCGGGAAGATCACGGGGCCACGTCCACGGGCTGGCCGGGGTGGAGGTCGCGCGCGTCGGCGGCGGAAAACACGGCCTCGACCAGGAAGACGAGCTTTTCGCGGTTGTCGCGGTTGTAGAGGACGGGCGGGGTGTATTCGGGTTGTGGAGACAGGTAGCTGATGCGGGCGTCGAGCGGGCGGCCGCCGGCCACCGCCACGTGCACGGTCTCCCCGGCCCGCAGCGCGGCGAAGTCGGCCTCGGGCACAAAGAAACGGACCTTGATGTTTTCCGGCGGGAGCAGCACCACGACGGGGCTGCCGGCGGTCACGAACTCGCCCACGCGGTAGAGCGTGTCGAAGACGAGGCCGGTGCAGGGGGCGGATTGCGATTTTTGCGCGACGCTCCAGTCGGCCTGGGCGAGGGCGGCCTGCGCGGCCTCGACGACGTCGGACCGGCTGCCGAGCCGCGCGGTCTCGAGCTCGGCGGCGAGCTGGTCGGCCGCGCGGAGGTTGGCCTCGTGGGTGAGGCGGGCGCGGTCGAGGTCGTCCGCGGTGGAAGTGTGGTCGGCAAAAAGTTTTTCCTCGCGCGCGAGTTCGCGGCTGGAAAGTTCGGCGGTGGCGCGAGCCTGGTCGAGGTGGGACTGGAGCGCGGCCAGCTCGCTGGGTCGCTGGCCCTTGCCGAGGTCGGCGAGGCGGGCGGCGGCCTGGCGCTGGGCGGCGAGCTCGGCCGAGCGTTCGAGCGCGAAGAGCGGATCGCCCGCGGTGACTTGCGTGCCCTTTTGCACGGACAGGGTGTCCAGTTGCCCGCCAAGCGGCGCGGCGACGTAGACGAAATCGCCCTCGAGGTAGCCCTGCCAGGCCGGCGGCCCGTGTCGCGCGCAGCCGGCGAAGGCGAGCAGGAGGGTGAGCGTGAAGGCGGGAAATTTAACGGGGAAAAAGTTTTTCATATTCCTTTCGACCGGCGGGAGTGAGGAGCCCGCTGAAAAAAAGCTTGAGGGAGTTTTCGAAGACATCGGGCGGGTGCAGGCGGAGCCGCTGAAGCACGGCGGGCTGCATCATGCCCTGGATGGCATGGAGGAGAAACTCGACGGCGAAGACCGGGTTCAGATCGTCGCGCACCGCGCCCGACAACTGGCCCTCCGCGATGAAACGTCCGAAGATGTAGGGAATGTTGCGGCTGCGCATCTGCTCGATATGCCGGTGCAGGTCGGGGGCGAAACGCTGCAGGTCGCGCATGACCGCGTGGTTGCAGCGGGACAGCCGCTCGATCATGCCTTGCGCGAAGCCGCGCAGTTTTTCCGCGAACGTGAGCCGGGGATTGCGCAGCACGGCCTCGGCATCAGCGCGGATCTCGGCGGAGAATCCGTCGATCACGGCGCGGATGATCGCGTGTTTGCTGCGGAAGTGAACATAGAGCGTTTTCTTGCTCATGCCCAGCTCCGTGGCGAGGTCGGCCATGGTGAAAGCGCGGTAGCCCTGGGCGAAGAAACGGGTCCGGGCTTCGTCCAGGATGCGCGTGCGGGCATCATCAAGCGTGGCGGGAAGGGTGGAATCAACGGGCATAAAAACCAAGGAAACCACATTAGTATCTTAAGTTTCCAAGGCAAGTTTTTTCCGCCTGGCGGAAAAAGCAAAAAGGCCGGGCGGGGGGCCCGGCCGGGAAAATCTTGACCGCAGGGAAAACCGCGGGATTTATCCGCGGCGGTCCCAGCCGCCGCGCTCGCCGCGTTCACTCCGTTCGCCGCGCTCGCCCCGGTGGCCGTGATGGCCGCCGCCGCTGCGCCCGCCACCGCCGAAGCCACGGCGTTCGCCGCCTTCGAATGAGCGGGCCGGGCGGTCTTCCTTGGGCCGCGCCTCGTTGACGGTGAGGTTGCGGCCATCCATGGAATAGCCGTGAAGTTTCTCGATGGCTTGCCGGGCTTCCTCGCCGGTGGTCATGCCGACAAAGGCGAAGCCGCGCGAGCGGCCCGTGAGTTTGTCGAAGATCAGGTCAACGGAGGCGACGGTGCCGGCCTGGGCAAACAGGTCCTGGAGGTCCTGCGCGGTGGTGGAGAACGGAATGTTGCCCACGTATAACTTGGTGTTCATCTGCTTGATTATAGCCTGTGCTGATCCCGCCCGTTCCCGACTATCGAGTTTCAAATCATCAGCGAACCGGGGCTCACCTGACAATCCACCAAGCAGAGAAGTCAAATAGCAGGCGGGGCGCAAAGTGGCCGGGCGGTGGGGGTGAGGCAAGCGAATTTCAGGGTGGCGGCTGCGTGCAACTTGACCCGCGGCGTTAGATGGGTTTCACTCCGCCCTCCTGAAACCCATGAATCCCGCGCACGCTTTCCGCCGTTGTTCCGCGCTGCTCGTTTTGACCCTTGCGAGCATGATGGGGACAAGTGTGCGCGCGGTGGAGCTGACGCCGGACTCGCCCTTTGCGCCGCCGAGCAGCAATGCCGGCACCAGCGCGACGCCGGCCGATTCGCCCTTGGAGCTGCACGGCATCCTCGCCATGCCGGATGGCTATAAATTCAATCTTTGCGACCAGGCCGGTCATGTGAACGTATGGATCGGCCTCAATGCTACCGGCCAGCCGTTCGTGGTGCGTTCGCACGATGTGGCCCACAATCGCGTGACGGTCGAATACCAGGGCCGCGAGCTCACGCTGTCCCTGGCGCAGGCGAAAGCCGGGTCCATGTCGCAGCAGGTCATGCCGATGACGCAGATGATGGGAATGCCGCAGCCGGGCTTGGTCAATGCCAGCCCGACCGACGAACGGCAGCGGCTCGAACGCATCGCCGAGGAAATCAGGCGCCGCCGGGCGATGCGCGCGGCCGCGCAGCAACAGCAGCAATTTCCACCCGGGGTCACCCAGCCGCCACCGCAGCCGCAGGATTGACGCACGGTTGGCCCGCCGCCGCGGCGGCAAAAATAGTTCGTGAAATCTCCCGACGGGCGCGTAACCTGCCCGTTCCGGCCGGCCCCGGTAGCGGCGCAATTTTCACGGCGGGCCGGTTGCACGCGCAGAATCCACGATGCTTACGACCACCCAGGCCGATGCGAATTACACGAATGGCAGGCTCATCCGGCGGCTCTTCGCCCTCGCGTGGCGCTATCGCCTGCGCTGCTTCCAGGTGCTCGGCCTGCAGATCGTGCTGCTGACGATGGGCCTGTTCGGGCTCAGCCTCACGGGCATCGGCATCGATTTCATCCGCCACAAGGTCGAGCCCGTGCCATTGTCGCCCAACCAGCTCCACCTGGCGCTGCCGGACAACTGGCCCGCGCTCGATGTGCTCGCGCTGATCGGCGCCATCATCCTCGGCCTCGCCGCGGGCCGCGCCGTGCTCAATTATTGCTACAGCCTCCTGCTCAACCGCCTCACGCAGCAGGAGCTCGTGGTCCACCTGCGCGACGAGGTTTACCGCAAGCTGCAGCGGCTGAGTTTCCGTTTTTTCGACGCCAACACGACCGGCTCGATCATCACGCGCGTGACGGGCGACGTGCAGTCGGTGCGCATGTTTCTCGAGCAGGTGCTGGTGCAGAGCGTGATCATGATCATCTCGCTGACCGTTTACATCATCTACATGGCGAGCCTTTCGCCGGGCCTGACGGCGGCGTGCCTCGCGACGACCCCGTTGCTGTGGGTGATGGCGGTGTGGTTCTCGCGCCGCATCCAGCCGAAGTACGCGCGCAATCGCGAGCTGGTGGAAGTCATGGTGCAAAACCTGGCCGAGAGCATCCAGGGCATCGCCGTGACCAAGGCCTTTGGCCGCGAGGCCGAGGACCGCGAGAAATTCGACCGCAGCAACCAGGAAGTTTTCGACCAGCAGCGCGGCATCTTCTGGCGGGTGAGCT